>Ga0102924_1005320_pt1 | contig 12535 bp, 6 predicted proteins | sample PaiPotPPM11metaG_FD_80116 | JGI IMG/M metagenome (GOLD analysis project Ga0102924, IMG submission 80116) | Iron sulfur acid spring bacterial and archeal communities from Banff, Canada, to study Microbial Dark Matter (Phase II) - Paint Pots PPM... ... | reverse complement strand
GGGCATAGTCGTCCTGCTAGCCCTCGTTGCCGTGTTCTGGCAGCGTCAGGCGCTGGTCCGCCTCCGCAATCTTATCGCGCTGCCGCTGCTTTTTAGCTTTTTTACCGCGCTGATCTTCTGCACTTCAAGCGCCTCAGCCGCCGGTCTGCATACGCCGAAGTACGACCTTACTGGGCGCTACGCCACCCCGCTCATGCTGGCCTTGCCCTTCTTCTTCGCCGCGCTGTTCACCATCATCAGCATATTTTGCTATGAATTGAAAGAAGCCAGGCCGCGCGCCGCGCTAGAAAAGCAGGCGCCAGCTCTCGCGTCCGCGCCTCCGGCGGCCAGCAGAGATCAGTTCGCTGGCGTTTCAGCCATGCTCCAGATTATGTTGTTCGGTGTGCTGGCTCTGTACCTGCTCGGATCAGCGTACATGACCGGGCTGGCGGATCCTGCCTACACGTTCCAATCGCCATCCTGTCCCATCGCGCCCGCCAACGACGCGCCGATCATCGCGTACTTGCAACAACAGCATGTTCACTATGCCTGGGCGCTGACCTGGCTCGGCTATCCGATCATCTTCAAAAGCAATGAGAGCATCATTGTCGCCGATCCGCGCCTCGTAGCCAACACCGATCCCCGGCATATGCCCTCTAACCGCACGCCCGCGTACTTGAGCGCGGTGCTACACGCCGATCGCCCGGCCATTCTCGCCTTTGTAGGAAATAATGACGCGCATCCTACGTTGCTACAGATACTCGACAGCATGGGTATCACCTACCAGGCCAAACGCTTCCCCGCGGAACCAGGAACCGATGTGCTGGTTGTGACGTCATTAAGCCGTTCGCTGATCATTGAGCCAGCGGGTATATTCAGGTATATTTTTCGCAATTGCATTTGATGCAGCAGTAGTATTCATGATGATGAAAATGAACAGGCGACGACAACGGCTGTTCATTTTCATTATCAAGCCAGGTACAATCATACCTGAAGCAGTTTTTTGAGCTTGCGGCGAGTAACGCTCTCTTCCGTGCCGGTTGCCGGAGCGGCAGGTTTTTCTTCCACGAACAGGTCATAGAGGATTTGACCATCGAATTCGTAAGGAAGAGGCAGACTCATGCTGTGCAACACAGTTGGCACGAGGTCGAAGACTTCGGCGTTCGGCGCTTTGAAGCCCTGCTTGATCCCTTTGCCATAGGCATAGAGAACGCCGTCTTTTTGATGCGCGCCGCACCGCTTCTTGACGTCGCGCCCGTTAAACGCGTCATTCCACAGCCATTTATTGCCCAGGTTCATGCTGAAGGTGATGCCATCCGTCGGCAGGAGCAGCAGATGCGGCTCTGACGGCGCAAAGGGACCCGTGCCGTAGCTCTCGGCAGTGTAGATGGCATCGATCAAGGGCTGGCTGGTTTTAGGATCAACCTGTCGTTTGAGATCCGCGATCAAGTCATCGATACGATTGGAATCCATGCTGGGATCAAGTACGATATCCGCGTAGCCGCCGCCAAAGCCGGACATAGATGGGACGTAGGCCAGCGTGCGCCGCCAATCAACATCTGCAAGAAATGGCCGGTAAAGGGCTCCCTTCCGACTCTTAATGATGCCTACCCCCTTGAGTTTCTTTGTGACCCAGCGCGCCATTGAAAGCCAACCAACCCGCTCCAATGTATGCTTGAGGCCGCTTCTGAGGCTTGCCTTGCGGCGCTTCGCGCCGGATTGCAGCTTGAGCAAGCCCTGGCTGTACAGATACTCATTGATGTCGAAGGAGCGGCTGATGCCCTGGAAACCATGATCGGAAACGACAAAGAGCGCGTCATCGGAGCCAAGCTGATCAAGGCACAAACCCAGCGCATCGTCCAGCAAGCGATAATACTCGACCATGCGAGGATCGAACGCGACGATTTCGTCCCACATCGAATGCTGCAAGCGGTCAGGCCCGACAAAGACCACGTAGCAGAAGTCCCAGGGCTTCTCTTGCAACAGGTACGAGAGCAACGCCATGCGTTTGCGCGTGACGCGCAGCACCGCTTCGGCCAGCCGCCCGACGCGAGCTTCCACCTTACCTTTGAAGATGTCGCCCAGCTGGACGTCGATCTCGTAATTGGGAACAGCGTTGAACAGTTCCTCTTTGAACGAGGGCGGATAGGTAAAATCGACATCGGTACTCGGCGTCAGGTAGCCGGAAACCATATAGCCGTTGACGAGGTCGGGCGGATACGTCACAGGGACGTTGATGACGAGTACTTGCTTGCCATACTCGCTCAAAATGTTCCAGATGGCCTTGCCGTCGCGGCGCTGCGACTGCACATGGGCTTTGCGCGGCTTGCCCTCTTCGGCCTGATCGTCGTAGCGCCAGAAATCATAGACGCCATGCCGGGCAGGTTTGAGGCCCGTTGAGAGCGATGTCCAGGCAGGAGGCGTGAGCGGCGGATATTTTGACTCCAGCACCGCTTCACAGCCACGCTCTTGTAGCTTTTTGAAATTGGGCATGTCTCCGCGTTCCATGAGCGGGTGAATAATGCGGTAAGCCAGCCCATCAACACCAAAAATTACAGTACGCACGACTGATCTCCTCTATATGCTTTGCTTGTTGTATTCATAACTCATTCTAATCATCGAGCAACTTTTTGAGCTTGCGGCGCGCCAACCCGCCTTCCGCGCTCCTACCCGCGCCAACGAGACCTTGATCCGCAGACGCGCCTTCTACGAACAAATCATCGATGACATGCCCATCGAAATTGTACGGGAACGGCAATCCCATCCCGCGCAAGAGCGTCGGTACAACATCAAAGACTTCCGCGTTGGACGCTTTATAGCCGCGTTTGAAGCACGGGCCATAGGCATACAGCACGCCATCGGTATGATGCGAGCCGAAAGTTTTGCCGATATCTTCCCAGATACGCTCATTACCCAGATCCATACGGAAGGTGATGTCATCATTGGCAATCAGCAGCAAGTGTTTTTCACGCGGAGCATACTGCCCCGTACCATAAACCTCTTCGGTATAGATGTCTCGTACCAGCGCCTTCCCATTCTTGGGATCGCGTTGTTCTTTCAGATCGGCGCACAACGCAGCTACCTGGTCGGGCTGGATATCATGGCTCAAGAATACGTCGGCATAGCCGCCTTGCAGACCAGATAGCGAGGGGACAAAGGCCAGAGTCTTTTCCCAATCAATATCCTCGAGCAAAGGGCGCTCTTCGCTATTGCCCTGTTCTTCCCACACGCCGACGGCCTTGAGCGAGCGTTTGATCTTGCGCGCGAGCGGGCGCAGGCCAAGCTGATTGGCGATATGCTTCATCGAACTAGAACGCCGGGCCTGCTTGCGCTGCGCTAAGACATCCAGGCCGGGTACGAGCAATCCCTGGCTCAGCAAGTATTCATTGATATCAAAGTAGCTGTTGTGTCCACGGAAGCCATGATCGGAGAGAACGAGGAGAAGATCATCTGGCCCCAACAGCGCCATGACCTGGCCCAGCGCATCATCGACCATCTGATAATACTCGTTGGTACGAGAATCGAGGGCAATGGCTTCTTCCCATAACTGGTGTTGCAAGCGATCCGCGCCCACATAAGCCAGGTAGCAGAAATCCCAGGGCTTTTCTTTCAACATATGCATGATGAGCTTTGTACGCTGCTCCGTCATATGCAGCAGCGCATCAACCATAGGGCGCACGGCAATTTTGAGTTTCAATTTCTCATATTCCGGCGTATTTGGCTTCAGTTGATAGGTCGGCGCAACTTTCCATAGCTCCTCTTTGAACGAGGCGGGATAGGTGAATTCGACATCGGTGCTGGGCGTTAAATAGCCGCTCACCATGACGCCATTCACTGTTTCGGGCGGATAGGTTGCCGGCACGTTAATGACTAACACCTGTTTGCCATACTCGCTCAGAATATTCCAAATGGCCTTTTCCGCGCGACGCTCCGTCTGCACATGAACGCTTTGCGTCACGCCGCGCTTCTCCCCGTCGGCATAGATCCAGTAGTCATAGACGCCATGCCGCGCCGGCTTGAGACCAGTGGAGATAGATGTCCAGGCGGGAGGCGTAAGCGGCGGATATTTCGATTCGAGAACAGCTTCACATCCTTGCTGCTGGAGTTTCTTGAAATTGGGCAGATCCCCGCGCTCCATCAGAGGATGAATAATACGATAGGTCATACCATCAACGCCAAAAATGACGGCACGCATTCTTTTTCTCCTTCTCTAATACAACTCGTTATCTATACTTCCAGCAACTTTTGTAGCTTACTGAGCTTGCGCTGTCCTTGCGCAGCGGACGAAGACGTTTCCGCCTGCTGCCCTTCGATAAACAAGTCTTGCAATACGTGTCCGTCAAAGGCATGCGGCAACGGTAGCTCCATAGCTTGCAGCAGCGTCGGCACAAGATCATAAATTTCGGCATCGGACCCCTGGAAGCCGCGTTTAAATGGCCCGCCATAGGCATACAAAACGCCATCTTTGTGATGCGAACCAAAGGATTTTCCCAAATCCTCCCACAACGCCTGGTTGCCCAGTTCGAGGCGGAAGGTGATCCCCTCATTGGGCAATAAGAGCAGATGCGGTTCCGGCAGCATATACGGCCCAGAGCCATACACGTCATTGGTAAAAATGGCATCGATCAATGGTTTCCCTGTTTTCGGATGCTTCTGGCGCTGCAGATCGTCGCGCAGTTCGTCTATCTGCTCCCGCGTTATCGCCGGATTGAGGAAAATATCCACGTAGCCGCCCGGCATACCGGAAAGCGACGGGGCATAGGCCAGCGTCTTTTCCCAATCGACGTTCTCCAGCGAAGGACGCTCCAGGCCGTCCGGGGCAAAATCTGAGGCAGGCCACAAGCGCGCCGTTTTGAGCATACGCTTGATCTTACGCGCCAGCGAGCGCACGCCCAGGCGCGAGGCCAGCTCCCTGAACCTCGCCGAACGATTCACCTGCTTCCGATGCTGCTCAATCGAGCTATCGGCAAAGGCCAACAATCCCTTACTATAGAGGTATTCGTTGATATCGAAGTACGTATGATGGCCGCAAAAGCCATGATCGGATACGACGAAGAGACTATCTTCCGGCTCCAACAGCTCCAGGATTTGCCCAAGCGCGTCGTCGAGCATCCGGTAATACTCGGTGGTACGGGGATTCTGCGCCATGATTTCTTCCCAGAACGGGTGCTGGAGACGATCAGAGCCAATAAAGGCCAGGTAACAAAAATCCCAGGGCTTTTCTTTGAGCAGATACATGATCAACTTGATGCGCTCTTCGGTCATACGCAGGACAGCATCCGTCAGCGGCCCCACTTTCCCGGCGACATTCAACCGCTCGCGGAAGGCCACTTCGAGATCGATCTGGTAGTTCGGCACGACGCTGAAGAGTTCTTCTTTGAACGAGGCCGGGTACGTGAACTCGACATCGGCGCTGGGCGTGGTATATCCGCTGATCATGATCCCGTTGACCGGCTCCGGCGGGTACGTCGTGGGAACATTGATCACCAGCACTTGCTTGCCATATTCACTGAGAATATTCCAGATCGCCTTGCCGCCTTTGCGCCTGGTCAGGACATGCGCTTTGCGGTTCGCGCCATACGGCTGATCATCATACGTCCAGAAGTCGTAGACGCCGTGGCTCGCGGGTTTCAAGCCGGTTGAGAGCGACATCCACGCTGGAGGCGTGAGCGGCGGGTACTGCGACTTGAGAAGCGCCGCGCATCCCTCCAGGCCCAGTTTGCGGAAATTCGGCAGTTCTCCCCGCTCTATCAACGGCTGCAGAACGCGGAAGGCAAGGCCATCAACGCCAAAAATAACTGATCGCATATTATGCCTCTTTCAATGTATGCTTCTTTTTCGCTTTTTTCTTGCCGCGCAAAAATTTCTTGCGTATAGAATTTAAGACGATCTCATCCTCTGGACTGCCCTTGAATAGTACCAGCAGGAGAACGTAACTGACGAGGAAGACGGGTATCAGCGCCAATTGCACCGAGATCACCGCGTGACGGATATGGGCCGCGCGGTCAAGATGCAGCATCGGCAGCGCGAGCATGATACCAACCACCAGCGCCGAACTGATCAAACCCGCACCGAGCGGCTTGATGAAATCCCAACGATAGGGATGCATTTTCAGCAGGAGAACCACCTGGAGCAGCCGCATGATATTCAGCACAACGATGGCAAGCCCGGTGCTGATGGCAGTACCCATCGCCCCATAACGCGGCGTGAGGAGGATACCCAATCCAATATTGGCTACGACCGCGACCGCCGAGTTCAGGAACGACAGGCGCTGATAGCCCGTCATTAACAACATGTAGCCGACCGCGCCCGTACCGGCATTAATCATCGCGCCCAGAGCAAAGGCATCGAGCAGCGGCCACGCGCCCGCGAAGCTTTGCCCCGGCAAAATGAGCAGGTATTCCCCAAAAAGAACGCAAATTAAAAAGAGGGGTAAGCTAAACGTGACCGACCACTTGGTGACGATCTTGAACATCGACTCCAACTTTTTGATTTCGCCCTTACTATGCAGCTCCGCAATCGTGGGAGCAAAGATATTATTAATGGAAAGCAGCGGCATTTGCACAAAGTTACTTATGCGCAAGGCGGCTCCATAGAGGCCAAGCTGGACATCACTCACGCCAAAAGCAGCCAGTAAGATCGTATCTACCGAGTCCAAGACCGTATCAATGATCGTTGTCAGGAAGTTGAAAGAGGCAAACGTCAACCACTCGCGCACTTCATACTGTCCTGGCTCGGGCGTCGCCACTTTGTTCATCTCTTTGAATAGAAAGTACAGACCCAGGAAGGTATTGAGAAACGTGCTGAGCAACAACGCTAAAGCAACGGCAGTGATGCCATCCCTGGTATGAAAGAACACGAGAACCAATCCTAGCAGCGCGATCTGCAAAAGCGGCTGGAGGATACTTGTAGAAATCACACGCCACTTGAAGGCTTTGAAGCCGCGCAGGCCGGCAAACCACATGATCTGCATAGTCATGAGCGGGATGACTGGAGCCATCAGTTGCAAGAGGGAAATTGAGCGATTGAGGGTGTCTTGATTTGCCAGGTGATGTAATTTGAGATGAATCCAGAAGGCTACCAGGGGCGGAGTAAACACCACCAGCAAGATCGCGCCGATGATACCGGCTATTCCGGCCAGCGCCGTACAAAACAGCAATATGCCGCGCAAGGACGTCATCTGCTGCTTGCTGCGGTAGATTGAGACGTAGCGAACGGTGGCATCATCAAGTCCCAGATTTAAGATGGAGGAAATCAGGTTAATAAAAGACAGGCTCAGCGTATACAGGCCATAGCCGCCAGCGCCAAAACCATATTGAATTAAAAATGCGGCAACATATTTCAGAATGCTGCCGATAATATTACCGAAACCGACCAGCCCGGCATCGCTCGCCGCGCCTGAGACCTCCGACTTCAGGCCGGATTGCGATTTTCCCTGCTGCTTCGCGTCCCCTTTTAATGCAGCGAGGGGGACAGTATCGCGTTCGCCGACTTCCGCGTCTGCAACCTTGCCGTTCAGAGCAGAAGCGTGAACGGCATTAACGCTCGCTCCATCTCTTGCCGGCAATTTGACCGTATCTGAGGTCGTAATCGCATCTTCCTGGCGTGCGGCGGGCAAGCGGCGCGTTGGCGTCTTCTCGTTTTGATCAGGTACAGGCAGCGGGGTCGTCTGGGTATGCTCATAAAAGTCGCGGCGTATCTGCGAAGGAGGCGTCCGGCCATTGCCATTGCTATGCCCATTCCCATTACTCCCCTCTACTGGCCGCGCCGATGTACTTTGTGATGAATTCGGCGCTTCAGGTTGGGACGTGGCAAGCGCGTCTGGATGAGATTCCTCCGCGAATCTTTTGATATCTTGTAATTTGAACTGGCTGCTTGCGGTAATGAGCGTTTCCTCACCAGAGAGCGGCGTCGATTCAGGCAGTGAAAGCGGCGCTTTCAAGAATGTGCGCTGTGGGTCTTCTTGCGCAAGACCGTCGAGCGGTTCAATGCGCAAACGATGCCAGCGTCGATGACCCGCGCTCTGATTAGGCTGTGTCAATTGATTGCTCATTCAAGATTTACTACCTGCGAAAACAAAAGGATTTCCTGATGCATGTGATTTGCCTGACGCCTCGCGAGAGGCATCAGGCAAATCACATGCATCAGGTTGCTGCCAGCTCCGCTGTGGCTACCAGCTAAACGTACCCCAAATCCCGCAAGTGGCTGATGATCAGCTCTTCATCCTCCTCGGAAAGCTCCTGATTATGCGACCGGCCGCGGATCGGATGCGTCTCCAGGTAATCATAGGAGAATAGCGTGCCGATGGCTGCACTATCCATATCGGCATATTCAATGCCAAGCGCATGAAGTATGGTTGGAACCAGGGAAGTTAAAGGCTGATGTTCGTACTCCGTGACACGCTCTGCCAAAGTAGGAGCTTTAGCTATAAGAAATCCTGTCGCCTGAGACGGGTGTACGCCCTCCGTCACCTGCTGCCCTTGCTCCGGAGCAACAAACGCCGCTCCATCAAAACCGATGCTCCGGCTGTGTGGCGACGGCGCGTATCCGGGCTGGAAAACCACCACGAGGTCAGGCGCGCAGAAGAGATAGTCTCCTCCATATAATTCACTCTTACGATAGACGCGTTCTATGACGGCTTCGCCGCTGTCGGGATCGCGCAGTTTGTTGGGCAGCGCCTTGACGAGCGTATCAGACACCTCCTCAGCCTCATCTTGAGGATGGACAGCCCCGCGCGCATCGCGGCCCAGCAGATTGATCAGCAGTTGTCCATTGCCTGCGAAGTAGGCGAGGGAGTTTTCCCACGAGATCTGGCCGCTTTGTTCTTCGCGCTCAATGACTCCCATATCGGCCAGGAAATCGTTGATGTTGACGAAACGCTGTATCACGACCGGCTGCGTATCCGAGCAAACAGCCAGCAGGCCATGCTCTCCAACCCACGCCTGCGCGGCTGCCAACGTCCCGCTAATGACCGCTTTATCAGCATCGTTCAGTTCGCCGTTAACGAGGCATTTGATGATCAAACAAGCGGGATCAGCGGCCACAGACTGAGCAGATTTCCGTAACTGAACAGGCAGATCAGGCAGTTGGGTCTCTTCATAGGCAACCGTCCAACCCACTGTCCGCAGCAGATCAGGCAACAACTTTGGCGCCGGGCCGCGCCCATTGGCCTCTTCCGCCACCGTGTAGCTACGCACGGCAAAGGAATCAAAGAAACCAAACGATGCTGGCGCTTTGCCGCTGAAGAGTTGGTAGCGCTGTGACTGGCGACCGGTGATAGGCGAAGGATCGAGTTCAACGGTGGCTCCGCCATCGATGAGCGTACTCACGATGGGCAAGGCGCGTATATCTGCCAGGCGCGCGCCGCTCAACCAGAGCAGAACGGCTCTTTGCGGTCTAATTATGGTCTCACTCATGCTTTTCCCAGTAATCCTTTCTTCTGAATAGGTTCATCCGCGTAGGCAATGGGCTTTTCTCCGGCCAATTTCGCTTTCTTCACAATCGTGCGCCACTGCTGGTCCCTGTACATGACGAAGGCCCAGATTATCCAACTCGTGATCACCTGCGGCATCTCGGTAAAGATACTGATCTGGCGCGGCGGGATGAAAAAGCCGCCGGCAAAGAAATCAGCCAGCATTGACCCGGACGTAATGCCAATCGCCACCAGAGCCAGCCTGCGATCAGCCAGTCTATCCGAATGCGCATCATCATTTCTATCCATAGCGAGGGTGACAAGCAGCCAGGTAACAAGTACCAGCGCCGATAGAAAAGAAAGCCCTATCGACAAGTAGCCGAGTATCGATGGCAGAGACAACAGTGCGATCGCCTCATAAAGCGCGCCAGAAAAAAGTAATACCAGGAAGACCCAGAAAACTCTGGTTCTGCGCAGCCTCTTCAACGTCCAGGCTTTATCAGATGGATCCGTTGATTGGAACAACCGCGAGAATAAAGCCATACCGTTCCACAAACGCGGGAACAGACGGGACAGCAGAGGAGGTGTATTTTCTGGCAAGCTCTTGCCCGACGATGTGCGCTTCGGCGGAACATCAGCCAGGCGGAACCCAAGAATACTCAGCAGGCTAAAGAAAGCGGTGCTTCTGTCCGCCTTTTTCGGCACGTAGGCGCGTCGGTAGAGCAGAGAGGCAAGCACAATAATCACGATGGGGAAGGCAATGAACAACAGTAAGCCGAGAATCCCTTCCTCGCCCAGGATTTGCAGGTAGCCATTATGCGCCACGCACAGGCCGGTTTTGTTACAGTCCCGCAAGGCGCGCGGCAGATTGGTGAATATCTGATCATACTCCCAGAAGTTGCCGGGACCGACACCCAGCAGGCGCTGCTTCGACCATACCCGCAGCGCGTCCTGCCAGATGGTCAGGCGCGAGAAGTCGGCGGTTTTTACCGTCGTAAGTTTCAGGTATTCTGCATATAACAGTGGGCTGAGCGGGATGATCACTCCAATATACAAGAGCGCGATGCGCCAGGAGAAAATCACCGTCATCACAGCCATGCCCACGAACGCCTCGAGCCACCAGCTATTTTGTAGCGAGATGATCAGCGCGGACAGGCAAATCAGAGCAACCGTCAGATAAGCAAAACGTTGCCGCCAGGTGGTGGCATACAAGAAACGGGCATATGCCAGAATTGAGCCCAGGGCCACGATCTGGGCCACCGCCCGCAGATCCATCCAGAAGATGTGAGGGTCTTCGTAACGGAATGTGTAGACACTGGCTCCGACACTCCGGAACTCGATAAAGACAACGACACAGACAAACAGCGCCACAATCATGAAGGCACGCGGGATCGTCCGCATCAAGCTTTCTTTCGAGGCAATGATCATTGTCGTGATAGTATAGACGATGAGCGGGAAGGTAAAAATCAGCACGCCAAGAATTTCATCATACACGATCGGATTGGCATTGATCTTCTTGGGAACGCCATGCGTCCACGTAAACTGCACCATAATATCGGAGACAAGCGCCAGGAACAGGAGCCCCACCTGCGGCCAGATGGCACGCAGCGGCGGCAGCGAGAGCTTGCGCACACGGAAGGCAGCGTAGACCAGCAAAGCCGCGAAAAGGACGGCCATCATGACTTCGCTGGGATAAATGTCCGCAGACTTGACCGTCACTATTTTGGGCGCGAGGGATGTCGTTGCCACGGCAAAAAGCAACAGCGAGAACTCAAGGTATCTAACCAACACTATACAAATGGGAATAGCCAGGGGAGCCGCGATGATACCAATGATGGCATTCATCGAAAGCGGGACGGTTGGGAGGAGGATTATCAACCCTGCCTCCGTGACAGCGATGGCGCATACCAACACGATCAGCAGAACGCGCCACCACCAGAATGCTAGAGCGCGGCTTCGCAGCACCCGTCGATGGTATTCCTGCTGCTCACGTAGTTGGCTGGCAATATCAGCAGGTAGATTCCCCACTCCATTAGGAGAAGGGAATCCACCATTCTGTGATCCGGTAATCTGCATAGGACTTCAGCTTCGTGATCCTTACTACGCTACAACACTACGCTACGACTGCGGCGGCAGCATATCCATGCGGCGCGGCGCGGGGAACGGCGACGCTGGATTGGGATTGGGCTGCATAACCGGGAAATCCATCGGCATCGGCGCCGCCGGACGGACAGGCGCTGGAAGCGCTCCATAGGAATTGGGCGCTGCCGTTACCACCTGCTGCCCCTGCCCATTCGGCGCTCCACTGTTATACACATTGCTATATCCCTGCACTGTCGGCACGACATCGAAGGTGTCATGCCTCGCGACATAAGTCGCGGCAAAGTAGGTGTTGCGCTTGCGACGCCATTGCCGATTTATCACAACCCCGATAGGAGTGCGCGTCAGCGAGGTTAGCACCGCTTTCGTGCGCAGCAGCAGCGCCAGCTTATCATTTCTGGCATCAACGACCAGGGCGACGCCGTCAACCATCGTGGCGAGAATGCTGGCATCCGCGCCGCTCAGCACCGAAGGGCCATCGATAATAATCCAATCGGTCTTTCTGCGCAGCTGGGCCAGGACGGCGGGGAGATTCTGTTCTAACAGCAGCGGGGCTTCATCCACGGCATTGCCGCCCGCCAGGAGCCAGACGCCCGGCACATTGGTGCGCTGCACGGCGGCATCAAGGCTTTCCGCACCCGCGGCCTTGAGCAATCCGCTCAATCCGAAACTGGCGGGTGACGCTCCGAAAGCCAGGTGTGTGGCCGGTTGACGAAGATTGCCGTCAATCACCAGCACGGAACGCCCGCTGCGCGCCAGCGCCGCCGCCAGGCCGGTGGCGACCGTCGTTTTGCCCTCCGCAGCTTGCGAACTTGTCACCAGTAAAACAGCGCCCTGTGGCACGCGCGCCGGCCCGCTCACAAGGCCTGTGAGATGGATGTTGACAGCAATATCAGAAAGCTGTTGGGCCGCCAGACCGCTCGTGGGTACCGATTCCGCCGCGATCCCTTGCTTATTGTTGGTCAAACCGCCAAGATAGCTCATGCCGAGCTTCTCGCCCACCTGATCGTCGCTGCGCAAGCGATTGTCAACAAAGATCAGGAT
>Ga0102924_1005319_pt1 | contig 12537 bp, 6 predicted proteins | sample PaiPotPPM11metaG_FD_80116 | JGI IMG/M metagenome (GOLD analysis project Ga0102924, IMG submission 80116) | Iron sulfur acid spring bacterial and archeal communities from Banff, Canada, to study Microbial Dark Matter (Phase II) - Paint Pots PPM... ... | reverse complement strand
TACAACTACTCTGCCGAATTTGGAGAACGCGCGGGGCCGACCGTACTGGTCACGACAAAATCAGGATCGAACCAATTCCACGGCTCGCTGTTCGAGTACTTCCGTAATACCAAGCTCGATGCGAAGACTCCTTTCATCAATACGGCGACCAAGTTCAATCTCAACCAGTTTGGCGGCTCGATCGGTGGTCCTATTAAAAAGGACAAAACGTTTTTCTTTTTCGATTATCAAGCCAAAATGCAGCGCAAAGGCGTTCCCTTCACCGGGTTCGTTCCGACAAGTGCCATGGTGACGCCCGACGCGAACGGCAATTTCAACTATACTTCCGATCCCTTTAACCTTCCCGGCAGCGGTTTTCAGCTCAACAACCCCTACACCCCTAAGGTCTACAACTCACAAGGGCTACTTATCCCGGTGCCCTTTCAATGCATCACTGCTACAGGCTTGCCCGAGGCCCCGACCGCCAGCGGAAGCCAGGTTCCAAATGCAGGCACAACGCCCTGCAATATCATTCCTGGAGCCTTGGTGAATTCAATCGGCGCAAGAGTAGCCCAGCTCTACCCCGCCCCCAACGTGCAGAACAATTCGGCATTTAACTATGCCAACCAGCCCACTCGCAGTCTCAACGAAGGCACCTGGGACATCCGCCTCGACCATAACTTTTCCAGCAAAGACTCCGTGTTCGGTCGCTTCAGCTACGATCAGGCGACCAACTTCGTCCCGGGTGGGTCACCGACATGGTCGGAACAGAACGCCTTCGGCAGCAATCAGCATATCGACAACCACGGGCGTAATGCGGTGGTGTCAGAAACCCACGTTTTATCGGCGAATACAATTAATCAGGCCACCGTCGGGTTCAATCGTATTTTCAACCACATCCTGTCTTACGGCGAGTTTGGCCCCCAACTGTGCGAGGGGGCGCTTTTGGGTGTTCCCGGCTCAGACTTGAACAGTAAGTGCTCCGGTTTCACGGGGTACCCTACCAATCTGGACCAATCGACCAAAGATTGCATCAGTTGCGGAATGCCTTCGTTCCAAATGAGTAGCTACTTTTCCATCGGTGATCGCGGCTACTCACCGTATCAGGGCGGTACCAACGTCTACTCTGCAGGGGACACGCTCGATCTGATCCGCGGCAAACACAACATCCGATTTGGCGCCGTGTATCGTGCCAATGAAATGAATATCAGAAACAACGCGTTTCAGGACGGCTACATCGTGAACTTTGGCACGCAGTCCGGTGACAACATTAGCGATCTGCTCTTGGGCAGTATGGGAGTTTTCGCGGCTCACGATCAAACATTCTTGGGCGGCACGGTCGGCCGCCGCTGGAAAATGGTTCGTCCATTCGTGCAGGATGATTGGCGCGTGACCAACAACCTGACGTTGAACATCGGGCTTGCTTGGGCTCTAGTGACGCCGGAAACCGAAGTCAAAAACCGGCAAGCGAGCTTCGATGTGGCAAACCTCAAGTGGTATGTTCCGGCAGGCAGCCCGGGCTTGAGTGGTTGCACCAGCTGCATTACGACCAACGGGCGTGTTGGCATCCAATTCGATAAGACCGCCTTGGAACCCCGCATCGGATTAGCTTGGAAGCCGCTGGGAAGCGCCAAGAGCGTAGTCCGCGCCGGATACGCCATCTACCACGATTCCTCGTGGGACCAGGGCGGACAGGGACTGTGGCAGAATCCGCCATACTATGCCGAGGTGGACCCATTTCCGCTCGGTGTTTGCCCTACCCTTGGCGCTGCCGGGTGCGGCCTGTCGAATGGTTTTCTGTTTCCAAACACCGCTCCTCAGCCAGCTTCCACGGTTGCGGTTGCCGGCGGTTACATCTACGACGCCCCGGTCACGCCGTCCTCTTATACCGGTTCCATTCAAGCGATGAATCCCAACTTCAAACAGGGCTCAATCCAGCAGTTCAACCTCAATGTTGAACATCAGATGCCGGCTGATGTCGTCCTCACCGCCGGATACGCAGGGACCCGTAGCCATCACATTCTGGTCAGTCAATTGAATGAAAACCTGTCGTCGCCCAGCGCGTGCGGCGTCATTCCTCATTACACTCTGGGCTGCGGTTTTCCGTATTTTCCTTACGCATTTCCTTACCAGACGGTGAATACCAACAACAGCATGGGTGCCGCAGAGTACGACTCGCTGCAAATCAAGGCTGAGACCAAGAGTGCGCGGCATGGTCTTTACGCCTTGCTTGGCTATACGTGGTCGCGCACCTTTGACTCCGGTTTAACCGATGGCCTAGGCACAAACCCCGGCGCCCTGTACTATCCACTTCCGGGTACCGCGAGGCTCGATTGGGGCCTGTCACAATTGAACCTCAACGACAGCTTCACGGCCAGCGTCCTCTACGAACTGCCTTTCGGCAAAGGCAAAGCCTTCGGCAACAATTGGAACGGCGTGACCAATGCTTTCCTGGGAGGCTGGCACGTGAATCTGATTGAAAGGGCCACCTCGGGCTTCCCCTTGTTCGTTGTCGATAGTTCGGATTCATCGGGTGTGTTTTTCTCCTACAATGGGCTAACCGTTCAGCGTCCGAACGAAGTAGGGAACCCGAATCAGGCGGGCCCAGTTGCCGCAAATCCAACATGCACTGCTCCCACACAAATACACACACAACAGCACTGGTTCAATCCGTGTGCCTTCATGACCGCGCCAACTGCCATCATCGACCCTTTTACTCCCAACGCCGCCTCAGTGGGCGAAATCGGCACCGCCCCGCGCGCCCCTTTTTACGGACCTCGTTTCGTGAACACCGACTTTTCTGTATTCAAGGACATCCCTCTTTTCCGTGAGGGGATGAGTTTGGAATTCCGGGCTGAATTTTTCAATTTGCTGAACCACCCGCAGTACTTTATGCCAGGCGTCAGCGGCACGGGTGAGCAGGATATCAATACTCCATCCAGTTTCGGCGTGATCAGCAATACTGTAAATAACCCGCGCCTGATTCAGTTTGCTGTGAGGCTGACATTCTAGAGCGTGAGGGTGCTGATTTTTGGGGCAGGCGGTCAACTCCGTTCTGCCCTGGATTTTTTGGGAGAAATATTGAAAACGATATTTCTGCTGATCATTCTGCTAGTGAGCCTTTCGCTTTCCGCGCAACCTCGGCGCAAGGTCATCATCAACGAAGACTGTTCTGGTCCCGGCGGCAGCAACATGCAGACGCTGCTGCTGATGATTCAATCTCCGCAGGTGGAAGTGCTGGGTATTACTGTCGTCAGCGGCGATCAGTGGCGCGATGAAGAAGTGGCGCACACTCTTCGGTTGCTCGAGATTATTGGCCGCATCGACATCCCAGTTGTGCCCGGCGCCGCATTTCCTCTGGTACGTACACGCGAAGAGGCTCAAATGTGGCAACAGCGTTATGGCAAGGTTGCTTACGCCGGAGCATGGGATGATCGCTGGTGGCATGAGTCGTCGGTCGTGCCGCCGCTTCCAGAGGGCCAGCCGACAACCAAGCCGGCCCAGGAAGACGCACCACATTTCCTGATTCGCATGGTGCGCAAGTATCAGCATGAGATAACGATCTACGAGGGCGGGCCGATGACGAATCTCGCTCTGGCGATTTCGATTGACCCGCATTTTGCGGAACTGGCGCGGGAATTGGTCTTCATGGGTGGAAGCCTCGGTCCTCAGACTGATAATCCCGAGTTCCTTAACAATCCACGCCACGAGTTTAATTTTTGGTTCGATCCTGAGGCTGCGGCCGTGGTTTTGCGCGCGCCGTGGAAGAAGATTGTCTGCACGCCGACCGACATCTCCGTCAAAGCCCACATGACAGCAGAGCTTGTGAAGGAAATCGAAGCGGCAGGAACACCTGTCGCTCGGTACGTCGCAAAGTTTGCGATGCTGACGCCGGGGGCCGACATCATGTGGGACGAGCTGGCGGCCGTTGCGTGGATCGATCCCAGCATCATCACGAAGAGCGAAGCCCGCTTCATGACCGTCGATCTGGACCGCGGTGCAAGTTATGGCAATACCTTGACATGGCCCGCGAATGGCGACGCTCGACCAGGAGTGGGGAAGGTAGAAATTCAGTTCGACGTAAATACCGAAAAGTTTTATCGCATGTTCACTAGCCTGATGACCGCTTCTACGCCTGCCCGCTAAAATGTGGCACGCGCTGGCACCGAAATGGCGAACAGCATACAATAATCTTTGCGGTATTTTCCCAACCTATGTCTCCCATTCCAGACGATCTCACTACAGTAAAAGACGATATGGTGGCCTTCATCGAGGGCCACGGTATGCGCCGTTTTCACGGCTTTGTCGACTTCGAAGAGGTTCAGTGCGTCATGTGGGAGATGGCAGACAATCCCGATGGCTGGAAAGATTTCGTTGAACTGGCTAAGGCGGCAGGGGCGGCGTTTCTGACCATGCATTCGTGGACCCTTGAGCGTACCGAACTCGACGAGATGGTGCAGCGGCTCTCCAACTCCGAGTTCACCGATGGGGACGACGTGGAGGACGCTCGCTGGCTGCGCGCCCATGTGGGCAAGGTTGGGTATCTTCAGCTCGGTTGGGCTTACCAGGGATCTATGTTTCTGTGTGAAGTCAGCACCGATTGGTATGAGCGCTACCAGCACCTGCTGGAAGTTTCCGATGAATTCGGCGGGCTCACCATGGACGAGCCCGACCAGGACGAAGAAGGCTAACGCAGAGCTGGCAAGACGGCCTCCCCGGCCGTGAAAAGTGTATTTCCAACATCTGTTCACAATCTCTCTGGAGTACACTGCAGCATCGTCATGCAGTGGATTCAAAAGCCATGCGACCGAGCCTCGGTTGAGTCGCTAATTGCGTCGATGGGAGCTGAGGCCGGCGTCAACGCGCGCACTGCGCCTATTCTCGCTCCACTGCTTGTACGCCGCGGCATCACCGATGCAAATTCAGCGCAACGTTTTCTTCGCCCGTCCCTCTTGCATCTCCATTCCCCGGAACAAATGTCAGGCCTGCGCGTTGCCGTGGATCGCATTGACGCTGCAATTGAGCGTAAAGAGCCAGTATTAATCTACGGCGACTATGACGTGGACGGCACCATGGCGGTCATCATTCTGAAGACTGCCATCGAATTATGTGGAGGTGCAGCCGACTTCCACGTTCCGCATCGCATCCGCGAAGGATATGACATGCGGGACGACGTGATCGAGCGTGCCGCCGCCGCTGGTGTTCGACTGATTATCAGCGTCGACATGGGAATCCGCGCCTTCGGGCCGGCCGAAACGGCGCAGCGCCTCGGAGTGGATCTCATCGTTACAGATCACCACCTGCCGGGCCTTGACGGCGTGCCTAAGGCGCTGGCGGTAGTGAATCCGAACCAGAACGGCTGCGATTATCCCTATAAGCAGCTCTGTGGCGCTGGAGTAGCGTTTAAGGTCGCGCAGGGATTGATGCTGCGCCGACTCGAAGCGAAAGATCAGAACAAACTGTTGCTTTCGTTTATGAAAGTGGTGGCGATCGCGACGATTGCCGACGCCGTGCCGCTGACTGGAGAAAATCGAGTTTTCGCTTCTTTGGGACTCGACGCATTGCGCAAAGCGGTGAATCCCGGTCTCAAGGCTCTGCTGGAGGCGGCGCAGATTTCGGCGAACCGTCCCCCGACTTCGGGAGAAGTCGGTTTCCGCATCGCTCCACGCATCAACGCGGCCGGTCGCATGGATATTGCCCGCGATGTGATCGAGCTTTTCAGCGTAAAGGATCCGGTGCGGGCGCGGGAACTGGCCGCTAAACTCGACCAGCTCAACACCGACCGCCAGGAGGAGGAACGTAGAATCCTTCGCTCGGTCGAAGAGCGCTTCTCGGCCGAGGCTGCTTTGTGCGACGCATACTGCATTGTCGTAGACGGCGAGGGCTGGCATCGCGGCGTGATCGGCATTACGGCGACGCGTATTGTCGAACGCTACAACCGCCCCACAGTTGTCATCTCCCGCGAAGGCGACGAAGCTTTTGGCTCCGGTCGTTCCATTCGCGCATTCCACTTGCTTGAAGCGATTGAGTCCTGTGGGTCCTTGTTTTCACGTTATGGCGGGCACGCTCACGCCTGCGGATTCGCGATGCCAGCTGCGAACGTGGATGAGTTGCGAAGTCGCCTGGATCAATTTGCCAGAACCAAGCTGAAGCCGTCGGACTTCGATCCGATCCTCGAACTGGATGAGGAACTGAGCCTGAGCGATGTGACGCCCGAGTTGTTTCAGATGCTGCAATTGCTCGAGCCTTACGGAATGGGCAATTCTGAGCCGGTTTTCGCCGCCCGCGGCGTGCAGTTGGTGGCGCCTCCGCGAATTCTGAAAGAGAAGCACGTAAAGCTGAAACTCAGAGCTGGGTGGGCGGTGCGGGATCCTGACCAGCCATCAGGATTCACGGCTGCTGAAATCTTAGCGACGCCGCGATGTCACCCCGATGGGGCAGCAATCCGCCGTGCGGACCGGTCTGCCGCTGTGGCTGAAGCCGAGGCGAATTCCCGGATAGCCGACTTCCGATCGAAAGTCACCTTCGATGCTCTGGGCTGGCATATGGCCGAACGTCTGCAGCAGGCGCCGCTTCTGGCCGGGGATTTTGTTGATGTCGCCTTCTGCGTCGGACACAACGACCATCCGGAGTATGGTGGCCTGGAACTCTCGCTACGCGATCTGCGTGCTCTCCCTCACCACAAGTGATAGTGCCCGTCCCGCTGTGCCATCTGAACCTTGACGCCGAACAGGTCCGACAGCCGATCGACTTCAAGCATCTCGTCTTTAGGGCCATCGGCCGCCACTCGTCCATTCTTCATCAGCACAACGCGCTGTATCTCTGGAACAATATCCGCCAATTCATGAGTCACCAGAATGATTGCCGTGCCAGAATTCGCCAGATCACTCATTGTCTGCCGAACTTTTTGTTGCGCGGAAAGGTCCAGCGAATTACACGGCTCATCGAACAGCAATGCGCGCGGCTTGTGAACGAAAGCCCGAGCGATCAGCACGCGCCGCGCCTCCCCCGAAGACATCTCGTCGACGGATCGGTCCGCCAGGTGTGAAATCTGCAATTCGGCCAGCGCCGCCCGCGCCTGTTTCCGCTGTGCCGGATCCACCGTGTGATTGGAATAAATAGCGGTGCTGCTGAAGAACCCCGAAAGCACGACATCGAGGCCACATGCATCTCCCGTGCAGGAGAGCATTAAATCATTGGACACAATGCCGAGCTGTGACCGCAGAGAGAAGACATCCCAGGAATCGTTTCCAAGAATTGACATGGACGACTCGTCGCGCACTACTGGATAACACTCGTGCGTAATGGTCTTGATCAGTGTGGATTTCCCGCAACCGTTCGGGCCGAGGATAGCGACGTGTTCGTTCGCCGCGATACAGAGGCTAAAGCCATCAAGAGCGACTTTTTGTCCACGAATGACTCGAATGTTCCGGAAATCGAGCAGCGGCGCAGTGAAACGAGCGTTCATCGTATCCAAGTGTAGCCGAGCTCGGGAGCAAACAATCTAGAAGCAATAACTGGGCACCGTTTTAGCATTACACTGAAGCCAGATGCCGCTACCGGTTTACCATCTGCGCCGCCTGCTGGCTGCGACCGCCGTGCTACTCACGTTGGTGGTAGCGGGAATGTACTTTTATGCGCGCTCGCGCGCCACGAATGTTTTAAAGACAATTCCCGGCAAGATCGGTTACGACATCAAGCAGACTGCGCACGGCTTTCAGTTCTCGAAATCTGACGGCAAGCGCACCCTGTTTACCGTCGAGGCCAGTGACGTTAAGCAGTTCAAGATCAACGGCAATGCCGAACTGCACCATGTTTCGATTGTGCTTTATGGACGGGACTCCTCGCGTTTCGACCAGATCTACGGCGACGACTTTTCCTATAACCAGAAAACTGGGGATGTGACCGCGATGGGTGACGTTCAGATCGATCTGGTCGCGAATCCTTCAGGCCTCGGAAGCCCCGACCAGTCGACACCACGAGAGCTAAAGAATCCCATCCATCTGAAGACCCGCGATCTCATCTTCAACAAGGACACCGGCGATGCATGGACTGATGCGCGAGTGGAATTTCGTTCGCCGCAAGCCTCCGGCTGGGCCGTCGGAGTGAAATATGCGGGCAAGAGTAACACCCTGACTCTGATGTCGCAGATTCATCTCGCGCTTACGGGACCCGATGCGTCCGTCATCGTGGCGGAACACGGTGTGATCACGAATGATCCCAGGCAGATTCTTCTGGAGCACCCTTATCTCACGCGTGAACAAGGTAGCGTGCGAGCTGTGAAAGCCACGTTTTATCTGGGGGCCGAGAACCATGTCGAGCGTGTCGTCGCCGAGGGCGATGTCTCAACCGAGACGCGACCAAGGCGCGCGAAGACCGCGGGTTCGCCGGAGGAAGCCGGCGAGATGCATGGCCGGGCCGATCGGGTTGAGTTTCTGCTCGCCGATGGCCAGGACATTCTGCGCTCGGCAATCATGACCGGCAACGTTCACTTCGAACAAGCTGGAGAGCGCCCGATGCAGGGGGACGCAGGGCGGGCGATTCTCGATTTCGTGGGACAGAACGAACTGCATCAGGTTCACGCCCTGGACGGGGTCCACCTGACACAGAACCAGTCAGGCTTAACCGAATCGTCGGGCAAAGAAGCGTTAACCGTGGCCCCATCCACCAGCCCTCAAAATTTTGATCTCAGTGCGCCAGCTATTGATTTCATGGTCGCCGAAGGTCACATTCTGAAGAGAGCCGTGACATTGGGAGCAGCGAAGATCACGATCGATCAAGAGGCCGGCCCAGATTCGTCTCGGCCTTCTGCAAGGCAAAGGACGGTGGTCACAGCTGGCAAGTTCGTTGCCGACTTTGCACAGTCCGATGGCCGCAATCGACTAGCCAGTATCCACGGTGCTCCGGATCCCCGCATCCTCAACTCGATTGCCGGACAGCCCGACCGCATCAGCACGAGCGATTCAGTCGATGCCGCTTTTCTGAACCAAGGTGGCATCGAATCGGTCACCCAGACCGGGCACGTGGCTTACTCCGACGGCCAGGGAGCGGAGAAGCGAATGCAGGCATGGGCAAATGCGGCTCGCTATACGCCAATGGACCAGATGCTGGTGCTGACAGGAAACCCGCGCGTAAACAGTGGGGGGATGGCAACCACTGCGAACGTAATCCGGATCAATCGCGCCACCAGCGACGCGCTGGCTGAGGGAAACGTAAAAAGCACTTACAGCGAAATTAAGGAAGATCCCAATGGAGCACTACTGGCGTCGTCATCGCCAATTCACGTCACGGCCCAGAGCATGACGGCGCACAACTCTCCAGCAACCGCGCTGTATAAGGGCAATGCACGCCTCTGGCAAGACGCAAACGTCATCCAGGCACCGTCGATTCAATTCGACCGCGATCGCCGCTTTGTCATCGGCTCAGGCACACCAACTCAACCCGTGCAGACAATCCTGGTGCAAGCGGAAAAAACAGGGGCACGAAACGAGCCAGTCTATCCGGGAGAAGCGAAGAAAGTGCCCGGCCAGACAGCCTTAAGCTCAATCACAGTCACCTCGGCCAGGGTCACTTACGCCGACGCCGAGCGCCGCCTTCACTACGAAGGTGGAGTCATCGCCAAAGCGACGGAATTTACAGCGTCGGCTCAGACCGCCGACGCTTATCTTCTGCCCCGAAGCCAGACGGCAACGAATACGTCCATCGCCACCCCGGGCCAACTGGACCACATGGTCGCCGAGGGCGGTGTCGTAATTTTGCAACCGCAGCGTCGTGCGGACGGTCAAAAGCTGCTCTATACGGCAGAAGACGACAAGTTCGTCCTCACGGGCGGACCGCCTAGCATTTTTGATGCCGAACAAGGCAAGATTACCGGGGTTTCGTTGACTTTCTTTAGGAGCGATGATAGGGTGCTCGTAGAAGGCGAGGCAAGTACTCCTGTGGTAACGAAGACGCGAGTGGCCCGATAATTGCGGAAGAAAAATGCGTACCCTGGCCACAGAAGAAATTGGCAAGTCCTATCGTGGCCGCCGCGTAGTGAATGGCGTAAGCCTGCAGGTCCAGCAGGGCGAAGTTGTTGGATTACTTGGACCTAACGGCGCAGGCAAGACCACCACGTTTTACGCAATCGTTGGCCTGATCCCTCCCGATACTGGCCGCGTGTTGTATGACGGTCAGGACATCACTGACGTTCCCATGTATCTGAGGGCCCGTCAGTATGGCATCAGCTATCTCCCGCAAGAAGCTTCGGTCTTTCGCAAACTGACAGTAGAAGAGAACATCCTCGCGGTGTTAGAGGCGCAGCCCATCTCATGGCACGAGCGCCGCGAGAAGATGGAGAAGTTTATCGACGAGTTGGGACTGGAGCACATCCGGCAAAATCGCGGATATGCCCTGTCCGGTGGGGAACGCCGGCGGGTGGAAATTGCCCGCTGTCTGTGCATCAATCCCACTTTCATTTTGCTGGATGAACCGTTTTCGGGGATTGATCCGATCGCCGTGCTTGACTTGCAGAAGATCATCAGCAGCTTGCGAGCCAGCGGGATTGGAGTTTTGATCACCGACCACAACGTTCGCGAAACGCTTTCAGTGACGGATCGGGCCTACATCATTGATGACGGAAGGATCTTCCGCCAGGGACAGCCCGGGCAGTTGGCAAACGATCCAGAGGTAAGAAGAGTTTATTTGGGCGAGAGTTTTTCGCTGGTGTGAGGATGGTAGTTTCAAGTTTCACGTTTCGAGTTTCAAAGACAAACTCGTAAAACTAGAAACCTGAAACACGAAAACTTGAAATTATGGTGTTGCTTCAGCACAAACTCAGCGTAAAGCTCTCGCAGCGCCAGATTCTCACTCCGGGGCTGGTGCAGATGGTTTCCGTCCTTGCGCTCAACAAGCTTGAGCTTAAGGACATGATCAATACCGAGATGGTCGAAAACCCGGTCCTTGAAGAGCTGGAAGACTCCGTTCCCCTTCTCGACGAAGTCGGCAAGAAAGAAGAAGACCGCGAGCGCGCCGCAGCCGCCACGAACGAAGAAAATCCCATTACGGCGGTTGAGAAGAAAGATCCTTTTGAAGAGATCGATTTCGGTTCATTCTTTCAGGACTATCTCGATCCCGGCTATCGTACGCACAGCGAGATGGAAGACATTGAGCGGCCATCGTTCGAAAACTTCCTGTCGAAGCCTTCGAACCTTACTGACCATCTCGCGTGGCAACTGGGCGCGCTGAGCCTGCGTGCTGAGGTTCGCGAAGCGGCCGACCTGATTATCGGCAATCTCAACGAAGACGGATACCTCATCGCGAGTGACGACGAATTGCTCGGAGTTGCGCCTCCGGCCACGCCCGAAGCGGATGCCGTCACTGCTAAGAACATCGTAAGCGAGGCGCAAGCGTTGGGCCTGGCCGAGGTCTCGCTCGATTCAGGTTCCGAAGTGGAGGCACCTGCAATCGACGGGGAAATCGCTGATTCCTCCGGTCTCGCGAATGCTTCCAATTTCGACGAAGCACCGATGTCAGATCCTGCCGTCCCGAGTGAGCCGTCGCCCGTTGCTCCGGGCATGGACCCTCGCGCGGAGGCCTCTTTTTCATCGAACGCGGGTAATGGCGCCACTGCGGTCGCGCCCGCACCGGTGCCTGCAGCACTTCCCGCTCCCACTTACACGCCAAGATTTTCCGCTGCAGATCTGCAGGAAGCGCTGCAGGTTGTCCAGCAACTTGACCCTCCCGGCGTCGGCTGCCGCGATCTGCGCGAGTGCCTGTTAGCGCAGCTTCGTTTTCATCAGGCACAGCTCGATCAGCATAAGAATGGCGATGGCAACGGAACAACCCAGGTTCTACAGGATGCCATGGCCGTGGTTGACCATCACCTGCGCGGCCTGCAGAATAAGCAGCACAAGGAAATTGCGAAAGCCATTGGACGGCCCATCGAAGCCGTGCAGACCGCTCTCGAGTACATCCGCACTCTCGATCCGCGTCCCGGCCTGCGCTACAACAAAGTGCAGGCGCGGCTGATCGAGCCCGATGTCGCCTTTGTCAAACACGGAGACGAATGGCTGGTCATCATGAACGACGAAGACCTGCCGCAACTTCGGCTCAACCCGGCGTATAAAAAGCTTGTCACGCGCGACGGCACCAACGATAAGAACACGCGCGACTACGTGAAAGAGCGCTACAAGAGCGCCATTCAGCTCATCAAGAACATTGAGCAGCGCAAGCAGACCATCACCAAAGTCTGCTACTCGATTGTGGCCCGTCAGCAGGAATTCCTCGAAAGAGGTATCGATCAACTCAAACCCATGATGATCAAGGAGGTGGCCGAAGAAATCGGTGTGCATCCTTCGACGGTTAGCCGTGCCGTGGCCAACAAGTACGCCCATACACCACAGGGAGTATTCGAGCTGCGTTACTTCTTCAGCGAGAGCGTGCAGGGTCCTGAGGGCGGCGGCACTTCGCTGCTGATCCTCAAACGCCGCGTCAAGAAGCTTATCGAGGAAGAAGATCCCAGCCGACCGTTGACCGATGAGCAGATCACCCGCATCCTGCAGTCGCAGGGGATTCAGG
>Ga0102924_1005317_pt1 | contig 12542 bp, 8 predicted proteins | sample PaiPotPPM11metaG_FD_80116 | JGI IMG/M metagenome (GOLD analysis project Ga0102924, IMG submission 80116) | Iron sulfur acid spring bacterial and archeal communities from Banff, Canada, to study Microbial Dark Matter (Phase II) - Paint Pots PPM... ... | reverse complement strand
GCTCAGACCGACATAGAGCGCGGTGAAGTAGGTTGAGGCGACCTCACCCCGGCGTGCCTGTGGTGCTCGCTTGTTGATCGCGCCAAGACCCGACCCTACGATCAGGCCCTGACCGAGGCCCAGGAAGGGCGTCGCCGCCAGAAGTGGCGACATCGCACTACTCATCACCGCGAACCCGAGCAGCGCGGTTCCCGCCATCAGGCCGACGCAGCCCAGCGGCAGCGCGACCCGCTCGCTCAGCCGGCTCACGGCGAGCTGGCCGAACACGGAAAAGCCAAGCACCGCAAAGAGGATGGCGCCGGCGACCGCATGATTGGGCAGGTGCAGGGCGCGGTTGAGAAAGCTCGGAACCACCGACCCGAAGACGCCGAAAACCGCGAATCCACAAAAGCCCGCGATCGCAGCCGGAATGAAGGAGCGTTTGACCTCGGGTGGGACGGCCAGGCGCTGCAGCCGCCAGCGCCGTACCCGCCGGCTTACGGTCTCGGGCATCAGCACGATCGCCAGGCCCGCCGGAACCATCAGGGCCAGGTCCACGATGAAGGGCAGCTGCAGCGGAAACGGAGCGTACTGAGCCAGCAGGCCCGAGACCAACTGGCCGGCGCTCAGGCCCCCCAGGTTGGCCGCGACGGCCAGCGCCGTCGCCTGCAGGCGCTTGCCCTGCGGCGCCAGGTCGAGCAGGGCGGCCGTCGCCGTCCCGGTGAAGATCGCCGCTGAAAGCCCGGACAGGAGGCGGCCGGCCAGGATCGGGATGATACCGCCCGCCAGGAGAAAGGCCGCGGCGCTCAGTGCGGAGAGGGCGACACCGGGGAGGAGCACGGAGCGTCGGCCGATGTCGTCGGAGAGGCGCCCGAAGAGCACGAGGCCGCCGATAACGCAGACGGCATAGGTGGCGAAGATGACGGTGATGAGCAGTTCCGAAAAGCCATATCGCTGCTGATAGATCGGATAGAGCGGCGACGGCAACGTGGTCCCGAGCATGACCACGAAGAAGGCATACGCCACAAACCAGAAGGAGGGCGGAGCGTTGCGCACCGTCGGCTAGGTCGTGACGTCTGGTGGTTCAGACCGGTGGCGGGCCAGGAAATATTCCGGGACCGAGTTCATCGGGGGCCGTTCCTGGTCCTCGATCTCTTTCTGCTCGATCCAGTAGCGCTCGTCCTCGTAGTGGATCAGCTTCATCGTCTTGTTGACCTCTTCGAGCAGATGGATACGGTGGCGGTCGCCGAGGTGCTTCAGACCGACCTGCATGATGGCGAAGGCCATCTTGGAGAGATCGAAGAGCGTCTGGTTGCGATGGACCCGCATTCCAAGGTCGACCTGGGCGATGGCGCGAAGGCCATAAGCTTCGGAGATCGCGAGCAACAACCCGAGCTCGACACCGTAGCCGCTGAAGAAGGGGACGCTCTCCAGCACCCGTCGCCGTCCAGCGTACTCACCAGAGAGCGGCTGTACCAGGCCGGACAGTTCGGGGAAGAACAGGTTCAACAGCGGCCGTGCCGCAAGCTCCGTAACCCGGCCGCCGCCCTGCGCCTGGATATCGGCACCGAATGCAAGCGGTCGACGGTAGAAGCCCTTGACGTAGTGGATCTCCGGGTCGCTCAAGAGCGGCCCGAGCAGGCCATAGACGAACTTGGGCGCGATGTTGGTGATGTCGGTGTCGACCCAGCAGATCAGGTCGCCCTTGAGCACGTACAGGCTCTTCCAGAGCGCCTCGCCCTTACCGTGGAAGGCTCCGTAGCGGGGCAGGATCTCGTGATGCTGAATCACCTTCACCCCGGCGCGCTCGGCAATAATCGCGGTCCTGTCCGAAGAGGCGGAGTCGATCACCACGATCTCATCGAGCAGCGGAACCTTGTCCATCAGGGCGTGCTTGAAGGTTCGGATCACCTTGCCTACCGTGTTCTGTTCATTGAGCGTGGGCAGGCCGAGGCTGATGGTGATGCCCTGTCGCTCTTTGAGGTCGACCAGCCGGCGCAGCTCGGCAAACTCCTTGCTGTGGAAAGTGTTCTCGGCAAACCAGCGGTCGACCCGCTCGGCGGCCGCCGCCCGGCTCTCGACCCGGAATGGACGATCCGGATCCTTGAGGTTGGCGACCGGTCCTGCCGCCTTGGCGACCATGACGCTGCCACTCAGGCGACGCAGGAGACGGCTGACCGGAGCCCCGAGCACCATCGGGCGGTGCATCAGGCTGAGGGTTGCTCCGAGCACGATCAGTTGGTGGCCGGCGGCCTCCCGGATGATCGCCTCGCGCACGGATGTGGAGAGCACCGTCTGGCGTCGAACCGGGACGTCGACCCGGCTGGAGAGCTTGAGAAAGGCCGCCTCCTCACGTTCGCGAGACTCGGTCGAGATCCGCGGGTTGAAGACGTGAAGGACAACCAGTTCGGCACCGGTATCGCGGCAGACGGTGCTCGCCAGCCGAAGCGCGAGCTCGGCGTTTGGCCCGCCACGAACCGGCACCAGCACGCTCTTGATCGGGGTCGTGTCGGGACGCACCAGCGTGACATCGCAGGGCGGTTCGACCAGTAGGTCCTCGACCGCATTTGTCCAGGCGACGTCAGCGCGGCCCCGACCGGTCGCTGCCTCCAGCACCAGCAGGTTGGTATCTGTCTCGAGTACCGCTTCCCTGATGCCCTGGGCAGCCACATGCGCGATCCGGACCTGACCGCGCAGCTCACCCGGCCCGCGCTCGGCGTAGCGGGTGATACGCGAAAGCAGACTTCGGTAAGCGCGCGCGACCTCGATGCCCTCGCTCAGCGGGCGATCGGGCGCCATCTCGATGACGCCGAGCAGCGTGCCCCGGGAATCCTCGGCGTTGAGAAAAGAAGAGACGGCCTTCAGCAGCGGCCCGGAGCGAGACGGGTTGGTGGTGGGGACCAGGACGCGGTAGTGACTCACGCGCGTGTTAGCAGTGGTTCCAGGCGCTCCCGGATGATGGAGTCCCAGGAGAGATCGCGCAGGATCCGGCTGCGCGTTCTCACGGTATCCTCCTCCAGCGTCGCCATGACGGCGCGAGTGAAGCCGGCGCTACCTTCGGCCACCGGGACGAAGCGCGGTCCGCTGGCTGCGACCTCGCGAAATGCCTGCAGGTCGGTGCAGACGACCGGGGCGCGAAAGAGAGCCGCCTCGGCGAGTGGCAGCCCAAAGCCCTCGCTCGTGCTGGGGAGGGTCACCACGTCGCACAGCATATATAGGTCGGAGAGAGTCGAAGCGTCAATGGCGTAGTCACCCAGCTCCGGCGCCGGCTGCGCCTCGAAGAGGAAACACACGGAATCGCCCAGGTCAAGTTTCTTGGTCAAGGTCTTCAACTCGGTCACGTAATCCTGCGATCGCGGATTATGCGGGCCCGGCGGTCCGGTGATCAGCAGCCGCACCGTCCTGCCCGAATCCCTGACCACCGCTGCCGCCTGGATTGCCCACTCGAGGTTCTTTCGCTTTGTGATTCGCACCGGCGACAGCAGCACAACATCGACCCTGTCGAGTTGGTAGCGCTGGACCAGCCCGCGGGTGGCAGCGCCAATCCGCAGCAGACCCTCGGGGTCGATCCCGTTCGGGATCACGCTGGCCGGCTCCTGTGGCACTCCGGTCAGTTCCTCCCATTCCTGCTTGCGCTGGGACGAGATGAAGACCGGCGTGATTCGTGGGTGCTGGCGCCGCAGGTAAGACCATGGCTCGCCCTCGTGCATCAGCGGCTCGTATAGCGGGTTCGACCAGCTCAGGTCGTGCATCCACGAGATGATGCGCGGCCGGGGGCGCTCCGCAAGCTCCCAGAGCTCTGAGGTCAGGGCCAGGTTGAAGTGAAGGCTGAGGGCGTTGTGGACGATGAGCACGTCGAGCTGATTGAGCTGAGGTTCAAGGCGAGCATGGAGGCAACTGCGCAGCGTCTCCAACTCGGCGGAAACCTGACCCCGGTCGAGTGCGTCCCGCACCTGGGTCACATCCGGGTGCTTGGAGTCCAGCTCCGGCACCAAGAGCAGCTGAATCGTGGTGGGGGAGGGAAGCGGTCCGCCGCGTCCGGCGAGGATCGTCACCGGATAGCCGCGCGCGTTCAATCGCCTCGCCTGCTCGAAGAGGATCGTCTCGACCCCGCCGATCACGGGCGGGCAGGTGTAATGGAGTAGACCAACGCGCGGAGGTCGCGTCACCGTCCCGATCAGGTGATCAAGGGAGGCTCGTCGAGAACGACGGCCAGTTCGTCGGGCTTTTCCACCACCTCGACATGGGGTCGGCCGCCATTGTAGGACACGTTGAACGAAAGACGTCCACTTCCAACTCGCATACCCCGTACCTCAACGTTGCGTAGTTGGCCGAAGGGGAGGGGGTTGATGTAGACGCGTCCCGCTGTGGCATCCGGGACGATGCCGAGGGCCGTCTGCAGCAGGTGGAAGGCAGCGCCAGCGCCCCAGGCCTGTGGGTTGCAGGAGACCAGGTACTCGGCCGGTCCATTGTTGAAGCGCTGGTCGCGGCGGAAGCCGCAGAAGAGCTCGGGAAGCCGGTAATGCGGCATTCGAAAGCCAGCCTGCATGATGCCGTCGATCACCTGGCTCGCCGCCTCGGTATGGCGATAGCGGCGCAGGCCGGCGACAGCGATCGAGTTGTCGTGCGGCCAGACGGTCCCGTTGTGGTAGCTCATCGGGTTGTAGTGAGGCGACCGGCTGGAGAGCGTCCGAATCCCCCAGCCGGAGAACATGTCAGGGCCGAGCAGGCGGTCGCGCAGGATCTCGGCCCGCTCGGGGTCGACGATGCCTGCCCAGAGGCAGTGCGCCGGGTTCGAAGTTACCGATGGGATCGGTGCCTTCACCCGGTCGAGCGCCTGGGCGTAAAACTGCTCTTCATCGAGCCAGAACTTCAGTTCGAATTTCCGGCGTAGCTCGCCCGCCTCCCGAGCAAGGCGCTCGGCCAGCGGAAGCTGGCCCATCCGCTCCAAAATGCGACTGATACCGACCTTGGCCTGGTAGACGTAGCCCTGCACTTCGACCAGGGCCGCCGGCAGTTCCGCCGGTCGCCCATCCGGATAGAGAAGCGAGTCCGAGGAGTCCTTCCAGCCCTGGTTGCGAACCCCGCCGCGGGCACGTTCCGCGTACTCGACAAAGCCATCGCCATCGAGATCTCCAAACTCGTCGATCCAGTTCAGCGCGCCGAGCGTCGCCGGTAGCAACTCGACGAACAGGTCGGTGTCGTTGAGCCAGTCCATCATCTCGACCAGGCAGACGAGGAAGAGTGGCGTCGCATCGACGGTGCCGTAGTAGGGCGTGTGTGGGATCAATTTGAGGTTCGCAAGCTCGCCATAGCGAAGCTCGTGGAGGATCTTGCCTGGTTCCTCCTCACGTTCCCGGTCTACCTTGCGGCCACGGTGCTCGGCCAGGTAGCGAAGCGTCCCGCGGGCGATCTCGGGGTTGACCATCAGCATCTGGATCGAGGTGATGAGCGAGTCTCGCCCGAAGGGCACGCTGTACCAGGGGATGCCGGCCATCGGCAGCAAGCCGGTCTCGAACTCCTCGACCAGGATGCGTAGGTCCATCTGGCTGCGCCGCAAAAGACCCCTGTCGAGGAAGGCGTTATCGGTTTTGATCTTGGTGGTCGATTCCTGCCAGTGTCGATAGGACGACTGCAAGGCTTCGAGCGCTTCATCCTGCAACGAGGCGAAAGCGGTGTCGTCCTCGCCGATGACGGGAATCACATCGACAACCAGCCGCACGGTCTGCTTTGGCTCGAGCCGGTAAGTATAGGTAAGCGTATTGGCGTCGCCGCTCGCGGGGGCGTTGTCCATCAGAACCTGGGTCTGGCGGAAGACCCCGTCGAGGCCGTCGTACCCGAACACGATTCCGGCGTCTGAAACGACCGGCATGCGTGGCTTGCCCAGCTTCCTGGCCTGGTGCCCGTGCAGCGCGCCCACGGTGCCGCGTACGTCGAACATGTCCAGGAAGTCCGCATCGACGCAGAGCGAGCATTCGATGTCGACCGGTTCGCTGCCACAGTTCTGGATCCCGATCCGTTCGTGCAGGCCGCCATGGATAAAGCGGGTGCGGCGGATGCTGAGACTCTGCTGCGGGATCCGGCGCTTTCCCTCGTCGAGAAGGAGTACCGGGTTCACCATCTGAAAGGTCGCCACGTAGGACTCGTCGACCGAGGAGGAGAGCAGGATCGGCTGGAGACCATTCAACCTGAACTCGTAGGTTGACAGGAAACGAGTGTCCGAGAAGTACAGACCGAGTCCCCTGGTATTGCCTGCCGGGATATCGCCCATCTCGTCGGAAACCATCATGATCCGGTTCTCTTTGAGAACAACCCGGCCGTCCGGCACGGTGCCTATTATATGGACGGTTTCCGAGATTGCTTACTCTTCGGTAGCTGATATGTTGATACTCACTCCGGAGATCTGATGGCCCTGCCCCTGGTTGCCATCATCGGCCGGCCCAACGTGGGGAAATCTGCCCTCTTCAACCGGATCATCGGCGAGCGCCGGGCGATCGTCGACCCCATGGCCGGGCTCACCCGCGATCGCCTCTACGCCGAGGCCGAGTGGCGCGGACGCCGCTTCCTGATGGTCGACACCGCCGGCCTGGTCCTGGGCAAGGACCGGGACGAGGTGCCCGAGCAGCGTGAGCTTCGCCGGCGGATGGAGGAACAGAGCCGCCTGGCGATCGCGGAGGCGGACATCATCCTCTTCGTGCTGGACATTCGCGAAGGCCTGACGGCTATTGACCGCGACATCGCCGAACTGTTGCGGCGCGCGAGAACGCCCGTGATGATCCTGGCCAACAAGGCGGATGGTCGGGGCAACGACATCCTGGCCCACGAGTTCTATGAGCTCGGACTCGGCGAGCCGATAGCTATCTCCGCCTTGCACGGGACGGGTAGCGGCGACCTCCTCGATACCGTGGTGGAGCTTCTACCCCCGCCGCGCCCTGAGATTGTTGACGACGAATTCGCCGGACGCTTCGCCATCCTTGGTCGGCCGAACGTGGGGAAGTCATCACTGCTCAATGCCCTTCTCGGGGACGAGCGTAGCCTGGTGACCGCGGTACCCGGCACCACCCGTGACCCGGTCGACACGGAGCTGGAGTTCGAAGGGAAGCGCGTGGTGCTGATCGATACCGCCGGCATCCGGCGTCATGGCCTGACCAAAGGCGTCGAACAGTACTCACTGCTCCGAGGGCTGCGGGCGATGGAACGATCCGACGTCGCCCTCCTGGTGCTGGATGCCGCCGACGGCGTGACCGCTCAGGACCTTCACATCGCCGGCTATATCGTCGAGGCGGGCCGCGGCCTCGTCGTCGTGCTCAACAAATGGGACCTGCTGCCGACCGAGGAGAAGGAAGAAAAGGTCTGGCGCAAGCGGATCAAGGAGCAGTTCAGCTTCGCTCCCTGGGCGCCGATCTCTTACATATCCGCCAAAACCGGCCAGCGCGTAAACCAGCCCCTCGAAGTGGCCCTGAAGGTCGTCGGCGCGCGAGATCACCGGGTCGCCACGCCAGAGCTCAATAAGTGGCTGCGGAAAACGCTCGACCAGCGCCAGGTCCCGACCCGCAAGGGCAAGCGCCTGAACATTCTTTATGTGACTCAGGCCGAGGCCAACACTCCCACCTTCATCTTCTTCGTCAACGAGCCAGAACTGGTCCACTTCTCCTACCGAAGGTTCCTGGACAGCCAGCTCCGCAAGCAGTTCGGCTTCGAGGGAACTCCGCTCCGGCTGGTATTCAGGAAGCGCGGCGAGGGCTGATCGTGAGGATCGAGCGAGCAATCGAGGGAAAGCCTAAGGGTTGGTGGACCGGTGCATGGGATTCGTCTTTGCCCATTGCCCTGGGTTACGCCACGACTGGGATAAACGAACCGCACCTGCACCGGCGAATCACCGAGATTTATCTCGTGGCAATTGGGACGTCGACTCTCAGAATCGAAGAAAAGAGTGTCCAACTCGGCGCGGGTGATGTGGCCATTGTCGAACCCGGCGAAGCCCACACGTTTCTCGCGAGCTCAATTCCGTACTTCCACTTCGTCATTCACAGCCCGAGCCTCTCACCCGAAGAAATCACTGAGGAACGACAGGGCGTCCCGCCCTCGCGCCTCGGCCTGTGAAAAGGATGTGCCCTAAGGACTGCTTGAATAGTTAGGCGCCACGCCACAACCGAGCGTCAGGCACGGTCCCGACGACCCGTGACCGCAGGCCGAAAGGAGCAAGCCGACAAGCGACGTAAGAAATGCCAGCCTGAGCCGTCGCACAGCTAGATCATCATGCTTTGCGCTTAGCCCGGTTTCGGCTTACCACTCGTGCAACACCCGCCCATCGAGTTGGTGCCCGCTGGGGAAGGCCCATCCAACACAAATCTAAACCTGAATGGGGCGACGCGATCGATCAGCTTTCGAGAAGCCACGGCCGCGGCAGGCACCTAACACGAAGAAGTCCGCCAGGAGCACGATCGCTAAATTCACAGACGAGGAACGAGCAGCGTTGAAGGACCGCGTCCAGGAACTGAAGAGGCCCGCCGACAAGGCCGACGGCGAATGCGACGTGCTTGCGAAGCTCGCCGAGACGCCCGAACAGGACCGCGCCATGGCCAAGCGGCTCCACGCCATCATCAAAACCAGCGCGCCAGCCCTTTCGCCGAGAACCTGGTACGGGATGCCCGCCTACGCCCGGGACGGCAATGTCGTCTGCTTCTTCCAAAGCGCGCAGACGAAGTTGACCTCGGCCGCGCAGGCAAGGATCGTCGCGCTCGTGAAAAAGCTGCGAGCTGAGTTCGCCACCGGGCCCGGCTGATCAGGGTAGTTTGGTCGGGGAGACAGGATTTGAACCTGCGGCCCCTTGAACCCCATTCAAGTGCGCTACCAGGCTGCGCTACTCCCCGAAGACGGAGCCTATTCTACGGGGTCAGCTTCCCAGGCTCGTTGCCGCCCGCTTCCCTCTGAGTGCGGCGCGGCATGTACCACTCTTGAAAGGACCGGCAACGACCCTCCTCGTCGAAACGCTATCCGGGTTGTACGACTCCCAGGCGGCAACGTAGGAGCGGAGCCAGGCATCGACGGACGCTTTGGTCAACGAGATCGGAGGCTGACCTCAGACTCGCGGGGAGAAGAGGCCCCTGAAGTCGCCGGAGAAGTTCTCCAGGGCCTCGTGAACCTCGAGGAGATCGTCAGCTGAGATCTTTGGCGTCCGGCCACTCGCGCGGGAGTGCAATTCCAGCTGAAGCTCGAACATCGCGCGACCGTCCTGGGCGTTCATTTCTCTTCCGACTCCCTGTTATTTGATACCGTCGTTGTCACTATATTAAGAACTCCCATTGTGGCTGTCAAGTTACAGGGCAGCCAGGCTACGCAGGTAGTACGTGACAAGGGCCCGGTCGGTTTCGGTCTAGCTTCGGCCTGCCTGGTAGCGGCTGGTTTGAACCTGTCCCCGGCGAACCGTCCGGAAGGCCAATCCGGCACCGGTAACCAGGAACAAACCCCCGATCAGGATGGGGCCAACCGCCAGCGGGAAGAACAGCGGGTTGTCGAGGTCGTTCTCGGCAAAACCGAGGAACATCATTAGCAGGATCGAGATCAGTCCGAAGAGTGTGGCCAGCAGGAAGGCGCCGAGCTCCAGGTCGCTGGCGGCCGGCACGCCTTCCGTGTGCTGGGCTGCCATCAGGCCGGCCCGAACGCCAAAGGCGATCAGGCCGATGATGCTGAGCCCGGCCGCGGCGGTGAACACGACCGCCACCACGATGACGGCAAAGACTCCCGAGCTGGTCATGCCGTCGAAGAGATTCATCGCAGAGGATTCTAACCCGCGGCTCGAAGCGCCGCCTGAATCAGTTTTTCCTCCTGGGCCCGGTGGGCGATGGCATAACCCTCGCTCGGGCTGGCCCGCTCGGGACGGCCGACGTAGCTGAGCGAAACCCCTTCCGGCAGGCGCGGCTCCAGCCGGCGCTTGAGGTGTGACCAGGCCCCCATGTTCATCGGCTCCTCCTGCACCCAGACGATCTGCTTCGCGTTGGGGTACTTCGAGATCACCCCCAAAAGGTCGTCGGTGCGCAGCGGTTCGAGCAGCTCAAGCCGGAGGATGGCGGCATCCCTTGCCTGCTCCCGAAGCGGGCTGCCGGCCAGGTCGAAATAGATCTTGCCGGTGCAGAGAATGATGCGGCCCGCTTCCTCACGGTGGTTGGCCATCTCCGGGTCGTCGATCACGCGCCTGAAGCCGTTGGTCGTCAGGTCTTCCAGCCGTGACACCGAGACCTTGGAGCGCAAGAGGCTCTTGGGGGTCATGATCACGAGCGGCCGGGGCCGGCTGTGAAGCGCCTGGCGACGGAGCGCGTGGAAATACTGCGCCGGGGTGCTCGGGTAGAAGACCCGGATATTACCCTCGGCGGCCAGCTGGAGGAAGCGCTCCAGGCGGGCGCTGGAGTGCTCCGGGCCTGCGCCCTCGTAGCCGTGCGGCAGGAGCAGGGTCAGCCGTGAGGGCTGGCCCCATTTCGCCAGTCCGGAGACGATGAACTGGTCGATGACGATCTGCGCGCCGTTGGCGAAGTCGCCGAACTGCGCTTCCCAGCAGACCAGCGCCTCCGGCGCCTGGGCGCTGTAGCCGTACTCGAATCCGAGCGCGGCGTACTCGGAGAGCGGACTGTTGTGAAGCTCGAAGGTGGCGCTCGCTCCCACCAGGTGCTGGATCGGAGCCCAGTGCTTACCTGTCTTCGGGTCGTGGAAGACCAGGTGACGCTGGCTGAAGGTGCCGCGCTCCGTATCCTGGCCGGTGAGCCGCACCGGGATGCCGCTGGTCACCAGGCTGGCGAAGGCAAGCTCCTCGGCCTGGGCCCAGTCGATCTCACGCTCGGCCAGCGGCGCGCGGCGGCGCTCCATCTGCTTGGCGAGCTTGGGATGGACGGTGAACCCCTGCGGCACGGCGACCAATTGCCGGCTGAGCGATTCGAGGACGTCCGCCTTGACGATGGTCTTGATGTCCGACTCGGGGGTGGCGTCCATCGGCGGGCGATGCGCTTCGGGTGCGTGCGCCGCGCGAGTTTTCACGTTCTGATGGGCGGCGCTCAGCCGCTCGTCGGCAGCAGCCGCGCGCGCCGCGGCATCCTCGGATGTCAGCAGACCCTCCTCGATCAGCTGGGCGGCGAACATCTCCCGGACCGACGGATGATCTTTGATCGCGTCGTACATCAGCGGTTGCGTATAGGCGGGCTCGTCGGTTTCGTTGTGGCCGACGCGGCGGTATCCGATCAGGTCGATCACCACGTCACGCCCAAACTTGAGCCGGAACGCGATCGCCAGACGGACCGCGCTGACGCAGGCGGTGATGTCGTCGGCATTGACGTGGATGATCGGTAGGTCAAAGCCCTTGGCGACGTCCGAGGCGTAGCGGGTGGAGCGGCCCTCTTCAGGATCGGTGGTGAAACCGATCTGGTTGTTGGCGATCAGGTGCAGCGTTCCTCCGGTGGTGTAGCCCGCCAGCTTCTGGAGGTTGAGGACCTCGGGGACCACGCCCTGGGCGGCGAAGGAGGCGTCGCCGTGAATCAGGATCGGAACGGTGCCCACCTTGTCCATGTAGAGCTCAGCTCCCTTGCGACGGGTCTGTTGCGCGCGGGTCCAACCCTCGACGACAGGATCAACCGCCTCGAGGTGGCTGGGGTTGGCCAGCAGGCTGACCGATACCTGCTTGCCGTTGGGAGTGATGTAGGTGCCCTCGGCCTCGGCGTGGTACTTGACGTCGCCGGTCACGTCGCCCGCCTCCAGCCGTTCCTGTCCCTGCTCGAACTCGACCAGGATCGACTCGTAGGGACGGTTGACGACGTGGGCGATCACGCTCAACCGGCCACGGTGGGCCATTCCCATGATCACCTGGCGGGCGCCGTTGTCCGCGAACAGCTGCAGCGCCTCCTCCAGCATCACGACCATCGAGTCCAGCCCCTCGATCGAGAAGGTCTTCTGGCCGAGGAAGGTCCGCCTCAGGTAGCGGTCCATCGTCTCCACCTTGGTCAGGCGGCCGAGCAGCTGAAGCTTGCGCTCCGGCGAGAGAGGCTGCCGGTAACGTCCGGACTCGATCTTTTCGCGCAGCCAGTTGCGTTGCTCGTGGCTCGAGATGTGCTCGATCTCGTAGGCGATCGTTCCGCAATAGGTCTCGTGCAGGTGGGGCAGAGCCTCGGCAAGTGTCTCGCCCGGCACACGGATGCGGAGCACGGCAGCCGGAACGGCTTCCATCGCCGCCGGGGTCAGCCCATGGTTCATCGGGTCGAGCGATGGATCGCCGGCGGGAGGAGTGCCGAGTGGATCAAGGCGAGCGGCCAGGTGCCCGTGGCTGCGATAGGCGGCGACCAGCGCCATCCCAGCTGCCACGGCGCGTAGAGTCTCGGCCTCGACCGTTGGAGAAACTGCGGCAGGCACCTCGCCGGTGGCGGTTGCGGGGCGAGCAGTTTCCGCGGTGCCCGCTGGCATCGGTACATGCATCGATTCGAAGACCGAATCGTAAAAGCCATCGGCACCGGCCAGCAGCTCTTCGACGCGGCGGAGGAACTCACCGGATTCTGCCCCCTGGATGACCCGGTGGTCATAGGTGC
>Ga0102924_1005315_pt1 | contig 12545 bp, 10 predicted proteins | sample PaiPotPPM11metaG_FD_80116 | JGI IMG/M metagenome (GOLD analysis project Ga0102924, IMG submission 80116) | Iron sulfur acid spring bacterial and archeal communities from Banff, Canada, to study Microbial Dark Matter (Phase II) - Paint Pots PPM... ... | reverse complement strand
TCCATTCGCTGCAGCCGAAGTGCTCGAGCGTCAGCGACGCCGCCGCGCGCTTGATCAGGTCGGGATGGGCGTTGACGAAGCCGGTTGTCTGCGCGGTGCCGGAAGCCGGCGAGAAGTGACCCATCACGGCGCTGAACACAAGCGTGCGCTTGAGCCGCGCCTTTGGCGGCAACGAGGAGAAGTAGCGCGCCAGCCACACGAGCCCGATGCCGCCGTTCTCTTCGAACGCGTTCATCCCGTCGGTGTGCGTGTTGACGATCATCACCTCGTTGTTGCCGGGGGCCCCGGGCAGGATCCCGACGAGCTGGGGGCTCGTGACGTTCGTGAGCGACGCGGTCAGCGTGAGCCGCGTCTTGGGCGCCGCTTGCGACTGCTTGCGCAGCGAGTCGCCGGTGTCGCGGTCGACCAGCAGCGCCGGGACGCCGGCGACGGGATTGCCGTAGGGGAGGTACTGCCCGGCGACGTTCGCGGCCGAGCCGTCGAGGATGAATACCCCCCCGGCGGCGCCGGCTTGCACCAGCGCGTTCAGCAACTGCGGAAGGATCACGTTGCCGATCCACATCCGCTTGTAGTCGGCGGTGCGGGTGCCGGCCGTGTTGTCGGGGTCGTAGGAGTACGTGACTAGCGGTGTGAACACGTCCTCGGTGATCGCGGGCGGTGATTGGGTGTCGACCAGCACGATCCGGCCCGCGGCGCCACCGGGAATCCCGGCCAGCGCAGCCTTCGCCCAGTCGGCGACCACACGCTGGGCGCGCGCGAGCGTGGCCTGGAGGCTGACGACGTCCTGCGGGTTGCCGGGCATCCCGAGCTCGGGGACCGTCCCGAGATACGCAAGCTGGCCTGTCACGCCGCCGCCGGGCGTCTCGCCCGAGTAGGCCGCATATGAGCTGACGGGTACCGGTCCGGGTGAGGGTCCGCCGAGGATCTCGAGTGCCCAGCGCCCCGCGAGCCACCGAGTGAAGCCGAACTTGTCGCGCGGGAGCATCTGGCAGCCGGCATCGACGAGCCCCTCCTCGATCCAGTCAATCCACGCGTCGTGCGCAGGTGTGCCGGTCAAACGCGGTCCGAAGTTCACCATCCGCTCGACGTCGCGGTAGAGCCGGCGGCCGGACGGCAGCTTGTCGAGGTACAGCTTGCCACTGCCGACCAGCGCTGGAGGAAGACCCGAGGGCCAAGGGGGAACCTGCTGGGCAAGCGCGGATTGCGGGCGCAGCAGCCACGAGCCGGCGGCCCCCGATGCGAGCAGCCCGCGCTGGAGCAGTGTCCGGCGAGTCAACTCGCTCATCGCGGCACCGCCCTCCTGACCGGCGTTGAGGAGGCGAACCGCAGCGTGCCCACGTAACCGGTCGTCTGGATGTATCCGCTCGAATCGGGCGGACCGAGCTGCTTGACGACGCCGGCCCAGAACCGCGTCCCGGCGGAGTCGAACGCCCCGCCGACGAAGTCTGCCCGCGGCGAGTCGCTGAGCCCGTAGTCGTGGAAGATCGGATGCGCCGGGTCGTTGAGCGCGCCGCTGTAGAAGAGGGGCTGGGCGTCGGTCGCGTCGGCTGTCTGAGTGATGTAGGCCGTCAGCATCTGCGCCGAGGGGTCCTTGCTCGCGTAGTAGGTGATGGCGATATGCCCCGGCGCGCCCGCGGCGATCGCCGGCCGGTCGACATTCGTAACCCCTGGCGAGGCGACCATCTTCGGCGCGCTCCACGAGTGGGCGTGGTCGCGGGAGACGGCCAGGTACAGGAGCCCGTTCGCAGTCCAGACGGCGTAGAGGTTGTCCGCGTCGTCGACCGCCAGCTTGAGGTTCGTCCCGCTGACTGGCGTCCCGGTCGGTGCCCCGGACATCGGTATCCACGAATAGCTCGCGCCTTCGTCATGGCTGACGACGACGTAAGCCGAGCTCTCGCAGTCGACCGGCTGGTAGGTCGTCCCATTGCGGTCGACCACGCCGGCGTTGAAGTTCAGCGGCGGGCAGACATCGGGCGGATTGCTCGCCGTGGGGGAGGTGTACCCGGCGATCGCGAAGGTCGCGCCGCCGTCGAGCGACTTGTAACAGAGGCGGCCGGGACCCGACACCTCGAGCGGCGAGTTCGCGCACAGGTACACGACGTCCGGGTAGCCGACCGGCTGCGCGGCGCCCGTGCTCGCTGGTGGCGGTGGGCCGACGAACACCTTCTCCCAGTCGCCCGTCGGCGCCGTCGAGTAGTCGGCGGTGCCCCAGCTACTGCCGTTGTCGACGGACGTGTAGACCTGGAAGCCGTACGCCGCGGCGAGCCAGAAACCGCTCCCGTCCGGGAGCGATCCCTCATTGCGGACCGGACCGGTGGCGTGTGACCAGAACAGCCGCCCGGTGCGCCGATCGGCGATCACGTCGGGATCGACCGTGTTCCAGAAAGCGGTCGGCTGCTCACTGGCCGGCCGGGTGAGGCTCCAGCTCGCGCCGCCGTCAACCGAGCGCGCGATCGAGTTCTCCGTCTGCGCAGGCGAGTAGATCAGCGCGCCGTTGCCCGACACGGCGAGCGTCGATTCCGAGGTCGCGTAGCCGGTCGGCGCTGCGCACGCCACCGGCATGGTTGAGCCGGCCGGGAGCTTGATCACCGTGCCGCCGGAACGGTGTGCGACCACCGGCCAACTCGCATTGCAGCCGGAGGGCGTGCTCGAGCTCGTCGATGACGAGCGAGCCCCGGCCACCGGCGCCGCGGGGACCGACGCCAGCGCAGCCGCGACTGCCGCGCCGCCGACGCTCGCGCGCAACCCAGCCGATCTCCCTCGCAGACTCATACCTCTCCCGTGCCTCTCCGCCGAGGCGGTATAAAATACATGCGTGTCTCCAGAAGTCAAGGATCAGGTGCATCGCGACGACGAAGCCTGGCGGGGCGAGCCGCTTCCGCGCGGGCGCCACAAGCTCGCGACCGAGGAGGTGCGTGCCTCCCAGCGCGAGCGACTGATCCGCGCGATGCTCGAGACCGTCGCTGAGAGCGGCTACGAGTCGACGACGGTGCCGGAGGTCGTGGCCAGGGCGCGGGTTTCGCGCAACGCCTTCTACGAGTTCTTCACCGACAAAACCGACTGCTTCATCGCGGCCTGCGACGAGGAGGCCGACGAGCTGCTCGGCGTCCTGCTCGCGTTCGCCGCCGAGCCCGACTGGGCGCAGATGATGCGACGTGGCGTCGGGGCCTACCTGCGTTGGTGGGCGGAGCGCCCCGCGCTGTTGCGCGCGTATTTCATCGGCCTGCCGGCGGCGGGTGAGCGGGCGATCGCGCAGCGCGAGCGCGCCTACGCGCGGTTCCGCGTGCTGTTCGCGGGGGCCGGCCGGCGGGCCCGATCTGAGCAGCCCGACCTACCCCCGCTTGAGGAATTCATTCCCAGATTGCTGGTGCTCGCGATCACCGAGCTGGTCGCCGAGGAAGTGCGCGCCGGACGCACCGATCGGATTCCGGAGCTCGAAGACGCGATCGCATTTACGGCGATCAAGCTGCTGGCCGACGACGACACCGCTCGCCGCGCCCTCGCCATATGATCGGCTGATGCCCGATCTTGGACCGGCCGTCAGCACGGTGATCCACCGCTGCCTGGCGATCGAGCCGGGCGAGAACGTGCTGGTGGTGGTCGACCGGGCGACGCGGCCGATCGGCGAGGCGCTCCAGGATGCGGCGGACGCGGCCGGCGCCGACGCGGTGCTGGCGATCATGAAGGAGCGCGAAGTCGACGGGAACGAGCCCCCGGACCCGATCGCCGGCGCGCTCGCCTCGTGCGACGTGTTCATCGCGCCGACGAGCAAGTCGCTCAGCCACACCGTCGCGCGCAAGCGCGCCAGCGACGCCGGCGCGCGTGGCGCGACGATGCCGGGCGTCACCGAGGAGATGCTCGCCCGGGTGATGGCGGTCGACTTCGACAGCATGGCCGCGCGCTCGAGGGCGATCGCGGAGCTCTTGACCGAGGCGAGCACTGCGCGGCTCACGTGCCCGCGCGGGTCTGACTTCACACTCGAGCTCAGTCGCCGTCGGGGGATCGCCGACGATGGGGCACTGACCGAGCCCGGCGCGTTCGGGAATCTGCCCTGCGGTGAAGGGTTCATCGCGCCGCTCGGCGGCGAGGGCCGGATCGTCGTCGCCGCGACCCTTGCGGCGCTGGGGATCGCTGAAGAGCCCGTCACGCTGACCGTCAGCGACGGGCGGCTCGTCGATGCCCAGGGTGGCCTCGGTCCCCGATTTCTCGCGCTGCTCGAGGCGGCCGGTGAGCGCGGCACCAACCTCGCCGAGCTCGGCGTCGGGACCAACGACCGGGCGAAGCTCACCGGCAACGTGCTCGAGGACGAGAAGATCCTCGGCACGGTCCACGTCGCTTTCGGCGCGAGCGCCGGGATCGGCGGCACCGTCTCGGTCCCGATCCACCTCGACGTGGTCGTGCTCGAGCCGACGCTCGAGCTTGATGGCAGGCTGGTGCTCGACGCCGGGCGCTACGTCCTGGACGAGCGGTGACAGCGAGCGCGCTGCTCGCGGTTCCCAACCTCTCCGAGGGCTGCGACGCGGAGCTGATCGACGAGCTCGCCCGCGCATTCGACGCCCGCCTGCTCGACGTTCACGCCGACCCCGATCACAACCGCAGCGTGCTGACGCTCGCGGGAGCGCCGGGAGCGCTCGCTCCGGCGCTGCTCGAGGGCACGCGTGCGGCCATCAGGCTGATCGATGTCAGCCGCCACGAGGGCGCACACCCGCGGATCGGCGCAATCGACGTCGCTCCGATCGTGTACCTGCAGGAATCCGACCGCGGCGCCGCATGCGCTGAGGCGCTCGTCCTCGCCGACCTGTTCGCCGAGCGGCTGGAGCTGCCGGTGTTCCTCTACGGCGCGCTCGCCGGCGGCCGCACCCGCGCCGAACTTCGCCGCGGGGGCCCGGCGGCGCTCGCCGAGCGGATCGTGACCGGGGGGCTTCGCCCGGACTTCGGCCCCGATCAGCTCCACCCGACCGCAGGGGCGGTGCTGGTCGCCGCCCGTCCGCCGCTGGTCGCCTTCAACGTGGAGCTGGCGCCGCCGGCGACGCTTGCCGATGCCAGGGCGATCGCCGCGGCGATCCGCGAGGGCGGTGCGGAGGGACTCACCTCGGTGCGCGCGATCGGGGTGTGGCTCGCGGGCCGGGGGGTGGCGCAGGTGTCGATGAACGTCGAAGATCATCGCGCGATGCCGCTCGCGACAGTGCTCGAAGCAATCGCCCGTCACGCGACCGTGACCGAAGCCGAGCTCGTCGGCCTTGCTCCGCGCGCGGCTTTCGACGGGTTTCCCGAAGCGGTCGTGGTCCGCGGGCGGGCGACGATCGAGGATGCGCTGAACGAGGGCGCCGGCCGCGGGCAGCAGGCGCCAGGCTAAGCTCCCTTAACCGATGGCTCAGACGAGGCGAAAGCGCCGCAGCAAGCACCGGGGAACGCCTGCCGGCTCGATCGAGGCTCGCGGCCGGACCGGCCGGCCGCCGACTGCGGAGGAGCGTAAGCAGCAGACGCGGATGACGGCGCGCGAGCGGCGATTGAACACTCCGCCGACGTGGAAATCCGCGGTCACGCGTGCGTTGCTCGCGGCGGTGCTCGTGTTCGCGTTCCTGCTGGTGACCTCGAAGGGCAAGAACAAGCTTCCGGTTGCGATCGCCTTCACGGTCGTCGCGCTCGTCGTCTACATCCCCGCGGGCTACTACCTCGAGGTGATGCTGTACCGCCGCCGCCAGCGCAAGCGCGCGGCCGCGCAAGCGGATCGCAAGAAGCCGGTGAGCAGATGATCGACGTCCGGATGTTCACCGTCGGGCCCGTCCAGGAGAACTGCTTCATCGTGCGCGCGCCGGGGGCCACGAGCGCGCTGATCGTCGATCCCGGGGACGAAGCTGATCGCCTCCTGGAAGCGATCAGCAGCCTTGGGATCGAGACGGTCGAGGCGATCCTGGTCACACACACGCACTTCGACCACATCGGCGCGGTCGCACCCATCGCGAGCGCCACGGGGGCCCCTGTCTACTGCCCGGAGCTGGAGACGCAGGTGCTGGCGAACATCATGGACTACGTGCCCTGGCCCGGGTTCGGTCCATTCGAGAGCTACGACGCCGACCACACCGTCACCGGCGGCGACACGCTCGAGCTCGCCGGGTTGACGATCGACGTGCTGTTCACTCCGGGACACAGCCCGGGCCATGTCACTTACGCGATCCGCGGCGAGGACGCGCTGCTGTCCGGCGATGTCCTGTTTCAGGGGTCGGTCGGGCGGGTTGATCTCCCCGGCGGCGACTGGCCGACGCTGCTGAGCTCGATCGAGTCGCTGGTCGAGGGGTACGGACCCGAGACCACGGTGTATCCCGGTCACATGGGCACAACCACGCTCGGTCACGAGCGCGCCACCAACCCGTTCCTGCGCGAGCTCGTCGAGCACCAGAACCGGTGATCCAGGCCCCGCGCGGCGCGTTCGACGTGCTTCCCGAGGAGGATGCCCGGCGCGAGCTGCTCGAGGCGCACGCGAAGCGGATCCTCGAAGCGGCCGGATACCGGCGGATCGAGACGCCGGCGTTCGAGCACACAGAGCTGTTCGCGCGCGGCGTGGGGGAGGCAACCGACATCGTCCAGAAGGAGATGTACAGCTTCGAGGACGGGGCGGGTCGCTCGCTCACCCTCCGCCCCGAGGGGACCGCCCCGGTGTGTAGGGCTTACATCGAACACGGGATGCACAAGCTCCCGCAGCCGGTGAAGCTCTGGTACCTGTCGAGCTTCTTCCGCGCGGAGGCACCGCAACGCGGCCGCTACAGGCAGTTCTGGCAGGTCGGGGCCGAGGCGATCGGCTCGGCTGCACCCGAGACCGACGCGGAGCTGATCGTGCTGCTGGCGGAACTGCTCGACGCGCTCGGGGTCAAGGGGACACGACTTCGTCTGACGAGCCTCGGGAGTCCGGAGACGCGCGCGGAGTACCGCGATCAGCTGAAGGGCTATCTGCGAGCGCACGAGCAGCAGCTATCGGCCGAGGTCCGTGATCGCATCGATCTGAACCCGCTACGAGCATTCGATGCCAGCGACCCGGGAACCCGCGCGGTGATGGAGGGTGCGCCGAAGCTGCTCGACCGCCTTGCGACCGACGACGCCGAGCACTTCGAGCGCGTCCGCGCGCTGCTCGACCAAGCCGGCATTCGGTACGAGCTCGACCCGACACTGGTCCGCGGGCTCGATTACTACACGCGCACCCTGTTCGAGTTCACGAGCGACGCGCTCGGCGCGCAGTCGGGTGTGGCCGGCGGCGGGCGCTACGACCGGCTGATCGAGCAGCTCGACGGTCCCCCGACGCCGGCCGGCGGCTGGGCCGCCGGGGTCGAGCGGATGCTGCTGGCGGGGGGCGAGCTGCCCACGTCTCCGAGCCTGATCGACTTGTACGTCGCGATCGCTGATCCGACCGGCAGCCGATACGCCTTCCAGCTCGCGCGCGAGGCTCGCCGCGCGGGCCTCAAGGCCCAGCTGGAGCTCGCCGGGCGCTCGCTCAAAGGCCAGCTCAAGCACGCCGACCGGATCGGCGCCCGGTATGTGGCGATCATCGGCGACGGTTCACAGACGAGCCTCAAGGAGATGGAGTCGGGCGAGCAGCAGGAGCTGGCGACCGGCGAGGTCATTCCGGCGATCCTGCGGGGAACCAGGCTGTCGTGAAACATCCCCCGCGACCGAACCTGTATCGCGACGCGTGGTGCGGCCAGCTCACGGCCGAGCGCGCGGCCACGCAGGCGCGCGTCGCTGGTTGGGTGCATCGACGCCGCGACCACGGCGGGCTGATCTTCATCGATCTGCGCGACCGCTCCGGGATCGTTCAGCTCGTGTTCCATCCAGACACTGCGCCGGAGGCGCACGAGGCCGCCCACGGCCTGCGCTCCGAGGACGTGATCAGCGCCTCGGGGACGGTTTCCCGCCGCGCGCCCGAGAACGTCAACCCGAACCTCGCCACCGGTGAGATCGAGCTGGGGGTCGCCGAGCTCGAGCTGCTCGCCGATGCCGACACGCCACCGTTCCCGCTCGACGACAGCGAGGTGGTCGACGAGAACCTCAGACTCCGCTACCGCTCGCTCGATCTGCGACGGGCCCCGATGCAGGAGGCGCTCGCGGTCCGCCACCGCGTGATCACGACGATGCGCGAGGTTCTGAACGGGCGGGACTTCCTCGAGATCGAGACCCCCGACCTGACGCGCTCCACGCCCGAGGGCGCGCGTGACTATCTGGTCCCGGCGCGGATCCAGCCGGGGTCCTTCTACGCCCTGCCCCAGTCCCCGCAGCTGTTCAAGCAGCTGCTGATGATCGGCGGGTTCGAGCGCTATTACCAGATCGCGCGTTGCTTCCGCGACGAGGACACCCGTGCCGACCGCCAGCCGGAGTTCACGCAGCTCGACCTCGAGCTGTCGTTCGTCGAGGAGGACGACGTGATCGAGTGCATGGAGGCGGTGATGTCGGCGGTGTTCGAGCGCGAGGGCTTTTCCGTGGCGCCCCCGCCGTGGCCGCGGATGACGTTCGCAGAAGCGGTGTCGCGCTACGGGATCGACCGGCCGGACACCCGCTTCGGACTTGAGCTGCGCGACCTCGGCGATCCGCTCCGGGGCACGGAGTTCAAGGTCTTCGCCGGCGTACTCGATGGCGGGGGAGTGGTGCGCGGGATCAACGCCGGCGCCCGCGAGCTGCCGCGCTCGGAGCTCGACGCGCTCACCGAGCTGGCCAGGCAGCACGGCGCCAAGGGCCTCGTTTGGGCGTTCGTCCAGGAGGGCGAGGAGGGCTGGCGCTCGCCGATCGCAAAGTTCCTCAAGCCCGAGGAGATCGCCGCGATCAACGCCACGCTCGAGGCTTCGCCCGGGGACCTGCTGCTGGTTGTCGCCGATCAGGAGGCGACCGCCGGACAGGCCCTGAGCGCGCTGCGGATGGAGCTCGCGCGGCGCTTTGACCTGATCGACTACAGCCGCCACGACATCATCTGGGTGGTCGAGTTTCCGGCGTTCTTCTGGAACCCCGAGCAGCAGCGCTGGGATGCCGCTCACCATCCGTTCACCGCCCCGATTGGCGATCTCGCCGACCCTGGGAAGCTGCGGTCACGCGCATACGACCTCGTCCTGGACGGCTCCGAGATTGGAGGCGGATCGATTCGAATCCACGATCGGGCGATGCAGGAGCGGGTGTTCGAGCTGCTCGGGATCAGCCACGAGGAGGCAAACGCACGCTTCGGGTTCCTGCTCGACGCGCTGCGCTACGGAGCCCCGCCGCACGGCGGAATCGCGATGGGGATCGAGCGGATCGTGATGGCGATCGCGGGACGCGACTCGATCCGCGACGTGATCGCGTTTCCGAAGGCCGCCAGCGGCGCCGACCCCCTCACCGGCGCTCCCGCGCCGGTCAATCCCTCTCAGCTGCGCGAGCTCGGATTGCGGCTGCTGTAGAGGAGACCGAGCGGCTGCCAGCGTGCGTTTAATACACGCGCGGCAACTCAACTCGTCGCGGGCGCGTGCCGATGATGACCTTGATGGGCACTCCCGGACGGCCGCTGATCGCACTGCTGGTGGGCACTGTCGCGTTCTTCGCGCTGTGGGTCGTCGCGCTCAAGCCCGGCTCCTCGAGCAACGGCGGCACGCCGACGCAGGGTCTCAGCGCCTATCAGGCCGCGATCAACAAGGCCCATCAGGCCGTCCAGAATTCGGCTCTACCGAGCGCAAGCGCAGGTGGCGCTGCCGCCGCCTCGCCGACCCCGGCGAGCCCGAGCCAACCCGCGGCCACGCCCAGGACCGTGACCACCACTCAGACCACGGTCGTGACGCACAAGCCCGCGACGCACAAGCCTGTGGCGCATAAGCCCGCGACCCATACTGCCGGCGCCACCGGCCGCCTGAGCGTCGTCCAGCGCGCGCTGCGCGCGCACAAGGTGCTCGCGCTGCTCTTCTACAACCCTTCGGCGGCCGACGACCAGGCTGTCAAGCAGGAGCTCGGCGCCGTCGCGAATCACGGTGGCAAGGTCGTCAAGCTCCCGATCCCGCTAAGCGAGGTGGCGAACTACACCGCCGTCACCGATCAGGTGCCGGTCAACTTCTCGCCGACGCTCGTCGTGATCGCGCCGAGCGGGCAGGCGGCGGAGATCGTCGGCTTCAGCGACCAGTTCGAGATCGCCCAGCGGATCGACGACGCCTTAGCGTCCCGATAGCTATTACATTCAAGCGGGCGTGGACGCGCTCGCCTTCGAGCATCACCTGCTCTCCCCACAGGGCCTCGGCCGCCTCCCTGCCTCGGGCTTCGCCGTGACCGCCGGCGGCGCGGCTTGCTGCGACCAGATCCGTCTGTCAGTCAGCCTCAGCGGCGATCGCGTCGACGATGCCGGCTTCGTGGCGGAGGGCTGTGGCGCGGCGACGGCCGCCGGGAGCGCCGCCGTAACGCTCGTACGCGGCCGGCCGCTGCTCGAAGCCGCACGCGTTGGAGCACCTGAGATCGCAGCCGAGTTGGGCGGACTCAGCCCGGCGAAGCTGCATGCCGCCGAGCTGGCGGCCGACGCGCTGGCGCGAGCGCTTGGCGCTGCGGCACGCGAACGAGCGGGACTGACCCGGCCGCCGGGTGGCCGCACGCTGGTTGCGATGAGCGGCGGGGTCGACAGCGCGGTGGCGGCGCTCAGCTGCGCGCAGGCGGGCAGGACGGTGGCGGTCACGCTCGAGCTGTGGGCCGATCCCGAGAACGACGGCGAGCGCAGCTGCTGCTCGGCCTCGGCGGTCGCAACGGCGCGGAAGCTCGCCCATTCGATGGGGCTGGCGCACTTCACGATCGATTTGCGTGCGGAGTTCAGGGCCGGCGTGGTTGAGCCCTTCATCGCCGGCTACGCCGCCGGGGAGACCCCCAATCCGTGCGTCGGCTGCAACGGTCACGTGCGTCTTGATGCGATGCTCGAGCTGGCCGCGCGGTTGGGCTGCGATTCACTGGCCACCGGGCACTACGCGCGCACTGCGGAGCACGACGACGTCGCCGGACCGCTGCTGCGGCTCGCCGCTGATCCGGCGAAGGACCAGACCTACATGCTGGCGGCACTCGCACCGCGGTCGCTCGAGCGGTTGCGGTTTCCACTCGGTGAGCTGACCAAGCCGGAGGTGAGGGCGATCGCGGGGGAGGCCGGGCTCCCCGTCGCAGGCAAGGCGGACAGCCAGGACCTGTGCTTCCTGGCCGGCACCGACCGCGCGCGCTTCCTCGCCCGTCACGGCCGGATTCCAGAGCGCCCCGGGGCAATCGTCGACCGCGAGGGCAATGTCCTCGGCCGTCATCGTGGCCAGCACCGGTTCACGGTCGGCCAGCGGCGAGGGCTCGGGGTGGCGAACGGGCAGCCGCTGTACGTGCTCGACAAGGACGCTTCGAGTAACCAGGTGACCGTCGGTCCGGTCTCCGCGCTCAGCACCCACCGGGTCGGGCTGCGCGGCGCTCGTCTGCACCGCGGCGGCGACCGCGTCGACCGGGTCAAGCTCCGCTATCGCTCCCGGCCGCTCGCCGCGAGGCTCTCCGCTGGAGTACCCGCCGGCCCGCATCGGTCGCTCGAGCTGGAGCTCACCGACGCCGCCGACAGCGCCGCTCCCGGGCAGCTCGCGTGTCTGATGGACGGGGAGCTGGTGATCGGGTGGGGGACAATCGCTCGGGGCTGAGCCCAGCTGAGGGCGCGGCGCTTGGTTTTGGTTCGCCCACCCTCGCGCCGTCCATCTATTGGCAGACCGAGATCACTTAGCGGGAGCTAACGGTCGCGCCCGATGATGGGGCGATGCAGACCGAGAGGCGGCGGACAACGCGAGGGGTTGTGCGATGCCGACGCTATTTCCGGTGGCTCGCTTCGCTGGCGGTCGCGATCGCGCTGGTGGGGAGCCTCGTCGCGGTCGACCCCGACCGCGACGCGCGCGCTGCGCTGCCGAGGAATGCCGTCACGGTCGACCTCTCCGGCTCGCCGGCGGGGCGCCCGATCCCCGGCAACTTCGTCGGTTTCTCGATCGAATACAACTCGCTGCTCGCCTACACCGGCGCCGACCCGGCCGCCCCCAACCCGACCTTCATCCGGCTGGTCCGCGCGCTTGCCCATGGCGGGTCTCCCGTGATCCGGTTCGGCGGTGACACGACCGACTGGACGTGGTGGTCGACGACGGCGGCGCCAAAGCCACCCGGCATCAGGTACGAGCTCACGCCGCGCTGGGTCGCGGTCGCGCGCGCGAGCGCGCTCGCGCTTGGCGCGCACTACATCCTCGGTATCAACCTCGAGGCCGACAGCCGCACAGTCGCCGGCACCGAAGCGCGTGCCCTGTTGCGCGGCCTCGGGCGCGGCATCGTCGGCGGCTTTGAGCTCGGCAACGAACCCGAGATCTACGGGACGGTCGGCTGGTACACGAGCTCGGCCGGGGCGAGCGTCCCTGGCCGCCCGTCGGACTACGGCTTCCGTGCGTTCGTCGCCGACTACGCGGCGATCAGCCCCTCGCTACCGCGCGGCGTGCTGCTCGTCGGTCCCGCTTCCGGTTCCCCGAAGTGGGTCGCGGGGGCTTCGCGGTTCTTGGCGGCAAATCCGGGGG
>Ga0102924_1005313_pt1 | contig 12547 bp, 9 predicted proteins | sample PaiPotPPM11metaG_FD_80116 | JGI IMG/M metagenome (GOLD analysis project Ga0102924, IMG submission 80116) | Iron sulfur acid spring bacterial and archeal communities from Banff, Canada, to study Microbial Dark Matter (Phase II) - Paint Pots PPM... ... | reverse complement strand
GAACGTTATAGGTGCGGCACTCTTAAATCTCGGCAACGTGCAAGCGAAGCTCAGCCGCTATCCGGAGTCACTCGCATCCCATCAAGAGGCGCTAGCGCTCTTCAGCCAACTCGGCGATCACGACGGCGAGGCTCGCGCGCTCGACGGCATCGGCGCCGTCCAGTGGGATCTCAGCCGCTATCCGGAGTCACTCGCATCCCATCAAGAGGCGCTAGCGCTCTTCCGCCAACTCGGCGACCGCGACGGCGAGGCTCGCGCCTTAAACGATATCGGCCTTGTCCAAAACGATCAAAGCCGTTATTCCGACGCGCTTGCATCCCATCAAGCGGCGCTGGCGCTCTTCCGCCAATTCGGCGACCGCGAAGGCGAGGCCGACGCGCTCAACAATATCGGCAACGTCCAGGAGAATCTCAGCCGCTATGCGGACGCGCTCGCGTCGCACCAAGAGTCGCTCGCACTCTATCGGCGACTCAGCGACCGCGAAGGCGAGGCTATTTCGCTCTTGAATATTGGGAACGTCCAAAGCGAGCTGAGCCACTACGCCGACGCGCTCGCATCGTATCAGTCGGCATTGGCGCTCGACCGGAAACTCGGCGCCCGCGACGGCGAAGCTCGGGCCCTCAACGACATCGGCGTCAGCCAAAGGAGTCTCGGCCGCAACTTGGAGGCTCTCGCGTCCCATGAAACGGCGCTCGCACTCTTCCGCCGGCTCGGCGACCGCGACGGCGAGGCGCAGGCGCTGAACAACATCGGCCTCGTCCAGGAGACTCTCGGCCGTTATTCCGACGCGCTCGCGTCGCATCAAGCGGCGCTGGGACTCCATCGGCTAGTCGGCGACCGCGACGGCGAGGCCAGCGCGCTCATCAACATCGGTAACACCCAAACCGAACTCAGCCGCTACGCCGACGCGCTCACATCGTATCGAGCTGGCCTGACACTCTTTCGGCAGCTCGGTAACCGTGACGGCGAGGCCATAGCGCTCGACAACATCGGCAGTGTCCAAGAGAAGATCGGCGGCTACTCGGACGCGCTCGCATCCCATCAAGCGGCACTGACACTATCCCGCCAACTCGGCGACCGCGATGGCGAGGCTCGCGCGCTCGACAGCAGCGGCAATGTCCAAGAAGAGCTCGGCCGCTACACGGAAGCACTCGCATCCCATCAGGCAGCGCTCACGCTCTTCCGCAAAGTCGGCGACCGCGACGGTGAAGCCGGAGCGCTCACCAACCTGGGCAACGTTCAAGAGAAACTCAGGCGCTATGCGGACGCACTCGCATCCCATCAGGCGGCACTGACGATCTTCCGCCAACTCGGCGACCGCGACGGCGAAGCCAACGCGCTCACTAACGTGGGCGTCGTCCAAGATGATCTCGGCCGCTATTCGGAGGCGCTCGCATCGCATCAAGCGGCGCTCGCGCTCGTCCGACAAGTCCGTGACCACGATGGCGAGGCTGTCGTGCTTGATAACATCGGCATCGTCCAAGCCCACTTCGGCCGTTACGCCGATGCGCTCGTATCCCGTCAAGCCGCACTGGCGATCTTCCAGCAACTCGGCGACCGCGGCGGCGAAGCTACTGCGTTGGATGGCATGGGTTTGGCCGACTGGCATCTCGGCGTATACGATGCGGCGCTCAGCGCGTATCGGCAGGCACTTGTCCTCTATCAACAGATCGGGAAGGATGCAGATGCCGCCCGCGTATTAGCCAATATCAAGCTTGTTGAAACGAAACAATCGCCACCGAAGTGACCAAATGAAGATTGCCGTATTTATTGCGGTTCTCGCGGTGGCGCTCGTCCCGTTACGCATTCACGCTGAAACGCGCTCACACGCGGTGCAGCAGATTCTCATTGACGGTAGGCATGTCGCATCGACTTCGGGCGTACGGGTTTCACCACGCGGTGGTACACCGGAAACGACCGTTCGTCAAGGTGAAGCAATCGCCGACGGCACGCGCATCGATGTGCCCGCGCACGTTACGCTTATCATCATCTCCACAGGCGCCAAAAGCACGATCACCTTGGAGCCCGGCGCCAGCGTCACCCTATTGAGCACCGGCGCGGGCGAGGAAGTGTCGCATCAGGCGGGCAAAGCGATCTACAGTATCCTGCCGCATGCGCTCGATTTCTTTCGCGTGCTGACCGGCGAAGTCATTAAAGCATCCGTCAACGGCACGATCTTTTCGGTGCAATCGAGTGGCGGGCAGGTTACGTTTAGAGCCATCGAGCGATCGATTTCGATCGAGAAGACCGGGTTACTTAAGATCGGCGGGCGCGTAAAGAAAATCTCACTCATCGATGTCGTCTCACCGACCTTTCGTACCGAAGTATCCTACCGGCCCAGCGGAACGTGGTTCCTTGCGAAATTTCAGAATTTTGCGCAGGCCGAAAGGTACTACCAGCGCCAACTTGCTCTCGCACGCAAATCTGGCGATCCGCACGCCATAAGTGCGGCGCTCTTAAATCTCGGCAACATCCAAACGTATCTCGGCCGCTATTCGGAGGCGCTCGCGTCCGGTCAAGCGGCGCTCGCGTTCTTTCGGCAGCTCAGCGACCGCGATGGCGAGGCCAGAGCGCTTGATAACATCGGCAACGTCCAGGAAGATCTCAGCCGCTATTCGGATGCGCTCGCATCCCATCTGGCGGCGCACGCGGTCTTCGACCAGCTCGGCGACCGTGACGGCGAGGCTCGTGCGCTCAACGATATCGGCCTTGTCCAAAACGATCTCAGCCGCTATCCGGAGGCGCTCGCGTCCCATCAAGCGGCTCTGGCGCTTTTCCGTGACCTCGGCGACCGCGACGGCGAGGCTCGCGCGCTCACGAACATCGGCAACGTCCAGGAGAATCTCAGCCGCTATTCGGACGCGCTCGTGTCCCATCAAGCGGCGCTGGCGCTTTTCCGTGAGCTCGGCGACCGCGACGGCGAGGCCGACGCACTCACCAACATCGGCAGCGTCCAAAGAGATCTCGGCCGCTATTCGGAGGCACTCTCATCGCATCAAGCGGCGCTCGCACTCTATCGCGATCTCGGCGACCGCGACGGCGAGGCCAGCGCGTTCGGTAACATCGGCAATGTCCAAAACGATCTCAGCCGGTATGCGGAGGCGCTCGCATCGCATCAAGCGGCGCTCGCACTCTTCCAGAAACTCGGCGACCGCGACCGCGAGGCCAACGAGCTCAGTAACATCGGGATCGTCCAAGCGCATCTCGGCCGCTTCGCCGACGAGCTCGCATCGTTTCAAGCGGCGCTGGCGCTCTTCCGCCAGCTCGGCGACCGTAACGGCGAGGCCGCTTCGCTAATGAACATCGGCAACGCGCAAGAGAGTCTAGGCCGCTATTCGCAGGCGCTTGGGTCGCATCAAGCGGCGCTGGCGCTCTATCGCAAGCTCGGCGTCCGCGACGGCGAAGGTCGCGCGCTCATGAACATCGGCAACATCCAAAACGATCTCAGCCGCTACCCCGACGCGCTCGCATCATATCAGGCGGCGCTGGCGCTCTTCCGCCAACTCGGCGACCGCGACGGCGAAGCCATAGTGCTCGGCAACATCGGCAACATCCAAAACGATCTCAGCCGCTACGCTGACGCGCTCACATCCGGTCAGGCGGCGCTGGCGCTCGACCGCCAACTCGGCGACCGCGACGGCGAAGCTAGAGCGCTCACCAACATCGGTATCGCCCAAAACGATCTCGGCGACTATTCGGACGCGCTCGCGTCCCATCAAGCGGCGTTGGCACTCTTCCGGAAAATCGGCGACAGCGACGGCGAGGCGATCGCGCTCGAAAACACCGGCACCGTCCAAATGCATCTCAGCCAATACGCCGATGCCCTTGCATCGCATCAAGCCGCGCTGACGCTCTTTCGGAAACTCGGCGACCGAGACAATGAGGCCGGCGCGCTCACCAGCATCGGCATCGTCCAAGACGATCTCGGCCAATATTCGGACGCGCTCGCCTCGCAGCAACCGGCGCTCGCGCTTGTCCGCCAGGTCCGCGACCGTGACGGCGAGGCTATCGTGCTTGACAATATCGGCGTTGTCCAGACCCATCTTGGCCGCTATGCCGACGCCCTTGCATCCCATCAAGCGGCACTGACGCTCTTCCGCCAACTCGGCGACCGCGATGGTGAGGCCAACGCGCTAGAGAAGATCGGCACCGTCCAACGCGGTCTCGGCCAGTATTCGGACGCGCTCACATCCCATCAAGCGGCATTGGCACTCTTCCGCCAACTCGGCGACCGGGATGGCGAGGCCGGAGCGCTTGATAACAACGGCATCGTCCAAAACAATCTCGGCCGGTATTCGGACGCGCTCGCATTGCACCAAGCGGCGCTAGTGCTCTTCCACCAACTCGGCGACCGCGACGGCGAGGCTACTGCGTTAGGTGGCGTGGGTTTGTCTGACTGGCATCTCGGTGCATTTGATGCGGCGTTGAGTGCGTATAAGCAGGCGCTTTTACTCTATCAGCAGATCGGGAAGGATGCAGACGCGGCGCGCATCTCGGCAAATATTAAACTTGTCGAGGCGAAGCAACCGCCGCCGAAGTGACTGAATAAAGATAACGGCATCTCTTAGTTTCCCGGAGCCGGGACGAGCGCCATTCTAATCACCAGCGATGATGCATGTCGAGATGCCGCACAGCACCGCAGGCACAACAAGCGCCAACAGTTGATGAACTCGCGTCGTCCGGCGCGATGAAGCAGATCGCGGCCTCTAGTTCCTCGGGCGTGCCGATAGCACCCTCGATCTTTTCTGCGCGACGGAGCGAGCGCGCGCTATGCCTGAATCATCGCGAACCCGTCTCAGACGGCTGAGACAGTCGAACATGATTCTGCGGGCGCTACTTCAAGCGGCCGATCCGGTTACCGCTGACTTCTGTGAACCAGAGAGCGCCGTCGGGCCCAGCGACGATCCCATTCGGGTTGGCCAGGGCTGAAATACCGGTTGCGTACTCGGTGATCGCGCCGCCGGTTGTAATCCGGCCGATCCGATTACCGGTGTATTCCGCAAACCAGAGAGCGCCGTCGGGACCCGGCGCGATACCAAACGGCTGCGCGCTCACCGTCATGCCGGAATAGTATTCTGTAACCGCGCCAGAGGTTGTGATCCGCCCAATCCGGCCGCCTTGCGGCGTGCCGATTTCCGTAAACCACAGGGCGCCGTCCGGCCCGGCTGTGATGCCGGTCGGAATAGCATTTACCGAAATGCCGGCCGCGTACTCGGTAACCACGCCGGCAGTTGTGATCCGGCCGATCCGGCCGCCGACTTCGGTGAACCAGAGTGCGCCATCCGGCCCAGTCGTGATGCTGAACGGTTGCGCGCCCGCCGAAATACCCGCGGAGTATTCCGTGATCGTGCCGCCGGTTGTGATCCGGCCGATCCGGTCGCTAACGTCGGTGAACCACAGGGCCCCGTCCGAACCGGCCGTGATACCGGTCGGCCCTGAGGCGGCCGACATACCGGCCGAGTATTCGGTGACCGCACCGCTCGTTGTGATCCGGCCAATCCGATTTCCATTATATTCCGCGAACCAGAGGGCCCCGTCCGGACCGGCCGCGATACTCCCTGGCCCGGCGCCGGCCGAAATACCGGCGGAGTATTCGGTGACCGCACCGCTCGTTGTGATCCGGCCGATTCGATTACCGCCGAATTCGGTGAACCAAAGCGCGCCGTCCGGACCGGCGGCGATATCGTAAGGTTGCGCGCTTGGCGAAATACCTGCGGAGTACTCGATAATCGTCGGCGTGAGTGAAGGCGTTACGATTGGCGCAGTCGCGCCGCTGCCACCCGGATCGCCGCATTGAGCCAGCACCACAGAGAAAACTGCGACAACAAATGGCCGATACCACAAGCGTAAACATTTCATCAGCACTCTGCTTTCGGGCTGCGGTTCGTAGCGATCCATAGGGGCACATCGCGCTAACGGCTTTCTTACTTCCCCTTCTACTTACAGACTATAATGCATGGCAATCCGTGTGAATCCCCATGAAGCAGCTAGCAATTTCGAATCCCGTTGGGGCTACCAAATCGCGTAACCACGCGGTTTTTCGTACGACACCTTGCGCTGTTCCCGGAAGCAGCCGCAAAAATACTTTGCAGCAAATCAAGACGCGCGACGACGTGTCAACACACGCGCCGGGCCTTTGGAAGCATTTCCCGCCCGGGTCGCCGAACAATTATTCGGATGAACTCACTTCTGGCGTTTTCGTTCCTTCTCGCAGCGGCCTCGCCGGCACCGGCTTCGCAGCAGCCTTATGTAAGCGTCGATCGCTTTCGCAGCGCCTGGACGGCCGACGCGTGCATCAAACAGCACGGCCAGTCTTGGGACGATTATTGGTATTGGGTCCAGCGGTTTTACAACGGCAGAGGCGGTTGGAACGCGCAAAGTGACGGAATCGTGGCGAGGATCCGCGATCCCGCTACGCGTGCGAAGCGTAGCGCCGATCTCCAGCTGCTCGGATTACGCGCAAGCGCCGAATGGTCCAAAGCCAATGCTTGCCGCAAGATTCGGACAGCGACCGGCCTATTCAACTTCGGAGAGCGCGGCAAGCCCGCGCTGTCAACCTGGGGTAATGAGCTGCGCGATGCGGCCAATCGAGACAACGGCGATGGCGCCGCGATCGGTGCGGCGATCGACGATATTACGCGACAGGTCAACGCCGTGCTCGGCCCCGCTCGCTGAGGCGAAACGTTAATGCTTGCCGAGGCCGGCCGCGTTCGCCAGCCAGTCGATGAACGATTGCGGCACGAACGCGCGGGCCCAGTTTTCGTGAAACCGGAGCACCGCCACGGTCAGGGCCGAGAGTGTGACCACCAGTGCATAGACGCCGACGGAGCCTGTTTTTAGGATATCGAAGAGTGCCTTGACGCTGGTTTCCCGTTCTCCGATGTCGCGCAGCGCTTTCGTTGCGTCCTGCAATTCCTTGGTTCGCGCGGGAAAGTTCTTCAGCCGTCCGATGAGCAGGCTGAGCGCGTTCTTCGCGTGCTTGACCTCGCCGTCATAAAGAATCGTAAAAAGCGCGATCGATACGATTAGCGTGGGTATCCAAAGCAGCCACAGCAGCAGTTTGCCGATATCCGCCGACTGCTCCAACACCGAGCGCTTCAGCGGACTGAGCTCTTCCACTAAGACCATCGTGATAACGACCAAAAATATCGGGAGATAGCGGCCTGCGCTCTCCTTGAGCAATGACAAAACATCATTGCTCGCGATGACCAGACTGGCGACGGCACTTCGTGTTAACTTGTCATTGGGCACGATCACATCGAGCGCTCCCTGCAGTCTCTTCCAGGCGTGCAGATCGTAACGAACGCTGCGTATCAGAAAGAACAGAACCGGAAAAACGATGCCGAGCCACAAGCCGGCCACGTAGAGTGAATAGGGAATGTACGGCCCAAATATCTCTCCGAATGAAAGCGGATCGGATACTGACGGCGTCACCTGGTGGTTCGCGATTTGCAGAGCGTAGAGATGTTTGAAATTCTCGGGGAGCACGTAGTATGCGCACAGGAGGAACAACGCGACGAAGACGCCGACGACGATCCGTTCGTATGGCTCCAAAAACCGGCCGTTGATCCGGCGCCGACGGCTGGCCAATGACGGAATGACGTCTAGGTTGTGGAGTGCGAAGAGCGCAAGCAGCGCCGCGATAACAACTCGCGACGTGTCGAGAAATACAACATTTGTTCGCGTCGACACGGCCCAACGATGCCAAGAGTCTGAGGTGAGCGGTCCGTACGCTAGGTAACTGCCGGCCACAGCGAGGGCGATGGCGGCGCCATACCAGAAAAGAATGGAACGCCAGGTTATTACCTCACCCGGCTGCACCGGCTCGGGCGATATAAGGTTTGTGGGTCCCGCTGTCTCATCGATTGTACCGGTCTGCGGCTCTGGCGGCTGCGCGGTTTTAGAATCGGAGAGGGTGCGCGTCGTCAGCTCGACCAGCTCATCCAGCCGGCTTTCAAGGGGAGGTGTAAGCGCATCGAGCCAGTGGACGCGCTGGATATAGTACTCCAGATCCTTGTCGGGCAAAACGGATTCGATTCGAAACGGGACGATCGTCTTTCCGCGTTTGTACGCCAGCTCGAGTTCGCTCAGGACGTGCGGCGACGCATTGGCCTTCGACGAAAAGATGAGCAATAGAATCTGCGTGGACGCGATGGCCTCGACGATTTGGCGTCCGTAAGGAACCCCTGCGATGGGATCCCGAGGGGCCATCCAGCACTCGATGCCCGCCGCCTCTAACCGGTCGCAGGCTGCCTCGGCGATCGTCAGGTCTTCACTTGAATAACAAATGAAGACGTCGTGTGGCGCTGCCACGCTCTAAGAATACGCGATGCCGGTCGCTCGCCCTCCCCTTTCAAGGGATCCCCCGTAGCGAGCTTATTAGCGGGACGATACGATCGCAGCCGGTGTAGGAAATAGTAGGGTCCAAATGAAATTGGATTCAGCAAACCGATTCCCGGCTATCGAAGCGCCGACGTTCATTTGAGACGGGAGACAGTGCATGAAACCTGGACGACTTTTCGTGATGGTTCTAGCACTCGGCGTGATAATCGTCACTGGCGCTTCCTATCCGGCGCAATCCGTGATGGCAAAGGTACCGCCGGCGCCCACGCTCACGCCCGTGCCAGCCAGCGCGTCGACGCCTGCTCCAGCGCCATCAGCGACGGTCAAGCCTAGCGGTAATGTTAAGGTCCTGGCTTGGTGGCAGGACGACTCTACGGACGCGTGGATTGTCCACGTGCGCCTGCAAATCAGTACGGATACCTGGGTGCGTCTGTATCCCCCGGACTTCGTCTTGACCACGAACGGCGGGCTTGGCGACCCTTTCAAAGGGATTCGGCGCGCGGATCCCGCGATATCCCCCGACGAGGACATGGGCGTCTGTTGTATTACACCGAAGAAGATCGGCCCTGACGAGCAATTCCACCACGTCGTGGATTTCGTTATCCCCCATAACACCATCGACTACGCCAATTTCGTTATTACCTGGAACGTCCACGGCCCCGATGATCCCGTGGGCCAATGACTTTAGAGATCACATTCTCTCAGTCGTGACGCTTAGCGGCGACCGAACTCGTCAGGACGCGCGCTTGATAGAGGGAGAGTGTTGAGCGCGTTCGCTTGAGCGAGCCCTCTTCTTCCTCTTCTACTTTACAGGCTATAACGCATGGGTAATCGCAAGGGCCTCTTCCGAGGGTCGTATAGCCTGCGGCTCTATACGAATTTCTAACAACGAAGCGAGCTATCGCTAACCATCCCGCGCCAAAAGAAAAAGCCCAGCTGGAGCCGGGCTTTTGAACACGCGACCGATTAGCAATCGTTCGGATCGGGATCGTAGACCCAGATACAGTTGCCATAGTCGTCGCATATATAAAACCAACAACCATCCGCGTTAAACCCGTGACCAGCGCGCTTTTGAGCTTTGGGGATCGCCAGCATTGCGACCTTGCTCTTCATCCCGTGGCCAGCTCCGCCTGACTCCGTGGCGCTCACGAGCTTGCCCTTGCTGTTGAAGCGTAGCGTGAAATTTCGATTCCCGAAACGCCTCACGACCGTCCCGACATGCTTGCCCGTGACGGTGCCGACGACACGATGCGGCGACGACGCCAAGGCAGGAGCGCTCACAACTGGAACAAGACTCAAAGCGCTCGCTGCGGCAAATACCGAAAAAAGGTGCTTCATGAATCCTCCGATTTCTAGAAGTGGGCCCGGGCCGTTTTAATGCGACCGCGCCTGGCGGACACCTCTTTTGCGTGCAGGACCGGTAGGCGGCAGGACGAACTCGCCGAGCATCCTGTTGCTTGAGTAGAAAGGCGAATATCGTGAAGCGAGCCTTAACTGTCTTTTTTAGTGTCTTCGCGGCATGCGCGATCCTAATGACGAGCTACCCGCAGCCGGCTCGGGCTAACGCCGGGGACACGTTCACAATTTACAACCAAGGCTATCACACCATGTACATAGTAAACGCCGAACCTTCGAGCTACGGCTCGTGGGGCCCGGATCTGCTGGGGACCGGATACACACTGTCCCCGGGGCATTCGTTTCAGCCGCTCTCCTGGTACTACGGTGCGAACCCGGATATCCCGTCATGCATCCATGACATACGCGTCATCTACAGCGACGGCCACGTTGAGTACGATTACGGGGTCGATATTTGCAGCTATAATGTGAGCTTCTACTACTAATAAAACCGAACAGATAGTAAACCAGAAAGAGCCGCCCAGCGGCTCTTTCTTCATTTCTTCGTTGCGAATTTCTCGTCAGCCGGCCAGACCTGAAACTCCGAATTGTGACGCAGATAACTCACAAGCGCGGAGATGCGCGTCTGATTGCTCGGATGGTCGGAGAGATACGAAAGTCTTGATGTCGGATACTTCTGCTGCAACTTTCGGAGCATCCAAACCAAACCCCATGGGTTGATGTGCGCGTGATCGCAAATAGTTGCGCCGGCTTTATCCGCATCGGATTCTTGCTTGCGAGTGTAACGAAGCTCCGAGAATGACGCGAGTTTATTGACAACGCGCGCATAAACCCCGTGGTGACGAGCAATCAGCGCCGCCACTTTATTATTCCATGTGTTTGTCGTTTGATCGCTGTTTATTCCATCGTAGTGCAGTACGTGAGCAGATTCGTGACAAAGGACTCCGGCCACTTCCTCGCGGTTGTCGGCGAAATCAACCATCCCTACGCTAATGTATACGCGAGGTCCGTAATAACTCTCCGCGTCGGGGTCGGGCTCTTTCTCGACGTAGTAACCAAAGGGCGTATTGTTATAGTCCTTCGTGACGACCGGCTCAAGCATAGCGGCAATAGACGCTACCACCTTTGCCTGCGGAGCGCCGGGCGCGGCTAGTTGCTCCCGTTTGGATTGTAGCTGCTGAGCATCCAATGCGGCATAGTTCTCCGACGCCGTCGGCGCCGGAGAGGAACCACCCGACGTAGCGCCCTGGCATCCGGCTAGGAAGACGGCCGAGACGGCCATCAGCGAGGCCGTCGTCAAACGAAGGTGTCTCATGCTGATCCGATTTTCGGCCCGTCGAAAAGCGGTCCTGTGCGGCTTTTGAAGGCGGTCGCAGCCGCAACGGCGAACGGCTCTCATCAAATCCTAATCAAAAGTTCGTTACCATGAGTGGCGCAAGCGAGTACACTTTGACATTACCAGCGCTTCGGAGGTCTCTACTGATGTCCAATATTCTTTCGCGCAGTGCCGCCATGGCGGCGTCCCTTTTTCTGGCAGGTATCTGCGCCGCGACGGCAGCCGTGCCCGCCCATAAACTCATCTCGCAAAAAGCGGCGCAGCCATCGGGCGTGGCCCGCATAACAAGGTCTGCACACGGCATGGTGTCCGTGAAAAGCGCCTTCCTACGCAGCCATAAATTCACCAGCAAGAAACAAGCATCGCACAAGTTTGCCAGCGTCGGCTCGGACCGCAAGAAGAAGTAACGCACTCATAGGATCGCATAGTAAAAAACGCCTCGCGCAAGCGAGGCGTTTTTGTTTAACGCGTGCAATCTACCATCATCGGTACAGAAACGAAGACGCGATTCCAAACACTTCCGCTGGTGATCGGGATCACCGGCCATCGCGACCTGCCGAAAACCGACGAACCGCGTTTGCGCGAATGCCTCGGCGAAATCCTCGAGCGCATTCAAACAAAGCAAGCGTCGACGCCCCTGTTGGTACTATCAGGCATGGCGGCCGGAGCGGATATTTTGGCAGCCGAGGAGTCGTTCGAGCGAGGCATCCCGGTGCTGGCATGTCTGCCGATGCCGGTTGAAGAGTACGAGAAGGATTTTACGCCGGCCGAACTGACCCGGTTTCGTAAGGCCTTACCGCGCTGCTGGGATTCGATCGTGGTGGGAAGCTCCGAAATCCGCGAAAAAAGCTACGGCGGTGCGGGTAACTATATCGCCTACTACAGTGACTTGCTCGTCGCGTTCTGGGATGGCGAGCCGGGTCGCGGGCCCGGCGGCACCGCCGACATTGTCGCGCTTCGCAAGAGCGGGTTGCCGAACGTGGGGAGAGACGCGCTTATTTCTTACGTTCCCGATATCGGACCCGTGTACCAGATCGTGACGCCGCGCGAGGGCCGTCCTCGCCCTGCAAACTGTTTTGACGTGGTGGAAACATACCCACAATACTTCAGCTCCGATAAATTTGGCAAAGAAGATTTTGCGAAAGCCATAGAACATCTCGATCGTTTCAACCGCGACCTGTCGAAGGAACCGGTGCCGGTTGGCTCCGACGAATTGGCTTCGCTCAGAGATCGTACCGATAACGCGGCGAACAGGCTGCAAAAGCGCAGCTTGGCATCCCTTCGCAGACTCTATTTTGTTGCAGGACTCGCCGGGGCCGCGCAAATCATTGTCCCGAGCTCGGGCCTTTGGGTTCTCCCTGCGGGGTCCGGTCTCGAAATAAAACTTGGATTGCTGGTAGTTGCGTTTGCGGTCTTTGCGCTGGCTAAACGCAACGATTACGAAAACCGCTATCAAGATTACCGGGCCGTCGCTGAAGGCCTGCGCGTTCAGCACGCCTGGTGTTGCGCCGG
>Ga0102924_1005312_pt1 | contig 12547 bp, 8 predicted proteins | sample PaiPotPPM11metaG_FD_80116 | JGI IMG/M metagenome (GOLD analysis project Ga0102924, IMG submission 80116) | Iron sulfur acid spring bacterial and archeal communities from Banff, Canada, to study Microbial Dark Matter (Phase II) - Paint Pots PPM... ... | reverse complement strand
TACTAAGCCCCGGCCGCCGGCGCTTGCCTCGGGCCGCCCACGATTTAGCCTGGCCCGGCCGCACTATGCCCCGGCCGTCCACCTCTTGCCCGGGCCGCCCGCGCTATGCACCGGTCCGCCCGCACTATGCCCGGCCGCCGCCGCTGCTATGCCCCGGCCCGGCCGCCTCGCCCGGTCACGGCGGTGCCCGGGTCGCTCAGGTCGTAAGAGGTCGCCTTGGTGGACCACAACATGGTCAGTTCCGCCGCCTTGGCCGCGGCCCGGTCGGTGCCGCCCCACAGGACCGTGACGTGGCCCCGTAGGTCCAGCGTGACCGCGGTCGGCGAGGGCGCAGCCACCGCGCGCACCAGATGGCGGATCCCCGCCGGAAGCTGGTCCAGCACGGTCACCGCGGCCCGGATCGCCGGGCTGCCGCGCAGCGAGGCGGGCGCGCCGGGCGATGCCGCGGCGAGCAGGACCATCCCGGGCGGCCGCTGACCCACGCGCTCGACCACGACGCCGAACTTGTCGATCAGCGCGTACTCGCCGCCGGTGGCCAGCGCGAGGGCCGGCGTGCGTTCCTGGATCGCGATCGTGACCGCATCCGGCCAGTGCCTGCTGACCCGGGCGGACTGGACCTGGGTGATCTGCTCAACGCGGCGGGCCACGCTAGCCGGGTTGATCCGGACCAGCGGGGTACCGGGCTTGATGCCGGCCGCCCGGAGCACCTGGGCCCGGGACACGAGATGGGTGCCGGTCACGGTCACCGACCGCACGACCAGCAGGCTCGAGCCAAGCAGCGCCCAGACCGCCCCGGCCACGATCGCGGCCGCCGTCAGCGCGAAGAACGCCGCCCTCCACCGCGCGCCGGGCCGGGCCGACCGGGGCGCCCCGCGGTCGCCGGAGACCGTGCCGCCGGACCCCGCGCCACCAGGCACCGGGCCTGCAGGCGCCGAGCCACCGGGTCCCGCGCCTGCAGGCCCCGCCCCACCGGGCCCCGGGCCGCCAGACACCGTGCCGCCAGACACCGTGCCGCCAGACACCGTGCCGCTAGACACTGTGCCTCCCGGCACCGTGCCGCCAGCCGGACGATCCCGGATCACCGGCCGGCCCCGTCCCGCTCGCGCAGGGCCGCGACGATCAGCGGGCCGAGCGTGGTGACGTCGCCCGCACCCATGGTCAGGACCAAGTCTCCCGGCTTGGCCAGGCCGGCCACGGCGTCGGGCACCGCGCCGGCGTCGGGGAAGAAGCGCGCCCGGCCGCCGGGCACCTGGTCCGCGACGGTCCGGCCCGTCACCCCCGGCTCGGGGTCCTCGCGGGCCGCGTAGACGTCGAGGACCAGCACCTCGTCGGCCAGCCCCAGCGCCCGCCCGAACTCGGCGGCGAAGATCCGGGTCCGGCTGTACAGGTGCGGCTGGAACACGGCGATGACCCGCCCGCCCGCGGCGATGTCCCGGGCCGCGGTGAGGTCGGCGGCGAGCTCGGTGGGGTGATGCGCGTAGGTGTCGAGCACCCGCACGCCCTCGACGTCGCCCTTGGGCTCCATGCGCCGCTGCGCGCCGCGATAGGCGGCCAGGCCGCGGACGACCGCTTCGGCCGGGACGCCGAGTTCCACGGCGGCAGCGAACGCCGCCGCCGCGTTGAGCGCGTTGTGCCGCCCGGGGACAGCGATCTCCAGGGTGACCGGCCCGCCGTCCGGGCTGTCCGTGGCCGCGCCGCCCGGCGTCACGGTCAGCCGGGTGGCCATGCCGAGCCCGGTCACACCCGTGACCCCGTAGTCCGCGGCCGGAGACTCGCCGTAAGTGCGCACCCGCAGCGGGAGCCCGGCCGCTGCCACGGCGAGCGCGGTGGCGCCGGGGTCATCACGGCACGCGACGAGCAGGCCGCCCTCACCGATCTTGGCGGCGAAGGCCGCGAAGGTCGCCTCGATGTGGGCCAGGTTCTCGTAGTTGTCCAGGTGCTCCGCCTCGATGCAGGTGACCACCGCGGTGTCGGGCGACAGCATCAGGAACGACCCGTCGCTCTCGTCGGCCTCCACCACGAACATCTCGCCGGTGCCGTCCTCGGCCCCCACCCCGGTCTCGGTCAGGATGCCGCCGATCACGTAAGACGGGTCGCAGCCGTGGTGGCGCAGAACGGTGGTCAGCATCGAGGTCGTGGTGGTCTTACCGTGTGTGCCGGTGACCGCGAGTCCCCGCCGGCCCATCATGACCGAGGCCAGGATCGCCGCGCGGGGCAGCACCCTGATCCCCAGCCGCTTGGCCTCCAGGACCTCGATGTTCTTGTCCCCGATCGCGGACGGGGTCGTCACGAGCGTGTCCGCCCCGGCGACGTTCGCGGGATCGTGGCCCACGTGGACCACCGCGCCCAGCGCGGCCAGCTCGTCGAGCTGCGCCGATGCGGCCCGGTCGCTACCCGAGACCGGGACGCCCCTGGCCATCAGGATGCGCGCGAGCCCGGACATGCCCGCGCCGCCGATCCCGACGAAATGTACCCGTCCGAGCTGCCCGACCGGCACCGGCGCTACCGGCGTGACCAGGCCCATGTCAGCCTCCCCCCAGCGTTACCGCCGTTGCCATCTGGCCCTCACCCCGCCCGCGGCGACCCGCGCCTGTTCACCGGCGGCGCCGCCCGCCGCGGTGCCCGGAGTCCCGGTAGCCCGAATCGCGCAGCACGTCGATGACCGCGGTCGCGAGCCAGCGGTCGGCGTCCCGGCGGCCGGTGTCCGCCGCCGCGCGCGACATGGCCGCGACCAGCTCGGGGTCGAGCATCACCGGAAGCAGCGTGTCCGCGATCCACTCCGGGCTGAGCTGGGCGTCGTCGACGATGATCCCGCCGCCGACCTCCTCGATCGGCAGGGCGTTCAGCCGCTGCTCGCCGTTGCCGTGCGGCAGCGGCACGTACGCGGCCGGCAGCCCCACGGCGGTGAGCTCAGCGCAGGTCATCGCGCCCGCCCGGCACATCGCGAAGTCGGCGGCGGCGTAGGCGAGGTCCATCCGGTCCAGGTAGGGCAGCGTCACGTAGGGCGTCTCCCGGCCCGGCGGCGGGACGTCGATGTCGGACTTGGGCCCGATGATGTGCAGCACCTGGACACCGGCCGAGCGGATCCAGGGCGCCGCGCCGACCGCCGCCCGGTTCAGCGACCGGGCGCCCTGCGAGCCGCCGGTGACCAGCAGCACGGGCAGGTCGGGCCGCAGGCCGAAGTGCGCGCGCGCCTTGTCCCCGAGCGCGAGCCGGTCCAGTCCGGCGATCTCGCGGCGGATGGGAATGCCGATGTAGGTGGCGTGCGGCAGCCGTGCGCCCGGCTGCCCGGTGAACACGTGGTGGGTCAGCCGGGCCCCGATCCGGTTGGCCAGGCCCGGCCGCGTGTTGGCCTCGTGGACCACGATCGGGATGCCGCGCCGCCGGGCGGCCAGGTAGGCGGGCGTGGCCACGTAGCCGCCGAACCCGACCACGACCTCGGCCCGGGCCCGGTCGAGCGCTTCGGTGGCGGCGCCGATCGCGGCGCCCAGCCGCCCGGGCACCGACAGCAGTTGCGTGTTCAGCGAGCGCGGCAGCGGCACGGCCGGAATGAGCGCCAGGTCGTAGCCGCGCAGCGGGACCAGCCTGGTCTCCAGGCCGCGCTCGGTACCCAGGCAGGTGATCTCGATCCGCGGGTCGGCCCGACGCAGCGCGTCAGCGAGCGCCAGAGCGGGCTCGATATGGCCCGCCGTGCCGCCGCCCGCGAGGACGACGCTCATCGACCGGCTCGCCTCCCCTCGTTGTCATCGGCCCTGACCGGCGTGCGCGATCGGCTCGCCCAGGCTCAGCCCCGCCGTCCGGTGAGGCCAAGCCAGCTTAGGACGCGCAACACCGGTCCGGGGCCAGCAGCCGCCAGAGCCTGGCTCGCCCCGGGCTCACGTTTCGCGAACGACATCAGCATGCCCAGTGCGACCAGCGTCACCAGCAGCGAGGACAGGCCCGCCGAGACCAGCGGCAACGGCACCCCGGTGATCGGCAAGACGCCGATGACCGCGCCGATGTTCACCAGCGCCTGCACGACGATCCACGCGGTGATCGCCGCCGCCGCCAGCCGCATGAACGTGTCCGGCACCCGCCGGGCGATCCGCATGCCGGCGTAGGCGAGCCCGCCGTAGAGGAACGTGACGCACAGCGTGCCGAGCAGCCCGAGCTCCTCGCCGATGATCGCGAAGATGAAGTCGGTGGTGGCGTTGGGCACGTAGCCCCATTTCAGCTTGCCCGCGCCTAGCCCCACGCCGAACCAGCCACCCGAGCCCACCGCGCGCGTGCCCTCGATCTCCTGATAGTTGGCCGTCGAGGTCATCGACTGCGGGTGGAAGAACCCGGTGATCCGGCTCAGCCGGTAGGAGGCCACGACGGTCAGCACGAGCATCGCGAACCCCATCAGCCCGAGCATGCCGAAGAACAGCCGGCCCGGCGTCCCGATCACCCACAGCAGGGTCAGGAAGATCACGAGCAGGACGAACGTGGTGCCGAGGTCGTCGCCCAGCATGACCAGCATGCTGATGATCGCCGCGCCGGGCAGCAGCGGGATCAGCAGGTGCCGCCAGTCGGCGAGCTGGCCGACCTTCTCCTTGCGGGCGAGCAGGTCGGCGCCCCAGAGCACGAACGCGAGCTTGGCGAACTCGGACGGCTGGAGCTGGAATCCCGCGACCGAAATCCAGCGCTCGGCGCCGTTCACCTTCGGGCCCACGGCCAGCACCAGCATCAATCCGAGCACGGTGGCCGCGATCATCGGGTAGGCCGCGGCCCGGAACAGCACCGGCGGCGCCTTCGCGGCGATCCACATCAGCGGCAGCCCGACGATGACCCCGACGAGCTGCTTCTGGAACCCGGAGTACGGCGACCCCCCGCTGGCCAGGGACGCGGCGGAGGTGGTGGACAGCACCATGACCAGGCCCAGGGCGACGAGCAGCACGGTGATGCCGAGCACGAGGTAGTACGACGTCAGCGGCCGGTCCAGCAGCCTGCTCCGGCCCGGCCGGGCCGCGGCGGCGGCCTTGACCGCCCCGGTCGTCACGGCGCCGGTGTCGAACGCGCCGGGACTCGTGACCGGTGCGCTCACCGTGTTACCACGAGGCGTGCTACCACGAGCCGTGTCCGAACAAGGTCCATGGAACCAGTGTCGGTGCGGACGGCCTCCGCAACGGGGACATCCGGCGCGTGTCGCGCAGCCCGTCCGGCTCCTGGCCCGGGAAAGCGTCCGCGCTAATCCGGAGAGCTCATCTCCGCCCGGCGGCGGACGGCCGCGGCGAACGCCTCGCCGCGCGCCGGATAATTCTGGAACATATCGAACGATTGCGCGGCCGGGGCCAGCAGGACCGTGTCACCGGGCTCCGCCAGCCGGGCCGCGTGCGCCACGACGTCATCCATGGCGTCGTCCCCCGTGGTGAAAGCGCCCGTGGCGGCGACCTCCGCGACCGGGACATCCGGGGCCAGCCGGGCCAGGGACCGCCGGATCACCTCGCGGTCGGCGCCGAGCAGCACCACGCCGCGCAGCCGCGGCGCGGCCGAGCTGACCAGCTCGTCGACATCTGCGGCGGCCCCGCGGAACAGGCCGCCCGCGACCCACACCACCGACCGGTAGGCGGCTAGCGACGCCGCGGCCGCGTGCGGGTTGCTGGCCTTGGAGTCGTCGACGTAGTCCACCTCGCCGACCCGGGCGACCAGCGTCATCCGGTGCGGCTCGGGCTGGAACGCGGTCAGCCCGGACCTGACCGCCGCCGGCGGGACGCCGTACGCCCGGGCCAGCGCCGCCGCGGCGAGCGCGTCAGCCACGTTGTGCGGCGCCTGCGGCCGGACCTCGCTCACCTCGGCCAGGACCACGCCCGCCGCCGGGACATCGCCGTCCGGCCCGGCGAAGGCCCGGTCCACCAGCAGGTCCTCCGATGTGCCGAGCTCACCCGGACCGGGCGGGCCGAGCCGGAAGGCCACCACGCGCGCCACGTCCGCCGCGGCCGCGGCCAGCTCGGCCGTGCGGCGGTCGTCGGCGTTGCAGACGGCGACCGTCCCCGGCGCGTAGATCCGGCCCTTGGCCCGCGCGTAGGCCTCGATATCGCCGTGCCAGTCGAGGTGGTGCCCCGCGACGTTCAGCACGACGGCGGCGAACGGCCGCAGGGACGAGCTCCAGTGCAGCTGGAAGCTGGACAGCTCGACCGCGATGACCGGGTACGGCTGCGGGTCGGTGACCGCGTCGACCACAGACAGGCCGACGTTGCCGGCCGCGATCGTGCGGTGCCCGGCCGCGGCCAGCATGCCGGCCAGCATCCGCACCGTGGTGGTCTTGCCGTTGGTCCCGGTCACGGCCAGCCAGTCCTGGCGCGCGCCGCCGGGCAGGACGGGGCGCAGCCGCCAGGCCAGCTCCACGTCGCCGATCACCGGGATCCCCGCGGCCGCGGCCGCGACCAGCAGCGGTGTGTCCGGCCGCCAGCCGGGCGTGGTCACCACGAGCTCGGTCCCGGCCGGGAGCTGCGGGGCCGGGCTCAGCTCGACCTTGACCCCGAGGCCGACCAGTTCGTCGGCGACCCGGCGGTTGGCGTCGTCGTCGCGCCCGTCGATGGCCGCGACCTGGGCGCCGCGCGCGGCGAGGGCCCGGGCGACCGGCGGGCCGGAGATGCCGAGCCCGTTGACGCACACCTGCAGGCCGGCCAGGCGGCCCAGGAGGCCGGCCAGCCGGGAGTCAGCTTCTCCGGGCGCGTGCATGCCTACACCGGCAGCCAGGCCACGTAGAAGATGCCGAGGCCGAGCGCGATGAACAGGCCCGCGATGAGCCAGAATCTGATCACGATCGTGGTCTCGGCCCAGCCGAGCAGCTCGAAGTGATGCTGGAGCGGCGCCATCTTGAACACCCGCCGGCCGGTCAGCTTGAACGACCCGACCTGGATCACCACCGACATGATGATGAGCACGAACAGGCCGCCCAGGATGACCAGCAGGAGCTGGGTCTTCGTGCACACCGCGAGCCCGGCCAGCACGCCGCCCAGGGAGAGCGACCCGGTGTCGCCCATGAAGATCCGGGCCGGCGGGGCGTTCCACCACAAGAACCCGAAGCACGCGCCGAGCACCGTCCCGGCCACCACCGCCATATCGAGCGGGTCCCGCACCGCGTAGCAGGTCTGGGCCAGCGCGGTGGTGCAGTCGTTCTTGAGCTGCCAGATGCCGATGAGCACGTACGCGGCGAGCACCAGGATCGACCCGCCGGTGGCCAGCCCGTCTAGCCCGTCAGTCAGGTTCACCGCGTTCGACCACCCGGCGATCATGAGGACGATCCAGATGACGAACGGCAGCACCCCGATCGCCGGGCCGACGTCGCGCAGGAACGAGATGTGCGCGTCGGCCGGGGTGATGTCGACCGCGTCCGGGTGGCGCAGCACCTCCACCGCGAACACCGCGCCCACCACGGCCTGGCCGGCCAGCTTGGACCCGCTGCGCAGACCGAGGCTGGTCTGCTTGTAGATCTTCATGAAGTCGTCGATGAAGCCGACCGCGCCGAGGCCGGTCATCAGCCCCAGCACGAGCACGCCCGAGGTGCTCATCGCGTCGCTGGTCAGCACGTGCCCGACGACGTACCCGATCAGCGTGGCGACCACGATGACCGTGCCGCCCATCGTCGGCGTGCCGCGCTTGGTCAAATGCGAGGACGGTCCGTCCTCCCTGATCTCCTGGCCGTACCCGCGCCGGGTGAAGAGCCTGATGGCCAGCGGCGTCCCGAGCAGCGCCAGCAGCATCGCGACCGCGGCCGAGATCAGGATCGTCTTCACAACGGCATCTCGCCGGTCAGCGCCAGCGCCACGCGTTGCAGGTTCAGCGCGCGCGAGGCCTTGACCAGGACGATATCGCCCGGGGCGGCCCGCTCCTGCACCGCCGCGACCGCCGCGGCCACGTCGGGCACCGGCACCAGCTCGCCCCGCCAGGACGGCTCCGACCGGGCCCCGGCGAGCATTGGCGCGGCCTGCTCGCCCACCACGATCAGCCCGGCCAGGCCCGCCTGCGCGGCCTGCCGGCCCGCCTGCTCGTGCAGTTCCGCGGCGTCGTCGCCCAGCTCGGTCATGAAGCCGAGCACGGCGAACGCGCGCCGCCCGCGGGCCATCTCGGCCAGGGTGGCCAGCGCGGCGCGCATGGCCTCCGGGTTGGCGTTGTAGGCGTCGTTGATGATCGTCACCCCGTCGGGGCGCTGCGTCACCTCCATCCGCCACCGGCTCCGGGCCGTGGCCCCGGACAGCCCGGCCGCGACGGCGGCGGCGTCCAGGCCGAGCTGGCCGGCCAGCGCCGCGGCGGCCAGCGCGTTCGCCACGTTGTGCTCGCCGTGCAGCCGCAGCCGGACGGGCGCCGAGCCGGCCGGGGTGATCAGCGTGAAGCCGGGCCGGCCGGCCTCGTCCAGGACCACGTCGGCCGCGCGGACGTCGGCCCCGGGCGAGCGGCCGAAGGTCACCACCCGGGCCGAGGTCTGATCGGTCATGGCCAGCACCCGGGGGTCGTCGGCGTTGAGCACGGCCGTACCGTCGGCCGGCAGGGCCGCGGGCAGCTCGGCCTTCGCCTTGGCCACCTCGTCGATGCCGCCGAACTCGGCGGCGTGCGCGAGCCCGACGCACAGGACGGCGCCCAGCCGGGGCGGGGAGATCTCGCACAGCGCGGTGATGTGCCCGGCGCCGCGCGCGGACATCTCGGCGATCAGGTACCGGGTCTCCCGGGTCACCCGCAGCACGGTGAGCGGGTGGCCGATCTCGTTGTTGTAGGAGTTCCGGGGGGAGACCGTCGGGCCCAGTGACTCGATGAGCTGCGCGGCGAGGTCCTTGGTGGTGGTCTTCCCCGAGGACCCGGTGATCGCCGCGATGGTCAGGTCACCCGCCCGGTCGACCACGGCCCGGGCCAGGACGGCCAGGGCCGCGGGCACGTCGGGCACGAGCAGCGCGGGCGCGCCGACCGGCCGGGTGGCGAGCACGGCGGCGGCCCCCGCGGCCACCGCCTGCGGCGCGAAGTCATGCCCGTCGGCCCGGGTGCCGGGCAGCGCGGCGAATAGGCTGCCCGGCTCGGCCTGGCCCGAGTTGATCACCACCGGCCCGGTCACGACCGCGCCCGGGTCCGCCCCGGAATCGAGCGTGGCCCCGGTGATCTCGGCGATCTCGGCCACGGACAACGGAATCATCAGGCCCCCCCGGAACCATTACCCGCCAGGCGGTGCGCCAGCGCCTCGGCGGCCATCTCGCGGTCGTCGAACGGGACCACCGAGGTAGCGCCGTACTGGCCGCGCTCGTGCCCCTTGCCCGCGACCAGCACCACGTCCCCCTTGCCCGCGCCGCGCACCGCGATGCCGATCGCGGCCGCGCGGTCCGGTTCGATGATCACGTGGGCCCGCTCGGCCGCGGGCACCTCCAGCGCGCCGGCCAGCATCTCGGCCAGGATGCCGAGCGGATCCTCCGAACGCGGGTTATCGCTGGTCAGAATGGCCACATCGGCGAGTTCCGCGGCCGCGGCGCCCATAAGCGGGCGCTTGACCCGATCCCGATCGCCTCCGCAGCCCAGCACGATCGTGAGATTACCCAGCGTTACAGGCCGCAACGCGTCCAGCACGGCCCGCACCGCGCCGGGCTTGTGCGAGTAGTCGACGAACACGGTGAAGTCCTGGCCCGCTTCGACCCGCTCGAGCCGGCCCGGCACGCCCGGGCACGCCGCGACCCCGGCCACCGCGGCCGCGAGCCCGACCCCCGACTCGACCAGCGCCACGATCGCGGCCAGGGCGTTGGCCACATTGAACGGGCCGGGCAGGGCCACGGACGCCTCGGCCTCGACGCCGCCGGGGCCGATGACCCGGAACGCGCTCCCGTCGGCGCCGCCGCGGGCCTCGGCGGCGCGCCAGTCCGCCCGCGGATCCCCGGCCGCCGAGTAGGTGGTGAGCGGGATCTGCGGCGCGGCCGCGAGCAGCCGGCCGTGCTCGTCGTCGACGTTGACCACCCCGGTCCGCGCGTAGGCCGGGGTGAACAGGGCGGCCTTGGCGGCGAAGTAGGCGTCGATGGTCTCGTGGAAGTCCAGGTGGTCCTGGGACAGGTTGGTGAAGACGGCGATGTCGTAGGCCGTCCCGGCGACCCGGCCGAGGGCCAGCGCGTGGCTGGAGACCTCCATCGCCGCCGCGGTCACCCCCTGCTCCACCATGGCGGCCAGCGCGGCCTGCAGGTCGGTGGCTTCCGGGGTGGTCAACCCGCTGTCGGTGATCATGTCGCCGACCCGGGTCTGCACGCCGCCGATCAGACCGGTGAGGTGGCCGGCCGAGCGCAGCCCGGACTCGAGCAGGTAGGTCGTGGTGGTCTTGCCGCTGGTGCCGGTCACGCCGATCAGCGCCAGCCGGCCGGACGGGTCGCCGTAGACCCAGGACGCGACCAGCCCGAGCCTCGACCTCGGATCGCCGACCACGAACACCGGCAGCCCGGACCGGATCGCGAGTTCCTTGCCCGTCGGGTCGGTGAGGATCGCGGTGGCGCCGGCCGAGGCCGCCTGCCCGCAGAACCGGGCGCCATGGTGCTGGCGGCCGGGCAGCGCGACGTACAGGTCGCCAGGCCGCACCCGGCGTGAGTCGTGGGTGATCCCGGACACCCCGCGCGACGCGCTCGGGCTGGTCAGAGGGCCGGGGCCGTCCCGGCCGGCGGTCCTTACCCCGAGCAGCCCCGCGAGCCCCCCGAGAGAGCGCAGGGGGACCCGGCGTGGACGCAGATCCGCTGGCACGGGCCGAGATTACCTCCGTTCACGCCCCGTCGTTCACGGTGCCGCGGTTCCCATGGCCGTGAGCCTGATCCGCGGCCGCGCCGCGCCGTCCGGCGGGATGTGCATGGTCTGCAGCGCGAACTTCGCCACGTGGTAGAAGACCGGGCCCGCGACGGCGTCGCCGAAGTAGCTGCCGCGCAGCGGCCGTTGCACGTTCACGGCCACGACCAGCTGCGGATCGCTGGCCGGCACGATCCCGACGTAGCTCGACCCGTACTGGCACAGGCAGCCGCCCTTCTGCGGATCGGGGACCTGGGCGGTGCCGGTCTTGGCCGCGACCGAGTACCCGGGGATCACCCCCCACGGCTCGGCGGCCTCGGCGTCGACCACCGGCACCTGCTGCAGCATGGCCATCAGCTCCCCCGCGGTCTTCGGCTGCAGCACCCGGGTCCGCTTCGGCGCGGGCGCGGGGGTGAAGGTCCCGTTGACGTTCGTCGTGCCGGCCACGATCGACGGGGCGACCCGGACCCCGCCGTTGGCGATCGTCGCGTAGACGCTGGCCATCTGCACCGCGTTGACCGCGACGCCCTGCCCGAACGAGAGCGTGTAGCGGGTGTCGCCGTACCACTGCGGGGTCCCGGGCTTCGGCAGCAGCCCGTCGCTCTCGCCGGGCAGGTTGAGCCCGGTCGGCTCCCCGAGCCCGAACGCCCGGAGGTACTGGTACTGAATCTGCGGGCTGACGTGCTGTACCACCTGCACCATGCCGTCGTTGAGCGAGTTGGCCAGGATGCCCGCGATCGTGAACCGCCGCGTGGCGTGCGCCTCACCGTCGTGGAAGGAGAACCCGTCGACGTTGATCTGGTCGGGCACGGTGTAGGTGCTCATCGGCGTCTGGCCGCCGTGCTCGAGCGCGGCCGCGACCGTGATGACCTTCGCCGTGCTCCCGGGCTGGAACACGTTCTGCACCGCGATGTCGGCCGTCGCGGCGATGCTCTGCGGGCTGGCCGGGCTGAACGTCGGGTACTGGGCGAGTGCGAGGATGCGCCCGGTGCGCGGCTGCATGACCACGACCGAGCAGTTCCTGGCCCTGGTGGCCGCGACCTCGGCGGCGCACTGCTTCTCGGCGTACCACTGGATGTCGGCCTGGATGGTCAGCCGCAGGCTGCCGCCCGGCACCGGCTGGCGGACGATCTGCTGGGTCTGCGGGATCGGCTGCTGCGTGGGGCCCACCTCGACCTCTTCGCTGCCGTCCCGCCCGGCCAGCAGGGAGTTGTACTGCGCCTCGAGCCCTGCCTCGCCACGCAGGTCACCGGCGGCGTCGGTGTCGGTGTCGGTGAAGCCGACCAGGCTGGCAGCCAGGTCGCCGTTGGGGTAGACCCGCGAGTAGGTCGGGCGCTCGGCGATGCCGGGCAGGTTCATGGCCGTGATCCGCGCCCCGGTGGTCGCGGGCACGCCGCTCTTGAGCTCGACGTACTCGGGCGAGCTCGGATGGCTGAGCAGGGCCTGGATGGCTGGCGAGGTCATCCCGAGCAGCCCGGCCAGTTTGCCGGCGACCTGCGGGATCACCTGCGGCCGGCTGGCCGCCGGGATCAGCGCCGGATCGGCGTAGACCAGGTCGGTCTGCACGGTCATGGCCAGCACCGTGCCGTCGCTCGAGGTAATGGAGCCGCGCACGACCGGGATCGGGAACGGTTGGGGCTGCAGTTGCTGCCGTGCTTCCTGCCGGTAATACCCCCAGTTCAGGCCCTGCATCTGCACGAGGCGGCCGGCGAACACCGCGAGCACGATCCCGATGCACGCCGCCGAGGCGTGCAGCCGCCGGCCCGGGCCCGCCCGCCGGATGGGGCGGGAC
>Ga0102924_1005311_pt1 | contig 12549 bp, 13 predicted proteins | sample PaiPotPPM11metaG_FD_80116 | JGI IMG/M metagenome (GOLD analysis project Ga0102924, IMG submission 80116) | Iron sulfur acid spring bacterial and archeal communities from Banff, Canada, to study Microbial Dark Matter (Phase II) - Paint Pots PPM... ... | reverse complement strand
GTCGAGGACGGCTCGCTGAAGGTGCTCGAAATCCTGTCGCGAGCCGCGGCGGTGATCGCCGAGGGCGAAGTGCATCAGCTGATGACCGCCAACGACACCAGCACCAGCGAAGCCGCCTATCTCGAAGTCATCGAGGCGAAGACGGCGGCGCTGTTCGCCGCCGCCAGCCGGGTCGGCGCCGTGCTCGCCGACCGGCCGCTGCCCGAGGAAGAGGCGATGGAGCGTTTCGGCCGCCATCTCGGCATTGCGTATCAGCTGGTCGACGACGTGCTGGATTTCACGGCGGAAGAGGCCGAGCTCGGCAAATCGCTCGGCGACGATTTCCGCGACGGCAAGATCACCTTGCCGATCCTGATCGCCTTTGCCCGCGGCGATGTCGAGGAGCGCGGCTTCTGGCGACGCACCCTCGAAGACGGCGAGCAGGCGCCGGGCGATCTCGATCGCGCGGTCCGCCTGCTCGACCGGCACGGCGCACTGACCGAGACCCTGGCGCGGGCGCGGGTCCATACCTCGAATGCGATCGAAGCGCTGTCGGGATTTCCGGACGGGCCGTTGCGGCGGGCGTTGATCGAGACTGCCGCCTTCGCGGTCGAACGCGGCTTCTGAGCGCCTGGCGACGGCGAGCCGGTTGCGTCGCGACGGCAATCACATTATATCGACGCCTCCGGTCGGCGGAGTGTAGCTCAGCCTGGTAGAGCACTGTCTTCGGGAGGCAGGGGCCGGAGGTTCGAATCCTCTCACTCCGACCAATCGTTTCAAACACCGATTGACCACACACGCACTAGCAACCAAGCGGCAAGTGCAACCAAACGGTTGCCCTAGCACGATGCCGTGGAGAACCGCTCTCGGCGTGAAGGCTGTCGGTACTGCTTGCAAGCGCCGGAAGCGTGGTTGGAACCTTCGGTTCCCGGTCGGTCGTCGCGAGCTACCTTAGCGCGATACCAACATAGATTAATGCTATGCTCGCGGATTCGTCGCCGCGGTCGTGCAAGGGGGGTGCATGCAACGAAGGGAACGGACCAGCAGAGGTGCGCCGGGGGCCTCCGCGGTTAGACGCCACGGATCGGGTCGGCATGCAATTGCTACCGGCATCAATGCCGTCCTCATTGGCGTTGTCTTGAGCGGAACCTTGTTTCAGCTCTTCGTCCTGCCGGTTCTGCTGCGCGCTTTCGGAATGCAGGCGGCGTGGTTTCTGGTTCCGATCGCGCTGGTGCAACCCCTTCACTGGGGTCTGATTCACGAGGCTATCCATTCCCACCTGCTGCCCCGGCGCAGGGCCGAGGAGTTCTGGGCAAGGACGCTCTCCGTCACTCACTGGCTGCCTTTCGATGCCACCCGGTTTTGCCACCTCGTCCATCACCGGTTCTCCCGGCATGCCTATGACAGACCGGATCAGCACGACGGCCATGGCACTTATGCGCTGGCGTGGCTGCTCTACCGGACAAGGCTGTTGGGGGGAGCTTACCTGAGCGTGCTGGCCTCTCCCTTGATCGCCTTCCTGCCTCTGGCCCGCGGCATACGCCTGATGTCGAACGCTGTTCCGATCGTCGAGAAAGGCGACAGCGAGGTGCAGCGCTTGTTCGTGTCGCTCGTAAGGGATCCTCGCAAGCGGCGCAGCACGCGACGCGAATTCGCGATAACGCTGGCGCTTTACGCGGCGAGCGTGTGGGCGTACGGCGCTTGGTGGCCGATGCTGGTGGCAACGATGTATGTACGGGGTGTCTGGCATTCGCTGGCCGACAACCTCGCGCATCATGACGTCATGCTCGACGAACCGGAGCGGGCGCGCAATTATCGGTTGCCTCGGCTGCTCGCCTTTTTATTGATGAACCACCACCTGCATCTCACGCACCACCGCCATCCTACGGCACCATGGGGACGGCTGGGTCGGCTAAGCGCGACGGAAGAGGCGGCGGTTAGGGGCAACTACTTTCGGGCAGCGTTTCAGCAACTCGGCCTCCGATACCCCCGTATCGCCATCTCGGACGGCTGATCGCTGCCCGATGGATGGCAAGACCTGCCTGGTGACTGGTGCCACTTCCGGAATTGGCAAGGCCGTGGCACTGGCGCTGGCCCGATTAGGCGCGACCGTTGTCCTCGCTTGCCGAAGCGAATGGAAAGGGCAAGAGGTCGCCCGCGAGTTGCGCGAGACCACCCGGAATGAAAAGATCGAGGTGCTGGCCGCCGACCTTTCGCTGCAACATCAGGTCCGCAGCCTTGCCGCCGACTTCAACCGAAAACATCAACGGCTTCATGTGCTGGTGAATAACGCCGGTGCGATGTTTCCTCGTCGTATCGAGACCGGCGACGGCATGGAAATGACCCTGGCGGTGAACCACCTCGCACCCTTTTTGCTGACCAATCTCCTGCTGGATCGATTGAACGCAGCCGGTGAAGCGCGAGTCGTGAATGTCAATTCGGATGCGCATGAAAAGGGCACCATCGATTTCGATGATATTCACATGCGGCGCCGTTATCCAAACGGCGGCGTGGGCATGCGCGCCTATGCCAACGCTAAGCTCGCCAATCTGCTGACTGTCTACGAACTTGCCGATCGCCTTCGGGGCGGCGGGGTTGCCGTCAATGCCCTGCATCCGGGTTATGTGGCGACCAACATTCTCCCGCTTGACCGAATGAGCGGGCCGGTGCGTCTTGTCCAACCGTTGTGGAAGATGGCCAAATATTTTGTTCTGACGTGCCAGCAAGGTGCAGCCACACCCGTCTATTTGGCATCCTCACCGGAGGTGCGGAATGTCTCGGGATTGTATTTCGAAAAATGTGCGCCCGCGGCATCGAGTGCTGCATCTCGCGACAGGTCCCTGCAAAGACGGATGTGGGACCTCAGCGAAGAATTGACGAGCGGCTAGCAGGTAAGATCGTGGGCGCGATTCATCGACCGTTCCGCTCAATGAGCATCGGGGCTTCCGTGGCTGCTCTTATTGCAGTCGCGGGTGGCGCCGCGGCAGCATCCGAGCAACGGTTAACCTATACGGTACAAATGTCGCCTTATGGGAATATCGGCACCTACCAAAACGCAAGACAGACGAACAAGGATGAAATAACCATCACGACCGAGGCACATATCAAGGTCTCGCTCGCCGGCATCGTCCTGCACAGATTGGAAATCTCTCGTGTCGAGCGCCAGATCGGTGACCGCCTCGTCCACTTCCACGGCGTTACGGTTGAGAACGGAGCTCCCGTCGAAATAGACGGCAAAGCGGTGGGAGGAGATTTCGTCATCACCACGCCGAGCGGGACCGTCACAGCGCCGGGGACAATTCGGACGATCGATCCCTGGTCCGCGGGCGCGCCCGGTACGGACATGGTGTTTATGCCGGATACCGGAGCGGTGACGCGGGTGCATACGACCGGCGGCGAGCCGACATCGGTGACAATCGGCGGCGCTTCCATCCAGGCCCGCCGCTATCAGATCAATTGCGCAGATGGCCGAGAGCAATACGAAGTCTGGATGGATGATCGGCGAACTCCCGTAATGTTCAATATCGTCGATCGCGACGGCACGACCACGTTCACACTGGTCAGGTAAGGTGATCCATCGCCGGCGCATGGGCAGCCGTTCAGCCCCGATTTATCCTAGCCGACGGGCTCGGGCACGGTTTCGCTCCTATGCGGCCACAGGATGACGGCAGCCGCGAGGATCGATGCGGTGATCGCCGTGCTCAACGGCAATCCCAGATTGAGGCCGTGGCGGCTGGCAAGCAGGTCGCCCATTGTCGTACCGGCGGTGCGCGCCGCGACGATACTCGCCCAATACCACGGCTTCGACATGCCGCCGAAGCGCCACGCGACAAGCAGGACGACGCCGTAAAGCGCTGCCAGGATTGCCGACCCGTAGAAGAGGCCGAGGCCGGCGACGTCCGCAACAAAATCGCCGCTGGCGGTACCGAGGGTGCCGGCCGTCAGCATCGCCAGCCAGTAGAGACCGTTCGTCGCCGGCACCATCGCGCGTCGGCCATTCGCCGCGAGCGATGAACCGCGGCCGCGATCGACGGCAACGGAAATGATCAGCAGCACGGTGAGGCCGGCCTCGATCGCGCCGTAGCCCAGCTTGAAATCGTGCGTGCCGAGATCGGCGAGGTTGGTCGCGGCCGTGCGCAATACGATGATGGCAAGCCAGTAGTACGCTTCCGTCGCGATCCGGCTGCGCCTCTCCGCCCAAAGGATCATCAGGAACAAGAGGCCGAGCGGCAGGAGGCCGCGCGTGTGCCCCAGATGCAGGTTGTGCGACAGGAAATCCCCCGTGTTCGCCCCGCACATGCTCGCCGCAAGGATCGCCGCCCAATACCGTGACGTGATCGCAGGGACGTTTTTGACCTGCATCGATTACCTCATGCCCCGGGGTTCCATTCGTCAGCGTTGGGCGGCAAGACGGTTGCTTTCTTCCACCCGTTCCATCGCAAGGGATTGGAGCCGCCCTGCCTCATTCGCGAGCGACTCGATCTTCGCCGCACGGGCCAACGTACCGCTACCAGTCTATGCTGCCCGGGCTACACCTTGCGGAGAAAATCAATGGTACGCGAGCCGATATTCACGTCGACCCCGCTGGCGGAGCTGCGCCCGACCCAGATCACCGTCGGCATGCGGGAGGTAGAGGCCAAGCGCCGCCACTGGCGCAGCAAGCATGGCGACAAGGCGGGCAAGTTCCTCGCGACTCACATGATCCCGGTGGTGCTCGGGCCTGGAGAGCATCCTTACGTCATCGATCATCATCACCTCGCCCGAGCGCTGCACGAAGAGGGCGTCAAGTCGGTCGCCACCACCGTGGTTACCAATCTCAGCAGGCTGGGCAAAGACGCGTTCTGGATTTTCCTCGACAACCGCGGCTGGATGCACCCTTTCGACGACAAAGGCCGCCGACGCGGCTACGACGACATACCCGATTCCGTTGTCGATCTCGTGGACGACCCGTTTCGTTCGCTCGCCGGGGAGTTGCGTCACGCCGGCGGGTTTTCCAAAGAAACGACGCCGTTCAGCGAATTCCTATGGGCCGATTTCCTGCGTCGCCGGATCAGCCGGAAAGAGCTCGATACCCATTTCGACCGGGCCCTCAAAGAGGCGTTGCAACTCGCCCGCAGCCATGATGCCGACTACCTGCCCGGATGGTGCGGGCCGACTGAAGACTGACCCGTCGGCGATCAGGCGGCGCGGCTGGGTTGCTCGATACGCTCGGCGGCCTCTCCAGGCGGACGCCTTGCAGCCGCCGCAATCACCGCGGCTGGATGTTGGTTCGAACACTTCAGCAATGGATCGAAGATCAAATGGCAACCGACGGCGACAAGACGGCAGCGGCAATTCTAGCAGCGTCACTACTTCAGCCGTTCGAGGGCTCGGGAGACGTGGGCGGCCGCGAGAAAGCGCAGGCGGGTGCAGTCGAACGCGCCGTTTCCCTGTACCGGGCGATCCTGGACTCTATGCAGACGCCGTAACCCGGCCTGGATGCCGGCGCTTTTATTCCGCCGCCTCGCGTTGCTCCGCTTCCGGGCGCCAGCGCAGGATCGGTTTGCGCGCCGCCGTGGTCTCGTCAAGACGCCGGCGCGGGGTGAAATGCGGCGCCGCCTGGAACGACGCCGCGTCGCCGGCGCGTACGCGCTCGACGAGGCCTCGCACGGCAACGACGAACTGATCGAGCGAGGCCTTGCTTTCGGTCTCGGTCGGCTCGATCAACAAGGCCCCGTGCACGACCAGCGGGAAGTACATCGTCATCGGGTGGAAGCCCTCGTCGATCAGCGCCTTGGCGAAATCGAGCGTGCTGATGCCGGTGTCCTTCAGGAAGCGGTCGTCGAACAGCACCTCATGCATGCAAGTGCCGGGGAACGACAAGCTCAACACATCGGCGAGCCGCACGCGCAGATAGTTGGCATTGAGCACGGCGTCTTCGGCGACCAGCCGCAATCCGTCGCTGCCGTGGCTCATCATGTAGGTCAGCGCCCGCACGAACATGCCCATCTGGCCGTGAAAGCCCTTGAGCCGGCCGATGGTGTCGTCCGCCTGCCCCGCCGCATGTTCGACGAGCCTGAACCCGTCGGCGCCGTGCACGATCCACGGCAGCGGCGCGTACGGCGCCAGCTCGGCGGCGAGCACGACCGGGCCGCTGCCGGGACCGCCGCCGCCATGCGGGGTCGAAAAGGTCTTGTGCAGGTTGATGTGCAGCGCGTCGATGCCGAGATCGGCCGGCCGCACCCGGCCGACGATCGCGTTGAAATTGGCGCCGTCGCAATAGAAGAAGGCGCCGGCCTTGTGCACGGCCTCGGCGATCTCCAGGATCTCGGTCTCGAACAAGCCGCAGGTGTTCGGGTTGGTCAGCATCAGCGCGGCGACATCGAGGCCGAGCTTTGCCTTCAGTGCGGCGAGGTCGACACGGCCGCGTTCATTGGCCGGGATCGATTCGACACCGTAGCCGCACTCCGCCGCGGTCGCCGGGTTGGTGCCGTGCGCCGATTCCGGCACCAGGATGCGCCGGCGCGGGTCGCCGCGCGCGGTCAGCGCGGCGCGGATCGTCATCACGCCGCACAATTCGCCATGCGCGCCGGCCGCCGGCGACAGCGCCACCGCCGGCATGCCGGTCAGCGTCTTCAGCCAATGCGCCAAGGTGTCGATCAATTCGAGCGCGCCCGGCACGGTCGATTGCGGCTGCAGCGGGTGGATGTCGGCAAAGCCGGGGAGCCGCGCCATCTTCTCGTTGAGGCGCGGATTGTGCTTCATCGTGCATGAACCAAGCGGATAGAGGCCGCTGTCGATCGCATAGTTCTTCTGCGACAGCCGGGTGAAGTGGCGCACGATTTGCGGCTCGCTGAGGCCCGGCAGCCCGATTGGCCCCTTGCGCTCGAGCCCGCCTAGGCGGGATTTGAATGCCGGCGACGCAGGAAACTCCGCCGGCAGATCGACGCCGCATTTGCCGGGCGAATCCTGCTCGAAGAGCAGCGGCTCCTCGATCTGCAGGCCCCGGTTGCCGGTGATCGTGCCTGCGGTTTCACCGCCGGCAGCGGCGTGGCGGCTCAGCGCCTGGCTCCAATCGTTCATTGCAACACCTCGGTCAGCGCGGCGGCAAACCGCGCGATGTCATCTTCGGTCACCGTTTCGGTCGTCGCGACCAGCAGCAGGTCGGCGAGGTCGGCTCGCTCGGGATAGAAGCGGCTGACCGGAATGCCGCCGAGCACGCCGCGCTCGGCCAATTTCTCGACGACGGGAGCCGCCGGGCGCGGCAGCCGCACGGTGAATTCGTTGAAGAAGCTGTGGTTCACGAGCCGTACGCCCGGCATTTCGGCGAGCCGCTCGGCGGCGGCAACCGCGGCCGCGTGGTTGAGCCGGGCGAGCCCGGTCAGGCCCTCCTCGCCGAGCAGCGACAAATGGATCGTGAAAGCGAGCGCGCACAGCCCGGAATTGGTGCAGATGTTGCTGGTCGCCTTCTCGCGGCGGATGTGCTGCTCGCGGGTCGACAGGGTGAGCACCCAGCCGCGGCGGCCCTCGGCATCGACGGTCTGACCGGCGAGGCGGCCCGGCATCTGCCGCACGAACTTGTCCCTCGTCGCGAACAGGCCGACATAGGGGCCGCCGAAGTTCAGCGCGTTGCCGATCGACTGGCCCTCGGCGGCGACGATGTCGGCGCCCATCGCGCCGGGCGGCGTGATCGCGCCGAGCGACAGCACTTCCGTCACCACCACGACGAGCAGCGCGCCCTTGTCGTGACAGATCTGCGCCAGGGCCGAGACGTCGCGGATCTCGCCGTAGAAATCGGGGTTCTGGACGACGACACAGGCGGTGTCGGCATCGATCCTGGCGGCAAGGTCTTCACCGCCGGCTCCTTTGATCAACAGGGGTGCCGGGTCCTGCGCATCGAGCTCATTGCCGGCGAAGCGGGCATAGGTCTCGCACACCGAGCGGTAATGCGGATGCAGGCCGCCCGACAGCACCGCCTTGTTGCGACGGGTCACCCGGTTCGCCATCGCCACCGCTTCGGCGCAGGCGGTGGCGCCGTCGTAGAGCGAGGCGTTGGCAACCTCCATCCCGGTCAGCAGCGCGACCTGGGTCTGGAACTCGAACAGATACTGCAAGGTGCCTTGCGACACCTCCGGCTGGTATGGCGTGTAGGAGGTCAGGAACTCGCCGCGCTGGATCAGGTGGTCGACCGCGGCCGGAACGTGGTGACGGTAGGCGCCGCCGCCGATGAAGAACGGCACCGAGCCGGCGGCGACGTTCTTCTCTGCCATCGCCGACAGGCGGCGCTCGACTTCGAGTTCGCCCATTGCCTTCGGCAGATCGACCAGCCCGTCGCGCTGCGCCGCTTTGGGCACGTCGGCGAACAATTCGTCGATCGAGGCGGCCCCGATCGCCGCCAGCATGTCGCGGCGGTCGGCATCGGTCAGCGGCAGGTACCGCATCAGTGCTGCTCCGCGACGAAGGCTTTGTAGGCCGCCTCGTCCATCAGCCCGTCCAACTCCTTCGGGTCGCTGAGCCGGATCTGCATGAACCAGCCGCCGCCCATCGCATCGGCGTTGACCTGGGCCGGATCGCCGGCAAGCACGTCGTTGACGGCGACGATTTCGCCCGACACCGGGGCATAGACCTCGCTTGCGGCCTTGGCCGACTCGACAACCGCCGCCTCCTTGCCGCGCTCGACCTGGCGGCCGACCTCCGGCAGTTCGACATAGACGACGTCGCCCAATTGCTCCTGTGCGTAGTCGGTGATCCCGACCGTAGCGGTGTCGCCGTCCTGGCGGACCCATTCATGGTCTTGGGTGAAGCGCAACGTGGCCATCGGATACTCCTCGGGAAGGGATCAGCCGCGGTAGTAGCGGGTCGGGAAGAACGGCATCGGCGCGACCTGCGCCGGGCGCGGCACGGCGCGCACGACGAGCGACAACCTGGTGCCGATCGCGGCATGGGCGGCGTCGACATAACCCATCGCGATCGGCCCGCCGACGCTCGGGCCGAACCCGCCGCTGGTGACGGTGCCGACCGGGCGGCCGGCGTCATCGACGATCTGCGTGCCCTCGCGCGCCGGCGCGCGGCCCTCGGGGCGCAGTCCGACGCGCTTGCGGGCCGGACCTTCGGCAAGCTCGCGTAAGATTTGCGCGGCGCCCGGGAAGCCGCCCTCGGCGCGGCGGCGCTTGCCGATGGTCCAGGCGAGGCCGGCCGCAAGCGGGGTCGTGGTCTCGTCGAGGTCGTGGCCGTAAAGGCAGAGCCCGGCTTCGAGCCGCAGCGTGTCGCGGGCGCCAAGTCCGATCGGCGCGACCTCCGATTCGCCCAGCAGCGTCTCGGCGACAGCGGTTGCCTCGTCGGGCTTCGTCGAAATTTCGTAGCCGTCCTCGCCGGTATATCCGGAGCGGGTCACCACGCACGGCACGCCGCCGATGCCGATCTCGGCGGCGGACATGAACGGGATGCGGTCGGTACCCGGCGCGAAGCGCGCCAACACCGACGCCGCGGCCGGCCCCTGCAAGGCCAGCAGCGCCCGTTCGAATTGCGGCTCGATCGTCACGGTGCGGTCGAGACGCGCCTGCAGATGGGCGAGATCGGCGTCCTTGCGGGCGGCGTTGACGACCAGCATCAGCCCGTCGCCAGCTCCATTCGGGACCCGCGTCACCATCAGGTCGTCGAGGATGCCTCCTGCCTCGTTGAGCAGCAGCGTGTAGCGCATGCGGCCGGGCGCGAGCGCCTGCAGATCGCCGGGCACCAGGGCTTCGAGTGCGCGCGCGGCATCGGCGCCGCGCAGCCGGATCTGCCCCATATGCGAGACGTCGAAGAGGCCGGCCTGCGCACGGGTATGCAGATGCTCGGCGATGATACCGGACGGGTACTGCACCGGCATGTCGTAGCCGGCGAAGCCGACCATGCGGGCGCCGCGGGCGCGGTGCAGCTCGTACAGCGGCGTGTGCCGCAGCGGCGCCGGATCGGCAGATTGGGACAACAGGCGCACCTCCCGAGCGGCGGACGCGATATGCGTCCGCGGAGATGCCCCCTCTGTCGTGGACCCTGAGAGATTCACCACGGCCAGCCAGCACGGCTGGACCGCGGCTTACTCCTTCGGTGAGCGGCGGGCTGACCTTGCCCGGCCGCCGCTTTCCAGAGCGCCCTAGCGCCCGCAGTCCTTTTGCCTGAGAGTTTCCGGGGCGGTTGCTCCTTCGGCGCCGCGCTTCGGGTCAGACCCGGGCGCGACCTCTCCTGCGGGCGTGCTTTCGGCAAGCCCTGTGTAGCACCGCGAACGTTCCGACGCCAGCGGACCGGTGAAGCGTTGACACGAATGGCCGCGCCACTATAGTGCGCCGCTCGCGGACCGGGCAGGCTCGGGGCCGCGTGTTTTTCGTGCCGGCGTCAGGCCCTTGGGGCTTGCCGCGGCCGGCGCAGCAACCGATATCGGCAGCCATGTTCGCAGTCATCCGCACCGGCGGCAAACAATACAAGGTCGCGACCGACGACCTGATCACGGTCGAGAAGCTCGACGGCGAGCCCGGCGCGACGCTGCAACTCGCCGAGGTCTTGATGGTCGGCGACGGCGACAGCGTCTCGACCGGCACGCCGCTGCTCGACGGCGCGCTGGTCAGCGCGACCCTGGTCGAGCACCGCCGGGCCGACAAGATCCTCGTCTTCAAGAAAAAACGGCGGCACAACTATCGCCGCAAGAAGGGCCACCGCCAGCATCAGACCGTGTTGCGGATCACCGAGATCCGCGCCGGCGGCTGATCTTAGCGAGCCCGGGAGAACCCTCATGGCACACAAGAAAGCAGGCGGCTCCTCGCGCAACGGCCGCGACAGTCCGGGCCAGCGCCTCGGCGTCAAGAAATTCGGCGGCGAGATCGTCGTCCCCGGCAACATCATCGTGCGCCAGCGCGGCACCAAGTTCCATCCCGGCACCAATGTCGGCATGGGCCGCGACCACACGATCTTTGCCACCGAGCGCGGCGCGGTGCAGTTCCGCGTGGGGCATGGCGGACGCAAATACATTTCGATCGTCCCGCACCCGCCGGAGGCGGCCGAATAGCCGTTCCCGCGCGATCCATGAATGCGAGGGAGCGGCCCGGCCGCTCCCTTTTTTGTTGTGCGGCGGCGTATTCGCGCCGCCTTCGGCACCAGCCCGCTGCCCAGGGAACTCCACTGGCCGGCTATTCGACGGGAGTATGCTGACCCGTTGGCCGCGCGGCGGAACGGGCCGGAACCGCGCTAGAGTACAAACCGATGAAATTCCTCGATCAGTGCAAGATCTACCTGAAAAGCGGTGACGGCGGCGCCGGCTCGATGAGCTTTCGGCGCGAGAAGTTCATCGAGTTCGGCGGCCCCGACGGCGGCGATGGCGGCAAGGGCGGCGACATCGTGTTGGTCGCGCAGCAGAACCTGAACACACTGATCGACTACCGCTACCAGCAGCATTTCCGGGCGCAAAACGGCCGCGGCGGCGCCGGCCGCAACAAGACCGGCGCCGGCGGCCGCGACCTCGTGTTGCGGGTGCCGATCGGAACGCAGGTGCTCGACGACGACAAGGAGACCGTGCTCGCCGACCTGACGATGCCGGGGCAGCGCATCGTGCTGTTGCGCGGCGGCGACGGCGGCTTCGGCAACAGCCATTACAAAAGCTCGACCAATCAGGCGCCGCGCCGCGCCAATCCCGGCTGGCCGGGCAGCGAAGCCTGGGTCTGGCTGCGGCTGAAGCTGATCGCCGATGCCGGGCTGGTCGGGCTGCCGAATGCCGGCAAATCGACCTTCCTGTCGCGCGTCTCGCACGCCAAACCGAAGGTCGCAGACTATCCGTTCACCACCTTACATCCACAACTCGGCGTGGTGCGGCTTGGCGACGACAGCGAGTTCGTGCTGGCCGATTTGCCGGGGCTGATCGAAGGCGCCAGCGAGGGCGCCGGGCTTGGGACGCGCTTTCTCGGCCATGTCGAGCGCTGCGCCGTCGTGCTGCACTTGATCGACGGCACCGAGGACGATGTCGTTGGCAATTACCGCACGATCCGCGACGAGCTTTCATCTTACGGCCACGGCCTCGCCGAAAAGCCGGAGATCGTCGGGCTCAACAAGATCGACGCGATCGACCCGGACGAACGCGACCGGAAACGCCGCGCGCTCACCCGTGCCGCCGGTAAGAGGACGACGGTGATCCAATTGTCCGGCGTGACCGGCGCGGGAGTGAACGAGGTGCTCGGCGCGGTCTATGCCGCGATCGCGGAAGCGCGCGCCGAGACGGGCGAGGCGCTGGTCGAGGCGTGATGGCGGCCGCAGAGCCCATAGCGGCGGAGGCGCTGACCGGCGCGCGCCGGCTGGTCGTTAAGGTCGGCTCGGCATTGCTGGTCGGCGACGACGGCGAAATCCGCCGGGAATGGCTCGACGCGCTGATTGACGATGTCGCGCGCTGCCGCCGCCGCGGCCAGGAATTGATCCTGGTGTCGTCGGGCGCGATCGCGATCGGACGGCGCCATCTCAACCTTCTGGGCCGCAATCTGCGCCTCGAAGAGAAGCAGGCGGCGGCGGCGACGGGGCAGATCCGCCTCGCCCATGCCTATCAGGAGGCGCTGGCGCGGCACGGCATCACCG
>Ga0102924_1005310_pt1 | contig 12550 bp, 7 predicted proteins | sample PaiPotPPM11metaG_FD_80116 | JGI IMG/M metagenome (GOLD analysis project Ga0102924, IMG submission 80116) | Iron sulfur acid spring bacterial and archeal communities from Banff, Canada, to study Microbial Dark Matter (Phase II) - Paint Pots PPM... ... | reverse complement strand
GCTTCGAGGTGTTCGATGTGTCTAGCCATCCGTCTTTGGGCGGGTGTCTCGTACGGTCTGAGCAGACGCAGGATCGCCGTTTCGCGCGATTCTTCGGACGGCCCGGTGACAGCTAGAGATTCGATCGCCTGCACGCGCGCGATGAACTTGGTCGCGCTGTGCGGCAGCGCCGCATACCCGCTCGCCTTCCACGCGGCGATGTCGGCGCAAACGTCAGGCAACACGAGCGTCGCGATCGCGCCTTCTTCAGCGGCCTCCGCGCGCACGAGCCCTGTGAGCCTGCGATTGCCCCGGCTGAGGTGCTCGATCGTGTGTGCCAGGTGCAGCAGCATCGGGCGCTCAGACGCTGTACCGGCGAAAAAAGCCGTCGTGTAGGCCTCTTCGCCGACTTCCTCGAACGCCGCATCGCGCGGAGCGTAGGTCAGGACAGCCGGACATTCATCGCCGATTTTGTCGGCGTGTGCCTCGATCGAGGCGATGCGGTCCGGCAACTCGGCGGACGCGTCGAAGTCATACGCGTCGGCCGCGCTCAGGTACGCACGCGTCGCGGCGGCATCGTCAATCTGGACGGATGCGAGGGCGTGCGCCGGCAAGCAGGCCGCCGCCGCGCATGCGATCGCGACCACCAGCCCCCTCACGGCCGGCACCCAAGCTGCAGCACCAGAATGTCGCCGTTGTTCTGGATAGCCGAAACACTACCAACGATGTCTGCTATGTCGCTGGGCCGTGCCTACGGGGTGTTTGGCGGTTGATGCTGCCTACAACGAGCCATCCCAAGTGCCTGGTATGACCTGGCCATGAGCCCCGAGAAGGGAAAGCGTCGCTCACGCCGTCAATCCAAGCCGTCGGGTAGCGGAACTGCGCCGATAGCCGACTCTGGGCCACCGTATGAGGTGCTCTGGCATCCGGACGCCGATGGTGAGCGCGCCGCTGTCTCGGACCCGGCGGAGCGCGTGGCGATCCAACACGCGCGGGAGAAGCTTGAAGCGCTCGGGCCCAAGTTGGCCCCACCCCACAGCAGTGCGGTCAAGGGCGAGGAGGGTGTGGGCCTGCGCGAGTTGCGTCCTCGGGCCGGCCGCAGTCGCTGGCGTCCGATCTACAGTCGTGTCAAGCCGAGAGTCTTCGTGATTCTTGCTGTGGCGCCCGAGGCGCAGATCGACAAGCGCGCTTTCGACAAGTCAATCCGCCATGCCAAACGCCGTTTGGATGGTCTGGAAATTTGACCCGCCGCAACTGTCTTGATAACAGGCTTGCTATCATATGTGGCGTCGAAAGGAGCGACTATGAAGCTCAGTGACATGAGAACGAGCGAGCAGGTGCTTGCCGACGAGCTGCTCGACCCGGCTCTGAAGGCCGAGTGGGACAGAACAGCCGTGGCGCGCGCCGTTGCGCTTAAGGTGCTGGTTTACCGCACCGAGCACGGACTTTCGCAGCGCGCGTTGGCGCAGAGGCTCGGCATGACCCAGCCCCAGCTCGCGCGCTTGGAGGCTGGCGAACACAACCCCACCATCGATACGCTCGCGCGCATCGCAGATGCGCTCGACATTGAGTTCGCCATCGACGTACGCCCGCATCGACGGGAGCCCAGGCTCATCAGCAAGCGCGCTCGGACACACGACGCGATCGCCTCGTACACGACCGGAGATGCGGCGATCGTACTGGCGGCCGGCTGAAACGCCGGCCTGCACCGGTGCTGAGCACCTCGCTCGGAAGTCGTGGGAGGCGGCGAACGATCCTGCGAGACGCCCCCAGAACCCTCCGTTTCGGGAGCAAATCAGGTTGCCGTACTACTGGCTCTCGGTCCTCGCGCTAGGTGGAACCCTCGTGATCTGGCGTGCCGCGAACCCCGGATGGCTGTACGCGGTCGCTGTGGTTCTATACCTCGTTGGGTTGCTCGCGAATGCGGCCGCTCGCCGAGACGCTCGTGCTGCTGGCTTGCGTCGCAGGACAACTGACGAAAAATGATCAAAGATGGGCCCCGCTAGCCGTCTGATTCGAAAACCTTTCAACGGTCTCCTCCTCACACAGCTAACGCTTGCTTTCTTGGAGTTCCTGTGTGACCCGCGCGGCGACGGCGTTGGCTTGCTTGACAGCGCTCTCATGCGCAGCGCTAGGCGAATTTGCCGCTATGGCCTGTCCGGTAGCTGCGCAGTACACAACGGCTTCGAGATGCGTACTGATCAACGTTTCGTTGTAGGCGACGATAAACCAGCTCTGTTGGTTGGTTTCCATCTGGCTGGCAACTATGAACGCAGCGCCATTGTAGCCGCCGCCGCTGACCGCACTGAAGCCCGACGGGCAGGTCGCGATTGAGGTACCAACCGATTCCTTGGGAACGCTTATCGATTCGCCCGCGACGATCGTGAGGGTGCTGAGCTTGGTCGGGCCGGTCGGTCCTTGAGGACCCCTTGGGCCAACCTGTCCTTGAGGACCTGTCGGTCCTGTTGGTCCTGTCGATCCCGTCGGACCTGTTGGTCCTGCTGCGCCCGCCATACCTGCTGGGCCCGTTGCACCTGGGGGACCTGCTGTTCCGTGGAGTGCCTTCAGCACGCTTGGCTTGATCTGGCTCTCACTGGTAATCAGATAGCGACGAGCCGCGATCGCGGTTCCTCCAAGCGCAAAGAAAAGCGCGAATGCGGCGATGGCAGCGCCAGGTGATGGTTTCCGAAACTTCATTTGATGTCGACTCCTTCCGATTTGGGTTTTGGCGTTGGACGATACGTGTCGATATCGTCAATTCGCCCCAATTAAGCGCGTGTGCTGCGAGGCCATGTAGATGGTGTCGGTGTCGTTGGGCGTGGTCGCGTGACCAGCCCCACTGAGAACCGCGCCCCTGTGACTGCTTCAGCTAATTCCTGCTGTCTCGTCGACGCGTGCGGCGTCTAATCAAGATTCCCGATAGGAGCGCAAAGGCACCTGTGAACAACACCGCGTGAAGTATCCCGGGGCCTTCCGTCACCACAGCACCTACCAGTGCCCCCACGGAAAGAAGCCAAGCAATGATTTCGCCTGGACCTCTAAGCGCAGTGCGTTTTTCAATCGAGCGCGTAGTGCGACTCATCTTCTTCGGGGAGAACGCTGGTGGTGTTGTAGGTGTAGGTTTGGGTGCCCTTGCCGTCGTTGGTTTTCTTTACGCGCCCGTCGATGTGGTATTCGTATGTCGATTTGTTTTCGTCTGAGTCGGTGTAGGTTTCAAGCTGGCCCAGCGAGTTATAGATGGATGTGATCGTCTTAGGTTTGCCTTCGGTGCAGGCTTTGCCTTCGTTCGCACACTGTTTTTCCAGCGCGCCGTATCCCGAGTCCTCACACACCAAACCTACCAAGCCCGTCGGACGTTTAGTAGACCGGAATAGTATGTCAGCAGTCACGCTGCCACACCACAGTCGATACCGCGCCTCTATCGCTTCCCGTTGCCAATAAGTCGCATCAAGGTGGCGATGATAGCGACAGTCAGTAGCAGCCCGACTGCAATGACGATGCTTGTCACCAATTCCTGAGTCGCGATGCTCACCACCGCTCCTAGTGTAACCATATATGCGATGCCGGCGCGGGTCCCGCGTGGCCAGCCGCGCTTGCGTACCGCAGAACGATCCTGACTGTCATCCGTCACTTGCCATCGCTCCCACACGCGCCAATTGTGCCTTTACCCAGACTCAACCGCTAATGAGCTTAGCAGCGCCAACGAATGATCCCACCGCAAATGTCCCCCCGAAGACAATGATATGCGCGCATGGGTCCGCGAGGGCAGCCAGCGTGTCCGTGTACTCGCCTCCGGCCAGACAAAGGCCACCGCCCACCGCGGCCACGGCACCGGCGACAGCCCCACCCACCACGAGCCCGACCGCTCCGACTATCCGCGCAGCATGGCTCGTAACCCAATTCCAGAAACTGTGACTGTGACCACTGTGTTGCCTTTTGCGACAAGACTTGCAGGTGCCCTCTCTGCCCCTCGCAGAACGGGTGCACGGCCCTTCCGAGCTCGCTACGCAGAGCGGCACCACAGACCCGAGGGTACTACCAGCTTCGCTTTCGGCTGCTTCTCCCCCTAGCGGCTGGACGAGGAGCGCCGGTTCAATCCGCGATTCTTCTCTGCCGGAGTTGCCGTGCTGCTTGGCGGCGTATTCGTATTCGCCTTCTTCTTCCCACGATTCTTCTTCGCCCCCTTCTTCACCTTCTTCGCCAGCCGTGGGTCCGCCGGCTGCTGCTGCCATCTCTTCTGCTAGTTCCTGTGCTTCTCTAGCGGCTTGTAGCGCGGCGGCTTCTTCGGCGGCGCGTTTTTCGGCCATGTACGCTTCCTCGTTGCGGTTTGCTAGTTCGGCACCGCCTTCGATCACTGCGGCGGTGATCGTGGCCGTGTAGGCACCTGATGGGTCGCTTGTGTTGACGGGGTCGCCGAAGGTGTAGGCGTAGGCGTTGGCTGAGCCGCCTGCGATGGGGTCGGGTTGCAGGAAGCGTCCGAGTTGGGGGACGTAGCTGCGTAGGCCCATGTTGATGATGCCGGAGGGCAGTTCGGTGGGTATGTCGAGCGCGCCGAGCCAGGAGTACTTGGGCGGGAGGCTGGTGGTGGGTACTCCGTACTCGCTGGTGTCGGCGGTTGAGGCGAGCGCGGTCGCGGTTTCAGATAGGGCCGCGGTGGCGATGATGTCGCCGTGCAGGTTGGTGAGCTGCAGCACCGGCATGGCGCTGCTGGAGGTCTCGCCGCTCTGGGTCGCGGCGAGGCCTCCGGCTATGCCAGGGATGTTACGGATCCATTCTGTGTTTGACGAGGTCCAGGCCGGACTGCTGGTTGGGCCGGCGTAGTGTGACACGATGTCCATGTTCGTTTTGCCGGTATCGAGGGTTTCGCGGGTGCGCCCGGCAGGGTCAAGATGATAGCCGATCGTTTGGTTGCCCTGGGTCTGGCTGGCTAGCTGGTTGTCTGTGTAGTAGGTGCTGGTCAGTTCGCTACCGCCGGCATCGGTCGCGGGTAGCCCGGTGATGTCGCCGAATGTGCTGTAGCTGGTGCCGCTGTCGGCGAGGCGGTCGGCGCTGTCATAGAGGTGGGTTTCGCTGGTGCCGCCTTCGGTCGCGCATTCGCCTTTGGCGTTTGGTTCGCGGGTGGTCAGGCTCAGGCGGTTGGTGTCTTCGTCATAGGCGTAGATCCTGGTGGTGCAGCTTTTGCCTGTGGGGGTGTTTTGGACTTGGGTCAGGCGTCCGGCGTTGTCGTAGGTGTAGTTTTGGTGGGATAGGGTGCTGGTTTGTTCGAGCCATTGTTCGTGGATTGAGGGGATCACGCTGTCGCTGAACCAGACGCATTTTTCGGTGCAGTGCGTTGTCTTTTTGTATTCGAGGCTAGTGGGCTTGCCGACTTGGTTGTAGGTGTAGGTGGCGGTCATGCCGTTGGGGTAGCCCTCGGTGAGCATGTTGCCTTCGACGTCGTAGGTGGCGGTGAACTTCATGCCTTCATGGGAGGAGTCAACGAGTTCTTCGGGGAGACCGCTGGTGGTGTTGTAGGTGTAGGTTTGGGTGCCCTTGCCGTCGTTGGTTTTCTTTATGCGACCGTCGATGTCGTATTCGTATGTCGATTTGTTTTCGTCGGCGTCGGTGTAGGTTTCCAGCTGGCCCAGCGAGTTGTAGATGGATGTGATCGTCTTTGGTTTGCCTTCCGTGCAGGCTTTGCCTTCGTTGGCGCACTGCTTTTCCAGCGCGCCGGTTTCGCTGTTGTATTCGTTTGTGACGGCTGGTAGTGCCGTGCCGATGGTGGAGCTGATCGTGTCGGTTTTCGGGCGGCCGGCCGCGTCGTAGGTGGTGGTCTTCGTGCGGGTCTTCGATTCGGTTTTGGTGATTTGGACGGTTTCGGTGGTGGTTTCCGGCTGGTCCCAGACGTTGTAGGTGTATGTCGTGACTGGCAGGTTGGGCATGCCGCCGGTTTCTGGCTGGTTTGCCGGCTGGGTCTGGCACGGCAGGTTCGCCCATTCTGGGTGTTTGCGGCAGGTCGTGATTGCTGATTCTTCGCCGGCTGAGTAGTAGAAAGTCTGGGTGGTACGCGCGCCGTTAGCGGTCGGGCCCCACTCTTGCACCCGGTTGTTCGCCTTGTCGACAACGTACATCGTGCCTGTCGCCAAGACCGTGACGCCTTCGGGTTCGGAGAACTCGCCTTCGCCGGTCCCTTTCGCACCCAGGGCTTGCAGGTAGGCGCCGGTCGCGGTGAATTCCTCTACCCGCGAGTTGCCGCGATCAGCGACGAACACGTGGCCTGTCGAGCCGACCGCGACCCCGACCGGGCTTTTGAACTGTCCGTTGCCGCTACCTTCCGAGCCGAATGCGCTGCATTTTTTGCCTTCTTCGGTGAGCAGCTCGACACGATTGTTGCCGGTGTCAGTGACGTAGATGTCTTCGCCGCTGATCGCGATCATCGACGGGCTGGTGAAGTCCCCGCAGGCGGTGCCTTTTTCGCCGACGGTTTTCATGTAGGTGCCTTCTTCGCTGAACTCCTCGAGCCGGTTGTTGCCCGAATCGACGACCCACAGATGCCCTTTGCCGTCGAGCGCGACACCATAGGGTTTGGAGAGGTCTCCGGCTTCTTTGCCGTTTTTGCCGATCAAGCGCACGAGTTTGTCGGTGCTCGCCGAGAACTCGACCACACGGTTGTTTTCCGTGTCGTCGACGTAGACGTCGTTGCTGGTCTGGTTGAGCGCGATGCCCGCGGGAAACGCCAGTTCGTTTTCGCCGCTTCCATATTTGCCGTAGGAAGTGACATAGGTGCCCGAGCTCGAGAACTTCTCGACCCGGCTGTTTTCGCGGTCGGTGACCCACACGTCACCGCTTGAGTCAACCGCGACGCCCGCCGGCTTGCGCAACTGACCATTGCCGCTACCGACCGCACCGAACGCAGAACGGTAGTCCAAGGTCGCGCTTTCAGTTACCCCAGCAGGTGTCGTGCTTTCCTTCAGACTCCCGGTCGTTTCTTCATAGACATAGCGGTGAGTGAGGTTCAGTTCAGGGGGGCTGCCGGGGTCGATGGTGACCGAGGTCGGCTTGCGCAGTGTCCATCCCAAGCCGTTTTGGCCTGAGTATGAGTATTGCGTGACACGGTCTAGCCCGTTGCCTGTCGCCCAGGTGCCTTCTTCTTCCTTGGAGGTGACGAGCCTGTATCCTTCTTTGGGGGCGCCTTCGTCGTAGTGGTAGCGGGTTCTCTCGCGGGCTTCTTTTGTTTCGCCGCCTGCCCAGTTCTTGATTGTGTGTTGTGGGCCGAGCGTTTCGATGAGCTCGGTGCCGGGTTCGCTGCCTTTTTCTTCATACGTGCTCTCGCTATCGAGCAGTTTGGAGACTTCGGCTGACCGGCAGCTGGTTTTCGATACGCAGCTTTCTTTGAGCGCGGCGGCGCGGTTGTCCGGGCTCAATGTCCGTACCACGTCGTTGAGGCTGTTGTATTCTGTGGTCGAGACACCCAGGCCGGGGGTTGCGGTGTTGACCGTGCGCCCGCTGCTGTCGAAGTACAGGATGGTCGCGCGTTTGTACGCGTCTGCGGGCCAGCCCATCGGTGTGTCGGGCGCGAAGATCGCGGTAGCTTCCACCGGGTTGTCTTTTGTCTGTCCCCACTTTTCGGTTTCGCTGCTGGTCATGATCGGCTTTTCGCTGCCGAGTGGTTTTTCGCTGGCGACACCTTCCAGCGGCACGCCATAGTCCATCGTCGTGACCGCGCTTGTGCCCGGATTCGGCGGTTCCGGGGCGGGCGTGTTTTCCGTGCCGCTCGCCACCACGGATGTGGCCGTGCTGACAGCGCTGGTGGCCCCGTTGGCGTTGAGCGCCGTGACCTGCGCGACGAGTGTGTGTCCTTCATCGGCATTCACGGGGTAGTAGGACTGGTTGACGGCGCCGAGGATCGCCGCGCATTCCCCGCCGGTCGAGTTGCAGCGCTGCCACTGGTAGTCATAGGCCAGCGGCGTGTTGTTCCAGGTGCCGTTCGTCGCAACGCTGATCTTGGTCCCGACCGCTGGTTTGCTGCTCGACAGCGTCGGTGCCACCGTTTTTTCGGGCGGCCCGATTTTCGGTTCGCGTTTGGTTGCCGCGGACGGCCGAATCAGCGACAGAAGATAGTCGCCGCTCGCGGTCTTGGCAACCGTCCCGTAGTGCAACAACCACGGCTGCTGGCCTGGGGACGTGACGGCCGTGACGTGCCCTTCGCCGTCATAGCCGTAGGTTGTCTTGAGGTTCGGCGAGACCTTCGGGTTCCACTCGGCACGCAGACGACCTTTGCTGTCATAGGCGTACTGCGCGACCGCTGTTTCCATGCCTTTGGATTCAGGGTTATACGCGATCAGGACGACTTCGTTCAGCCGACCCTTGTATTCCTTCCATTCGGCTTCCTTTTCGCCGGTCGCGGTAGTCGAGCTGGCGTACTTGAATTCCAATGCTCGACAGCCCTTTTCGAGTTTTTCGGCTTTTTCGAGCTTGGCGATGCAGGAGAACGACAGGCCGGCCGGTTCGGGCGCGAGCGCGTACTTGGGCTCGGTCACCCCTTCAACTGTCTGGTAGATGTACTGGACCTTCTGGGCGGGCAGCGGACCTTCTTGCTTGGTCGCCTTCCACAGTATCCCCGTGGGACCCGTCGGGGACGTAAAGGTCGTCGTCAGACCGTTGGCGGGGTCGCGCAGCAGGTATTCGGTGCGTTCGCCTTTGCTGTTCTTGGCTTCGCTAAGCGCAAGGCTGGCGTCTCCGTTCGGCGACGCGTACTTTCCTTCCCCAGCGGCCGTGAAGGTCGTCTGGCCACCGCTGGAGGCAGTCAGCGTGGCGTTGCCGTTGGGTAGCGTGGTAATGCTTTCCTGGCCCCCGACGCTCAACGTCCATTGCGGTCCTAGCGGCCCTTGCGCGCCAGCGGTCAGGCCATCCGAGCGGTAGCCCCGCTGGACGCTCAGACCGCCCGACGGCCCCGCGACCGACACATCAGTGCTGGCCAGGTGAGCTTCGCCGGATTGCGGGTCGACCGCGCCAGGACCCACCGGCACAGGAGCCGCGTGGTGGACGTAGAACGTCTCGCTCGCGGTTTCCTGATTGCCGGCGTTGTCTTCGGCTTCGACCTTGAACGTGTGCTGGCCAGCGCCCAGGTTCGCCGCCACCAGCGTGTATTCGCCCGACACGCTGCACGGACCTTCCGGGCACGACCCGACCGCCGGCGTCAGTTCCCGACCATCTATCGTCACCCGGCCGGTCTTTACTCCCGAGCTTTTGATCGTCGTGCCGTCTTTCAGCGTGACCTTGACCCGCGCTTCCGGTTCAGTGAACTGGGTCGGCAGGCCACTGATCGTGATTGTCGGCGGGAGATTGTCGACTTTGATAGGCGCGGTTGTCTGGTATTCGAGTTCCGCGGGGTCTTTGACTGTCGCTTTCAGCGTGTCTTCGCCTTCGGGAACTTCTCCATTCACCTGCGCTGTGAAGATGTACGGTTCGCCTTTCTGTTTTTTTCCGCCGACTTCGTTGGCGGGGCATTCGGATTCGTGGCACTCGTTACATTGCTGTCCGGCGCAGCCGTCGGCCGCTGTCCTTTCTTCCGAATGACTCCAACCGGTTGTCCTGGCTTGCACATAGTCAAGCCCCAATCCCGGATCATACGCGTCAAGCGCGAACTGGTTCGATGACGTAGCGTCAAACGGCGTCCATGTACCCGGATACAGCGGATTCGGCCGGCCGTTAATCATTTTGTCGGTGGTATCGAAATGCGCAGACGGTGCCTTTTCCTGGCTGATATACACGCCGTGTTCGCTGAACAGGCTCTCATAATACAGCGTCGTTTCGCCGGTTTCCAGCACTGACGCCTCGAAGTACGCGGCGTTGTTTTCATCGGCTTCCGTGACTGGTTCTTTTTCCCATTCACATTTGCCTTTGATTTGCGGGCACACACCAGAGGTTGCATGACCTTCTTCGCCTTTTTTGCTGAGCGTCACTTCCCCTTCTACCCCCGAGCGAGGACTGCGCAGCGCCATGAACGTCCTGATCGGCGGAGTTTTTTCCGCAAGTACCCACCAGGTTGCTTCAAACTCCCAGATGTGCGATGCACCCTGCGTGGTATAGACGAACTCACCATATTCCTTTTCTTTATAGGCTTTTTTGGCGTAGATGTGTATTTCCGAATCCTGGCCGCCCGTGTAGAAAAGTGCGTTGTTGGTCGTGTAAAAAACCCAGTTCGCAGGTTCCGTAGGAGGTTCTTTCGCCAAAATAAACGTAGAATCGACCGTATACGGGTCGACATCGATCGGATAACGGTAGGCCGCGCCCCGGTCCGCGACGGTCAAGAACAAAATGTCGCCCGACAGCCGACTCGACACCGGCACCGAGGTTCCTTCGGCGTCCACCGCAACCGCAGGCAAAACCATCGCCAAGACACGCCCCCCGGACCGGACCTCGACAACGCCCGAGCCGCTCTGGCGCACAACCTGCGCACCCGCCGGAACGCCCAGGCGAAACGCAAGAGTCTGCGGACTAGCAACCGAACGCAAGATCGCGTCCGTCTCAACACCAGCACTCGCAGGCTTGACGATAGTGTCCATGTCGGTTTGCGTGTTGGCATAGAACACGCCCGCACCCTCAAGCCTGCCCGGCGAACCACCCAACGGCGCGCCCGAAACCCCCACAGGCGTCAACGACACCCCACTATCAGACAACCGCACACCCCCAGCCAAATTCGAAGGGATACTCACCCCAACATCAGACACCATCGGTTCGAACACCCCGCCAACCTGACGCAACGACAGGTCGATCGGCACCCGCCGACCCGGCGCGACTTCACGCGCCAACGGGACAGACGATTCGACAACCGCATGCCTATGCCCCGGCAGTTCGAGCCGAGCGGCGGTGTCCGACAGGAAACCTGCCACGCGAGCACCCGCCGGAAGATGAAGACCACCAGCCCGATCATCAACCAACGCCGGGAACACCTCACGCACAGTAGCGGCCGCCTGCACCACGCTCTCCCCCTCAAACCGCGTCCGCGACACCTCCCGCGCCACAACAGCCTGCGGGCTCAACCTACCCGCTTCCAGCGCCGCCACCTGCTGCTGCCCACCATCCAACGACTCAACACCCGGGACCACCAACGCACCCGCCAAAGGCGTCAAACCCACACCCGACGAGGAAACCGAGGCCTGCGACACGCCCGCCGACCAACACGCCACCCCAACACACAACAACAACCACATCATGAGTCCTCGCAGAGCAAGCGGCATGTTTCGCCCCCCGGGTGAGAGAAGCCCGAACTTCCGGCCGGGCCGAATTAGCAGAACAAGTGAGACCGACGCTATTGCAGGCCGGGCGGCTCGTCAATACCCGGAAACCGGGTAATTAGGGGCATGAAACAGTCGCACCCGTGAGGACACTCTTGTCTCACCAGGTTAATGTAAACACGTCATCGGCTCCACCGGTGGGCAGGTGAAATGCGGAGTTGACAAGAGGGCGAGCGGTGCACTGGGTATGAAAAGATGCAGACAGACGCCTGTGTCGCTGTCTAACCGGTACCGGCTGGCTCGCGATCGAGGTCGAACCCGATCAGGCTCCGCTTACCCGGTACTTCGAGCTTGCGACAGATCCGCCGTGTGTGCGTGCGAACTGTTTCCGGTGCGATTTGCAAGACGACCGCGATCGCCTCATAGGACATCCCTTTGGACAGGCACCCGAACACCTCGCGCTCGCGCGGCGTCAGGCGATCGACAGCGCGCAGGCTGCTCGGCCCGGCTCCAGGCAACTGGTCACCCGTCGCCGATCGTTCGCCGCGCCCGGCGATGTCGACCGCCGCAAGGATCTCCGCGGTGGGTGCGCTGGAGGACAGGAGTCCCGCACCGACCGAGCGCAGCAACGTGCGGTACAGGCGCGTCGAGCGGGCGGCGAGCACTAGGACTCCCGTGCGCGGCTGGCTTGCTTTCAGGCGGGCCAGGAGCGAGTCGTCGATGGCCTCGTCGAGGATCAGCACACGCGGCGCCTCCCGCGCGACGATCTCCTCGAGCGCCGCATCGTGAAGATCGCTTGCGACGATGCGAACCCTGGGATCCTCGCGCAGGGCATCGGCCAAGCCACGCCGCACGAGCTGGTCAAACCTTCCGAGGACGACGGTGAGCGAGGCCGGATGAAGCGTCATGCAGACAACACAATACATGCGTTCGAGTCTATGGACCGTGCGTGGCCCGTCCGGCGACGGTTGCGGCATGGCTCCACGCTCAGACCCCCAGGTCGCTCTCGGACAAGCGATCCGCCGGACGAGGATCGCCCGCGGCCTGTCTCAGGAGGAGGTGGCCCACGACGCCGACCTGCATCCGACGTGGCTCAGTCGCATCGAGGCAGGGCGAAATCCAGCGTGGGGCACCGTCCGGCGGATCTCCACCGCACTCGGTGTTGAGGTGTCCGAGCTTGCTGAGCTTGCGGAGAAGATCGGCGACGCCTAGCGCGTGGCGAGGCGATCAACGTGGCCGAGTTGCGCGCGTCCCTCGCGCGGCTATTACGGCGAGGATGCCGTCGATTGGTGGCTGATACCAGTCGTTGGCGCGCGCCTCGTCACGTAGGCGGGGTGCCTCGATGGCGATGC
>Ga0102924_1005309_pt1 | contig 12552 bp, 7 predicted proteins | sample PaiPotPPM11metaG_FD_80116 | JGI IMG/M metagenome (GOLD analysis project Ga0102924, IMG submission 80116) | Iron sulfur acid spring bacterial and archeal communities from Banff, Canada, to study Microbial Dark Matter (Phase II) - Paint Pots PPM... ... | reverse complement strand
GCGAGATGACGTTCAGGCGGTAGAGGAGGTCTTCGCGGAAGCTGCCGGCGGCGACCATCGCGTCGAGGTCGCGGTGGGTGGCGGCGATTACGCGCACGTCGACCTGGCGCGGGCGCTCTCCGCCGACCGCGCGGATCTCGCCATCCTGAAGGACGCGAAGGAGCTTGGCTTGCATGGCCAGCGGCATCTCGCCGATCTCGTCGAGGAAGAGGGTGCCTCCGTCGGCGATGTCGAACAGCCCGGCGCGGGTCGACGAGGCCCCGGTGAACGCGCCTTTGACGTGGCCGAAGAGCGCCGACTCGAGCAGCGTCTCGGGGACGCTCGCGCAGTTCTCGCTGACGAAGGTGCGGCGGCCGCGCGGCCCGTTGGCGTGCATCGCGCGGGCGACGAGCTCTTTGCCGGTGCCGCTCTCGCCGACGATGAGCACGGGGACGTCGCTGGCGGTGACGCGGTCGACGACGCGGAGGAGCTCTCGCATCGGCTCGCTGCGCCCGGCGATCTCGTCGTAGCGGTAGCGCGTCTCGCGTCCGTCGCGGGTCAGCTCGAGCTCCGTGCGGGTGACGTCGAGCTGCGCCTCGCGCTCGCTGAGGGCGGACTCCAGGCGCGTGCGCGCGCGCTCCGCCCGGCGCACGGCGCGGCGGAGAAGGACGGCATCTCGCGCGTCGGCGATGGCGATGGCGGCCTGGGTCGCGACGACGCGGACCCAGGCGAGCTCGCTCGGGCCGAAGGCGCCCTTTCGAACGCGGTCGTCCAGATACACGACGCCGAGCGTCTCGCCGCGCGCGACGAGAGGGACCGCCAGGACGCTCCGCAGCTTGAGGGCGTGAACGCTCGCGTGAACGTCGCCGAGCGTCGAGAAGGCGTCGGTCGCGACGACGGCGTCGCCGCTGTCGATTGCGCGGCGCGCGATCGTCTGAGAGAGGGCCAGCTGTTCGCCCGCGAGGTCGTGCCGCGCGAGGTTGCGCGCAGCGCGCGGGACGAGGCGGCCGTCGGGCGCACGCAGGAGGAGCAGCCCGCGCTCGACGCCGGTCCAGAGCACGAGCGTGTCGAGGACCTGCTCGAGCAGCGGTCGCAGGCGGTCCCTCGCGGAGAGTGCGCGCACGATGGACTCGAGCTGAGCGACCTGGGCGGGAGCGAACGCGACGTCGCCGGCCTCGATCGAGGAGGCGCGCGCCCAGGTCACCCCCGCGAGGAGGGCGCGATACTCGGGGGGCGTGCCATCGCGCAGGACGCGCGCCGCGGCGAGCCGCGCGTGTTCCAGGCGGCGGGCCGCTTCCCCGTCGCCACGCTCGGTCGCAAGGCGAGCCGCAGCGTCGAGGGAAGGACCGCGCGAGCTCACGAGCGCCGGCACGTCGACGAGCGCGACGAGCGCCGCCAGCACCGCGCCGTCTCCCTCGCTGCGCCGCCCGGACAGAATGCCCGCGGCGCGCGCGCCCCACCACTCCCAGCGAGCCGGCGCGCCAAGCGAGACCACGTGGCGATCCACCGCCGCGACGCGGTCGTGCGCGATGGCGTCCGGAGCCCACACGAGGAGCCGCGCCGCGGCGCGCGCTCGATCCTCGTCCGAACCGCCGTCGCTCAGGCGCTGATCGGCTTCGATGGCCCAGAGGCGCGCGGACGGATCGCCCGCCGGCCGCACCTCCACCTGGGCCCAGCGTGCGTACGCCGCCGCCCGCGCGTCTCGCGACGCGAGCGCGTGGGCGTAGGCCTCGCGCGCCGATTCGTCGGTCGCGTGCACGGCCCCGATGGTGGAGAGCGAGCCCGCCCGGGCGAGCCACGCGCGCGCGGCACGCGTGGGGGATCCGAGGCGCTCCCAGAGAAAGGCCGCCCTCGTGGCGCTCGCCAGCGCGCGCGCGATGTCGCCGACCTCGTTCGCGGCTGCGGCCTCGTTCGTCAGGTAAGTGGCCTCGTCGACGACCGCTCCGGCGCGCGTCGCCAGCTCGACCGCGCGCCCGAATGCGTCGAGCGCCACCGTCGAGTTGCCGCGGGCCAGCTCGAGGGTGCCGCGCACCGACTCCAGCCGCGCGTACGCTTCGGGCTCCAGCGGATCGGCGAGGGCTCGTTCGACCTCCGTGAGGGCCGGTTCGTATGCGCCTCGACGCCACGCGAGGAGCGCGCGAACTTCCGACGGCGCCGCGCCTCGGGCCCCCTCGAGGTGACGCTCGGCGCCAGGAAGATCCCCGGCGTCCCACGCCAGCCGAGCGAGCGTGGCTTTCGCCGTCCAGGCGGGCGGCCCCTCGCCGCTGGCGATTGCGCGCTCGGCCCACCGCGCCGCAGCCTGGGCGTCGCCGCGTCGGCGAGCCAGCTCGGCGCGAAGCGCGTCGGCTTCGGGACCGGTGGCTTGCACCAGCGCGGCCCACGCACGGCCCGGGTCGCCCGCGCGCAGCAGCGCGACCGCGAGCTGAAGGGCGAGCGTGCTCGAAGACGGATCGGCCGCGAGTCGATCCTCGGCCAGCTGGAACGCCGCGGCCGCAGGGCAAGCGCGTGCGAGCTCGCGCACGAGGCGTGGCACACGCTCGACTCCGTCGCCGGGGTCCCAGATCGCATCGCGAGGCTCGGTCTCGCCCGCGACGTCTTTGAGCACCCAGGCGGAGGGATCGCGCTCGCTCGCGAGCTCGACGGCTCGACCGACGAGCTCACCCTCGCTCCGCTCGTCCTGCCCGACCGGCCACGCGGCGGCGGCCGGACCGACCAGCGACACCAGCCAGCGGGCGCGCCGGATGGCCCCCAGCGGCTCGATCGAAGCCGCTCGCGGAGCCGACGGCGACACGGTCGACGCGATCGCGACGGCCTGTTCGATCCATCCACGGGCCGGATCGCCGATGGCGGTGGACACCTCGGCCCCCGAAACGATGTCGCGTGCGCGCTCCGCGAGGTAAGCGCGCCGAACCCGCGCGACGCGCGCGAGGCTCGACTCGCGTGGGTCTTCTTTCAGGCCGAGCGCGCGCGCCGCTCGCGTCGCCAGCCAGGAAGCGCTGGGCCGTCCGCCGGCCTGCGTCGCGACGAGCGCTTCGACCCAGCGGGCAGGCTCGCCCTCGGGAGAGCCCCATGCCTTCAACACGTCGAGGGGGTCTTGTGCATCGGCGACGCGCGGATCGAGGATCTCGGCGAGTACGACACCGAGCGCCCAGAGGTCCGACGCCGGACCGGCCTCTCCGCGGTGCTTCAGCTCGGGTGCGGCGTAGCGCGGCGTTCCGCCGAGAGGCGCCGTTTCGACGTCGGTCGCCAGCCCGAGATCGATGAGCGTCACCCCGCGATCGTCGGCGGCGTCCCGCCGCGGCGCCCGCGAGGAGCAAAGGACGTTGGACGGCTTGACGTCGCCGTGCCGCACCCCGGCCTGGTGCAACTCCTCGAGCGCACGACCGACGGCGTGCGCCACGAGCATCGCGAGCCGTTCGCGATCCCGCACGGCGCGGAGGTCGAGCGGCGCGCCATCGACCCACTCGGTCACGAGCAAGCCCGGCCCGGCGTCCAGGATGGCCGGCCCCCAGCGCCGCCCCACGAGCGCGAGGAACACCGCTTCGCGGCCAAGCGCCTCCGCGGCTGCCGGGACGCGTCGCGCAACCTTGATGGCGGCGACTTGGCGTGGGTCGTCGGTCGCGCGTGCCTTCCATACGAGCGAGGTCGCCCCGTCGCCGGCCGGCGCACCGGCGGACTCGAGGAGTTGCCAGCGGCCGATGCGCATCGCGCTCGCCAACTCAACTGGCGGCGACACGCGCTGGAAGTGCGCGCCCATCCCCTCTAAGGCAAGCTTGGCTCCCACGGTGCGTCAACTCCGGTGACTGGCACCGCTCGTTCGCGCTGCCCTGGTGCATCATGGCCGGCGCCGGCCGCCCCCGTCACGTGCGTGCGCGCGGTCATCTTCCAATGCGGGCGATGGGGACGCTATTGGGGCGTTCATGGGTCTTGTACGTGCATTCGCACCCACCCAGCATGGCCTGAATAACTGAGAGGCTCTCATGAGCGGACCGGTTCCCGCAGGGCCATTTGCCTCGCATAGCTTGTCGCCTACAGCTTCGATCGCCCCGGAGGAGGCCCTATCGACGCTCGAGCTGCGCTTGCCGCTCCGGCGGCGGCGGCTTCGCGGGGTCGTGATCGCCGCGGTGTCGGCGTGCGCGCTGATTCTGGTCGCGGCAGGCATCGTCCGCGTGGGCCACGCGAGCAGCGAACCGGCGCGGGAGTCCCGCGCGCAAGCCGCCCTCGCCACGACGGCCGCCTACAATGTTGCCACCGCACCGCCGTCGCCTGGCCCCCCGCCTTCTGGCGCGGCACCTCAACCAGCAGCGGTCAGCGTACCGACGGCCGGCACGCTGCACCTGGGTCGCAACCTTACACCTCGCTGGGTATGGCTCGACGGGAAGAAGCTCGGCTCTCGCACCGAGGTAGTCAGCTGCGGTCCGCACCAGATCAAGGTGGGCCGCGCCCGCGCGCACGCGATCGACGTGCCCTGCGGGGGTGAGCTCCGCGTGTCTCGCTAGAACTTGATTCCGTTCTCGGCGCGGTGTCGCCACCAGCGCCAGCCGAGAATGGCCGTCGGCACCGCGGCCACCGCGGCCACCGGAAGCGATACGACCGCCCCGAGCGCGACCGTGGCAACCGCCGCAGCGCCCGCTGCCACCCCCTTGCGGCGGGATTCCTCCAGAACTTCCCCTCGAGTCTTGCTCATGGACTCCAACGTGGTGCCTTCTGCGTGGATGCGCAACTCGGACCTCAGCGCAGCGGCACGCCGCGGGCGTGTGCGCGCGTCCACCGCGCCACGAGGTCGACGTCTGCCGCGGAGAGGTCCTTGTCGAAGCGCGGCATGTGTTTCTTCCGGCTCTCGTCGAGCGCCTTGTCGCGGTAGGTCGACGCGCTCGCCGGATTCGCGACCTGCGCCCTCGTCCAAGAGACCGAGCCGTAATGCGCGAGCTCCGGCGCGATCCCGTTGCCCTCGTCGTCGCCGTCGCCCTTGTACAAGTGGCAGGTGGTGCAGCGTTCGGCGACGATCTTCTCGCCGGTCGCGCGCACCGACGCGTCGGCAGCGCGGGGCGGATCGCCCGGCTCGTCGCCCTGCAACGAGAGAAACAGCGACACGGCTTGCCTCTCCGCGGCGCTCTTGGTCATCGCGTTCCACGCCTCACCGGCAGGCTTGTCCTTCGGCCGGACGTCGACGCTCGGCATTTCGCCCTTGTAGGGGCCGCGTCCGAAGAACTCCGGCGCATCCGGATCGTGGATCATCGACGAGATCCAGTTGGCCGTCCCCCACCCGTCGAGCTTCGTGGCGGTGGCTTTCGCCGGATCGCCCGCGTCGCCCAAGACGTGGCAGCTGGCGCAATGCTTGTCGAATAGGTCGCGGCCGCGGAGCTCGGGGTCCTGCCGGACCATCTCGAGGGCGCCGGCCGGCGGTACCCCCTGCATGGCCAGCTTCGCGGCGGCGGCCGCGAGCGCGTCCGCTCTTGCGCGCTGCTTGGCGTACTGCGCGTCGTGAGCGTCCTTGCGCCAGGCCATCCCGGAGAGCGCTGCCCCGCCGGCGACGACGGCCAGGGCCACGACGACCGCCGGCGCCCGCGACCGGGGAGCGCGATCGAAGAAGGGAAGGAGCGCGAGGACGAGCAGCGCAGCGCCCGGCAGGAGCGTCGTCCCCCAGAACTCGCCGGCGCCGTGGAAGAACTTGCGGAGCTCGAAGAGCGTCAGGAGAAACCACTCCGGACGCGCAGGGTAGTCGCTCATCGGGTCGGCGGGAGCGTCGAGCGGAGCGCCGCGCGTGGCGCCGGTCAGCGCGAAAAGGAGGAAGACCGTCGCAGCGGCCACGAGCGCGCCGTATGGCAGAAGCCGGGAGTACCGAGTGGTGGTTCCGACGCCCCCCCAACCGTGTCGCGCCGCGAGCCGACGACGCGTGATGAGGACCGCAGCGATCCCGGCGGGTACGACGAGGACGTGCAGCGCGTACGCCCGCGTGAGCCCCAGAGCCCCCAGCTCGGATCCGCCCTGCATCATCTGCTGGAGAAATGGGCCAATCGCCGGCGCGAGACCGACGATGTTGCCTTCGACGAGCCGCGCCCACCATCCGCGCTGATCCCAGGGCAGAAGGCCCCCGGTGATGCACCCGCCCACGGCGAGCGCAGGAACCGCGAGCGTCAGCCACCATACGAGCTCGCGCGGTTTGCGGTAGCTACCGGCGAGCGCTGTGTGGACGACATGTACCCCGGCGAGCACGATCAACGCTTGCGCCGCCCAGAAGTGCAACCCGCGGACGATCCACCCGCGGTCCTGGACGAACTGGAGATAATGAACGCTGGCCCAGGCCGACTGCGGCGACGGAGCGTACGCCGTCATCAGGACGACCCCGGTCAGGGCGAGGACGCCGAAGCAGGCGGCGACCGACGTGGCCATCGCGCGAGCCCATGGCGCTCCCCCGACGACCGGGTGATCGATCCATTCGCGCCACGACGCGCGCCACCCCGTCCGTTCGTCGAGCCAGTCGAGGATCTTGCCAAAGAGGGGCATCGCCGTTTGCGCTCTCACCCGATCGGGAGCTTTTCCGGCGTCCCCTGCCGGAATCGCTGGAAGTTCACGAGGACGAAGCCGTCCTCGATGCGTGTCGCGAGCTCGTCCAGGCCGCGGGGCGAGGGGCCGGTGAGACGCTTGCCGTCGCTGTCGAAGGACGAGTCGTGGCAGGGGCAGGCGAAGCCCGGCCCGGTGGCGGTGCGATCGATCGCGCACCCGAGGTGCGGGCAGACGACGCTGAACGCCCGCACCTCGGCTCCCGAGCGAAGGAGCCACGCCGCCCCCAGCGCGACGTCCTTCTCGAGGGTCCAGGCGTCGCGGTGGTCGGCAACCAGCTCCACGCGCTTTGCCAGCCCCGGCGGCAGTGAATCCAGGCGCACGGTTCTTATCCACCGCCCTGTGCCCGCTGCGCCGGATGCGGGCGCGGCGAGAAAGCGCGCCGTCGGCAGTACCAGCGCTCCGCAACCGAGCGCGCCACCGGCGACAGCCAGTGCTTTGAGCGCTCCCCTTCGGCCCGAGTTCGCCTCGTCGCTCACGGGGGGGGAGCCTACCGCTTCTTGAGCGCTCGCGAGAACCGTTTTGCGAGCAAGGCGGCCTCGCCGGTAATGACCGGAACCTCCTGGCGCGCGCTATGCTTGTGCCGGAGAGAGGAGGGCGCGGCCGCATGCGGACGTTGAATGCCGGCAGCGCGTATGCGTTGGCCTTCGCCCTGGCTGCCGCCTGCGGCAGCAACGGATCGTCCGGGTTCGCGCCGTCCTCGATGCGCGATGCCTCGGCGCCTCCCGAGGACTCGGGTCGCGACGCCAGCACGCAGCAGATGGGCACGGACGGGGCAGGGCGCCTTTGCGTGAACCTGCAATGCCAGCAAGTGGACTGCTCGTCGCAGGGTCTGCTCGACACGACCGTGAGCGGCGTCGTGTACGACCCCGCAGGACAGAACCCCCTGTACAACGTCATCGTCTACGTGCCGAACGAGCCCGTGCTCCCCTTCGCGCCCGGCGTTCGGTGCGACCAGTGCGGAACGCTGGCCAGCGGGGCTCCGGTCGTGTCGGCGCTGACGGACCCGAGCGGGAAGTTCACGCTGCACAACGTCCCGGTGGGCGACCAGATCCCGCTCGTCTTGCAGCTCGGCAAGTGGCGCAAGCAAGTGGTGATTCCGCACGTCGAGGCATGCACCGACACCCCCATGGCCGACCGCAGCCGGATGCGCCTTCCCGCGCGGCAGAGCGAGGGCGACATGCCGCAGATCGCGGTCGCGACCGGAGGCTGCGATCCGTTCGAGTGTCTCCTACGCAAGATCGGCATCGACGCCAGCGAATTCACGACCGACAGAGGCGGCGGGCGGGTGCACGTCTATCAGGGAGTCGGCGGCGCCACCATGACGGAGCCGACGACGAGCGCGTCCGACCTCTGGGCGCGCCCGGCGCTGACGAGTTACGACCTCGTCATCAACGCCTGCGAGTGCGGGGAGGAGCCGCAGGAGAAGCCGCAGTCCTCCATCGACAACGTCGTCGCGTACGCGAACGCGGGCGGTCGGGTCTTCAACACGCACTACCAGTACTACTGGATCGACCCGACGAAGGCGGCCTCGCAGCCGGCGACCGCCAACAACCCGACGTGGCAGACCACCGCGACGTTCATCGCCGAGGCGATGGGCGCGTCGACCATCGACGGATACGTCGACACCACCTTTCCGAAGGGGGACGCATTCGCCCGGTGGCTCTATGGCGTTGGCGCCTCGAGGTCCGAGGGCCAGTTTCCGATCACGCAGGCTCGCTACAACACGACCGGCATCAATCCGCCGTCCACCCAGTGGGTCTGGAACCCGAACACCGGCCAGACGCAGACGCCCTGGGCGGCTCTGCTGCATTACACGTTCAACACGCCAGTCGGCCTGCCGGAAGACGAGCAGTGCGGCAAGGTGCTCTACAGCGACTTCCACGTCGTGAGGGCGATCTCTTCGGGTACCCTCTTTCCAGACGAGTGCGACAGCCAGCCGATGTCGCCGCAGGAGCAGGCGCTCGAGTTCATGCTCTTCGACCTCTCTTCGTGCATCCAGGAGGAAACGCGCCCGCCGCAGCCCCCGGCCCCGCTGCAATGAACGCGGCGCAGTTCGTCAAACCGCTTCACTTCGGTTGTTCTCCGGGGGTATTCGCGTAGCGTCGAGGCGCCGCGTGTGCTCCGCGGTCGCGCAGCATCTCGCGGATCATGAACGGCAGTCCGACGACGGCAAAGACGCCGATCGCAATAGCCGAGTATCCCACCGTCGCCGCGAGCACCTGGGTGGGATCGACGCTCGATCCGCGCTCCGCGAGCAGGTGAATGAACGCCGCGTCACGAGTGCCGATTCCGGCGAGCGTCAGGGGCGCGATGCCCACGAGCGCGGCCACCGGCCAGAGCGTCATCGTGTCGAAGAGGCGCATGCGCGCACCCACCGATACGAGCAATGCGTGGAGGATCGCGATGGTGAGAAATCGAATGCCGAGCGAGGCCAGTGCCGGCGGGAGGAGCTGCAGGGGCGCGCGGCGCAGGGCCCCGAGCGCTGCAAAGAGCTGTTCGATGGCGGCGGTCCTCCCTCTGAGCACCGGTAGGCGCTCGAGCCAGCCGCGGTTGATCAGCACCGTCGCGATCACGGCAACTTCGGCGACGCTCAGGACGCCGACAACGGCGGCCCAGATCCAGAGGCCCTGCGCCGCCGCGCCGGCGGCGGAGAAGAGCAGCAGGACCAGCAGGTCCATCGCCTTCTCCACGAGCACGCTCCCGGTGGCCGCTGCGATCGGAACCGTGTCCCGCACCGCGAGGGGCCGAAGGAGATCGCTGGCTCGCGATGGCGTCACCATCGCCAGGGGCCAGGTGGCGAGGACGACTTCGAGCGACCTCCGGAACCGCAGCTCGTGTCCCATCGCCGCGAGCACGAGCCGCCAGCGTTCGGCTCCCAGGAGCACGCACGCGGACGACGCACAGAGCGCGATCGCCATCCAGGACGGGCTCGCGCCGGAAATGACGGCGGCGAACGTGCCGCCTCCTCCGAACCGTCTCAGCAGAAGCCAGAGGACGGCGATCGTCACGAGCAGCGTCGCCGCGAGCCGGAGCTTCGCCCCGATCGTCCGGGTCACGCTCGCGCCCTGCGCGCGCTGATGAATGCCATCGCGAGGCGGATGCTACCGCGCCGCCCGTCGACGACAAAGAGGGTGCAGCCGTGAAAGCGCGCTTATTCGAGCATCATGAGACCCAATTTCCCGCCATAGCCATTTGCTTGCGGCGGCGGGGCAAAGGTCCCTGGGGTCTGCCTGTCGAAATACCCGCTGAAGAACTCGCGTCCCGGCCTGCGCCGGATGTCGACGCGATCGACATAGATAAAGCCCTTGCGCCAGAGCCGCGGCGAGATGACGAACGGCGGTCCGTACTTCTTGGTCTTGTCGTCGGCCGGCACGAGCGAAATACGTGGCGGTGCGGCAACGGTCGACTCGACCTCGAACATGTACTCCTCCGCGAGCGGTCCCTTGGCCGAGAAATACAGTTCGAGGGCGGGGTCGACCCCGTCGACGAAGCGCTCGCCGAGCAGGCGCGTTCCATCGGAGAAGCTCGCCGCGACGTTCGCGTCGAGTTGCGAGAGGAGCTGGGCGCTCCACTTTTCGGCCGCGGCCGCGTCGCCCGCGGCGACGGCAAGATTGTTGGCGACCCGGATCTCCTCGAGAGTATTCGGCGCTCCACCCGGCGGCGGGTTCGGCGTCTGATCGTAGTGCTCGCGAAGCTCCCAGGTACGCCAAGGATCCGCGCGGACGGTGCGGATCGGCTCCGAGGGAGAGCTGAGGTACCACTCGGCGAAGTTCGGCTGGCGCTCGTCGAAGACGAACGCGTCGAGCGGCGCCTTGGGCGAATCGCGGTCGACGAACACGTACGGCCCGAGAGTCACGACATGGAACGTCGACGCCGTGCGCCGCTGTTCGTCGGAGTTCAAGAAGCGCAGGTCGCCGATGTAGTAGCGATCGTTGCGGCCGCCGGTAAACGACGGCGACGACCCGACCCCCCGGATCGGGCGGTGCAGCGCCCACTCCTGCGCTCGATTCTCGCGAGAGAAAAGCGCCCCGGCCATCTGCACGATCGTGTTCCGATCCATACGCTGCGCCATCCACTCCGCGGCCTGGGCCAAGTCGACGTCGTCGAAGATGCGACTGCCTTTCTCGTTGAAGCGGCCCGCGGTGGCCTTGGCGTATCGCAGCCCCATGATTCCGTCCGGCAGGACCCTGAGCGCAATCAGTCCAAAGATTGCGAGCGTCGCGATCGGTACGAGCCCCTTCTCGTCGCCACGACCGCGGAGCACCAGGACCCATCGGGCGATCCCCATGGTTGCGGCGCTGAGCATGCCGAGCGACAGCGCCCAGTACGGCGCGAACGGCAGCGGCCAGTAGATGTGCACGTCCGCGCCGTTCTTGAACATCAGATACTGCGCGACGGCCATGAGCAGAATGGCGAGCGGGAAGATCTCGTTCCGGCGACGCAGGAGGATGACGCGCGCGAGGAAGATGGGCGCGGCAATCTTGCCAACCGTGACCGCGAGGGGCGTAAAGGTGAGGTCAATCCAGTAGCTGCGCTGCCGCAGGACGTCGGCCATGCGGATCCCCGAACCTCTCGCGCGCATGCCCTCGGAGTGAACGAGGTCTTCGAGGACGCCGACGTGCTGGAAGTAGAAGACGTACCCCAGGAGGCTCCCGGCCGACAATATCGTGGTTAGGATCCACCACTCCGTGAAGGGTCGGAGGCGGACCCCGCCCAGCCAGTGAGGAAACGCCAGCTCGGCGGCGGCGAGCGAAACCAGGATTGCGCCGATGAAGACGACGCCCTGCCAGTCGCTATTCGCGGCGGCCAGGATACCTACGAGGCTCACGACCATCCAGCGACGCTGCCAGCGCTGCGCAAAGCGCAAGTAGCCATACGTCGCGAGCAAACAGCTGAAGATGACGGGAACCTCGAACCCGGGCAGGTTGCCGAACGCGAGCGAGATCGGGAGGACGACGTACGCGAGCGCGCAGATCGCACCGGCCACGGGGCCCCACAGCGCGCGGCCGATCCCGTAAAGGAGGGGCGGCGTCGCGATGCTCAGGAGCACACCGGCGAGCCTCGGGACCCAGGTCCCCCGACCGAGGACCTCGGCGAACGCGGCGATCACCCAGAACATCCCCCACGGGTGATGGACGTAATACATCTCGGGGCCCGGCCGTTCGAGCGTGTAGTCCTTCACCGGCGCGAGGATGTGCCACTCGCGCATGTTCTCCGCGATGATGGCCCGCGTGGCGATCTGCGCGTCGTGTCCGCCGCCGATGCGGGCGAACAGTCCCCAGGTCACCGCGAGCGCGAACCAGACCGTCGCGACGATGGCGACGATCTGCGCTGCGCGCTCGATGCGGGAGTTCAATCGATCGACGCCCGTCATGTCAGAGTCACGTCCAATCGATGAACGGTGCGCGACGTGATATACAGCCGCCTCCAAAAGCAGGAGAAGGCGAACATGGCGACGCACTTGGTGACGGGAGGGGCGGGTTTCATTGGCTCATCGATTGCCGAGGCACTTCTCGCGAAGGGGGAGTCGGTTCGCATCATCGACGACTTCACCAGCGGTCGTCGCCAGAACCTGGAAACGATGCTGGGCCGCTTCGAGCTTATCGAGGGATCGATCGTAGATCCGGAGGCGGTCGCTCGCGCGATGCAGGGCGTCGATGTCGTCTTTCACGAAGCCGCGGTCCCCAGCGTTCAGCGCTCGGTCGTCGATCCGCAGGCGTCGATGCTCGCTGGCGTGCAAGGGACGACCGTGGTGCTCGACGTGGCACGCCGCACGGGCGTCCGCCGCGTCGTGTTCGCAGCCAGCTCCGCCGTGTACGGCAACTCGCCCACGTTGCCTCGGGTGGAGACGATTCCACCCGCGCCTCTGTCGCCTTACGCAGCCAGCAAAGCCGTCGGCGAGCAGCTGATGCGTATCTTTGCTCAGCTCTACGGAATCGAGACCGTGAGCCTTCGCTACTTCAGCGTCTTCGGCCGGAGGCAGGACCCCAAGCGCGAGTACGCCTC
>Ga0102924_1005308_pt1 | contig 12552 bp, 11 predicted proteins | sample PaiPotPPM11metaG_FD_80116 | JGI IMG/M metagenome (GOLD analysis project Ga0102924, IMG submission 80116) | Iron sulfur acid spring bacterial and archeal communities from Banff, Canada, to study Microbial Dark Matter (Phase II) - Paint Pots PPM... ... | reverse complement strand
TCTGTGGGCCGAGCGCGACGGGCCGGTCTGGCGGGTGCTGAACCTGGTGCTGAGCTGCCGGGTGCTGGGCCGGGGGGTCGAGCTGGCCGCGGCGGCCTGGCTGGAGCGCCAGGCCCTCGAGGCTGGCGCCACCACGGCCGAGGGCCGGTTCACGCCGACCGCGCGGAATGGTGCCGCGAGCGATTTCTGGATCCGGGCCGGATATGAGCCGGCCTGCGAGGCGGGCGTCTTCGTGCGCGATTTGCGCTCTGGCCCAGGCGTCGTGCCCAGCTGGATTGATCTGCGTGAAGGCGGGTGAGCTCGTTACATGAACTCGGAAATCCCCATCGAGCGGAGAGTGCGGGACATTCTCGCGGACGTGCTCAGCAAGCCGACCGGGAACCTGGGCGGAGAAACGCCGCTGGCCACGCTCGGCTGGGACAGCCTGGCCTCGCTGGAGGCGCTCGCGCAACTGGAAACGGAACTCAGCATAACGCTCGACCTGCGCTCCTTTCACGAAGCGCACACGATCGCGGCGCTGGTGGATCTCACCGCCAAGGCGGTCGCCAACCAGCCGTGACACCGCGCGTCAGCCCTGGACTAACGGCTAACCCCTGGACGAAGGAGCACGGAGTGGATCGTCAGCACGTCAGCCTGCTAGCGGTGGGCGCTGGCCCAGCTAATCTCGCGCTGGCCGTGGCGCTTGAGGAACTGGCCCCGGAGCAGCTTGCCGACAGCACGCTGATCATCGAACAGCACGACAGCATCGCCTGGCAACGCGGAATGCTGCTGCCCTGGACGCAGACGCAGGTGTCTTTCCTGAAAGACCTGGTAACGCTGCGGAATCCGCGCAGCCGGTTCTCCTTTCTCAATTACCTCCACGCGGTGGGGCGCCTCGACGAGTTCATCAACCTGGGCACCTTCAACCCGTACCGGATGGAGATTTCCAGCTACCTGCGATGGGTGGCCCAGTCGCTGCGCCATGTCCGAATCAGCTATAACAGCCAGTGCGAGTCCATCCAGCCCGCCGGAGCGCACGGGGAAGCCGACGAGTGGCTGGTACGGCTGACCGACGGAAGGCAGATCACCTGCCAGAACGTGGTGATCGGCATCGGCCGGGACCCGCACATCCCTGGCGAGCTGGCCGGCCTGCCCGCCGATCGCGTCATCCACAGCACTGAGTACTCCTGGCGAGTCGCGGAACTCGATCCGGATGCCCCGCTGCGCGTGGTCGTGATCGGCGGCGCGCAGAGCGCGGCGGAGATGCTGCGGGCGACCCACGAGTGCCTGCCCCGCTCGCAATGCACTATGGTCATGCGCTCCATCGGCCTGAACGCTTACGAGGCGAGCAAGTTCACGAACGAGCTGTTTTACCCGTCATTCGTGGGAGAGTTTCACGCGGCCGAGCCCGAGGCGCGCGAGCAGTTGCTACGGGAGATGCACCGGACCAACTACTCGGGCCTGGCCCCGTGGATGCTCGACAGCCTTTACCGGACCATGTACCTGGAGCGGCTGACCGGGACTGAGCGCATCCGCATGATCACCATGGCCGAGGTCAGGCGGGCCCGGATCGAGAACGACGAGGTCGTTCTGGTCCTCACCGACCGCAGGACCGGCGCTCCGATGCAGATCAACTGTGACCTGATCATGCTGGGCACCGGGTTCGGCAAGAAGATGCCCCGGCTGGTGCGGGACATGGCCGAGCTGGCCGGAACGCGAGAGATCGCGGTGACCCGCAACTACCGGATGAAGTTGGAGCCCGGCATCCGCGCCGGCTGCTACCTGCAGGGCGTGAACGAGGCCACCCACGGCATCGCCGACTCCCTGCTGAGCGTGCTCGCGATTCGCGCCGAGGAGATCGTGACCGACCTGCTCACCCCCCGCGCGGAGCCCGAGCTGATGTTGAACGTGCCGGGGCTCGAGAACCCGGCTGTCATCTGATTCCGGGAGGAACAATGGAGATACGCAGTCTTGACCGTGCGGGTCTCAAGGACGACAACGGGCTCCGGGCCCAGCGGCTCATGCCCTGGCCGGCGCTGAACGCGCCGTTCGAGGGGTCCTGGTGCGTGATCAGGCCGGGCGCGGCCTCCGGCCCGCATCATCACCACGAGCACGAGATCTGGGTGGCGATGACCGGCTCGGCTGAGATCATCTGCGATGACCGGCGGGTACCGTTCGCAGCCGGTGACATCGCCCACTTCCCGCCCGGCACCCAGCACCAGGTCGTTAACGACGGCGCCGACCCGTTCGAGATGTACTCAGTGTGGTGGGACGCCGAGATGGCCGAGCGGTTCGCCGCGCGGGCCGGGACTGACGCGCCGCCTGAGGACGGAGCGTGAGCCGGGGCGGGCGCCCGGCGATCGTTGTCGCCGCCACCCCGACCTCCAACGGTGACCTGCACATCGGCCACATGGCCGGCCCGTATCTGGCCGGTGACATCTTCAGCCGATACCTGGCCGCCGCCGGCCGGGACGTCATCTACACCACCTGCACCGACGACAGCCAGAGCTACGTGCTGACCACGGCACGGCGGCAGGGCGTCGCGCCCGGGCGCCTGTGCGCCGAATCGACCAGCGCGATCCAGCGGTCCATGCGCGCGATGGGCCTGTCCATCGTCGGCCTGCCCCCCGTCAGGGAGCGCTACCGGGCCACGGTGACGGAGTACTTCACCGCGCTGCACGCAGCGGGCCGGCTGCGGCGCCGTACCGTCCGGGTGCCGTACGCGGCCCGGTCCGGCTACCTGTACGACGGGCTGCTCACCGGTGTCTGCCCAGCCTGCCTCAGCCAGTGCAGCGGCGGGGTGTGCGAGGGCTGCGGGCACCCCAACCACTTCGACGAGCTACTGAACCCGCGGTCAGCGCTGGACCCGGATGACCCGGTGAGCCACCGGGAGTGCTCGATCCTGGTACTGCCGATGGAGGACTACCGGGACCGGCTGACTGCCTATTTCGATGACGTCGGCGGGAACTGGCGGCCGCGGGGCCGGCAGCTCATTCAGGACCTGCTGGCCCGCCCGCTGCCGGAGGTGCCGGTCTCCTTCCCTGGCACCTGGGGCACGCCCGCCCCGTTCGCCGAGACGCCAGGGCAGATCCTCTACCCCTGGGTCGAGGCGATGCCCGCGGTGATCTACAGCACCTGGTGGGCGGCCGCCCAGCGTGACGGGGCCCGGCGCGCGGCGCAGGTCGATGAGTACTGGCGGGCCGGCCGTGACGCCGAGCTCGTCTACTTCCACGGCTTCGACAACGTCTATCACTGGGGCCTGGTCGACCTGGTGATGCTCATGGCGCACGGAGATCGCTACGTGCTGCCCGCCGCGAATGTCTGCAATGAGTTCTACAACCTGGAGGGCCAGAAGTTCTCCACCAGCCGACGGCACCTGATCTGGTGTGCCGACCTGCTCGCCGACACGCCGCGCGACCTGGTCCGCTTCTACCTGTCGCTGACCGCGCCGGAGACCGAGCAGAGCAACTTCAGCGTCGCGCAGCTGCGCAGCGTCACCAGTCACCGCCTGGTGCAGCCGTGGAACCACCTCGGTGAGGTGCTGGCCACCGCCCTGGCTGGCGCCGGGACTGGCCTGCTGCCGACCTCGGCCGCCGGCCGCGATCGCGCGATAGCACTGACCGAGAAGTTCCGGCGCTGCTACGAACTGCCCGCCTTCAGCCCGGCGCGGGCCGCCGAGCACGCACTCACCCACGTTGGCCGGCTGACCGGGGTCGCCGCCTCGGTGGCTGACCAGCACCGCGGCGGCGCCGCCCGCGAGGGCGGATCCGGGGCCGGAACGGGGCAAGGTGACCTGCTGCTTTCCGTTCGCGCGCTGCTGTCGGCGATGGCCCCGATCATGATCGACACCGCGGCTGAGGCGGCCGCCGGCGGGGTGGACGTGGGCATGACGGTCAGCCCGCCTCCGGCGGTCGCCCCGTTCCGGCTCCCCCGCCTGCCGGACCCGCACGGCGGCGGGAGCCGCCCGCAGAAGCGTGCCGACCTGACCGCGCTGTCCGCTACGCCCAGTTAAGGAGCTCCCGGTGAAACTCCTAGCCATTGAGACATGCCAGTACCTGAAGTACTACCACTCGCGCTACCAGCAGGTTGTGGACCTCGGCGTCGACCTGTACGTGCTGAACGGCGAGGGCACGGATGACTTCTGGATGCCGGACCGGTACCGGCTCGTGGGGACCAAGAAGATCGATGAAATCGTCGCCCAGGCCCGCGACTGGCACGCCGAGCAGCATTTCGACGGCGTGATCACGTTCTCCGAGTCATCAGTGATCACGGTCGCCGCAGTGGCCGAAGAACTCGGGCTGCCGGGCATCGGCGTCACGGCCGCGGTGCGCAGCCGCAACAAGTACTTCATGCGCCAGGCCTACGAACGGGCCGGCGCCCCCATCCCGTCCTACCGGCTGGTGTCCAGCCTGGACGAGGCGCTGGCCGCGGGGCGGGACTTCGGCTACCCGGCGGTCATCAAGCCGACGCTGGGCGCCGGCAGCCACTTCGTGTTCCGCGTGGACTCGCCGGAGGAGATGACCACGCGGTACCAGCAGGCGGCCGCGGGCATCCAGAACCTGTTCTGGGTCAACTCCGAGGCCGACGGCGTCGACCTGGGGCCGAACGGGCTGCTCGTCGAGTCCTACCTCGACGGCCGCGAGTACCTGATGGAGGCGGTCGCCTGGGACGACGAGGTGTACCTCGGCTCGATTGTCGACCGGATCACCGCGGAAGGCTCGACCTACGACGACGACGTCCACTACGCGCCCACGTCGCTGAGCGCCGACGACATCGCCAAGGTGCAGCGGGCGGTCAGGACCGCGGCGCACGCCCAGGGCCTGCGGCGCAGCGTCATGCACGCCGAGGTCCGGTTCCATCACGGCGAGCCGCACCTGCTGGAGATCGCCGCCCGGGTAGGCGGCGGCGGTCTCGACATGATCGCCAGGAAGACAGCAGGCCATGACCCGATCAGGGCCGTGGTCGACATCGGCTGCGGCCGCCGGCCGCAGGTCCGGCACTTCCAGCCCACTGGGGTCCACCTGACCGCCATGTGCCTGATCTGCCCCCAGGGCATCGTCGAGCGCATCGACGTGCCGCTCGAGGTCAGCGAGTCGGACCGGGTGTGCCTGCTCAAGATCACCGCTCGGGCTGGCGACAAGATACTCCGGCCGCCGAATGGCAACACGATCTTCGGCTTCCTCGGCGTTACCGGGACATCCAAGGACGACGCGTTCCAGACGATGACCGACTTCGCAGGCAAGATCGCGGTGACCCTGCGGGCGCCGGACGGCCAGGAGATGAGCGCACGTGCTTCATGATGACACCCAGCCCGCCGGCGATCAGGAAGCGCCGCGGCGCGCGGTGCGGCCGCGGCGCTTCCTGATGTGCCCGCCGGAGCACTTCACGGTCAGCTACTGCATCAACCCGTGGATGAACCCGGCCAAGCCCACCGACGCGGCGCTGGCCATGGCGCAGTGGGACCGGCTCCGGCAGGCCTACGCCGACCTCGGTCACCAGGTGGAGCTCATCGAGCCGGTTCCCGGCCTGCCCGACATGGTGTTCACCGCCAACGGCGCGACTGTCATCGGCGGCCGGGTGATGGCGGCCCGGTTCCGGTACGCCGAGCGGGCGGCCGAGGTGCCGGCGTTCTCGGCCTGGTTCAGGCAGCACGGTTACCCGGTGCACGAACCGCGGCACCAGAACGAGGGTGAGGGCGACTACCTGCTGGAAGGCGACCACATCCTGGCTGGCTGCGGGTTCCGCACCGACGGGCGCTCCCACGCCGAGGCGGCGCGGTTGTTCAGGCGCCCCGTGGTCAGCCTGACCCTGGTCGACCCGCGGTTCTACCATCTGGACACCGCGCTGGCCGTGCTCGGACCGGGCCAGGTCATGTACTACCCGGCCGCGTTCTCGGCGGACAGCGCAGCCGATCTGCGCCGGCTGTACCCGGACGCCATCCTCGCCGGCGACGCCGATGCCGAGGCGCTGGGGCTGAACGCCGTATCCGACGGCCGGCACGTCATCCTCCCCGAGCAGGCCGTGCATCTGCACGAGGAACTGCGCGAGCGGGGCTTCATTCCCACCGGCGCTGACATCTCGGAGCTCCTGAAAGCGGGTGGCGGCGTGAAGTGCTGCACCCTCGAGCTGCATCCGGCGGCGGTGTCCGCAGATCCGAAGGAGCGCAAGTGATCAATTACGATGGCCGGCGATTCCGGCCGGCCGAGGCGGGCGCGGCGGGCCGGACCGCCACTTACCAGCAGGACGGCCCCGTGGTCTGGGGTGAGTTCGCCGGCGGCGGCGTGCGCCGCGGCTCGCTGGCCGGCCTGAGCGCACCGGACGGCGAGCTCGATTTCGCCTACTGCATGGTCCTGGACAGCGGCGAAATCGTCTCCGGGCGCTGCCGCAGCAGGCCGGAACTGCGCCCCGACGGAGGCGTCGACCTGCACGAGGACTGGGAGCGCTACGGGCCGAACGCCGACCATGGCGTGTCTTTCCTGCGCGAGATCAGCGAGTCGGCGGACCGAGTGCCAGTGGAGGAAAAGTGACGATCAGCGTCGCCGCAGCGGAAGGAAGCCGCCAGCGGAAGCCGAGAAAAGGCGGCACGGTCACCTGGGCGTGCGCGCCCGGATTCCCGCCCGCGGTGATCTTCCCGTTTACCCCGGCCGAGCGGATGGGCACCCGGAACATCTATGAGTTCCAGATGCTCATGTACCGCACGCTGTACTACTTCGGCAGCCGCGGCACGCCGGAAGTCGACTACGAGCAGAGCATCGGCGAGCCGCCGCAGTGGTCAGCCGACGGACGCACGGTGACGATCAAGATCAAGCCATGGAGATGGTCGAACGGCGAGACCGTGTGCGCGGACAACGTGCTGCTGTGGACCAACATGATGAAGGTCAAGGGCGACCGGTACGGCGAGTACGTGCCCGGCTATTTTCCGGACAACCTGAGCGACTACGGCAAGCTGTCCGATGACAGCGTCTACTTCACGTTCGACAAGCCGTATTCCCGGAAATGGCTGCTGATGAACCAGCTCAGCACCATCACGCCAATGCCACGGGCCTGGGACCGGACGCAGGACGGGCCGGCTAACGCCTCCGGAGACCTGGCCGACGTGCCCGCCGTCTACGACTTCCTGATGGCCGAGCAGGGAGACATCCTGGACGAGGGCAACAAGCACCGGACGCGCTGGGCTGACAGCCCCGTGTGGAGCGTGGTCAGTGGCCCCTGGCGGCTGAAGAGCTACACCCTGGACGGGATCGTTACCTTCGTGCCCAACGAGCACTACTCGGGGCCGAACAAGCCGTACCTGGACGAGTTTCGCCAGGTACCGATGCTCTCGGACGAGGCCGAGTACGAGACGCTGCGGCGCGGGCCGCGCTCGGACGGCGGTATCCAGGTCGGCTACCTGCCCCTCAGTTTCGCCGCCGGATCCGTCGACGCCGCCGCCAGCGCCGTGACCTCGAGCGCCAACCCGCTCGCCGATCACTACACGCTGATCCCGCAGGTCGCCTTCTGCATCCGCTACACCTCCCTGAACTTCAACAACCCCACCGTCGTCGGCCAGATGTTCTGGCAGTCCTACATCCGGCAGGCCCTGCAGCTAACGCTGGACCAGGACGCCGCCGTGCGAGACATCTACCAGGGCTACGCCTACCGGCAGAATGGCCCGGTGCCCATGGTCCCGGTCACTGACCTGGTTTCCCCGCGCCAGCGCACCGGCGCCTGGCCGCTCGCGTTCGACATCGACCGGGCGCGCGCGCTGCTGACCGCCCATGGCTGGGACACGAGCGTCACGCCCGCGGTGTGCGTGCGCGCGGGCACCGGCCCGGGTCAGGCCGGCGCGGGCATTCCCGAAGGCACCCGGCTGAGCTTCAAGCTGCGCTACGTCGAGGGCCGCCCCGCGCTCACCCGGCTTATGCAGCAGTTCCGGGCCGACGCCGCGGCGGCGGGCATCGAGCTACGGCTGCAGGAGGTCTTCGGTTCGATCCTGGTCGCCGAGGATGCGCCCTGCGAGCCGAGCCCGGAGAACCCGTGCACCTGGGAGATGTGCTGCTGGAACGGCGGCTGGGCCTACCATTACCCGAGCGGGGAGATCCTGTTCAAGACCAGGGCCGGCGGCAACTTCGGCCGGTACGCCGACGCCAGGGCCGATGAGCTGGTCGAGGCCTCGGTGACCAGCGATGATCTGGCCGCGCTGTATGAATACCAGGACTATATCGCCGAGCAGGTGCCGGTCATCTTCAACCCGAATTTCCCCATCCGGCTTTTCGAGGTCGCGAATGATCTCGCGGGATTCGAGCCAGTCAACCCGTTCGGGATGATCAATCCCGAGAACTGGTACTACACCGAAGGCTAGCCCTCGTTCAGGCCATTTGGAATTCACATCGCGTACCGGCCCCTGAGGGGATACCGCCATGAGGGGATACTGCCATGACCGAGCCCGGCAAGAACAATGACCGCCCGCTGCTGCTGCTGGTCGCCACCGGCATGCGAACGTACCGGGAATACCTGCTGCGATCCATCAGCCAGGACTTCCGCGTGCACCTGCTCCACTCGGCCGAGCCCTCCTGGGAGCGCGAGTTCATCGACAGCTGGACCGTGCTGCCCAGCACGCTGGACGGCCCGGCCATGGCCAGGGCGGCGCTGGCCGTCCGTCAGCGGCAGCCGGCTGACGGCGTGCTCTGCTGGGATGAGGCGCGAATCCTGGCCACCTCTTATATCGCCGAGGCGCTCGGACTGCGCAACGGCGACCCGGCCGTGGTCTGGCGCCTGCGAGACAAGGCGCAGACCCGGGCCGCGCTGGCCGGGGCCGGGGTCGCCCAGCCGCAGTCGATCCCGGTCAGCACGGTAGCGGAGGCAGTCGCCGCCGCCGGCCGGATCGGTTATCCGGTGATCCTCAAGCCGCGCGGCCTCGGGGCCAGCCTGGGCGTGGTGCGCGCCGACGACGCCGCGCAAGTTGCCCGGCACTTCGCGTTCACGAGGGACACCAGGGCCCCCGACCCGGTTGTCTACAGCAGCGACGAGCCCGTGCTGGTCGAGGAGTGCGTGACCGGCGAGGAGATCAGCATCGACTCGGTGGTGCAGGACGGCAAGGTCGCGCCGCTGTTCATCGCCCGCAAGGTGGTCGGCTACCCGCCGTACGCCGAGGAGATCGGTCACTACGTGTCAGCGGCCGATCCGCTGCATGCCGACCCGGACCTGATGCAGGCCCTGCAGGACACCCACACCGCGCTCGGCTTCCTGGACGGCTGGACGCACACCGAGTTCATGCTCACCGAGCGCGGGCCCCGGCTCATCGAGGTCAACGGCCGGCTCGGCGGCGACATGATCCCCTACCTGGGGATGCTGGCCACCGGAATCGACCCTGGCCGGGCGGCGGCCGCGGTGGCCTGCGGACGCCCGCCGCACCTGACGCCGTCACGCAGCCAGGCGGCCGGCATCCGATTCTTCTACGTCTCGCAGGAGAACACGACCATCACGGCGGCTGGCTTCGACACTGGCCGCCTGCCCGGCGCGATAGTCCAGGCCGTTGTCGTGGCGGCGCCGGGCGCCACCGTCTCGCCGCCGCCGAAGGGAACCGTATGGGGCCGGATCGCGTTCGCGATCGCGGTCGCTGACACGCCGCAACAATGCCAGGTGGCGCTGGACGAGGCCGGGGCAGCACTGCACGTGGAATCGGCATGAGATCCTCGTCATAAGGATTCTGCGTTCCGGCTGGCCCTTTGGCCGGCCGCTGACACGAGGGAGGCTTGATGACAACCGGGGCCCCGAATTCCGCTGCTGGTCAGCGTTCGCGCCGGGCCGAGCGATTGTTCGTCAGCGCCACGTTCATCACGTTTCTAGGCAACAACATTCAGCTGATCGCCACGTCGCTCTTAGTTTACCGGAGCGCGGGAACGGCACTGTCGGTAGGCTGGGTATTCATTATCGTGGCCATTCCGCAGGTGGCCTTCTCAGCAGTATTCGGCCGCCTCGCGGATCGTTTCGACCGGCGAAAACTGTGCATCATAGCCGACGTCGCCAGCGCGATAGCAGCTGCGGCATTGCCGGTGGCGATATTTCTGGGCAGCCGACCGAGCACCGCCGCTTATGCGACCAGCTTCGTCCTGTCGTTGCTGGCCGCCATGTTCATGCCGGCCAGCAACGCGCTGTTCAAGGAGCGAGTAACCACCGGGCGGCTGGGGCATTTCAGCGCCAACTATGAAATCGCCTACCAAGGCGGTGCGCTCCTATCCGGGGCCCTGGGCGGCCTGGTCGCGCAGCTGGTCGGCCTGTCACCGCTGTTCTATTTCAACGCCGTCACCTTCCTGGGCTCGGCGGCCTGCCTGATCGCGGTGGGGTCGCGGCAGGGTCGCGACGCCACGGCTCTGGCCAGCCGCGAACAGTCCCCGGCCGCCGAAGCCGCGCCGGGCTCGGATGCCGCGGCCGGGGCGCCGGGCCCGGTCCAGGCCCACCCGCCTCGCCGACCACCCGTGCGGCGGCTCGGCGTGCTGTACGCGGTCAGCATCGTGCTGGTCACCGTGGCCAACACACTGCTGCTGGTAGCCGTGGTGCGGCGGTTTCACCAGGGCGCCGGCGTGCTTGGCATCACCGACGCCCTGGCGGGCATCGGCATGATCGTCGCCGCGACCGTCTACAAGCGGATCAAGGATCACGTGGACTACCGGTACCTGGTCCTGATCGGTCTGGTGGGCTGCGCGGCGCTAGCCGTGGTGCAGCCCATCGCCCTGTGGACCCTGCTGCCCGGCATCTTCCTCGGCGGCCTCGCCTTCGGTATCGGCCGGGTGCCTACCAGGACCGAGCTCATGCGAGCCGTTGACGAGGACAAGGCAGGCCAGATCTTCGGCGTAGTCCAGGCGTCCGGCCTGGCGGCCAGCGTGGCGGCGACGGTCGCCGTGGCCATGGTCGTGGACCACTTCGGCGTCATCCCCGGCTTCATCACCCTGGCCCTGGTGGCCGGGATACCGGCGCTGGCCATCAGCCTGTCGCTCATCCTCAGCGATTCGTGCGCTCCGGCACCCGCCCAGCCTGCCGCGACCCCGGACCCCGTCAGCTAGCTCACCCGTTCCCGGTGCCTGGGCCGCTGCCGCGGTCCGGGCATCAGCCATGCCTGGAATCAGCCATGCCCGGAAGGAGACATGACCGTGACCGCCTCAGATCACTGGCTGCTGGAGATGCGCATCTTCATCGTCGCACCCGGCGACCGCAAGGAGTTCCACCGGATCAGCCGAGACGAGACCATTCCGCTGATGCGTCAGCACGGCATCACCGTGGTCGGCCACGGCCCGTGCCTGGACAACGAGAACGGCTACTACCTGCTGCGAGCCTTCCCGTCCGAGGAGGAGCGCATCCAGTCGGCCAGGGACTTCTACGCCAGCGACAAATGGCAGGCCAGCTACGAGCAGCTGGTGATGGCCATGATCAAGGACTACCACACAGAGGTCATGGCGATGCCAGCCAGCCTCGCGACGTCTCTCAAGGAAGGCCCATGCCGACACTGACGCGAGCCGAGGCAGCGAAGCGATCCGCGCTCCTGACCGTCCACGCCTACCACGTGAACCTGGACCTGACCACCGGGCCCGACTCCTTCCGGGCGGCCACGACGATCAGGTTCGGCGCCGGCCGGCCAGGGTCGGCCACGTTCGCCGACCTCCGGCCCGGCCAGCTGATCTCGGCCGAGCTCAACGGCCGCCCAGTCGACCTCGCCGGGTTCAGCGACGGCCGGCTGCCACTGAGCGACCTAGCCGCGCGCAACGAGTTGGTCGTCACCGCCGACATGTCCTACTCGCATGAGAGTGTCGGGCTGCATCGCTACGTCGATCCCGCGGATGGCAAGACGTACCTGTACGGGCTCTGCGCGCCCGCCGGGGCGTCCCGCATCTTCGCGTGCTTCGATCAGCCCGACCTGAAGGCGTCATTCAGGTTCTCCGTAACCGCGCCGGAAGACTGGCAGGTCCTCGGCACCGGGCCGGCCACCAGGCAGGGGACGGGACGGTGGGAACTGGCCGCCACTCCCCCGCTGGCGACCTACCTGGCCACGGTCGTAGCCGGCCCCTACCAGTCCTTCCGGACCGAGCACGACGGCATCCCGCTCGGGCTGCATGCCCGGCGCTCGCTGGCCGACGTGCTGGCGGCCGATGCCGATGAGTTCTTCACCATCATCGCGCAGTGCCTGGACGAGTATCACCGGCTATTCGGCGTGCGCTACCCGTTCGGCAAGTACGACCAGGTGTTCGTGCCCGAGTTCAGCAATCTGGCCATGGAGAACCCGGCCTGTGTGCTGATCAGGGACCAGCGGCTGTTCCGTGGCGCGGTCTCCGGGCAGGACCGTGAGGACCGGGCCGTCATCATCGCGCACGAACTGTCGCACATGTGGTTCGGCAACCTGGTGACCATGCGCTGGTGGGATGACCTGTGGCTGAACGAGGCGTTCGCCGACTACATGGGTCACCGGACCCCGACCGACGTCACCCGGTTCACCGGCGCCCTGACCAGCTTCTCGGCCGGGCGCAAGACCCTCGGCTACATGGCCGACGAGCGGCCGTCCACCCACCCGCTGTCGGCCGACGCGCCGGACGTGGGCACCGG
>Ga0102924_1005307_pt1 | contig 12555 bp, 11 predicted proteins | sample PaiPotPPM11metaG_FD_80116 | JGI IMG/M metagenome (GOLD analysis project Ga0102924, IMG submission 80116) | Iron sulfur acid spring bacterial and archeal communities from Banff, Canada, to study Microbial Dark Matter (Phase II) - Paint Pots PPM... ... | reverse complement strand
GGCTTTCTACGAGGCGCTGGCAATCTGGAAGCTGGCAATTTTGCTCGAGGGCAGCTACGCGCGCCATCGGGCCGGAACAACCGACGACCCGTTCTTCGCGACGCTGGATCAGGGCGTGCCGTCGTTAGCGCGGCAGGCGCTGCTCATCTGCCAGAACGCCAATCATTCATCCTATAAAAAGGCATAACCATGTCAGAGATAGAGACTACCGACGATCCATTTCTTGTCCAGCGCCGTCATGCCGCCGAACTGTTTTTGATCCGGCATGGCGACGCTATTCCAGGGGCCGAGGAAATTATCCCCAGCGGCATCTATGACGATCTGCCCCTGAGCGACATCGGACGCGAGCAGGCGCAGGCGCTGGCCGAGCGGCTCGCCAGGGTATCTTTCGCCGCGCTCTACAGCAGCCCGCTGCGGCGTTGCCAGGAAACAGCCGCGCCGCTCGCCGCACAATTGGGCCTGACTGTAAGTATCGTACCCGACTTGCGCGAGGTGCGGATTGGCGAAGTGATCCCGCTGCCCAACGATGGTGACCTGGAAGCGTTGTCGCGCGCCTTGCGCGAGCGGCAGAATCAGATTGTGCGCGTCGCGGGGGCGACGGGCAGTTGGGATGATATCCCCGGCAGTGAATCATCCAAAGCCTTGCGCCAGCGCGTCGTCGAGGCGCTTGACGCCATTGCCGCTAAGCACATCGGCGAGCGCGTCGTGGCTTTTGCTCACGGCGGCGTCATCAACGCCTATGTCGCCGAGACGCTGGGCCTGGAACGAGATTTCTTCTTCCCGGCGGCCAACACCTCCATCACCGTTGTGCGCGTCGCGGGCAAGCGCCGCGTGCTGTATGTGCTGAACGATCTGGCGCATGTGAAGCGGCACGGGTGACGCTCACCCGCCGCGCGCTTGTTCTGCCCAGGTTTTCATCATGCGCGCAAAATCATCAATAGCCTGTGGCCCTCCTATCTGTAATCCCTGCTGAAATTTGGCAGGATCGGTGATGCGATAGCCGCCAAATTCGGCATAGAAGGGGGCCAGGCGTTCGCCTTCACGCCGCCTTGCGCGCACATTGACCAGGTAGTTGAGCATCAATTCGATGGTTGGGGCATCCGTCCAGTTCGAGCGGAATAACACTTTGCCGCCGCGCCCGATGAGGTAGGTCATGTTGGGCAATTCGCCATAAAGCCGGTGAGCTGTGCCGCTGAGATCATCGACAAGGATGGGGCGTTCGATATGGCAATGCTCGCGAAATGCCTGAGCATGGGCGATTTTCTGCTCCATGCTTTTGTGCGCTCCATAGTTTTCGCCCGGATGGGCTTCGCGCGTATAGAGGACAAGGAAGGTGAATCCTTTGTCGGCAAAGGCTTTCGCCATGGGTTCCAGCGCTGGCGCCGCCAGCGAACAATACGGTCAAGTGTACGAGCCGAACTCGATCAACACGTCCCGTTCGCGCCAGTAGTCGCTCAGGGATACTGGTTGCCCTGTGTCGAGCAGGATGGCGCTGCAATCGGGCGCGGACGATAGAGCGTGCCAGGGCGTGGGAAACGTCTCGCAATCGCCCTGGCCCTCAAAAACGCTGTAGTTGTAGTCATCGGAAGCGGCGGAATCTGACATGGATACGTCCTTTCATGAGCGTAGCGGCAGCGTACCTTTACTTTTTGCCCACGGCGTTCAGCGCTTGTAGCGCCTCCTGGGGCGTTTGGGCAACGCTGACCATGACTGCCAGATCCTCCAGGACTTTTGCGTCAGTGATCCCGACAATCAGCTTGCTGGCAGTACCCAGGATCTCTGGAAACCGCCTTTGGATGATTGCCAGCAAAATGCGCTGTTCACCTTCTGCTCTGCCTTCAGCTTTTCCCTCGGCTTTTCCCTCCGCTCTGCCTTCTTTCTTGCCCTCAGCTTTGGCCTGTCTCTTGACTTTCTGATATACCCAGGAATCTTCAAGAATTTCTCGATACATCTCAAACATCCTTTCAATCGCTGCTTTTTCTGGTCTTCGTCTCATCACCAGACCAGCAATCATTTTTGCCAGCGCCAGCAGGTCTTTTTCTTTTGCTACGAAAAGTGTATTCGCTACCTCGTTGAGAATCTCCGGTCTGGTCCCGTCCTGCGTCAATGGCACGAGCGGCAGCAGACCGGGCAATCCCAGACTGATCAACTCCTCTGCCGATATTTCCCACAGCTTGATCACCACGTAGTTGAAATGCCAGATTTCGATGATGTCAAATATCGCTTTAATGAACGGCGACTCCGGTATATTTGGCATCGGGCGCAGCAGGATCAGAAAAGAAATGATGGGCTTATCATATCAATACATTCTGATCGAAGTGTACCATATCGGCTGAGTATTGTCGAGAAGCGGGAGCAGACACTTTCTGATGCCAGTTTCTACTGAAATGTGATATAATATCACTAGAGAAATTTGCCGAGGTTTAAGTCGAATCTGCTATGAATCACAAACAGACTATCATCCAATATGATCCGCGAGTCATTATTGAACGCTACTTGCTGGCCGCCGGGTAGCGACGTCTTGTTATGCCCCAAAATTTCTACGGGTGCGCGCAGCGCGCCTGCTTGCGTTATGACCAATGCTGGTGTTTTGCCCGTTCCGACCTCGCTCGAAATATGATACTCTAAAGGAGAGAGGGATGTCTCCCTGAGCTACGAGCCAGACGGATGCCGGACAAGCTCCCAGGAAAGAAGAACAAGAAGAGGAATTGCAACTCATGGATTTCATGGATCAACTGGCGAACCTGGACCGGCGCTATGATGAACTCAATACGCTGATGGCGCAGCCGGAGGTGATTGAGGATCTCCCTTTGCTCCAGCGTTATAGCCGCGAACATTCCGAACTTGAAGAAGTCGTCGGCAAATATCAGGAGATCGCCAAAACCGATCAACAGATCGCGGAAGCTCAAGAACTGTATGATACTGAGCCTGATATGCGTGAACTGGCCTTTGAGGAGCTGGAACGTCTCAAAGCGAGGCGCGAACAGCAGCTCGACGCGGTCAAAGTGCTGCTCTTGCCGAAAGACATGATGGACGAGAAGAACGCCATTGTGACTATCCAGGGCGGGGCTGGCGGCGATGAAGCCGCTCTCTTCGCGGGCGACCTGTTCCGTATGTACAGCCGCTACGCCGACACGCGCCGCTGGAAAATCGAGGTCATAGATAGCAATGAGACCGGTCAGGGCGGCATCAAAGATATCACCTTTCTGGTCAAAGGGAAAAGCGCGTATCAGCGTTTGAAATACGAGGGCGGGACGCACCGCGTGCAGCGCGTTCCCGTCACCGAGGCCAACGGGCGTATTCATACCTCGACGGCCAAGGTGATCGTCCTGCCGGAAGTCGATGAAAACATCGCTATCGAGATCAAAGATAGCGATCTGCGCGTTGACATTTATCGTTCGGGCGGGCATGGCGGCCAGGGCGTCAACACGACCGACTCGGCGGTACGCCTGACCCACTTGCCGACCGGCCTGGTAGTGATTTGCCAGGATGAACGCTCGCAGATCAAAAATAAAGCGGCCGCAATGAGCGTGTTGAAGGCGCGCTTGTGGGATCTGGAAGAAGCGCACAGGCAAGCAGAACTCAGCAAATCGCGCCGCTCGCAGGTGCAGACAGGCGACCGCAGCGAGAAAATTCGCACCTATAATTTCCCGCAAGACCGCGTGACCGATCACCGCATCGGCCTCACGCGCCATAATCTGCCAGGCGTACTCAATGGCGAGTTAGATGAATTTATCGATAACTTGATCGCAGTCGATCAGGCCAACAAACTGGAGAACCTTTTCGTGGAAGAGGCAACGGTCTAGCGGACGGCAATGGATCGACTGCGATGAGAAATACCGTAGGGGCATAGGGCTTTGACAGACCCTTACGGGTGCAACACAGTATCAGGAAAGGTAGGTCATTACTAATGGCACAACTGATCGCAGGACACGTAGACATTCACCAGGAAACCATACCTGAGCTGAATCCTTCGTATCGCTTACTGCTCGGCCCAGGGCCATGCAACGTCGATCCGCGTATTTTGCGCATTACCGCGGCTCCGCAATTAGGGCATATCGACCCGGAGTTCTTCGGGATTCTCGAAGATACGGCTCGCCTGCTGCGCATGGTCTTCCAGACGAAGAATCACATGACGCTGTGCGTCTCCGGCTCTGGCTTTTCCGGCGCGGAGGCCGTCCTCAGCAATTTGTTGGAAGAAGGCGATACGATTATTGCCGGCAGCCTCGGCTTCTTCAGCGGGAAAATTGTGGATATCTCGCACCGCGCGGGAGCGCATGTCGTCAATCTGCAAACCGACCTCGGCTCGCCTTTAGAAGCAGAAACGCTTGAGCGGGCGTTCAAAGAGCATCCAGAGGCCAAAGTCTTCGCTACCGCTATCGCCGAAACCTCGACGGGCCTGCTGCAGCCCTTGCAAGAGCTGGAGCGCGTGGCGCATAGTCATGGCGCGCTCTTTGTCGTTGATGCCGTCTGCGGGCTGGGCGGCGTACCCATGAACGTTGACGCCATGAAGATTGATGCCTGTTACGCGGGCAGCCAGAAGAGCATCGGCGCGCTCCCTGGCCTCGCGCCGGTCACGCTCAACGAGCGCGCCATCGAGGCGATCAAGAACCGTAAGAAGCCGGTGCAGAGCTACTATCTCGATCTCCAGAGTTTGAGCCGCTATTGGAACGGCGACCATACGTATCATCATACCGCGTCAAGCAACAACGTTTATGGCATGTATGAAGCCCTGCGTATCGTGCTTGAAGAAGGGCTGGAAGCCCGTTGGGCGCGTCATCAATTGAACGGCGACGCGCTTAAGGCCGGCATCCGCGCGTTGGGCTTGCAGATACTGACGAAGCCGGGCTACGAACTCTCGGTACTGACGGCTATCCACTTGCAGGAAGGCATAGATGAACTGACGATCCGTAAGGCGCTGCTGGACGAGTATAATATCGAGATTGGCGGCGGCTTTGGCGCGCTCTCCGGCCGCCTGATCCGTATCGGCCTTATGGGCTATAATTCGTGTCGCAAGAATGTCGATACCATTCTCTCCGCGTTGGAGCATGTCCTGCCGGGCGCGGGCCTGACACCGCCCGCCGGGGCCGCTCTGGCTGCCGCCGACGCGGTCTATCGCGGCCATCAGTAAAAAAGCATTGTAGGGGCATGGTTGTTGCCAGAGCAATCCTTGCAGTTGCTCTGGCAACAACCATGCCCCTACAACATGTCAGGATACACACAAGGATAAGCTATGCTGGTTGAACAGCCACAAGCCATTCGCACCATCTTCTTCGACGCGGGCTTCACGCTCTTGTACCCGAATCCCTCAATTCCTGAAGTTTGCCAACAGGTGTGTCGTCAGCTTGGCTTGCATATCCGCCTGGATGAATTGACGTCGCGCATGGTGGACGCGGAGGAATTCTTTTCCCGCTACATGCGCTCGAACCGTCATACCTGGAGCAGTGAAGCCTCCATCAACGAGTTCTGGGAGGGCTACTACATGAACTTGCTGCGTCCATTTGTCGAAGAAAGCGATGAAGCTCAACTGCATCAATTGGCGCGCGCCATTAACGAGGAATTCTACAAGCATACGAGCTGGCAACTTTATCCCGATACACTGTCCACGTTGGATGCCCTCCGTTCTCGTGGCTATACGCTCGGCGTCATCTCCGATTGGGGGATCGCCCTTGGTCCAATTCTGCGTAATCTCAACCTCACCGGCTATTTCGATTGCCTGCTCATCTCAGCGGCGGCGCGCTATGCTAAACCCTCGCCGTACCTCTACGAACAGGCTCTCCAGCGTACCAACAGCATCGCCGACTACACGCTGCATATCGGCGATTCCTATATCCACGATGTGCTGGGCGCGCGCGCCGTCGGCATCACGCCTGTGCTGTTGGATCGCCCGCGCCGCCTCAGCGAAACCGCCATCGACTGCCCATTAATCCACTCGCTTACGGAACTCCTCGACATCCTGGAGATTGCATAGAGGAGCGGCATCTTCTGCCATCTTGTAGAGAGATTATGTCTATATCATCTGGATCGTTTACCTTCCTGGGCATTCCTGCTATAATGAGAAAGGCCACTATGGACATATTTCCCTTAAAGGTATTCCCCGAACCGACCGAGTAAGAGCAGTAGAGGAAGAGAAGATCATGGATGTTCGGCGTAACCCAGACAAACTCGAAGGGGGACTATACATTCCCACTCCTTTGCAGAAGGTGATGGGCGATCCATTGCGTTCTGAGCAGCGCACGCGGGACTATCTTCCGGGCGTCCTGTCACACTTTGACATGTTCGCCATCTTCATCGTCATTGTGCTGTTCATCTCCAATGCTTCTACCGTGCAGGGGACGCCAGGGGTGGGAGCGGCGACCTACCTCTACTGGTTGCTGGGCGGATTGACATTCCTGGTGCCATGCGCGGTGGTTGCCGGACAACTCTATCGTTTTATGCCGGTGGATGGCGGTATCTATGTCTGGAGCCATCGCGCGGTGGGGCCGCTTTGGGGCTTCCTCGCTGGTTTTTGTGCCTGGTTTCCCGGCGTCCTGGTGTTGCTATCGACCGGCGATAGTATTATCGCGCTCGTCCAGGGTCTCGGCATCGAGTTAGTCGGGCCGAACGCCAACTGGCTCCCGCAGCCGTGGCAGCAAGGAATCGTTGTCTGTGCCATACTCTTGATCAGTGGTCGGCTAGCTACCTTGCCATTACGCCCTCTCATGAGAGTGGTCAAGGTGGTTGTTATTCTCTACGGGGCGGCTATTTTCATCGTTGGCCTGGCTGGCGTGGTGTGGCTGGCAGGTGGTCACCACGCGCAAACGCCTTTGAGTCCCAACCTGTCCACGCTTATCATCCCCCGTTTTGTCCTCTATGGGGTGATCGTCCTGGCCTTGCTCGGCGTTGAGATTCCTTTCAATATGGCGGCGGAAACGAAACAGGCGAAGGCCCCCATGCCGTTTCTGCGTTGGGGGCCGCTCGTCGTCCTGCTCGCTTACATCTTCGGCACCTTTGGCGTGATGGTCGTTGTACCCGCCGCTGGAGCCAGCGCCACCTACTCAACGATCACCGCCGTTGATAGCGCTTTCGGCGATCCGCTGGCCGTTTTTGTGGGCCTCATTTTTATTAGCTTTTTCTTAATGGCAACCGTAATCTATAATGTCGCTTTCGCGCGTATCCTCTTTGTCTCGGCGCTGGATCAGCGCCTGCCGTCCAGCTTTGCGAAAATAAATCGTCATCGTTCGCCGTATTTTGCCATTATCGTCCAGACCATTATCGTCCTGGTTATCGCGTTCTTTACCTATTTCTTAGGTCCCTACATGTATGTTTCAGAGCGGGGAGCCAATTTATCCATTGACGTTTACAACGTTACCCAGGCTACAACGACGGTGATCTGGTGCATCTCCATGATCATTCTTTTTGTCGATCTGCCCGTCATCCTCTATCGTTTCCGCGCGTTTCTGGCGAAAGCTCCCCGGCAACTCATCGCGCCGCCGTGGGTATTGTACCTGTGCAGTATTGTAGGGGGGGTTGCCAGCTTTTTTGGCATCTGGACGACGCTTTCCGCTTCATGGAATCCATTGCTGCTCTCGAATACCGACTGGTTGTCCTATGTTGGTATCTCGGCGCTGGTGGTACTGGTTGTAGGCTTGCTCGGCTCGGCCTATCCACGTCTGCTAGGCAACCTGAACGCGCAAACGGCTGCCGCGCGCGAAAATGCCAGGCTCTATGCTGAATTGCAGGGAACCTATGCCAAACTGAGAGAGCTTGATCACATGAAAGATGCCTTTCTCATGACGGCCAGCCACGAACTGCGTACCCCGCTCACGATTGTGCAGGGTTATCTTGAACTGCTGGGGATAATGGAAGATGTTGGCCCGGAGCAGCGCCGCGAGTTCATCAACAAAGCGCGCCGGGCTTGTGATGAGTTGGTGCTGATCCAGGCCAATATTATGGATTCCAGTCGCATTGATATGGATGCCTCTTCCTTGCGCTGCGAATCATTGCTGCTGAAAGAGGTTTGCGAGTTTGTCGTAAGCCTCTTTGAACCCTTGATCATTCAGGATCAGCGCTGCATAGAAGTGAGTATTGACAAATCCATCTCTGTTTGGGCGGATGAGACGCGCCTGAAACAGGTTCTGCGCAACCTGGTTGCCAATGCGCTGCGCTATTCGCCGCCGAAGACGCCTATCGCCATCACCGCGCGGGAGGAGATGGAACACGATCTTGTCCGCGTCAGCGTAAGCGATCACGGGCCGGGTATTCCGCCTGATCAGCAAGATGCCATTTTCGATCGTTTTGTGCGCCTTGAACGTGATATGCATGGCACGACACGCGGCAGCGGCCTGGGCCTTGCTATTACACGCCAGCTGGTCGAGGCCATGCGTGGGATGATCTGGGTCGAGAGCAGCGGCGTCGAAGGCGAAGGCTCAACCTTCATTTTCACGCTGCCGACGCGGGCGCAGTGATCAAGATTACAGGATTTCTCGGACTATCTCGACGCCGTTCAGGCGCATGTGATAGAGGAACAGCAGGTGCAGCGTGTCGCCATCGTGAGGCAATGCGCCGACGGTGTTGGCCGTTTCGATGGGCATGTCATAGGTCTGCACGGCGTTTTCCGGCACGATGACCCGCGTTTTCAGGTTGTGTGCGTTCGCGTACAGTTTAAGGTGCAGCGCCATCTGGTGAACGCAGAGATCGGTGCAGTCGCCGACGATCACTGCCGCGCTCAGGTCGCGGTGCGCTTCCAGCCACCCGCCCAGGTTTGTGCCGTGAAAGGCGTTCAGTGAGTTCTTCGCGACCACAGTATAGAGATGAGCGAACGGGAGTCGTGCCAGTTCGGGGATGGTTGCCGCTTCGCTCGTGCCAGCCTGACAATGCGGCGGGAAATCCGCGAACTCAACGGCATCCGGCGTGTGGCAGTCCTGCGCCAGCAGAAAATCGCGCACGCCGCTGGCATACGCGCCCTCGAACGCGGAAACCACCGCCGGAATGATGTTTTTCACACGCGGACTGGACAGGACGCCTTCGTGACAGAAGCCGTTGATCATATCGACGCTGAACAGCGCGACTCGTCCCTGCTCCGCCTCAGCGCGCAGATCGCTCCAGGCCATAGCGGGTAACTGTTGTTCCCAGGATACCAGAGCCTCGAGGAAATGCGTCGCTTGCTCCATAAAATTAATTTGTAATGTTGAAGTTGCCATGCCTTTTTTCCTCTTCTTTTTCGATGTGGCCCAATCGATGTGGCGGCGCAATTCATTGCGCCAACGTGTAATAAATCGGCTTCTACAGGCTACTGGCGCAATAAATTGCGCCGCTACAGGGCGGCTTCCGCGGCGGGATTGAAGCGATAGAGCCGCGCCGGACGGTGCGTGCCTTCCATCTTCTTCGCTCCGGTATCTTCCAGGATACCCGTCGCCAGCACTTTTTTGCGGAAGTTGCGCTTATCCAGCGCCTTGTGCAGAATAATCTCATACACGCGCTGTAGCTCGCGCAGCGTAAACTGTTCCGGCAGCAGGTTGAACGCGATGGTCGTATAACTCAGCTTGCCGCGGAGGCGATTTAATGTGTATTCGAGAATGTCCCTGTGGTCAAAAGCCAGCGGCGGCAATTCGTAGACTGAGAACCATCCGACATCCGCGGCGTCATCTGCCGCCTTGATGCGCAATTGCTCCCCGTCGAGCAGCGCGAAGTACACCACGGTAATCACGCGCGTGCGCGGGTCGCGCCCAGGATTGCCGAACGTGTAAAGCTGCTCGATATAGACATCCTCTACACTCGTCTCCTCTCGCAGTTCGCGTTTCGCCGCGTCCTCCAGCGACTCGTCGATATCGACGAACCCGCCCGGAATGGCCCACATGCCCTCAAACGGCCACGAGCGCCGTTTGACCAGCAGCACCTGTAAATCTTTCTGGTGCAGCGTCATCATGACCACATCCACCGCTACTGATGGCCGCTCATATTTGCTGGGATCATAGTGATGCGCTCTGGCTTCGTCCGTCAGATGCATCTTGCCTTGCTCGCTGCTTCGTCCTTCCGTTTGTTCCATACAACCCGATCTCTTTTCTGCTCAGTTTTCATACACCTCTTAGTGTATTTTCAACACTAATATAACTGACGCGGCCATGTGTGTCAAGAGGGAATATGTTCGAGGGGTGTTGCCATAGTCTAGCGCAATGCATTGCGCTAGCATATGGCAACACCCCTCAATGAAAGACCCTGTTGGCGAAAAGCTTAGAGAGCAAGAACAGCGAATGTAAAGCCGACAGGCTTCTTTGTGATGCTGACGATGTTCGCGACGCTCTTGTGAGCCAGTTTTATATTACAAAAAATAATTGTCTTTGGAAGCCTCCTACTCAGGAAACGTAAAAATCAAGACGAACGTATAACAGACAAGCACAGGTTCAACCGATTGCGGGTTGGCATTGAGTCTTTCAATCTCAAGAGATCAGGAAGAAGGAGAAAGTAGAGCATGTTAGGCAACCAAAATATGATTACTGAATTAACAGATATCCTCGATAAGGACATTGAGACGATTGTAGCCATGCGTATACGTGCCGAGCGCAAGGTCAGCCGTCACCAGCGTCTCATAGAAAAAGTATCGAGTACACTGGGGCGACCAGGCGCGGTATATACCATCATGCTCCTCGTCGTGCTGTGGATCACAGTAAACGGGTTGCACAGCCAGTTGGGGTTGCCTCGTTTCGACGCGCCTCCCTTTTCCTGGCTGCAAGGGATAATCAGCCTGAGCGCTTTAATTATGACCGTCGTTGTTCTCACCACGCAGAACCGACAGGACAAGGTAACCGAACAGCGACGCCACCTGGATCTCCAAATCACGTTACTCACTGAACGGAAAGTGAGCAAAGTCATCGAATTGCTCGAGGAACTGCGTAGAGACCTTCCCTCGGTGACGAATCGCCTTGATACCGAGGCTGAAGTAATGCAGGAGCCAATCGATCCTCATACCGCTCTCTCCGCCCTCAATCAGACCCTCAAAGAGGCCGCGGAGGAACACCAGCTTGAACTTGAGTGAAGAGGCATCTTTTTATCACATCCGGGAAGTTGGAATCAGCGAGACTACGCTGCTCTCTTATTTTAGCAAAGATTCTTTATCAATCACGCTGAAACCGGGTGATTGAATGTCCACGCCATATCCCATCTCCACCAGCGCAAGAACATGAGACCTCAGACGTCACAATCCCGTCACCAGCGCCGGTTGTGACAGCAGAATCACAAGGGTGTCACAACAGCTTCTGCTGGGGCAAATGTGGCTCCTTTTCCCCTCTGCCTGTCTCATTCCCTGGCGATGATCCTCTGTAGACGTTCGAGACACCCTCGACGCCCGCTCCTTCTCCCAGACCCCGTTGGCAGAAGCAGCCAGTCAGCCGCATCAGAAAGAACAGAACACTCATGAACCGGAACACTTTTGCTCGTCTCGCCTCGCTCTTGGGCCTCGTCGCCATCATGGCCCTGCTGATCACAACCGCCCTCGGCGTGCAAGGTCAGGCGCGCGCGTCCTCCTCAGCCACCACCGGCAATGCCGGGGTTCTGCTCACCAGTCCCATGCATCTGCTCAGCGGAGGGAGCCCTGCTCCTCAGCCGCCGCAACCCAGCAACATGCTCTACGTGCAGGGCGCGCGACTCCTGGACGGTTCCGGCATCCCTCTCACGCTGCGCGGCGCGCAAATCGAAAGCCCGTTCATCTACATCCAGAGCTGGCAGCGCGGCGTGCCGGTGAGCAAGTACCTCAACCCGGCCGTCTTCCAGGCCATGGTGCAGCAGTATCATATGAATGAACTGCGCCTGCCCATCTCCAACTGGATTTATACTCTGGACCCGTCGAAGTACCTGAGCCTGCTTGACCAGGTCATCCAGCAAGCCAACAGCGCCGGGCTGTATGTCGTCCTCGACCTGCACGACAACGCCAAGAGTGGTTCACCTTACGGCGGCAACGCGCCGATGCCTAAAGCGCAAGATCTCGCCTTCTGGCAGACCATCGCCGCGCATTATCAACGCAATCCCATGCTCCTGTTTGACCTCTTCAACGAGCCGCAGATAGTGGGTTGGTCCACCTGGCTCAACGGCGGCGGCTCGATAGATGGCGCGCCCATCGTCGGCTTCCAGACCCTGGTCAACGCGGTGCGTGCCGTCGGGGCGAAGCAGGTCATCATCGTGGAGCCGGGGCAGGCAGGCAGCGGCAGTTCGCAGGACAAAGGCTGGGCCACGGTGGGCAGCAACACCATCACCGACCCCAACATCATGTACTCGCTGCACGAATACCAGGGGGTCACGCTCTCCGCGCCGGTGCAGGATGCCAAATGGGGACCCATCCTCAACCATTACCCGATCTACTACGGCGAGTGGGCGGTGCTGCCCAACGGGCAGGGCAAGTCCGGCGCGGATCACTGCAAGGGCATCAGTCATGCCAATGCTGGCGCCATCACCACCGCCTTCTTGAACTACATGACCTCGCGCAACGCCAACTGGAACGCCTGGCAGTTTGAACCCTACTTCCTGATCCAGAGCGAGACGAGCTTCGCGCCGACGACGCTCACCATCCCCTGGACGTGCGGC
>Ga0102924_1005305_pt1 | contig 12555 bp, 9 predicted proteins | sample PaiPotPPM11metaG_FD_80116 | JGI IMG/M metagenome (GOLD analysis project Ga0102924, IMG submission 80116) | Iron sulfur acid spring bacterial and archeal communities from Banff, Canada, to study Microbial Dark Matter (Phase II) - Paint Pots PPM... ... | reverse complement strand
GCGATCGCCTGGAAAAATAGCCCGCATGCGTGATTCTCTTTTTTCACCTCTATCAGGCTGCTTTTTACATCTCAACTATATGCTGGTCCCGTTAAAGATTGGTTAATAGAGATTTAATTCTCAACCGGATATTCATTAACGCGTGGTAAAAAATCATCCATACACGCAGGTTGCTTGACACTGCTGATACGAGCGGGATGAGATAGGCGAAGAAGAAGCTTGACGACCACATTGTAGGAAAGCAACACTTACCAGGCGTCTGCGTTTTGCTCGCGCACTGAAATCGCGCCCTTGGGCTGCCCTGGTCGCACAGCATGTTCTTTCTCATTGGGCCACTGACCAGCGCGACGTTTGGTTTTAGCGTGGCCTTCTTCAATACCACCTGGTTCACTATCTTGCAGGAGACCATTCCCGGCAACAATTTGGGCCGTGTAATCAGCCTGGACATGCTCGGCTCATTCGCGCTGATCCCTGTCTCTGAGGCGTTCGCAGGCGTCTTAACAGAGCGATCAGGCCCACCGCTAGTCTTTCTGCTGGGCGGCGCGCTGGCCCTCTGCATGAATATGATCCCGCTACTCGTACGCGATGTGCGGGAAATGAAATAGGCAAAAGGGCATTGTAGTAGCGAACCCCGCTACTACAATGCCCTTTTGCCTATAAGATCTGTTAAGCAGGTAAGAACTTGCACATGTGACGAAGGTTGAGTACAAACATCTTAGACCTTCTCAGGCGAACAGGTTCGCAGCCTCCGGGTTATCGGTGCTGACAAAATGGGCAGGAGTGCCAAAGAAATTCAGCACTTTTATGCCAGTAATCGTCATCGAGGCGTTGGGCGTCTGGGTCGTGACGTAACGTTGCACGGTCAGGCCCAGGGGACGCGCCAGGATCAGGGCCGCGGTCGAGGCTACGATCACATTACTGGCTGAATTATAGGGACGGCGCATCCTGGCCACGGCCATGGCAGCCAGGCCAGTCAGGATGCCTGTTACAGCCAGGTTGGTGCCGCAGCGCTCGTGAATGGCCATCTCAGGCGAGGTTGTGCGCAGAAGCGTAAGCGCCTCGTGAGCAGCGGACAGAATCACCTCGGTCGGTAGTTCGCCAAAGACAAAGAAGCCTGCCGCAAACGAAATACCGGCCAGGCGAACCTCGGGAAACTGGCGGCTGAGCAAGACAATCGTTGCGTGCTCCAGTGCATGATTCTGCTTCACCGCCCCACCAAGGAGCACCTGCTGTGCTAACTGGTTAATTGGATTGAGAGAACTCATCAGTCTGACCCCCTTCTGCATATACATCCCTCGGCTAACCGAGGCCCGGCTAGCTGAGGCAGGCCGGGATCACCTAATAGATAATAGTAAACAGGACAATCTCATCCCCAAAATTGAGCACATCGCCATCATTTAAAGCAACTGGCTGATTCGGCTGCAAACGCACGCTGTTCACAAAGGTCCCGTTCGCGCTCTGCATATCGGCAAGGAACCAGTGATTTTTATCAAACCAGAGCCGCGCGTGCCGTCGGGAAACCGTCTTCCCTTGAATAATCAGGTCGTTGCCATTGGTGCGCCCGATCGTCGTCAGATCCTGGTGAAAGCGGAACGAACGCCCGGCCATCTGCCCATTCTGGAGCAAAAAGCGCGCCAGAATCGGGCGTCCATTTGGACCCATCACCCGATCCACCGCAGCTTTGCGATCCGCCAGCTCATAGCCGCAAGAGGTGCAAAAGAGGCGGTCGCTGGGATTTTGCGCCTGGCAGCGAAAACACGAAACAGTCACGACTGGCTGGCTAGCCACTGAGGCCGAGCGCCCAAGTGGCTGTGAATTCTGCCCAAAGCCAGGATTGGAGAGCGTTCCCGCGAATGATTGCGGATCGGCACTGGTCGCGAGCAGCGATCCGGACATATTCCATGGTAATTGAATGCGCGCCGCCGCAGCCACCCGGACCAACTCACTGATCACCTCTGTTGTTGTCTGATAGCGATCCGCGGGTATTTTCGCTGTCATCTTCAGTATAACCTGCTCGATCGACTGTGGCACATTGGCGTGACGCAGGAAGGCCACCGGAAGTGGCTCGTTCAAATGTTTCACCGTAATCGTCAAAGGGCTATCCGCGTTAAATGGCACACGGCCAGTCAGGCAATGAAAGAAGACTATTCCTAACGAGTAGATGTCGCTACTGGCATCAACTGGCTGACCAGTTCCCTGCTCAGGCGACATATATTGTGGCGTACCGATTCCAGTACCCACGCGCGTTAGATTGGTGGTGCCTTCCAGAATTTTGACAATTCCAAAGTCGGAGAGCAGCAGGTGCCCATCTTTGCGCAACAACATATTCGCGGGCTTCACATCGCGGTGAATAATTCCCTGCTCGTGTGCAGCACCCAAACCCTCGGCTGCCTGGATCACATACTTCAACGCTTCCGCAGTGGATAACGCGCCGCTCTGTTTGAGCTTCTCCTTCAGCGTTCCGCCATCCACATATTGCATGACAATATAGGTAATATCCTCTTCTTCGCCAAAGAGATAGATTTGCACAATATTTGGGTTATCCAGGCGGGCCACGGAGCGCGCTTCGCGGAGAAAACGTTCTTTGAAAATAGGATCGCGAGCGTGATAGTCGGGTAGGACTTTGACGGCGACATAACGATCCAGGACCGGCTGATAGGCTTTGAAGACCGTTGCCATACCGCCCGCGCCGATCCGTTCAACGATACGAAACTGGCCAAGCGATTTGCCGACCAGCGCGTCCATATCACCGTTTGTTCCCATTTGTTGCATACGTAATAGTGCCCCCTCTATTCCTGCCACTGATTATACAGGGTAAAAAAGCCGCTGTCGAGGGATCGGCTTTTTAGGATGCCATTAACAAACGGGCAACGCAGCGCACGCCAGCACACGGCGGACGCCAAGGTCCGCCGCGACACGTTACGGGTTATGGACGCGAGGTCCAGATCGACGAAATGTCAACCGGAGCTTGCCTCCCGAACCCCCGTAACGTAACGTGTAGCGGCGATGCTAGCCATCGCCGTGCGCCCACCCGCGTCCATGGGCCGCCGCCTGCCGAGAGCTTACCCCTCCAGGAGCAGCGACTCAGGGTCCTCTGCTAATTCTTTCACGCGCACAAGAAAACGGACAGCTTCGCTGCCGTCTACAATGCGATGGTCATAGGAGAGAGCAACATACATCATGGGGCGAATGACGATCTGACCATCCACCGCGACGGGCCGCTGCTGGATTGCGTGCATGCCCAGGATACCAACCTGCGGCCCATTGAGGATCGGCGTGGACATCAACGAGCCAAAGATACCGCCGTTAGTAATCGTAAAGGTTCCACCCTGCAGTTCGGCAAGGCCCAGCTTGTTCTCGCGCGCGCGCTTCGCCAGGTCGGCGATCTCGCGCTCGATTTCGGCAAAGCTCTTGCTATCGGCTCCCCGCACAACCGGCACAACCAGGCCCTCTTCAGCGGATACAGCGATGCCGATATCGTAGTAGTGCTTGAGTATCATCTCATTGCCCTGGATCTCAGCATTCACGCGCGGGAAAGCTTTTAACGCGCCCACCACAGCTTTGGTGAAGAAAGACATAAAGCCGAGCGAAACCTGGTGGCGTTCTTTGAAGGCATCCTTGCGGCGCTTGCGCACATCCATGATCGCGCTCATGTCGATCTCGTTAAACGTGGTCAACATGGCAGCGGTATGCTGCACCTCGACCAGGCGCTGAGCAATCGTCTGGCGGCGGCGCGAGAGCCGCACGCGCTCTTCGCGCTGCTCCATCGCTGGCGCGAGCTGTGGAGCAGGCGCGGGAGGAGCAACCGGACGAGGCGCGGCGGGTACCGGAGCAGGCGTGGGAGCCGAAGCCAGCGCGGGCAGCGAGCCAGACTTGCTCTGTTCCAGGTAGTTGATCACATCGTCCTTGGTCACGCGACCATGACCACTGTTGCCCTTGACCTGCGAGATATCCACGTTATACTCAGCAGCAATGCGCCGGGCCAGCGGGGAGGGCGGACGATGGCTATCAACCAACGACAATTGTCCACTAGGCGTCGTCATGATCTCCGGAGCGGGCTTCTGCTGCGCTGGCTGAGTCGGATTTTGCGCGGGTGTCTGCTGCGCTGGCACACTCGCAGAAGTGCCCTCACCGATCGTCCCCAGCACATCGCCAACCGCAACGACATCGCCAGTCTGTTTGCCAATCTTCTGCAACACGCCGCTCTGGTCGGCAAAGACTTCCAGATTAATTTTATCGGTTTCCAGTTCCACCAGAGCCTCACCCTGGACCACTGGATCGCCTTCTTGTTTCAACCAGTTCGCCACCACCGCGTCCACAATCGATTCCCCCAGGGCCGGTACCCGTATCTCAACGGCCATGTTTACTGCCTCCAACTTCTTTGATAGTAGAGCTTAACGCGCTTTGAATCAGCCGGTCCTGTTCGGCCTGAAAAAGCTCGGAGAATCCCGTCGCCGGGCTTGAGGACTCAGGGCGAGCAATCACGTGTAGTTTGACCTTTGGCTCAAGCAGCACGCTCAGGCGAGGAGACATGTACTTCCAGGCTCCCATGTTCTTCGGCTCCTCCTGCACCCAGCTCACCTCTCTCACCCGCGGATAATTGTCCAGCACGCGTTTTAACGCCTCTTCCGGGAACGGATAGAGTTCCTCCACTCGCACCAACGCCACATCCTCAGCGCGTTTGCGCTGCTCACTCCCCGCGAGATCGATAGACATTTTGCCCGAACTGAGCACAATCCGGCGAATCGCGTCGGCGCGCTCCAGGGCCTCTGGATCATTCAGCACAGGCTGGAAATGGCCCTCGGCCAGCTCCGTGAGGGTGGAGCTGGAGAGCGGATGGCGTAACAGGCTCTTGGGAGTCATCACTACCAGCGGGCGCGGAGCGCGCGTGAGGTAGAAAGCCTGGCGGCGCAGGACGTGGAAGTACTGAGCAGCCGTTGAACAGTTGACCACGCGCCAGTTATTCTGCGCGGAGAGCGCCAGAAAGCGCTCCAGGCGCGCGCTAGAGTGTTCTGGACCCTTGCCCTCGTATCCATGCGGCAGCAGCAGGACCAACGAGGACTCCTGAAGCCACTTGGTGCGTCCGGAAGATACAAACTGGTCGATAATAATCTGGGCCACGTTGGCGAAATCACCGAATTGCGCCTCCCAGAGCACCAGGGTTTCAGGCGCGTGCACCCCGTACCCGTACTCAAAACCCATCACCGCAACTTCACTCAATGGGCTGTTATAGACGGCAAACGAAGCTTTGTCCTCGCTCAAATGTTGCAAGGGAATATAACTCTCACCAGTGCGCTGATCGTGGAGCACAGCGTGGCGATGGCTAAACGTGCCGCGTTCAGAATCTTGCCCGGAGAGGCGGATCGGCGTGCCATCGGCCAGGATCGAGGCAAAGGCCAGAGCCTCGGCCTGCCCCCAATCGATGCCACCAGCCTCACCAAGGGTCGTAGCCCGGCGCTGTAAGAGACGCGCAAGTTTGGCGTTGGGCGCGAAGCCCTGCGGCCAGGTCAAGAGTTCCTGGTTCAAGGTGCTCAGCTTTTCAGCGGGAACATTTGGTGGTAACACATGTTCAGCCTCGATCAGCTGCTCACTCTGCTCGGCAGCCTCATCCTGCGTGATCTCATAAATGCCCTCTTCAGCTTTGCGTTTCGCGCGCTCTAGCACGTCTGTGGCATCTTTGACCATCTGCTCGGCCTCTTCAGCTGTCACAATCCCTTCCTGAGCAAGCTGGCGAGCGTAAATCTCGCGCACGGTGGGATGCGAGCGAATCAATTCGTATAACACCGGCTGGGTAAAGCCCGGCTCGTCACCCTCGTTATGACCCCAGCGCCGATAGCCCACCAGATCGATCAGGATGTCCTTGTGAAACTCGTCCTGGTACGCAAAAGCCAGGCGCATGGCCGTCAGAGCGGCGTCTGGATCGTCCGCGTTCACGTGGATAATCGGAATTTCAAAGCCCTTGGCCAGGTCACTAGAAAAATGTGTCGAACGACTATCAGATGACTCAGTAGTATAGCCAAGCTGGTTGTTGGCAATGAGATGGATGGTACCACCCGCACTATAGCCGCGCAGGTTCCAGAGGTTCATCGTCTCGGCCACAATCCCTTCACCAGAAAAGGCCGCGTCACCGTGGATCACCACGGCGCGCGCCCGTTCAGCATCGCGGGTGGGAAAGCCTGGCTGATCGCGTGTCTCCTGGGCCGCGCGCGTCATGCCCTCTACAACGGCGTTAACAAATTCCAGGTGGCTTGGATTAGGTGCCAGCGTCACAGTCAGGTTCACATCGGTCTTTTCATCCAGCACATATTCAGCACCCAGATGGTACTTCACATCGCCAATCCAGCCAAAGCGAAAGCTGTCGGTAATCGATTCGCCCTTTGAACCCTTCTTACTCTTCATGTGCATAAATTCGCCGAGGATTGCCCCGTAGGCCTTGCCCACTACATGCGCCAGCACGTTGAGTCGCCCGCGATGGGCCATGCCGATAATCACTTCTTCAGATCCTGACTCAGCCGCGCCTCTTACCACTTCATCGAGCATAGGGATGAGCATATCGGTGCCTTCGAGCGAAAAACGTGTCTGACCGGGAAACGTCAAGTGCAAATAGCGTTCAAACGTCTCAACCTGCGTCAGGCGCTTCAGCAGCTTACGTTTCGCGGCGATGTCTTGCGTCTCGCGATAGCGTTGCAGGCCAACGGCATCGCGCAGCCAGCCGCGCTCCACCGGACTTTTCACCTGATCAAATTCATAACTTATCGTGCCAGAATACATGGCGCGCAGGGCGTTGATGGCTTCTAAAGCATTACTGACTCCCTCGGCAGAATGCCCACCCACCACCTCTGGCGGCAGCTTCGCCAGCTCGGCCTCGCTAATACCATGGGTCTCCGGTAAAAGCGCCGGATCACCCAATGGCTCGCTGTCCAGAGGGTCCAGATGCGCGCCCAGATGACCACGTGAGCGAATAGCGTGCGCCAGTTCAGCAGCCGCAATCACATGCGCAACCTCAAAAGGCGCGGCGGCTCCCCTCTCTCTTGTACCACCGCTCACCGTATCTGAAGCGGGCGCAAGCGTCGCCACCGCCCCAGTCTGCTCCGGGGACCATTGCGCAAACGCGGCACGAGTCACAGCATCGACAGATGCGGGATCTTTGAGGTACTGCTCATATAATTCCAGCACGTAGCCCGCGTTCGGCCCATGAAATGTTTGTAAATTGTCCATTACTATTCCTTAAAATTTTCCACCAGATAGTCCACACTGACCTCTCCACTCTTTTCCTCACACATTCACCACCCCCATTGTATTGCAAAATGAGGGTAAAAATCTAGCCGCAGAAAATACTAACGTTCAGTTTTCCCCATAAAGATAAAAGTAGAGTCATCCATCTGGCCTCCTCTTGAGTGTATATAAGAGATGTATGCGCCAAAAAGGGAATGAAAGGAACACAATGATGGGATTTGACCAGTACCACGAACCTGCAAACGAACTGCCGCCAGAAACCCGTACGTTTGCCCGAATGATCGCCTCTCTGACAGAAGAAGCTGAGGCTATTGGTTGGTACGAGCAGCGCCTGGCCGTGGAGCCGAACCCTCAGGCGCGAGCCATCATGGCAAATGCGCAAGGGGAAGAATTCAAGCACTTTGGTATGGATCTCGAATTTTTATTGCGCCAGAAACCCAAGTGGCGAATTGCCTTACAGGATATTCTCTTTAAAACTGGCGATATCGTCGAACGTGGCGAAGAGGCTGAGGAGGCCGAGGACAAACAAGGATAGTATATCGTTATGAGCAGCGAGAAACGGCTGTGTTTTGACAACCGTTTCTCGCTGCTCATAACGATTGTCAAAATTACTTTTCTCTGGTATTATAGAAGAAAACTTGCAGGCAACGAGGGAGCAAGTAGACCGTTTCTTCCTGGCGCAGAGAGTTCGGGGTTGGTGCAACCGGACCCAGGAAACAGGCCGAAGATCACTCCTGAGCCGCTGGCAGAAGCAGCAGTAGAGCCAGCCGGAACCTCACCGTTAACAGAGAGGCTTACATCATCCTGGAGCGTTTGCTCAGGGATCGGTGTAACATGAGCGAGCCAGCACGGGCGCAAACAAAAGTGCACGCTTATCTGGCTAATCAGGGTGGTACCACGGGAGTTCCTCTCGTCCCTTTGGCGGACGGAGGATTTTTTTTGCAATGTATGAAAAATGCCCAGCAGCAAGAATGCAAAGGAGCATGCTCGATGAAAACCAAACTGCTGTATCATGAGAATAGCTTTATGTTTGAGTCTACGGCTACCGTTATGGCGGTAGAAGCAGATGAAATTGCGTTGGATGCGACGGTCTTCTATCCAGGTGGCGGTGGTCAATTGCCCGACCATGGCACGATGAGCTGGAAAGATGCGCAACAGGTGGGCAACATTATCGCGCTAAATAAGCGCAATGATGTCGTCTGGCACACCCTGGACTGCCCACCACCGCCGATCGGGGCTGAGGTTGTCTGTAGCATCGATTGGGACTTCCGCTACCGTATGATGCGCACTCATACCGCGCTACACATCCTCTGCGGCACAATCTGGCGCGAGTTTGGCGTCCAGGTCACCGGCGGTCAGATGTATCCCGATCGCGCCCGCATGGACTTTGCGATGGAGGATCTGAGTAAAGAGCGCGTAGCCTTCATCGAAGAGAAAATTAACGAGCACGTACAGGCCGATTATCCAATACGCGTCTATACCCTGCCGCGTGAGAAGGCCTTCGCGATCCCTGACCTGATTCGCACCAAAATTAATCTACTACCGCCTGAGATGCAGGAAGTACGCATTGTGGAAATTGTTGGCCTGGACCTCCAGGCAGATGGCGGTACGCATGTAGGCCACACCAAAGAGGTCGGCGGCATACAGATTACCAAAACAGAGAATAAAGGCAAAATTAATAAACGCCTGGAAATAAAATTACGAGATTAAAAGAATCTGTATGGAGAGCACAAGGGCCATTAGAGCGACGCGAGCAGGGCGGGGATCTTCCCTACTTATCATTTCGTCCTTATTATGTCTATACCCAGGAGGAGAAGGTTGTGTCAGTGAAATCAAGTGTCTTCCGCCCCGTGGAGGCGGCGGATCGCGTCGATTACCCGAAATTGGAGCGCGCGATCCAGCAGTGGTGGGACGACAATAGCGTCCTGAAGCTCTACCTACAACGCAATGAGCAGAGCGAGAAACGGTATTCGTTTCTGGATGGTCCGATGACCGCGAACAATCCCATGGGCGTCCACCACGCATGGGGCCGCACGTACAAGGACCTCTACCAACGTTTCAAAACCATGCAGGGCTTCAAACAGCGCTACCAGAACGGCTTCGACTGCCAGGGTCTGTGGGTCGAGGTCGAGGTCGAGAAGCAACTCGGCCTGCAAAACAAGCAGGAGATCGAGGCGTTCGGCATCGCTAAATTTGTTGAGTTATGTAAAGAGCGAGTGGTGACCTTCGCCAAACGCATCACCAGCCAATCGATCCGCCTGGGCCAATGGGCCGATTGGGGCAACGATTACTATACCTTCTCGGATGAAAATAACTATACTATCTGGTCGTTCCTGAAAAAGTGCCAGGAGAAAGGTCTGATTTACAAGGGCCACGACGTCATGACGTGGTGCCCTCGCTGCGCAACTGGCATCTCGAATATGGAGACACTGAGCGAGGATTACAAGGAGATCAGCCACCTCAGTCTGTATGTGCGCCTGCCGCTGGTCGATCGCCCTGGCGAGAATCTGCTGGTCTGGACGACGACCCCCTGGACTCTGGCGGCGAACGTGGCCGCGGCGGTTCACCCGGAACTGTCGTATGTGAAAGTGGAGCAGGATGGCGAGTTCTACTACCTGGCCGAGAAGCTGCTGCCTGTCCTCAAGCAACTCAAAGGACGCGACAAGGGCGACTATCACGTGGTCGAAACGCTACAGGGCCACGATCTGGTTGGCTGGAAGTATCGCGGCCCCTTCGACGAGTTGCCTGCCGTGCAGGGCATCGAGCATAAGGTCGTGTCCTGGAAAGATGTCAGCGCGGACGAGGGCACTGGCATCGTGCATATCGCGCCTGGCTGCGGTCGCGAGGACTTTGGCCTCTCGAAAGAGTTCAATCTGGGGGTGATCGCGCCGGTCAACGACTTCGGAGTGTACATTGAGGGCTACGACTGGCTGACCGGGCAGAAAGCCTCTGAAGTGGCCCAGCAGGTAGCGGACAATCTGACCCAGAAAGGCGTGCTCTATCGCCCGCAAACGTACAAGCACCGCTATCCAATCTGCTGGCGTTGTAAGACCGAGTTGATCTTCCGCCTGGTGGACGAGTGGTTCATCTCGATGGAGAAGCTGCGCTACGAAATCATGGAGGTGGTCAAAGGGATCACCTGGATTCCGGCCTTTGGCTTTGACCGCGAGATGGACTGGTTGAACAACATGGACGACTGGATGATCTCCAAGAAGCGCTACTGGGGCCTGGCGCTGCCGATCTACGATTGTCCACAATGCGGTACCTTCGAGGTCATCGGCAGCAAAGAGGAACTGAAGGCGCGCGCGGTGAGCGGCTGGGAAGAGTTCGATGGCCATTCGCCGCACCGACCCTGGATCGATAACGTGAAGATCAGTTGCAAAGGCTGCGGCGCGGAGGTTGCACGCATCAAGGACGTGGGCAATCCCTGGCTCGACGCGGGCATCGTGCCCTACTCGACTATGAACTATCGCAGCAATCCTGAATACTGGAAGCAGTGGTTCCCGGCGGACTTCGTGACCGAGTCGTTCCCAGGTCAGTTCAAGAACTGGTTCTACTCGATGCTGGTCATGAGTACTGTACTGGAGAACGCCGCGCCGTTCAAGACGCTCTTCGGATATGGAACGCTGATGGGCGAAGATGGCACGCCCATGCACAAGTCCAAGGGCAATCTGGTGGTCTTCGACGAGGCGGCTGACCGCGTGGGTTCGGACACCATGCGCTGGCTCTTTGCCAACCACGTGCCGGAGCAAAATCTGAACTTTCCGCGTATCCCCACGCCTGAAGATATGGACGTGTCGGCTCGCACGGGTCGCCCGGTGCGCCTGAGCGAGAAATGGATGCTGGTACGGCGTACGCTGGATAAGATCTGGAACATCTACTCGTTCTTCGTGACCTACGCGAATATCGATGGCTTCGACCCGACGAAGCACAAACTGCCGGTCGCCGAGCGCAGTGAAATCGATCGCTGGATCATCTCAGAGCTGCACTCGACCATCCGCGACGTTACAGCAGGTCTGGAAGAGTATGATAGTGAGCGGCCAGCCAGGGCCATTCAGGAGTTCCTGGAGGATCTGTCAAACTGGTACCTGCGCCGTAGTCGCGAGCGCTTCTGGAAGACTGGCATGGATAGCGATAAACTCGCGGCGTATCTGACACTCTACGAGTGCCTGACCGGGCTGCTCACCCTCATGGCGCCGTTCGTACCATTTGCCACGGAAGAGCTGTACCAGAACCTCGTGCGTGGCGTTGACGCGAACGCGCCGCTCAGCGTCCATCTCTGCGATTGGCCACAGGCGGACGAAAGCCTGATCGACGAGCAGTTGACCCATGAGACGCACCTGGTCATGCAGGTAGTCGGCCTGGGTCGCGCCGCCCGCGAAAAGGCTCAGATCAAGGTGCGCCAACCGCTCAACGCGCTGCATGTACGCGTGACCAGCCAGAGCGAGGAAAAGGCGATGCAACGTCTCAAAGGCCAGGTGCTTGAGGAACTGAATATCAAGCAACTCAATTTGCTGAGCGCTGACAACGATATGCTGGCCTACACGCTGAAACCGCAGGTCAAAATCCTGGGTCCCAAATTCGGCCCGCTGGTGCAGAAGATCCTGGCGCGGTTCAAAGCGCTGGACGCTCACGCTGCCAACGAGGCAGCCCACCAGCTCAACGAGACCGGCAAGCTCACCTTCACCATTGAGGGTCAGCAGGTCGAACTGACCGCAGCTGAAGTCGAGGTCATCTCCACGGCCCGCCCTGGCTTCGTCGCCGCCGAGGAGCGCGGCTACGTCGTGGCCCTGGAAACCACGATCACGCCGGAACTGCGCGAGGAGGGCCTGGTGCGCGACCTGACGCACTATGTGCAGGATATGCGCAAGAAGGCTGGCTTCCAGATCGAGGATCACATCGCGCTGGTCCTGCACACCGATCAGGAGCTAGCGACGATGCTGGAGCACCATAAAGCAACCTTGCAGGAAGAGACTCTGGCCAATACCCTGGCCATCGTCACCTCTTCTGAACAAGCTCCAGCTATCAACGAAGCCTACCGCGAGAAGATCGCGCCTGATGAGGCCAAGAAGCTGGATAGCTACACAGTTGAGGTCGTGCTGGGGAAATTGTAGATGCTTGAAGAGCATGCAAAAAAGCGCGGCAATTGCCGCGCTTTTTTGGCTTATCCGCATTTCTCGTGCTCGTAGGATATCGGCAAGCCCGAACCGACCTCCTTAGCTATTTTACCTGCAACTTTCCTCGCATAGCACATGTTTGATCACGTGATACGGGATAGGGAGCTCTCAACACAAACGTAGACAGGGAGTATCTAGAGGG
>Ga0102924_1005304_pt1 | contig 12557 bp, 15 predicted proteins | sample PaiPotPPM11metaG_FD_80116 | JGI IMG/M metagenome (GOLD analysis project Ga0102924, IMG submission 80116) | Iron sulfur acid spring bacterial and archeal communities from Banff, Canada, to study Microbial Dark Matter (Phase II) - Paint Pots PPM... ... | reverse complement strand
TGAAAGCTGCGCGCCATGCGGACATGGGCGCGGGTGTGCGGCGGGAGCGCGGTGATCGCCGCCCCGTCGAAGCGCATGCTGCCGCCGCACAGCCGCGCCCATGTCGGCATGGCGCGCAGCTTTCAGATCACCTCGATCCTGCCGAAATTCCTCGTGCTCGAGAACGTCGCGCTCGCCGTGCAGGCGCGCTCCGGCTCGAGCTTACGCTTCTTTGGCCGCGCCGCCGAGGAGCCGGCGCTGAACCTGCCGGCGATGGCCGCGCTGGAACAGGTCGGCATCGCCGACCGCGCCCAAATGCTCGCCGGCGATCTGTCGCACGGCGAAAAGCGCGCGCTCGAGCTCGCCATTGCGCTCGCCATGAAACCGAAGCTGTTGCTGCTCGACGAGCCGATGGCCGGCATGGGACGCGAGGACAGCGACCGTCAGGTCAGCCTGCTCAAGCGGCTCAAGGGCCAGCTCACCATGATCCTGGTCGAGCACGACATGGCGGCGGTGTTCGCGCTCGCCGACCGCATCTCGGTCCTGATCCGCGGCCGGCTTCTGACGACTGGGTTACCCGAACAGGTACGCGCGGATCCGGCGGTCATCACCGCCTATCTCGGCGAGCAAATGGAGTAGCCATGCTCGTCGTCGAAGCGCTCAAAGTGGCTTATGGCGCGGCGCAGGTCGTGTTCGACGTCAGCTTTGCGGTCGGCAGGGGCGAGGTCGTCACGCTGCTCGGCAGGAACGGCGTCGGCAAGACGACGACGATCTCCTCGATCATGGGCCTGGTGCCGCCGTCGGGCGGACGCATCGCATTCGACGGCACGCCGCTTGCCGGCCAGCCGCCGTTTCGCGTCGCGCAGTCAGGCCTCGGCCTGGTGCCGGAAGGCCGCCAGATCTTTCCGACGCTCAGTGTCGAGGAGAACCTCATCGCCACCGCCGCGTCGCGCTTCGGCCCGCCGCGCTGGGCGCTCAAGGACATCTACGCGATGTTCCCAAGCCTCGCCGAGCGCCGCCGCAATCTGGGCAACCAGCTTTCCGGCGGCGAACAGCAGATGCTGGCGATCGGCCGCAGCCTGATGACCAATCCGAAGCTGCTGATCCTCGACGAAGCGACGGAGGGCCTGGCGCCGCTGATCCGCAACGAGATCTGGTCGAGCCTCAAGCACCTCAAGGCCGAGGGCCAGGCGATCCTCCTTGTCGACAAGCACATCGACGCACTCCTGAAATTCGCCGACCGCCATGTGGTGATCGAGAAAGGCTGCACGGTGTGGTCCGGCACCTCGGCGGCGCTGGCGGCGGATGCGAGCGTAAGGCAGAGATATTTGCAGGTTTAGCTGTCGCCGCCATTCGGCGTGTCAAGCTACCGGTTTCTGACCAAGCCCATTCAATCTTTTGTTGCTCTAGCAGGGCTGCGCCAAAGCGGGCCGCCCGCAAGCCGCCATTCCACTATACAGAAAGGGAGGAACGCGTGTTGCACAAACACTTGCGTGACGCGTGGTATGGGCACAAAGTGGTCATTCCCATCAGTCCCACATTGAGATTTGCGCCGGAAGGGCTCGTGTTGGGAGCGGGCACCGTCATCGTCGCGGCCAACGGGCCGTGCCGGTTACAGAGTTTGCGAGGCCAGGAGGCGCAAATCTTGGCACTGCTGTCAGCCGCTTGCGGCAGAACGGTTGCTCCGTCCGTCTTAGACAACATTGACCGCGCGACGAAAGCCTGGGGCAACGGCGACCATTGCCTCGCATACATTCACCTATCGTACGCTCGTTTGCCACCGCTCCATGATTTCCGGACGGGAGCCTACCGGCTACTCATGGCCCGTTGCGCGATGGCGCACGGAGCGTCTCCGCGCGACGTGTTCGAGGCACTGCATCTTGACGCGCGATACATCGACGCAATCGAAAAGACTTACAACCCTGATGAGCTGCGCATCCCAGCCGAAAGCGGCAGAACGAGCGGCGAATGGACTGCAGACAGCGGTGCTAGTAAGGACGCGTCGGACACCGCCAAGGAGGAGATGAGCGGTGCAGGGACAAGCGGGTCATCTCTACTCAGCTTAATGCCATCGTCCCCCCCTGCGCCCAGCTTTCTAGGCGAGCTCACTGCGATGCAAGTAGCTGAGCTTGGTGTCTTTGCGCTTCGCGTTCTGCGTATCGCCACTCCGATCGGCGGTGCCGCCGCAGTCTTTGGACTTCTATTTGTCCCCTCTTCCAACGACATCCACGTCGAAGGCGATGTGCCGCAGATACCGGGACTGCGGTATTCCTGGAATCGTGACGAGACCCAGCTTCGTCTCACCTATGATGCACCCGATGGAACGCATCGTACATGGACCGCGATCCTAGAAGACGATGTATTTCTCGACGAAAAGGGAAATATTGTCGGCCGGGTGCTGCCGCGTGGCACAATCGCCATCGATCCAGCTGCGATATCCCAGGGCTCAGTGCAGGATGATGACCCAAAACTTTGTCCGGCGCCGGTGAAAGACAGACGTACTAATGAAAAAGGGAAGGCGTTTGAAATTTATGTGAAGAACATTATCAATCCCGGAAACCCAACTCCGCCAGACATGGCCTATGAGCTCCCAAATCCGGAGCCGGGCCGCAAACCGGTTTCTTATGACGATTGCCAACGAGAGACCGGGATGCTCGCAGAGATAAAAGATCATTATAACTGGGCGCTTGAAAACCCAGCGGAATTTCCTGAGGCGCGAGAGTGGATAGAGGAAGATTTTCTGGAGCAATCCGGCCGACAGATTGATGCAAGCGAGGGTCGAGCAGTCACGTGGTTCTTTTCTGAGCATGAGGTCGCGCTATTCGCACGCAAGCTGTTTGACGAAGACCCAGAAGGCAAACGCCAGCGGATCAAAGTTGTAGATATGTCCGAGAGAAACGAGAAACAGCGATGAACGAACCATATTACAAGTTTTTCATTCGCTCCGGCTGGGAGGGACGAACGGAATCGCCATCTGCCATCGGCGCGAAGTTCGTTAGCACCCTGACCGCGTTGAGCAGGATCGACCCGATTTTCGCCGATTGGACAATACTCGACGCCCACAACCGGTTGTCATTCCCGCTAGCTGAGGCACAATCGCGCATTGCGGCGGTGATCGGAGACAATGTCGTGCGAGATGATGACGATGAACCGGAGCCTTGGAATGGCTATCACGTCAGCGCGCTGACAGGAAAATTTGATAATCCTCGTACTGTAAAGTTTCGCGTCGAGGCAGGTGGCAAGCGCTCAAGCCAGACGCAACTCGAATTTGGCGATTGGAAACGCCCGCCCGATCCAGCGATAGTGACTTACCCGCGATTCAAGGCGGCACTGCTCGCGATCAACGCGATCTGGCTCGCACCTTGGGCCTCCGCGCAGGCATTTAGATCGGGGACCGTCGAGGTGCCGATCGAACTCGGGGGCGTGCGGGTGACTCGGATGGACGGCGTGACGCAAGTCCCCGGCGATCCAGCCTTTCCCGATTCCATGTTTAACATTTCTTGGATTGCATACCTGTCCGCGCCGTTTGTCGGAGGGCTGAAGCTGGCTCCTGAAATTCTGACGGAACGCATGCCGGATGGCGGACTACTGATGAGCGCCACCACAGAGCGATTTGACCCGACCAATCCCGTGCATTTGAGGGGGGCGCGCGTGATCGCCGAGACGATGATCGCGTGTATTGGCCCCTCCTTGCAGTAGCGGTGGCGAACACGGAGCCAGCCCAGCACCTCAAGGCCGAAGGCCAGGCGATCCTCCTCGTCGACAAGCACGTCGACGCGCTCCTGAAATTCGCCGACTGCCATGTGGTGATCGAGAAGGGGTGCACGGTGTGGACGGGGACGTCGGCGGAGCTGGCGCGGATGCGAGCGTGGGGCAAAGATATTTGCAGGTGTGAAAGGTGTCGATCAGCGCGGGCGCGTAAATCCGGCGATAAGCCAGCCGCTAATGAACAAAATCGCAAAGGCGCCGCAAACCGGCGCGAAGGCAAAAGTTGCGTAACTGGCGTAGGAGGCCATTGGGGCGTGACGCAGCACGGAAATCTGTTGATATGCGAAAATGAAGATGAAGCCGATCCATATCAGCGGGGTCACAGTCCAAAGTCGGAACATGCTGCCATGTAGTTTCATCTGATCATCGGTTACGCGGACGACGCGCCTCGCTCACTTACATCAGCGTCAACAGAGGCGGCATGTCGTCAACCGGCCGTTGGACAACCAGCGATTTTACCGGGCCGCAATTTTCGCAGCTATAACCATTGAGTTCCCAATCATTGCGATTGGGATGAGGTTCGACTTCCGTAAGCCTGATGCTTGCGCCGCATATTGGACACGGATCCTTAGGTTCTTTGCCAAACGATATGTCTTGAAAATGCATGAATTACCCCTTCATTCGCAGATCAGTGCAGCAATTGGCAGCGGATGGAAATCAGGCGGTGTGACCGTCGAACTTGCCGCGCCTGGGAATATTTTTTTCCTCTTGCGCCGTCATTCTCGCTGGGTCGGAAGCACCCGGCACCCCCCGCGGCCCCAGCTTTTCTCGGGCGATCTCGACCTCGGTTGGTCTGTCTGCTTCCCGTGTCGGGAGCTTCGCTTTGAGCTCTGATTGCGCGGACTCCGATCCCTCCATTGGCTGGGCACTTCGATCATGGCATTCCTCCCGGCTGAAAAACGGCCCTGAAGACAGACGACCCTCATTGCCTGACGTGTACCAGCCGGGCTTGATACCGCGGATGTCGGATTGGTTTTCGTTGATGTAGTGGGGACCACCCATCGGGTTCACCATTGTGTCGCATCGCTTCGCGCCGGAAATTTTCCGGGGCCGACCTACCGACAATACTTTAAAGCGCAGAACCCCAGAGGTTAGGCGTTGTGGCCGGCTGCTTTTGCTGCGCCTGATCTCAGCGGCTCGGTGGAGGCGACCGCAATCTTCTGAGCGAGCGCCCGAAGCTCTTCGGTCTGGCCGGTGAGCGCCTCGGTTTGCGCGCGCGCGTGTTTAGTTGAAAGCTCTATGAACTGGGAGGGGGACTTTATGTCGTACAGATTCTGTACAAAATCGAATGCAGCGGTCGTGTTTGCCCGCGTAAATTCGACGAGTTTTTTGTTGTAGGCCTGCACGCCTTCAAAGGCAGTCGTGCAACTCGATTGGAGGAGATTGGCTGCTTCCGCCGTGGCGGAGCTTATTTTCTCAAAGGTCTCTTTGCTCTGCGCAGTCGTTTTGTTCATATCCATTATGGCGCTCCTCCTCAGGGCGTTTTATGACGCGGGAGGCGACGCCCTGAGCGCAGCTCCAATGTGGCTGATTTGCGAACGGCGTTCCAATTTTCAAGAACGCACTGGCTAATAGCGGGACATCGTCATTAAATCCGGCGATACAAGATGCGTTTGAAGAAAGATTGCAAAAGTGATTGCGCTTCGCATAGGTTCATTCGCCGATGTTGGAGAAGCGGCGCGCTATACGGCGTTTGATTTTCCTATCCCTATTGCGCTTTATGCCGCGGACCCCCACGTGAACTACCAAAGGCAAGCTGTGACTTGTCCGAGAGCTGCCCGCAAAACGGGGACATACCGAAGTCTCCGTTGTCTATAGGTGGCAGCGCAGGTGCCGTCGGCAGGCACATTCACACATCCAGTAGAGTTGAGTTCGGCCGGATGCCGTCAGCGCCCGCGTCCGCTCCGTCGCCTTATGCGGCGCCCATTCCTTTGATCGAAAGGCCAGAAGCCATGCAAGTTCCTTCAATTCTGCGGGGCGAGTCGCGGACTCGTCTTCTACAAGGAATAGCCATCGGCGCCGTCGCGTCGATGGTCATCGGATTTTCTTGGGGCGGCTGGATGACCGGCAGCTCTGCAACCAAGCTTGCTGATGAGCAGGCCAATACTTCCGTCGTGGCGGCCCTCACGCCGATCTGCGTGGCGAAATTCCTGCAGAACACCGACGCGAAAGCGAACCTAGCAGTCCTGCAAAAGATCTCATCGAACTGGGAACAAGGTGATTATTTGCAGAAGGGCGGCTGGGCGACACGGCCAGGCGCTATGTCCCCCGATTACCAACTGGCCAGGGCGTGTGCAGAGCAGTTGGCCCACGTCAAAACTGCCGCCGAATGAACTGAAGCGTAAAGCCTCGACTGCTGTTGAGCCGATATTCTTTGGTTTCGACAGTGGATTCTACAGGAGACAGTGCACGACGTTGAAGATCGGCATCTTCAGCTCTTGATCTTGTAATTGTTGCCGCTCGTCTACACATGTGGACTTGCGGCCAAGTGGGTTCAGAACCGCGACATTCGTTCGTGGCCGTGAGAGTCTTAGCCCATTTCTTTGCTGTTTTCCCTTCGTCTCTTTGCTGTTCTTTGCTGTTTTCTCTACGTCGTTTTCTTTCGCTCATCGCCCGTCCAGTGCCAGTTATCACCGGCCCGATAGACGTGCGCCGCTAGCATTGGTGGTTCGACGCGCCGTTGCGATCGAAACAAGCTGTCTCTGCCGACCGTCAGGTAAGGTTATGGCGATTGAACTTGCGCGCGCGCACGCGGTAACAAAGCCGTGGGGCGTTAAAGATCTGCGCCCCTGGAGTGACGCGGGCGGCGACGGTAATGCGATCGGCGAAATCCTGTACGAGCGGACGTGTGACGGCGCCGTAGGTCCGGCTCTTCTGCTAAAATTGCTGTTCACGAGCCAGCCACTTTCGATCCAGGTACATCCCGACGATGCGTTTGCGCACGCGTTGGGTTTGGCAAATGGCAAAACCGAGGTCTGGTACGTTCTGACCGCCGCTCCTGATGCCAAAGTTGCTCTCGGTCTTAGCCGGCGCCTCACGCCTCAGCAATTACGCAAAGCTATAGAAGACGACTCGATCGCCGATTTGATCGTGTGGCATGCGGTATCGGCAAACGATGTTATTTTCGTTCCCGGCCGAACGATCCATACGATTGGCCCCGGTCTCATCATTGCGGAACTCCAGCAGCGAAGCGACGCCACATTCCGTCTGTTCGATCCGGGCAGGCAGCGCGAACTTCACATCGAAGACGCCATCCTGGTGGCGGACGCGGGACCGGCTGATTTTGAAATGCGTCCGAACCAGCTTACCGCCGAACGGCGACTGCTTGTTTCCAGCCCACACTTCGTATTTGAGCGCATAGATCTGGCAGCAAATTCCTCCTGGTGTCTGGAAGCGGAGCGAGAGACTTGGCTTCTTGTTCTCAGCGGCAGCGCCGTCGCCGGATCGTTCCAGGTTGCACTGGGTGATGCGCTCTTTGCGCAACTGGACCGTGTCGTGATCGATGCCGGTGCCGGCGGCATAGTGGGCCTCGTGGCGTACACGGGCGGCGGCCCGGTTTCACATTTGTTGCAGCGTCTGACGCGGCCCGGACCAAACGACGCCGGACAACCAAGGGAGTTGCCCATGCCGATTCCTCTCATCGAAGCGAAACCTGCCGCCAAGAACGGCCGCCTGGAAACAATCAAATGAAACACCTCCAGCGTGTGGCGTTCATCGGTAATTATCTTCCGCGCCGGTGCGGGATCGCTACATTTACCCAAGATATTCATCGGGCAGTCTCGGCCGCTCGGCCGGATATCGAGACGTGCGTCGTCGCCATGACGGATGCGGAACACACCTATGACTATCCGCCGGCCGTACGATTCGAAATTCACGACGAGACAATCGGCGACTATATCCGGGCGGCAGAATTCCTGAATGGCGCGGGATTCGACGTTGTGTGTCTTCAACACGAATACGGGATTTTCGGCGGTGAGGCCGGCGGCAATATCCTCGAACTTCTGTCACGCCTCGAAATGCCGGTTGTCACGACACTGCACACGATACTCGCCAAGCCTACGGCCATTCAGCATGAGGTCATGGGTCGGATCATAGATATTTCGGCAAGAATGGTCGTCATGTCGGAAACTGGCCGTGAATTCCTCCGGTCTGTTCATGCCGTGCCAACGCGCAAGATTGAGGTCATACCCCACGGAATACCCGATTTCCCGTTTCTCGAACCAGATCATGCCAAGGCCAAATTCGACTTCGCCGGGAAAATGGTCATTCTGACTTTCGGTCTCCTGTCGCCAAATAAAGGCATTGAGACCATGCTCGATGCCATGCCGGAAATCATCAAATCCTGCCCGAACTCCGTCTATGTCATTCTTGGCGCTACTCATCCGAAGCTGGTGCAGCAACAGGGCGAGGCCTATCGCGAAAGTCTCACGGCGCGCGCGCGCGCACTCGGCATCGAAGACCATGTCGCCTTTTTCAATCAGTTCGTCGATCAAGCCACATTGCTGGACTTCATTTCAATGTGCGACGTCTATACGACGCCCTATCTTAACGAAGCCCAGATATCGTCGGGCACCCTTGCGTACAGTTTCGGATTGGGAAAGGCGGTCGTGTCGACGCCCTATTGGCACGCCAAGGAATTACTGAGCGACGGGTGCGGCATTCTGGTTCCTTTTGGCGATGCCAAAGCTTTGAGCACCGAAATCTCCGGGCTTCTGACCAACGATGTCCGCCGCTATTCCATGCGCAAACGCGCATATGCGGCAAGCCGATCGATGACCTGGGTGCAAACGGCAAAGCGCTATCTTACCGTCTTTGAGACTGAGAGCGAGAATGCCCGGCGTGGAATAGCACTCCCCATCGATGCCATCGGTTCCGGGAGAAGCGGGCACGCCGTACCGGAGATTCGGATCGAACATTTCCTTTCGCTCTGCGACAGCACGGGCGTGCTCCAGCACGCCATCCATTCGGTGCCGGATCGCACGCACGGCTACTGCATCGACGACAATGCCCGCGCGTTGCTGTTCTCAAACCTGCTTGTGAATTGCGGCGAAATGCAATTGGCAGAAGCGGTCACTGCGCACTTTGCCGCGTTCATCCAGCATGCCTGGAACCCGGACACCCGCCGGTTCCGGAATTTCATGAGCTACGACCGCAGATGGCTGGAAGAACAGGGCTCGGAAGACAGTCATGGCAGGACGCTTTGGGCATTGGCCGAATGCGCACGAAACGATACCGATTCGTCTCGCCGCAGATGGGCCACGGCACTGTTCAAGACTGCGCTTCCCGTCGTCGATGAATTCTCGTCGCCGCGAGCCTGGGCGTTCGCGCTCCTGGGCTTGGACGCCTATTGCATGCAGGCCGGTGGCGACATTCTCGCCAACCATCTCCGCAGACTGTTGGCCGACAGATTGATGTCGCTGATCTCGGCAACAGAAACCGATGACTGGGTCTGGTTTGAAGACTCGCTCGCATACGACAACGCGCGGCTTCCCCAAGCGCTGATCCAGACCGGACTGGCGACCCACACTGTGCCGTATGTCGAGGTTGGACTGCAATCGCTGCGCTGGCTCAACTCACTTCAGACCACATCATCGGGATACTTTAGACCGGTTGGAACCAAGAGCTTCGGCCGGCAGCGTCAGAAACCGGAAGCGTTCGATCAGCAGCCAGTCGAGGCTTCGGCGACAATCTCCGCCTGCCTTGCTGCATCGCGAGCGGATGATGACGCTGATTGGCCGACGGAAGCGCTGCGCGCATTTCAATGGTTTCTGGGTGAAAACGACCTGCAGACGGCGTTGATCGACCCGGAAACGGGCAGTTGCCTCGACGGACTTCATCCGGATCGATGTAATGAGAACAAGGGCGCAGAATCGGTGCTAGCGTATCTTCTCAGTCTTGTGGAGATTCGCGGGCTCAAGCGTTCGACCGCGACGGGTCGAACAAGACCCGCGGCCAGGTTGATAGGCGGTGACGCCAATCGCGCGATGCCACCTCGAGCAATTGCAGGGAGCCTCTTTGTCCCCATTCCGATTCGTTAATCGCCAAAGCTTATATCTGCGCCCGGATCCGGCAAGGGTCGTCGTCAGACCCTTCAAACCGGCAACTGAACCCCGAGATCTCAATCCCACTGACAAGATTCGGGCCAATCATATCGTTGGCAGGGTACTTCGGCTCGACGCTGAAGCGGCCCTGCAGCAGTTAAGTGATGTGCTCGACAATTTCGAAGGCCGCCATAGGAATCTGATCGATATCTTCGAGGCGCGCGCCCAGGATATGGAAGACGCCCTAGAGCCGCACGCCGAATTGAACAAGACGCAACGCCGCCTGATTGGCGCATATTTTCTCAACGAATACTCGTTTGAAGCATCAGCCTTGTTCAATCCAAGCATCGTCCGGCACCCCGACCAGACCGGAGCGCCGGAAAACGGTTGCCGCTTCATCTTGAGTCTGCGCGCCGTCGGCGAGGGGCATATTTCATCGCTGACGTTTCGCTCCGGCACCTTAGCTGCCGACGGAAGCGTTGCCGTCGACCCGACCGCGCGTCTCGCGGCGGTTCCCAAGGGCCGCTGCCGCACGCCAACGTCAAACGGCGATGAAATCGAGGTTGAATTCCGCGATGATGAGGAGCTGAGCGAACGTACAATCTTCCCAATCACCGATTCCCAATCGAATGGCATCGAGGACGCCCGCTTTGTGGAATTCGACGATGGCGAAAGAACAACGTTTTACGCGACCTATACGGCGTATAACGGCAGGGCGATTCGTTCTGAACTGATTGAGACCGTCGATTTTCGATCTTTTCGGATGACGCCGCTCGGCGGATCGGCTGCCCGTAATAAGGGAATGGCACTCTTTCCAAGGAAAATCGACGGCCGCTATGCAATGATCGGCCGGCAGGACAATGAGAACCTGTATTTGATCTATTCCGACGACATTTACACGTGGGAGGGTGGCCACCCCATCCTTCAGCCCGAATATCCTTGGGAGTTTGTTCAGATTGGTAATTGTGGCTCACCTATCGAGCTGGACGACTGCTGGCTACTGCTGACCCACGGAGTGGGCCCAGTCAGGAAATATTCGATCGGAGCAGTCCTCTTGGACAAAAAGGACCCGTCCAAGGTCCTTGCACGCTCGCGCGAACCGCTGGTTCGTCCCGAGCCTACCGAGCGCGAAGGTTACGTGCCTAACGTTGTCTATACTTGCGGCGCCATGCGTCACGCCGATCAGATCATCTTGCCTTACGCAATTTCCGACACCTTCTCTAATTTTGCGACAATCAAGATTGCCGCGTTGATGCAAGCCGTTGCCGGCTGATGACGCGCGTAGCCGCATGGACTTATGACGCCCCGAGCCGGCACGCGCGCGTATCGCTAGCTCACAGTTTACAAGGACACGCATGAGTGAACACCGACCTAGGCCCGCCACATCGTCCGCTGGGCGTTCGAATCGGTGGACGCAGAATGGCGCACGCTCCGGTTCAAGGCATTCCCAGAACGCGCAGAAAGAATATGAGCGTTACTTGGCGCTCGCCCGTGCCGAAACTCAGATCGGCAACATAGTTGGAGCAGAGAATTACTACCAATACGCCGAGCATTATTTTCGATCGATGCGATCGGACTCGGAGGGAACGTAAGAGACTTTATTCGAACGAAAACAAGTAGCCGCAGCGGCGCGTAGCAATTCAATGAAAAAATCAAAGGATCGACAATGCAAGAGCTCTTGTGCCGAAACGTCGGAGCCGCCGAATCGACCCGCCTTGGCGTTGAATCGGGCTGGTACGGGACGAAAGTCAGCGGAACATTTGTTACGGGCCCGCACGCGACCGAGGCAGAATGCACCCGTAAAATCAGAGAACTCACTGGTCTAACCAAAAAGGCCAAATGAAAAATGTCTTAACCGGCCATGATCAGGAGCGAGGCGGCTGCTCGTTACGTCAAGCGAGTACTAGTGCGGAAATACCTGTATGTCCGTAACTTACTATGTAGCGTTGCCGTTTCTCAAGACTGAGGACGGCGTCGCTGCCGGACGGGCGCAAGAAATGCCGAGTGCGTCAGCAGCGATCCGACGTGCGGAGCTAATGTCGCGAGATCCCCTTAATGCTGGCGCTCTCGCCTTCAGGCGCACAGGCGATCCGAATAGTGGCGATTTCGGAGAGCCCTCGGTGCTGAAATCGTTTGGAGATATTCCAAATACTCTGGATGAATCATGATGGCGCCGTGGGAGCATTGTGGGAGCATCGCGACAAAATCCCAGCTTGAAGGGCAGGCCGGATCGAAAAGTCCACGATGTACAGAAGGTTGAGACAGTGGTGGCTGGGGAACTAGGATTCGAACCTAGATTAACGGAGTCAGAGTCCGCTGTTCTACCGTTGAACTATTCCCCAATTTGCGTGCCGGCCCGGAACTTGGCCGAACGAATTGCCGTCATCCGCAAATCACTGGATGGCGGATCATTTAGGGCAATTTCATCCGGTTTCCAAGCCTGAAGTCGCCCACCGGTGGATGGGCGGTCGGAGGCTTTTCCGCATACAGACCCGTCATGGCCGGACTTGTTCCGGCTATCCACGTCTTTGGCCTCAATGCTGCTGAGACGTGGATGCCCGCGACATAGGCGAGCGAAGCGACGCCGTTCTCCGAACGGCTATCCGCGGGCATGACGCTACTTAGCGCCGCTTCGGCCGCGATTTGCCGGGCGTTCCCGTCTTCTTGGCGACGCGGGCCTTGGCGGCGACCGCGACTTCCGGCTTTTTCGCCGGCGCGTCGGTGTCGCTTGCGCCCGGATGGGTGCGGTTCGGGCTGTGCGACATCGGC
>Ga0102924_1005303_pt1 | contig 12558 bp, 6 predicted proteins | sample PaiPotPPM11metaG_FD_80116 | JGI IMG/M metagenome (GOLD analysis project Ga0102924, IMG submission 80116) | Iron sulfur acid spring bacterial and archeal communities from Banff, Canada, to study Microbial Dark Matter (Phase II) - Paint Pots PPM... ... | reverse complement strand
GGGCCGCCCACCACGCGCGGCTGCCGGCAGGCGCCGCGGCCCACGTCCCCGCCAGCAGCGGCTCGGTGTCCAGCCGCGACCGTCTGGTCCCGACGACCGCTCCTGGCAACTCCCGCCGCGCCCATACAGCCCACAGGCCGTGAACGGGTACATTGGAAGCATCGATACGGCGGTTTCGCGCCGGTTGATCGGACCCCTCCCCTGGGCTGCAGGGCGCAGTGTGCGGTCCTGGCTCGGTCGAGGCAGAGTATACACAGATGTTCTATAGGCCGGGGACGGGTGTTAGCCGCTATGGACTCCGACCTTGCCGTGCGCCCGATGTCCGGGCCGTGGCGGGCGCTCACTCTCTGGTTATCGCGGGGGTGACCTAGTGGTCGTAGGGGGTACGCAGTATCATAAGGCATTGGATGAGACGGGCAGGTTGGAGCGATACACCTACCTATGTGTGACTGCCGACCGATCGGCTTGTGGAGTGGGGCGGAGGTTGCGGTCAGGTGAGTGCATACCTGACAGCCGCTGTTACGGTTCTGAGCAAGGCGACCGGACCACTTACTACGCGGCAGATTACTGACGAGGCTTTGCTGGAGGGGCTCATACCGTCCGGCGGGAAGACGCCTTGCCGTTCAATGGAAGCGCGTCTGTATACAGCAATGCGCGACCTGCCGGCATTCCCTTTGCGGAGACTCTTTGAGCCAGGACCCGGTCGTGCGGCGCGAAATTCGGTCCGTTGGACAATCCGGGAAGACGCATCTTCAGCGTAGTACCGCGAAGCAGTTTGCCGCGAACGTGGACACGTCCACTGGGAAGACGCAAAACGGGGATCCCCGTTGGGGGACGTACAACCGCAAGGCGACCGTAGTGCCGACTGCGCCGATGTGTCCCCCCTGTAGGGTGAATCTGCAATACCGTAGCGCCGCGAAGGTGGGCCGCAAAGCGCGAGATCGGAGTGACCGGACGCATTGGAGTCGGCGTTTCGCGGAGCGTCAGTGACGAGCGACGTGGCTTGCTTGCTGACGCCGCGGTCGTTCTCGCACACGGGTCCCCAGGATGTGGCTCTTCCCGTTACAGTGACAGCACGTTTGGCAAAGAGACGCTTTTTCTTCTATGATCTCGTTGTCGGACTTCGGCCTCATTGGCCGCTAGTTGGCCTTTCCCGCGAGGCAGATTCCGCTATCGCGGCGTAGGTTTTTCCGTGCGTTGGAGTTGAGAGCAACCCTGGGAGGTGCGAGGTTTGGCGAGTTTGCCCTGTCCTCATGACGGCCTAGAAACGGTTGGTCCGGAGGAGACGGCAGCTTTCGAGCGATGTGCTGTTTGCGGCTGGGAGCTTCCTCGACTGATCTACACCGAGGAGATGGATGGGCTTCTCCGTCTGTCCGGATGGAACGGCTTCGGGTGCAACGGTAAGCACGAGATCTGGCCAAGGGACAAGAGGGGTTATGTTCGCGAAGAGCGGCGGACCTATGTCCAGGACCAGCACCGTCTACTGGAAAAGATTGTTGGCATTTTACTCGAGGAGTTTCCGCGTGGTAGGGACTTTATGGTTCAGCAGGCGGCCGCGTTCCTGCTAAACGGTGGCGAACTGTTCGTCCTCTTGCGTCCGCTAGGGGCCAACAGTCGTTATTCTAGGCTCATGTACGGCCCGTGGTAGACCAAGTCTGAGCTCGCGGGAGGCCCGGTTGGTCCTGTGCCGTGGCGGCCAGATTGGCAGCGAAGGGAGCAGTAGCCAAGACCTGTGGATGATGACGTTCGGGTGGAGGTGGTGCGGCGTGGTCGCCGGCTCGCTCGATGAGCCTGCCGTCGTTGCATACCGTATGGGAGGGGGTCTGCCCTACCCGAGCCGTGGCGGCGACCGGCACCCAGAACAAGCGACATCTTCCGACCTGCCTCACGGATGCCGTCGGCGCCGATCGCGACGGTCAACCGTCCCGCGCGCTCCTACCCTCCCCAAGAACGATAAGGATCAAGAACGATGAGCCAGGCGCACAAAGGCGAAACCAACAAGCTCCTAGGGTATCCAGACGACGCGCGGTTACTGCTGGTCAACGCCGATGATTTTGGGATGTATCAGGCCATCAATGAGGCCATCGTTCGCGCGTTCAAAGAGGGTATCGTCCGGTCGACGAGCCTGATGATACCCTGCCCGGGCGCGTCGCGGGCGCTACAACTGCTCAAAGATAACCCAGATCTCGCTTTCGGGGTTCACCTCTCGGTCATCCGCGACATCGACCATTACCGGTGGGGTCCGCTTACGCCCAAGGAAAAGGTGTCGTCCCTGCTCGATGAGAACGGGGATTTCTACAGCATCGGGCGGATGTCCGAGATGCTGGAGCGGGCAAAACTGGACGAGCTGGAAGTTGAATTCCGGGCGCAGATTGAAGCGGTGCCGGCTGCCGAGCTCGAGCCGACCCACCTAGATTGGCACTGCCTGCACAGCGGTGGACGGGCTGACATTTTCGACCTGACAATGGGCTTGGCGAAGGAATACGGATTGGCGCTCCGTGTTGCTTCGCACCCGTACATTGACCAGGTTCAGAGCCAGGGCCTACCCACGGATGATTACGATCTGCTGGATAGCTTTGCCCTGAGCATCGATGATAAATCGGCTCGTTACGCCCAGATGCTGCGAGAGCTGCCCGTGGGCCTGAGCGAGTGGGCGGTGCATCCGAGCCTGGGCGACGCGGAGTCGCAGGCTATCGATCCAGACGGCTGGCCAGTGCGGCGAGCGGACTTCGATTTCCTGGTGTCCCCGCAAGCGCGTGCGATCATCCGCGAGGAAGGGATCACGCTGCTCAGCTACGAGCCGCTGCAAAGGATATGGCAAGGCAGACCGTCGTAGGGTCTAATACTACAGCCCCATTTCCTCTCCGGCGCTTGGTAGCTCCAGATGGAAGAACATCATCTGGCTGCTTTGCCCACCGGGGCTCTCTTGAGGGGGCCATGGGAAGTGAGGCTGCAGTATTAAGGAGGCGGCGCGTGTACCGGGCAAGGTCATCGAGGGCGATCGACTCGACGGCTGCTGCGGTGTTCATCCCGACGGGCTGGATGTGGCACACTTTGTATCCGCGCTCGTTGAGGTTGGTGGCGCTCATTTGGCTCTGTGTTCCGCGACTTGTGCTTGGGCGAGCTATCTTTTTCATCGTGTTCCTGATGGCATAGACGACCGGTAATTTGCCGCGTTGTAGCTCGGTACGAACCTCATCAAGGGTTGGCTGCGTGCCGTCAAGCGCACAGGACATGCACCAATGCGCGGGGGAGTTGTCAACAAAGATGATCTCACGTCCCGCCGGTTGCCGATGCATTTCGAAGCGAAGTGCTGATTTTCGAATGAAGAGCGGCATATCCGTGGTCCCCAGCCATTGGTCGATGAGGTCGTCCCAGTAGGCCAGGACGGGGGCGTGGCGCCGCCCGGCCCGGTCGACCACCACCGGCTGGGGCGACATGCGGCTCAGCGCCAGCACCGCCGTGCAGCGCTCCCGGCGCACCCGCACCTTCAGGGCCGCCTGGCTGTGCGCCGCCCCCCGCCCCCGCGGAAACCGGAATACACCTAACGCCTCCCTCGGCTATCGCCAATCGAACTGCCGTGCCAGGAAGCTGGTGGTAACTTCCAGGATGAGCGGGCTGCCGTGCGGGCAGACGGCGGGCGCCTGCAAGGCGGCAAGGTCATACAGCAGCTGATGCATCACCGTTACCGGCAGCGGCGTCCCCCGACGCAACGCGGTGCGGCAGGCCACGGCGGTCCGCAGCCGGCTCAGCCAGTTGTCGCCCGGCAGCGTCGCCTCTTGCCAGACTTCATCCGACCCCTCGGATGGGAGCAGCGCTTCCGCCGAGCCTTCGACGGTGGGGACGGTGTGGACGAGGAAGGTGAGGCCGTTGGCGTGCTCGACGTGGAAGCCGAGCGCCTCGAGCTGCGCCAGCCGCGCCTGAAACCGCTTGGCGTCATGCGGCTTGATCTCCAGCACGACCGGCTCGATCAGCGTCTGCGCGGTGACCGCCGAAGGGCCAGTGGTGAGTCGCTCGTACAGGATGCGCTCGTGCGCCCGATGCTGGTCGACCAGGTAGAAGCCGGCCGTCCCCTCCAGCAAGATCAAGCTCTGATGTACTTGACCGAGCAGCCGCATGCCGGGCAGCTCCGTCAACGTCCGCCGCGCTTCGGCCGCACGCTCCTCGGCCGTTTGGTAACGACCTCGCCGCTCGCGCAATCCGGGGGCCATCGCCGGAGCCAGCGGCAAGACGCCCTGGGCCAGCCCGACCGCCCAGGGCGTCTCGCGCGGACGGTCGGGGAGTGACGCCAGCGCCGCGCGGCATGCCTGCGCCAGACACTGGGCAATCTCGCCGCCACGGCGCAGCAGCACTTCCGCCTTCGCCGGGTGAATGTTGGCGTCGACGTCGCCCGGCGCGCAGGCGATGCAGAGCACGGCCCAGGGATGTCGCCCTCGCGGCAACAGCGGGCGATAGGCGGCTTCGAGGCCCTCCAACAGACTCGGCATGGTCACCGGCCTGCCGTTGACGGCAAGGATGATGCCGGCTCGAGTGGGGCGGGTGGTGGCGCGGTCACCGATCCAGCCCCCAATGGAAAAGCCGGAGCGCTCCACGCGCTCGATGCGCAGCATCCCGTGCCGGACCGAATTGCCCCAACACTCGCCCACCGCGGCGTCCACCTGGCCGGAGCCGGTCGTACGGAGCAGCGGTCGCTTGTCGGCTGTCAGCGCCATGGAAACCTGTGGATGGACCACGGCGTAGCGCCGGACGACCTGGGCGATGCGCGCCGTCTCCCCCGCGGCGGCGCCCATGAACTTGCGCCGGCCCGGCAGCCGGGCAAAGAGCTGGCGAACGGCAATCGTGGCGCCGCGGCGTCGTGCCATCGGACCACGATGCACGCACTGGCCACCGGCATAGCTCACTTGCCAGCCCGTGGGCTCGTCGCCCGTGGCGCTGATCATCGTCACGTCGGCCACCGCGGCCAGACTGGCCAGCGCCTCGCCGCGAAAGCCCAGCGAGGCAACCTCCTCCAGATCGGCGTCGCTGGCCACTTTGCTCGTGGCGTGCCGTTGAAACGCCAGCTCCATCTCCGCGGACGGGATGCCGCGGCCGTTGTCCGCCACACGGATCAACGTAAGCCCGCCGCCCGCGACCTCGATATCGACGTCCACGGCTCCGGTGTCCAGCGCGTTCTCCAGAAGCTCTTTCACGGCGGCTGCCGGTCGCTCGATCGCCTCACCAGCGGCGATGCGCTCGGACAGGGCTGCGGGCAGAACGGCGATGGGCCGGCGCGGCCCCACCACTCACCCGCTCTCCAAGAGTCGGCGGGCCGCCTGCTGCACGTCGGCCAGTTTCAGGAGCGCTTGCAGTGGCGTCGTCTGTGCTACGTCCAGGCGAACCAGCGTGTCGAGCAACGCGGCTACGTTGGTCTGACTATCCCGGGTCCCGCTGGAGAGCATGTGGCCTCGGATTGCGTCTGGGTAGGCCAGAGATCCTTCGCTGCGCTCAGGATGACCGATCTGCTCCACGTGGAACTCATCCCCAGGCTGGCGTAGGTCCCCCGATGGGCGCCCATTCTCCCTTGGCATCACAGGCTCCGAAGGCGCCGAAGGAGTAGCGTCGTCCTCCAGAATCGCCTGCGCCCGCTCCATGATCGACGGCGGCAGGCCGGCCAGGCGCGCGACGTGCAGGCCGTAGCTGCGCTGCGCGGCGCCGGGCGCGATACGGTGGGTGAAGGCGATTTGGCCGCTCAGCTCGAGCACGGCGAACGTCCAGAGCTCAAGGTGTGGCAACGTGCGGGCCAGTCCGGCCAGCTCGTGAAAGTGGGTGGCGCAGAGGGTGCGGACGCCTACCTCATTGTGCAGGTATTCGATGACGGCTTGGGCAATTGCTTGGCCGTCCTCCGTGCTGGTGCCGCGCCCAATCTCATCCAGCACGACAAGGCTGCGCGCGGTGGCCTGCCGGCAGATGGTCGCCGTCTCCAGCATCTCCACCATGAAGGTGCTGGCCCCGCCGGCCAGGTCGTCGTGTGCGCCGACCCGCGTGAAGATGCGGTCGACCAGGCCGACGTGGGCCGTCGCGGCCGGCACGAAGCTGCCGACCTGGGCCAGCAAGACGATCAGCGCCACCTGCCGGAGATAGGTCGACTTCCCGGCCATGTTGGGGCCGGTGATGAGCAGGAGGCGCGGGCCGGCGCAGTCGACCAGGCAATCGTTGGGGATGAACGCTTCCCTGCCCGTCGCGGCCTCGACCACCGGATGCCGCCCGTCGCGCAGATCGAGCGTCTCCGACTCGTCCACGTCCGGCCGCGCCCAACCGTTGCGGCCCGCGACCTCCGCCAGCGCGCAGAAGGCGTCGATCTCGGCCATTCGCCGAGCTGTCGTCAACAGGCGTTCGCCCTGTTCGGCCAGCCGGCGCAGCAAGTCGGCAAAAAGCCGTCGCTCCAGCGTGTCCGCATCCTCGCCAGCGCGCAGCAGTCGCGACTCGACCTCCTTCAGCTCCGGGGTGATGTAGCGCTCGCCGCCGGCGACCGTCTGCTTGCGCACGTAGTCGCTGGGGACCAGCGCCAAGTTCGGCTTGGTCACCTCCAGGTAATAGCCGAAGACCTGGTTGACGCCAACCTTGAGACTCTTGATGCCGGTGCGAGCGCGCTCCTGCGCTTCCAACGTATGGATCCAGGTGCGATCGTCCGATGAGCCGGCCAGCAGCGTGTCGAGCTCGCCGCTGTAGCCGGGCGCGATTATGCGGCCGCTCCCCAGCTCCGCGACGGCCGTTGCGATGGCCGCCGCCACGTCGGCGCAGGGATCCAGGTCGCCGACCAGCGCGCGCAGTGGCTGATCCAGGTCCGGAGCCAGCCTACGCAGGTCCCTCGCCACCTCCAGGGAGCGGCCGAGCGAGGTGAGGTCGCGTGGGGTGGCCGCGCCGCTCCGACAACGGCCGACGATGCGCTCGACATCGAGCACGCCATCCAGCAGATGGCGCAGCTCGCCCCGAAGGTCGGTCTCCTCGACCAGGGCCGCGACGATCTGCTGGCGGGAGAGGATCGGCTCGAGGGCGATCAGCGGCTGGCCCAGCCAACGACGGAGCAGCCGCGCCCCAAAGGCAGTCTTGGTACGATCCAGGACGGCGAGCAGGCTTCCGTCCTGTCCGCCGTGGACGCCGGCAGTGAGATTGAGGTTGCGCCGCGTCTGGCCGTCGAGCTGCATGAAGCTGGCAGTGGTGTAACCGCGCAGACTGGTCAACAAGGGGAGCAGTGACTCGTTGGTCTGACCGATGTAGCGAACGATAGCGCCCGCGCAGATCGTGGCCAGTGGGAGGGCATCGCAGCCGAAGGCGGCCAGCGACTGCGCGCCGAAGTGCAGGCGCAGCTGCTCTCGCGTCGCCTCCTCGTCGAAATGCCAGGAGTCGCGCGTGGTGCGATGGCCGGGCAGCGGGCAAGGCTCGACCTGATCGGAAGGCGTGAGGCACTCGGCCGGCGCGAGGCGGCGCAGCTCGGCCTCCAAGGTCCCGGCTGCCTCGGCGCCATCGAATTCCGTGGCCCAGAACTCGCCGGTGCTGACGTCGACGTAGGCCAGTCCGCCCGCGTCCTCGCGCCACACGACGGCTGCCAGGTAGTTATTCGCGCGCTGCGGCAGCAGGCCCGGCTCGACCAGCGTGCCCGGCGTCACCACGCGGACGACCTCGCGGTCGACCAGACCGTGGCCCGGCTCGCTCATCTGCTCGCAAATGGCCACGTGGTAGCCCTTGCGGATCAGGCGCGCCAGGTAGCCTTCAGCCGCGTGATAGGGGACACCGGCCAGGGGGACCCGCAGCTCCTTGCCAAACTCGCGTGACGTAAGGGTGATGTGCAGCTCGCGCGCTGCCGTGCGGGCGTCCTCCTCGAACATCTCGTAGAAGTCGCCCATGCGTGTCCAGAGGAGCGCGTCGGGGTGCTGCGCCTTGAGCCGCTGGTACTGCTCCCAGAAGGGAGTGATCCGTGGGGCAACCGGCATTCTCCCGCCCATCTAGTGAGTCCATCCGTGACGACGCGCCAGGAAACCCAATGGCCCCCAAGTGTAGGTGACGGAAGCCGGCATGGGAAGGGCGGCGCGTCGGTATCATGAATCGCTATGTCCCAGGACGTTATTTCGATCCGCGGCGCTCGCCAGCATAATTTGAAGGGCGTCGATCTCGACATCCCGCGCAACCGGCTCGTGGTCTTCACCGGGCTGTCCGGCTCCGGCAAGTCCAGCCTGGTCTTCGACACCATCTACGCCGAGGGGCAGCGGCGCTACGTGGAGTCGCTGTCGACCTACGCGCGCCAGCTCCTCGGTCAGATGGAGAAGCCGGATGTCGATGCCATCGACGGCTTGTCGCCGGCCATCGCCATTGACCAGCGTGGAGGCGGGCACAACCCGCGCTCGACGGTCGGCACCGTCACCGAGATCTACGATTTCCTGAGGCTGCTCTTTGCTCGGGTCGGGCAGCCGCACTGCCCGAACTGCGGAAGGCTCATTCGGGCGATGACGCCGCAACAGATGGCCGACACCGCTCTGGCCTTGCCGGAAGGGGCGCGGTTGATGTTGCTGGCGCCGTTGTCGGGCGACCACCCGCGGGGATTTCCGGGTGAGCTGGAGGATGCGCGTCGCAATGGCTTCGTCCGCGCCCGCGTTGACGGCAGGAACCTGGATCTGTCGACCGACGATCAAGGCGATGCCGGCACGGCGCAGGCCGTCGAGATTGTCGTCGACCGGCTGGTGATCCGGCATGGGGGAGAGGACGGCGACGCCACGCGTGTCCGCCTCACCGACTCGCTGGAGACGGCGCTGGCGCTGGGCAACGGCAGCGTGATCCTGGCCCAGGTCGACGGCGATGAGCAGCGGCTGACCACACGCTGGGTCTGCCCAGTCTGTGGCATCGCCATCCCCGAGCTGGAGCCGCGCACCTTCTCCTTCAACAGCCCGCAGGGCGCCTGCCCGGCGTGTACGGGGCTGGGGATCAAGCTGGAGCTGGCGCCGGAGCTCATCATTCACAATCTCGACCTCAGCCTGGACGAGGGGGCCGTCTCGCCGTGGGCGCGCTTCTCAGGGCAAGACGGCTACTATCCCCAGCTCCTGCGCGCGGCCGCCGAGCACGTCGGACGCGACACGCGCACGCCGCTGGCGGCCTGGACGGAAGACGAGCGGCGCTGGCTGCTCTACGGCCGCGACGGCGAGCGCATCCCCCTCCGCTACACCATTCGGGAGGGCCGCGTTCGCGAGTACACGACCACCTATGAGGGCGTGATCCCCATCCTGACTCGTCAGTATCGCGAGACCGACAACGAGCGGCTGCGCGAGGACATCGAGCGCTACATGACCGAGCAGCCGTGCCCCGAGTGCCACGGCGCGCGCCTGAAGCCGGAAGTGCTGGCCGTCACCATCGCGGGGCTGAACATCGCGCAGGTGTGTGCGTTGCCGGTGGGGACCTCTTCCGCTTCCTGGCTGCAATCGCTCGGGGACGACGATTCGCCGCTCACGGAGCGGGAGCGACTGATCGCCCGGCCGATTCTGCGCGAGCTGTTGGACCGGCTGCGCTTTCTACAGGACGTGGGTTTGGGGTACCTGACGCTGGACCGGCGGGCGAATAGCCTGTCCGGAGGCGAAGCACAGCGCACTCGGCTCGGCACGCAGATTGGCGCTCGGCTGTCGGGCGTGCTCTACGTGCTGGACGAGCCGTCGATCGGCCTGCACCAGCGCGACAACGCCCGGCTGATCGGCACGCTCGACCGCCTGCGCGACCTGGGGAATACGGTGCTGGTCGTCGAGCACGACGAGGAGACGATCCGCGCGGCGGACTGGCTGGTGGAGATCGGTCCGGGAGCCGGCGAGTACGGGGGAAGGATTGTCGAGGCCGGGCCGCCCGAACATATCGCCGCCAATGGCGCCTCCATCACCGCACGTTTCCTTCGTGGCGAGCGCCGGATCGACGTGCCGGAGCATCGCCGGCGCGGCAACGGACTCGGCTTGACGCTGCGCGGCGTGACCGCCAACAACCTCAAGGGGGTCGACGTCCGCTTCCCATTGGGCTGCTTGATCGCCGTCACCGGCGTCTCCGGCTCCGGTAAAAGCACACTCGTCGTTGACGTCCTGTATCGGGCGCTGGCCCAGCAGTTCTCCCGCGCGCGCGACCAGCCCGGCCCCTATGGGTCGCTGGACGGCGTGGAGCACCTGGACAAAGTCATCGACGTGGACCAGTCGGCGATCGGGCGCACGCCGCGCTCGAACCCGGCCACCTACGTCGGACTGTTCGCGCCGATTCGCGAGTTGTTCGCCCAGGTACCGGAAGCGCGAGTGCGCGGTTACTCGCCGGGCCGCTTCTCCTTCAACGTGCGCGGGGGGCGCTGCGAAGCCTGTAAAGGCGAGGGCTTGACGGTCATCGAGATGCAATTCCTACCCAACATCTACGTTTCCTGCGACGTGTGCCACGGCAAGCGCTACAACCGCGAGGCGCTCGAGATCCGCTATCGTGGCCACTCCATTGCCGACGTGCTGGACATGACCGTGGAGGAGGCGCTGGCGCTGTTCGAGAACATCCCCTCGATCGCCGGCCGCCTGGAGACGCTTCGCGCTGTGGGCCTAGGCTACATCCGGCTGGGACAGCCTGCCACGACGCTCTCGGGCGGCGAGGCACAGCGCGTAAAGCTGGCCGCCGAGCTGGGGCGCCGCGCCACCGGGCGGACGCTCTACATCCTGGACGAGCCGACGACGGGGCTGCATTTCGCCGACGTACAGCGGCTGCTCGAAGTGTTGGCGCGCCTGGTGGATGCCGGCAACACGGTATTGGTGATCGAGCACCACCTGGATGTGATCAAGTGCGCCGACTGGGTGATCGACCTCGGCCCCGAGGCTGGCGAGGCAGGGGGCCAGATCGTCGCTGCCGGCACGCCTGAGCAGGGCGCGGCGAGTCCAACCAGCGTCACGGGGCGGTATCTGGTGCGGACGTTGGAGCGCGGCGCGGCGAGGGTGTAGCGTTACCCAATGCCGGCAACAGTGATGGCCCCTAACGCTGCTGGATCGGCACGTAGTCGCGGCGGTCGACGCCGACGTAGAGGGAGCTGGGGCGGATGATGCGGTTATTGGCGAGCTGCTCGATGATGTGGGCGCACCAGCCGGTGGCGCGGGCCATCACGAAGATGGGCGTGTAGAGCTCGATGGGCAGGCCAAGCAAGTAGTAAGTCGGGCCGCATGCGAAATCGACGTTGGGAAAGAGGTGCTTTTCCCGCGCCATCACGTCTTCGATGATCTGGCTGATCTCGGCCCACTTGGTCTCGTGCCAGCGCTCACCGAGGACCGTCATGCGCTCTTTGAGGATGCGCGCCCGCTGGTCGCCGTTCTTGTAGACGCGATGGCCGAAACCCATGATTAGTTTCTTGGCCGCGAGCTGCTCCATGATGTACGGCTCCGCGCGCTCCGGCGTGCCGATCGTTTGCAGCAGCTTCATCGCCCCCTCATTGGCGCCGCCGTGCAACGGTCCTTTCAGCGTGCCGATGGCGCTGGTGACGCCGCTCCAGAGGTCGGACAAGGTGGATACGGTCACGCGGGCGGCGAAGGTGGAGGCGTTGAACTCGTGGTCGGCGTAGAGGATCAGCGAGACGTCGAAGGTGCGCAGATCTTCCTTGGGCGGCGTCTTGCCGCGCAGCATATAGATGAAGTTGGCGGCGTGGGAGAGGTCGTGCGTCGGAGCGATCGGCGCACCGGCGCGCGAGAGTACCCGCCATGCGCCGGTGACGATGGTGGGCAGCTTGGCGATCACGTCGCGGGCCTGCTCCTGCGTGCTCCCGGCGGAGAACGAGCCGAGGAAGGACACGCACGTGCGGAGTACATCCATCATGTCGGCGCCGGACGGCAGCAGTTGGATGAGCGACCAGAGCTGATCCGGGACGTGCCGCCGCGCCGCCAGGTCGGTGCGAAACGCGTCGAGCTGCTCGCGTGTCGGCAGCTCGCCCTGCAGGAGTAGATAGGCCACCTCTTCATAGGAGGATTGATCGGCCAACTGCTCGATGGGGTAGCCGCGATAGCGCAGCTCATCGTGAGTGGTGGAGATGGCCGTTTCGCCGGCAATGACTCCGGCCAGGCCGGGGGAATAGGACTTGTCCGCCGTCGACGTTGCACTCATAGCTCACCTTCCTTGCCCGCTAGCTCAGCATCCACTTGTCCATACTCAGCGTAGCGGAGTAGATCATACAGTTGGGCTCGTGTGTCCATTCGTGGCAGCAGCGCGGCTTGCGTGCCGGAGGCCAGCAGCTCGGCATACCCTTCGCGCATGGCGCGTAGGGCCAGCCGGAACCCCGTCATCGGGAAGATCACTGCCGCGTAGCCCAGCGCGGCGAAGCGGGCCGCGCTGATCAGCGGTGTCCTCCCGAACTCCGTCATGTTGGCCAGGAGGGGGCCGTCGACCGCCGCCGCGAAGCGGCCGAACTCGTCTTCGGAGGTCAACGCTTCAGGGAAGATCAGGTCGGCCCCGGCGTCTAGGCAGGCCTTGGCACGATCTACCGCGTCGTCGAAGCCAGTGACGCCGCGGGCGTCGGTTCGGGCGCAGACGACGAAGTTGGCGTCGCCG
>Ga0102924_1005302_pt1 | contig 12560 bp, 12 predicted proteins | sample PaiPotPPM11metaG_FD_80116 | JGI IMG/M metagenome (GOLD analysis project Ga0102924, IMG submission 80116) | Iron sulfur acid spring bacterial and archeal communities from Banff, Canada, to study Microbial Dark Matter (Phase II) - Paint Pots PPM... ... | reverse complement strand
CTATGGATACAGATGGATAGCAGAAACAGCATTCTCTTCGATCAAGAGAACATTCGGTGAACATGTAACAGCTAGAAAATTCTCTCACATGGTAAAAGAGATCTTCCTGAAGGCAGCTCTTTATAACATGTTCAATCGAATGGCCTAGCTAGCGGCTTGCATAATCTAAGATTCTAATGAATCATGCAACAGAGCACAGTATTATATATATAGTGATTTCAGCTATCAATTCTTCAAAGAGCGCATAGTTTCTTATTGCATGACTCATAATTCATTAAACTAATACTAAAGAAGAAAGTGGTACTCTCTATCAGTAGAGACTAGAATGATTGTCGTAGGATTCTGTGTCGTAATAGTCTGGCAATCTCGACAGTCTGTCTTCTGAATCTACCGAATTTGCAAAGACAAGTAATTTGCAGTTATCACACCTGAGCATCAAGTTGTTTGTCCTCGTCGGCTTCATTATCGCTTGTAGATTGCAAAGAATGCAGCGAACAGTTCGATCCATTCTGTAGTAAAATAACTGCTATCCTAGCTATAAATATACCGAAACGTAGACAAATACATCACCTGTCAATAACTTAATAGATATGGAAATGACGAACGACAGTTCAGGGCTGACTGCAGCCATTTAATGGAGGACGCGATGTCTGATACCGTAGCCATGACTATTATTGTTGCCGACTTACTACTCGTGTTGTTAGTTTAAGACTGAAGTCGACTCAATGGTGTTAGGTGCTGCGGTTGTTCTATTACCAGTCAGTTGTACTTGTGGAGAGGGTTATAGCAAAGACTCACTTCGCTTATCTGCTTCAACATAGATTACAGGAATGAATAACATACCGAGAGCAAAAGCGCATGGCATCAAAGCTATTGTCGACATCTTAGTAGACTGTATGTTACTGGTTAATCAGATTGTTCGAGACCCAAGTTGCCAAGGCACTAAGCGTCGAGTGGTTGGACACATTAACAACGGTAAGCACAGCATTTCCGCTGCGTATTTCATTAATAAACTGCGGCATCGGTGCAAACTCGAGATGGTCTATGGGAAGATGCCCAGCGAGATATTCCTTTGTTATACTGTCTGTCTGTGCGTAGGGAAAGTGTCTAAAGAGCACACCGTTTGCCCAATATAGAACACCAAAAAAGCCACCAATTCCTCTCTGCGCAGGTGGGATGACGGCATCTACGTATGCTTGCATACTCTCGAATTGCGTATGGCTTCTTATGGTAATCTTCTGGTAAGGCTGAAGAGTGACTTCGATTGACACGCCTACCGAATCTCTGAGGAAAAGTACATAGTTCGATTATTAGGTGATGCTGTTAATATCATCGTTTCTTCGTCAAGAGAGCTCTTGCTGTAGACGGAGAATGATCGTGTCCGCATAGGGCTAATGGGGTATCGTATTTCATATGACTTCTTGATGTGATCTATTGGTAAGGTTTTAAGGCAGCGTCTTGGGATCATTGTTTATACCTTTTAAAATAATCTGAAGCACCTGGTCTCCTGGTTGCTGCTGTTATTAGCATTTGCTCACGCTGGGAAGCCTGAGGTCTGTAAGTTGGGGATGTTCTACCGCTCGTAGTAGCTACCGCCTCAGGATAGGGCAGCAAAGCAGATAGTTCCGCTTCTCTTTCTAACCCTTCTGGCATCATTTGGAGGTCGTCGAAGACTACTCCTGTTTGCGCTACAACATTTCTCTGACCAGGTACCAATGCAGATAGTAAACCATTGATAATATCTTTTCCCAACGGGCTAATCCCATAAAAGACCCTTTCTCCCGTTTTTGCACCAAAGTCTTCACGTCTTTCAACCATGGCACCTTTTGATAACATATTCAAAGCAAACGTAAGGCTTCCTTTTCTCCGGATGTTTAGATCTTTCAGTAGTTTGCTATACGAAACGTCATCATTGGATATGAGATACTCGACAATCTTCCAGCGAGTTTCATTGTCCAGCCCCTTTACGGCATATTTTATTATTTCGGGGAACTCAAAATTAATGTATGCCATAGGACAAATGGATTTGTCCTGGATTAAAATGTTTTGCTACATGGTCCTAGATGATTATTCAGCTTTATATCATAGCAACGGAAACACGATTAATCAACTGACTTGAAGTCATGGATGAATATTCCGTCACCTTCCTTTTTGGAGAAACGAAGAAAACTAAAAGTTACCATTTATGGTCCGTACGGGGAGTATGAAAAGAGAATAAATGGTATAGCCCAAAAACTGCGAGAGAAGTATGAATTTATAGACACGTTCATCGTCAAAGATAGGCCAGATCATCGACAACAACAACCGCATGAAGATTATAACGTATTCTCGAGGGACAAAAGTTTTCATTATCTACGACGGTCTGACGTTAATATGTTCATTTTCTATTGTGGTGCACACAACGAAAGCGTGGTAGTAGAATTAATGGAGCTTTGTCACAGCATCAGTTGGAAACGCATATGCTCTGCGATTATGTTAGACAAAGGATGCAACATGGCCGCTTTACTTGACGCGCAAATAACCGTCTCTCATATTCGAGTTGATGCGTTTAATGGGAAGAATGATCATTGCGACGACGAAATTCTAAGATTTGCATTCGCAAAATGCACTCTATTCCTAAAGGTCAAATTCGATTCACTAGGTTAAGACAGTTGTTTTCCTTTGCATATACTGGACTACAGCAACTTTCTTGGAATCTGTTAGCACCCTTACAAGAAGAGAATAAGCTTTATCATTTTTGTTCTTCTTATTGTCGGTTTCTCGATCAATATGGGGTCAAATTCTTTTTCGTCTACAAATTCCTTAACGTTTATAGTGCTTGTCGTCTTAAGCTTGATTCTGTCCAAGTCAGACTTATCTATTACGATGTAGCTATCTTTACTGACCTCGTATCCCTTTTTTATTTCTGAATAGGAGACCTCCCTTTCTTCGACCGGACACCATTTCTTATCGCACAGTTGGTTGAAGGAGAACTCCGTATCTTCTGTGGCCAAATACACTCCTACAGGAATATTGACCAGCCCAAAGCTTATGCTTCCTCTCCGCATACTACGCAGAGGCAAACGATTTCAGCTACAGCTCGTCTTTCGCATTAATATATCAGCTATAGAAGTAAAGCTAGGGATCGTTAGCTACGAATCTTGTTATGTAAGACTACTCTGATAAGTACACTTGTCATTTAGGGACTATTCAAATGATTAGAATGCTGAAACCGATCACACTTCAGAAGGAATTAATATTCAACTTCACTTGGACCTCCTCTCAAACTGATATTTACTCTATTTCTATCTCTCTGATCCAGAGTTCTTGTCCATATCCTTCATCACTAAGATCAACCAGCTTTCCTTGAACCAAGACCGTACGACCAACAAAATCGGTGAGTTTGTTTTCCACATTAGCGGCATACACCGACATCTGACCGTCCTCGGTTACCAATGCATATCTCAATGACGTTCGCGTATCCGGACCAGCTTGCACTTCTCGATGGTTGAATTCGCCTCTTAGGCGCGTCTCTGGCTCGCTACGATTAATGTACCACTCAGCGCCAGAATAAATCTCAGTCATGAGTACTCCTCTAGTTATTCATATGGATATCATGTCTGATAAGTTTTTGCATTTGACGTTTCGAGAACGAGATATTTAGAGAACTGCTAAATCATACACACGGACGTAGCTTTATCCCACTCGTACGTGAGCTGCCCAATAGACGTTCTGTAAACCAGTACGAACATCGTAACCACGTATCCGAAGCTTCCATCTTCCAGTCGCGACAGGTCCGTCGAAACGTGCCCGTTCAAAGATGCTCTTGACAGAGAGACTTGAGGCTCTCTCTACTCCACTAGGGTCAATTAGATATAAGTCAATATCATTATGAGGTAGCTGTGGTGATTCTGGCCACCACAGGGCTCCGTCCAGGCCAGTACCCAGTAAAGTTCGTCGGGCCAATGCCCACGCCCAGGCTCCTTTAACCTCCAACGGAATGTCCAGAGTCACGCCGTTGGAAATGGCTACTTTCCCCCACCATACCCAGCCGTCCGTAGGTAGCTCCAGTGGTCCTGCTCCGGTCGTATTGTCGAATGGATAATACCGTACGCCTGATAGAATTAAGTGAACATACACTTGACCCGGGTCTATTGAATGGCTATTTCGTCTCAACCAGTTTCGTAGTAGTGCCGCTGCGGCTGCGGCGTACGGCGTGGCTCCGCTAGTTCCAGAAAAAACACGAGAAGCTGTGTCCGAATGGTTACTAGCCGTTTCGGTGTTAGTGGGGGCTTGGATATCTGGCTTCACACGATTGTCAGCCGATGGTCCGCGGCTCTGAGCCTGGATCTGACTCAATGTTCGTACATCATAGTCTCCCACTCCTATCACCTTGTGTGCATTTGCTGGTGCATTCACAGTATTCGAATTAGGTCCGTTGTTACCATTGGCTGCAACAATGACAGCACCAGCATCAAAGGCATTGTTGGCAGCGCTCGAAATAGCGCAAACGTGATTCCCGAGGCCCTGCACTTCAGCAACTATTATCCTATCCAGCGATGCTAGTGCTGCTTGGAAGGCCCTAATGACGGCATCAGTATCTAAGGCCCCGTCAGAGTACACCTTAAAGCTATCCATCTTCACAGCGGTTGCCCCTCTCGAACCATTACCCTGGTTAGAATTAGCAGTAATGATTGCGGCTGCGCAGGTACCATGATTGTAGTCGTCATTAGCGTTAAGACCTCTCCCTGTACTGCAGTCGGCTCCACCGTTTATACAGTCACGCCGGAAACCGAGATGAGATGGAGACGAGAACAAAGTGTGAGTGAAACGAAGCCCGGTGTCCAGCAGACCGATCCATCCTTTTTTCAAGCCAAGCTCGAAGTACGGGTCACTAGCAATGCGTCTCCTACCCTGGCTAACGTCATATTTCAATGGCGGCCCTTCGCCGACGTATCGGGGCTCGCTAACGTCATATTTCAATGGCGGCTCTTCGCCGCCGTATCGGGGTTGGGCATATATGATATCCGTACGTTCAATCAACTTTGGAATCTCCTTGAGAGAGGCCTCTGCCAGAACTGCATTAATCAACCAGAATTTGTCTAACACTCGGACCTCAAATCTGTCAGTGATTTCGCCGACAAGCTTTGCATACGTGTCCGCACGAAGCTTTTTTATTTTGCTAATTAACACTTCAGTGCGCTTTAGGACTTTCTTGTTGTCAACAGATTTACGTGACTCATTTGGATTGGGCTCTGGGAACGGCGGAATTTTTAAGTCATCTCGGAAGTTAATGATAATCTGTTCTGTTTCGTTTGGCCTCAAAGTAATCCATTTCTTCAACACAGGATGAATCTTCTCCAGCACAGGAGTTTCCACACTCTCATCGACATTTTTTTTATGAGATGGGTTTTTTGTGAAGGCGCTCCGTGATATCCTCGCCAAAGAGAACTTTATGATCTTAGCGTTTTTGATCAGGGCAGTATTTACGCGGTAGAAGGTACGCTCTTTTGGGAGCTCCGCCTTATACCTCTTCTCGGCCATAATGCCTTATGATAGAATTGCGTTAAATAAAAGTTGTAATCTAGGAGATCCTAAAAAACACGTGTCAAGGCCAGGGATAAAGTCATACTATACGATAATATCACATGTCCGTTCTGCTTCTGAATATCATCAAGTTTTTAAAGAATAAAGAGGTGAGAAACATGCCATGAGTAATCCAGCGAAAGATTTTGTAAATCGGACCGGCTGTACTCTGCTCCTATATCCCAGAGATTTTGCCTGCGGTGACGTATTCGAGGAAGCAAGCGAGAAGGATCCTGAGCGTCTAGGCAGGTTGTCCCAGGTTTTGAAGCCAAACCCGAATATTGGACCATTGGATATGACTAGATTTCTATATGATCCTACGCCCGACTCGCAACTTATAACCAACTATACTGATTTCTCTTCTGCGGAACTCAGCGGCGGCTTAAATAAGGCACCATTTGCTGCACTTAGTGGTAAGTTTCAATATCAGGATTTTCAAAGCTTAGTATACCAGTTTCTCGAAAATACGATGCAGGTCTTAAACGTACTAGATCTCAATGGGGAAATGAAGAAGTACAGTTTCGATACTGCCAAACATCTATTTGATTTCGACAAGAAGAAGTATTACATTATTACGGAAGTCAGGCGGTCAAAAAAATTCGTAATATGTACCTATAGTGCCACGGAAAAGGGAGGGCAGCTCATATTGGAACTTATGAATTTATTTGATATTAAGGGAGCTGCGATTAAGAGCGAAAGTAACATGCAGTGTGCTGGGAGTCCTTCGACCGACTTCGCATTGGCGTATGGCGTAAAATTAGCGCCCTTGACAAGGGATTACTACATTTTGCCACCAGAGGAAGGTCCGGGGCAGGCGGAATATGCGAAAATTGGCGGGCCGGACCATGTCCTTACGATACTAAGAGGCTAGGTGGGTGAATATTGTGTCAGCACGAAGTGAAGCGTTGTAATGCATGCTCATAAATGCAACCTAGGTTTATCGGTAGAGTGGTTCGTACACTGCGTATTGGTCTAAGGAACCTATTTTCAACATATATTGTTAAATGTATATTTACAATTTGGTTCTGTCGGCCACTTAAAGTAAAAACTCTAAAGATTGGCCATGACTTATCTTATCGAGAGCTCATTTTAAGCACTGATATCCCTAACAGCCCTAACAGCTGGACCAATGCTATAGTGTAAGGTGTAGGAGTATTCTCGGCTAATACGAACTCTGCCAGCTGCTCCGAAAATACTCAACTGAATCAGGTCAGACTCTAAATCAGTCGTTGTTTATGTCCATCATTGAGCCAAGCTGCCCTTCCCCCTTCAATCCACCGATAACTTTGATTAACATTGGTAGGCTCAGGGTTAAACGCAATTTTGCAGGCACTCTGCGGATACGCAACAGTTGCTAAACTCCAAATAACGAGGAATGGAAAATATTTATGTGCTAAATCCCCATCGGTCCCCTTTGTAAGGAAATATAGCAGATTCATAATTCTTTTTACCTTGCGTGGGTTAGGGGGACATCCATCGACTATTAATTGTCGCTCTTTCTCTGGAAGAGACGAAGCAAGTCGCCGCGTATAGGATGTGCTTGGAAATGCGATCCCGGGTTGTTAAGTGCGTGGATAGCTTGATTTGTGATATCTGTCAGGTAAGTGGTCATGACTTGAGTGAGTGTGTCAGTGTCGATTAGATACTAAGCGGAATCCGAATTGTCTCTAGTATCTTATGATGTTATGACTAACCCGAGTTAAAGATATCAAAGGAATAGAAAGGTGTTTAGCTTGGTTTACACTAAGTTAACTCGAAAGAGAAAATACAGACTTAACGCTTTTGGTTTCTAAAATATAAAAGGGGGGTTCAACCATGAACCATCAACATACGATAGCTATTACTATACATATAGTCCCGAATAAGCCAATAGCCACCTTGAAAGGCATCGGTACTTTCCATCGTTTTTGTTGTCGCGCTTGTTTGCTTTTACTTGTCAATTACTTTGATTCACCTTCCTTAGTTTTCCTTGATCATGGTTCCCTTTCTCAGTAGTTTGTTTGCTTGACATTCACCAATGACTCCTTTCGCTGCATCGTTGTTCAGCTCATCCTCTTCTTAACCCAAAAACAAGTCCTGGCATAAATCCGAAAGCAGATGTTATTGGTAAGCCTTCTGATCCCATTGTTGGAGGATGGGCTTCGAAATGGGATGACGTGTCGTTAAATGCATGAATAGCTTGATTTGTGATATCAGTCAGAGTACCTTTTGCAATATCTTCTATTGGAATCCATTTTACATCTAACCATCCTTTGTATGATAAGTATGAAAGTGCAACTACAAACAACCCAACAATTATCGCGGCTAGTTTGATTAGTTTCCTAATCGCATACCCAGCTACTGCTCCGAAAAGAAATCCTCCACCAGCTGAAAAAATAATATCCTCAAATGCCAACTGAGTCACAGTCTTTAAGCTACGATAACTGAGGGAACTATTTAGCTTCTGTGGATTCTGTTTCTAGAGAACCGTATATAACAAAATCCAAATCGAGTTGGCAGCACATGGCGCGCCAGTCTCATGATATTAGTACAATAAAGAAAGAAGAAGGAAATTGCTTGTCTGTAGCTAGTTATTCTACTTCCATGCCCATTCTTTAACCGAAATATTACCCATCAAGTCCAAATCATATTCTTCAATGCCTACGACGTTTTTGAGAAAAGCAAGCTTTCCTGTCGAAGTTGTACTGTAAATATGTAGGCCATGTACTATTGTTGCTCCGCCATTAGTGGTTTGGCCAAATCCCTGTCCATTATAAGTTGCCACTTCCCCGTCACTAGCCCTGATGAGTCCTTGTCCTACACCATAGCCTGTGCCATTAGGCCTAAAGCTGACCGAAGATGTTTCGGTTGCACTAACATTTACACCGTTCATCATTCCATTAAACAAAAAAGAATACTCTATCTTTGGTGAGACGCTGTTGACATCTAAGATCCTGGTGCCTATAACTTTTCCTTTAGCTTCGAAAAATGGCTTTCCTAATGTAGTTGTGTTTATAGTATTAACGCTCATTGTTGTGTTGGATGTTGGTACCGGCGTTGATATGGTAGCTGCGAGTGCTTTCTGTGTCTCTTGGCTAGTGGCAGCCGAGAATGACCATATCAGGGCCGTAGCTACAGCAATACCCGATATTGAGGCTAGAAGATTCATGCGTCGGTTTTGTTTGATCATTGACGAGTATGAGTTAAGAGTAGGCTTTTAACAGTGTGATTTTATTTGAATTGATCATTTACGATTCTTTCGTTTAAAGCCAAGGATATAGCAGCGATGACAATGAGTCGCCCTGACTAACTAGCCAAGTCCTTTTTTCCTAAAAAAGTGAGGTCTGCTGCATCTAGCGTCCTACACTAATTAGGTTGTACGTAGCCAACATAGGTCCGTACGCAATAGCTACAGCAGCAGCTACCGCAGCCACACCTCCAATAAGAGATAAGATTTTACGCATGCCTTTACATAATATATCGTATTATAAAAGCAATGTGACTACAATGTTCGACATTGTGCGACATTGTTCCACACATAACAAGGTCTTGTGACACGCTCTCTAGAGGATCTCTTATTGTAATATGTTTTCACTACGATTTCTAACAACCCAATAAGATTAGATTCCACATTGTAACACTTGTTGCGTATTACTATCATACAATACAAAGGTCCTACGCATAATAGCATTGAATCGGATGACAGGTGATAATAATAGTACAGCACAACTACATACCCAAGGTTCACAGGCTATTAACGGACATGGACAAGCTAGGATTGCATTACTTGTATCATACCTTGATAAGCTTTCCTGGTTGTTTTTTCTTTTTAGCTAAATATTGACTGACTGATTAGTTCACCCTGATAGTAGTCTCCTTTCCCCGTCTGATAAGTAAGTAACTTTCCCCTTTGCGAACTTGTGGAGAGATGCCTATTCTTATCTCAGAACTTTGATGTCGTGGCCTTATTCTTAGTATGAATCCGCAGCAAGGGCACCTTGAGCCTTGCCAGCTTAGAAATATTTCACATCTGGAACAGCGCTTATAACCTTTCTCATAGTAACTACCCCTTCGCTCTTTATTGATTCTATAACGTGTACAGATATTTCTACAGCTCATTTTACTGCAGACTATTTTCCTTCTTTCGCAGACTAGATAAAGATATCATGTGACTTTTACACAACTACGCATAACAACAACAACTGCAATGTTCGACGTTATCCCACAGTGTTCCACATTGAATGGGGTGTTCTGCAAAATTAAATCTCGAAGGAAAACGTGATTGCACCCTCCGTCACACTAGTGAATTTGACGACTCCTAATGCGACTGGTTCAATCAAACCGCCCAACATAGCTTTCATTGCTAATGAGAAATTCATGTTTATGTCATGGCTGACAGTAAAGCAGTGGACTTTATTATCGACCCTATGATGATAGGATTGAAACCTCCTAAACCACACGCCTAAAAATCGAACCAAGGTGGTACTATTAACTTCAGGATAAAAATAAGATACATACTCTTTAGCTATTGTGTGGCCAAGTTTTCTTCCTATGTCCTCAATATCCTTTTTTTCTTTCAGTTGATTAAAGACATTTCTTAGAAAATCCTTGCTGACCAAAATAAAGCCGAGCTGTTCAAAATACATATCACACGTAACATAGTCTTCTAATGTTTTGTTGATCAAACTGCTGAGCGAAACTCCCCTTTTTTCTGCTTCCTTTTCTAAAGCGTTTAGTACATTTCCTTTTATCCTAAAGCTTGAATGCACAAGCTTATTCTTATCTGATGCATTGGCAACGTTCACATTTGGATATCCTCCTTGTTCGTTATTTTTCGGAACTCCTCTCTAGAGAGTATGAATATACTATTGCTATAAGGTTTACTGGTTATTCTTATGAAATGCCATTTTAACGTCAAAAATATGAAATATTTCCTAAAGTTTGATACTTTTTAGGAATTGTAGTACTTTTTGTGTTTTGCACATCTATATGTGTAGTTTGAAGAACGAAATTAATTCGTACTTCGTGAGCGAATGAAAAAATATTAATCATGCGAATAGCACACGAACTCCTACGAGAAAAAACAGATCTGCAGCTTACAGAATCTTACTTGTAGATGACGATCCTGATATTACATTGGGTTTGAAGAGCGGTTTGGAAAACAATGGCCCATTTTCAGTTTACGCTTTCAATGATCCCCAAGAAGCCTTAGCGGCTTTCGAAGCTAATTTCTATGATCTCTTACTGCTTGATGTTAGAATGCCAAAGATGAATGGCTTCCAATTATATAGACATCTAAAAAAGATAGATGATAGTCCCAATGTGTGCTTTATTACAGCATATGAAACATATTATGAAGAGTTGAAGAAGGATTTTCCAACGCTAGCTGTAAACTGTTTTATCAAGAAGCCAATTGAAATAGATGATTTGATAAGACGTATAATAGAAGAGCTAGAGTCGTAGCATAGAAACTTTCCTTTCCTGGTAGGACAAGTATACCTAGTCTCATATTATTGTGGAACATTGTCCCACTATGTCGAACATTGTAGTCACAATGCCTTTATAATACGATATATTATGTTAAGGCATGCGTAAAATCTTATCTCTTATTGGAGGTGTAGCTGCAGTAGCTGCTGCTGTAGCTATTGCGTACGGACCTATGTTGGCTACGTACAACCTAATTAGTGTAGGACGCTAGATGCAGCAGACCTCACTTTTTTAGGAAAAGGACGTAGCTGGTGGGTAGTATTGATGAAGGGGACAGTATGCCTATAAAACTCAAGTGCTAGCCTTCGGGGCCGGCCCGTTGTCTATGACCCTGGAGATCTCTAACGTCGGCGCCAAGGATCTGATCATCAACAGCGTTCAGCGGCTCCTGGGCTCGAGCGCCTTCACGGTACTTTCCACCCACAGCACGCCGCTGGCCATCAGCCCGGGCAACCAGGTTGACTTCACCGTCCGGTATATCCCGACAACGAGTGGCACCCAAGAAATGGCCGTGATCCGCATTAGAAGCAACGACTCTATGGCGCCCTTTGTCGATGTGGCTGCGACCGGCAATGCCTAGGAAAAATAGGAAGAGGATGAGATGAGCATAAATCGCAATCTCGGCTTGAGCTCAAGAGAATCGCAATACGAGACTCAAACCCCTCGGAAGTCAAAGTGAGGCCAGGTCAACTAGTGAGGCATCTAATCCCGCTGATTTTAGAGTGGGCGGAGGTCCTTGTAAGACGCGTCTTTCACCCTTTCTTGCTGTCAACAGATTGTTGGGCATTGATCACTTGGGACCGCTACTACCTGCGATCGTCTATAAACATACTGCGTCTACAAATCATACTGGGATGATATATCAGGATGTTTCAGGATAAACTACTCGAAGCATCTATTCTCCTTTCAGGCTCCATTTAGACGTAAATAGAAAAATGGACGAGGAGCATGCATGAGGGCTTCGGTTTTGTACATTTGATTTGTGGTGGTACTGCTCATACTAAGATACTCTCTTACAGCTTACCTGTATATACGATCGAGATTAACTACTTTTGACGTGAGTTCAAACCGATTGTTTAGAAGGGTAGAATACAGAGTGGCTGTGGTGCTGCAGATTCTCATAACAACAGAAAGGGGTGTCCGAGTTCTACATGGTCCCAATCAGATACGGTAATGAATGTTTTATGGTTATGGATGCAAGGGAATGGTAGACAAGGCTAATGGTACTCTTTATAAGCCGCGATGGTTATTTTTATGGCATTAGATTTTACTTCTGTCAGAATAAGAGGTTGAGATTCGGTTGAATTTTCATTTGCATCCCTCTGAGCCCGCACACTAATATTCTTTGGATTAAAACTACTTTCAGAATGTGGAATTATATTCCTGGCCTAGGAATTTGAGATGGTTGACGGATAAAATGGTTGTACTCCAGAGATGACAGTAATGGCAAGCTGGTTTAGCTTTTTTCTGACGGTGCGGGTATTTTGCAGCTAATCTGCGTAGTTCATGAATCTTTGCCTCGGTTTCTT
>Ga0102924_1005301_pt1 | contig 12563 bp, 12 predicted proteins | sample PaiPotPPM11metaG_FD_80116 | JGI IMG/M metagenome (GOLD analysis project Ga0102924, IMG submission 80116) | Iron sulfur acid spring bacterial and archeal communities from Banff, Canada, to study Microbial Dark Matter (Phase II) - Paint Pots PPM... ... | reverse complement strand
CAGCCGCTGCGCCGGCGGCAGGCGGTCCAGGGCGCGCCGCAGCCGGTCCCGGTCGTCGGCCGCCACCACGACCGTGACGGGGTCCACGGTGTAGGTCTCGTCACGCCAGAGCGTGTCGATGCGGGCCGCGTCAAGCATCTCCCGCTGCTGCACCAGCCCGCGGATCCGGTCCCGGCAGACATTCACGCAAATGCGCATCAGCCAGGTGGACAGAGCCGCCTCGCCGCGAAACGTGTGGATGGAGCGGATGGCCCGCACGGCTGTCTCCTGGACGGCGTCTTCGGCGTCGCTTCGGTCCCGAAGTAATTTGTACGCAAGCCCGTAGAGGCACCCGACCTCTGACTCGAAGCCGGCGGCCAGATCCGTTTTTGCCGTCGCGGCATCCTTGTCCGCGTGAGCCGCCACTCCATAAGGATATGTCCGGCTATCGGCCCGATAGGGCTTTGCGGCCGCTGAAGGGGGCGCCGATGACCGGGGCCACCAGGCAAAAATTGACGAAACCGGCCAGGAACACGACAACGCCGACAGCGATCAGGGCGATGGTCAGGGCTCCGTGCGCGAAGAGGATGCCGGCGCCAGCGATCGCGATGCCGGCGACGATGCGAGCGCCCCGGCCGACGGGTCCTGCCATGAAACGAGCAAACTGCATGTGATATTCCTCCTGTGGTCGAGTTATCTGCTGCATCTTTATTGACCGAACCCCGGTCGAAAAGGATGCAATGAACATTTCCGTCCGCACCGTTAACCGGCCGGACCGGTTGAGCTGGCTGCTCTGGATCTCGGCCGCCAGCGTCTTTGCCATCCTGCCCCACAGCATCGAGGACTTCGCCAACGGGATCCCGGCCCGCTTCGGCTTGGCCGTGCTGCCGGCCGCCTTCGGCCTAGCGGCGCTGTTTGCCGGGCAGCTGCTGGGCACCGGCCTGGCGATGCGCGGTCGACGGGCCGGCTCCGCCCTGCTCGGAGCGGTCGGCCTGGTCTGGGTAGCCGGCGCCCTCCTCGACCACGTGTCGGAACTGTTCAACCTCGGGTGGCGGTCGGGCCTGATCTCGGTCCTGCTGGTGTGGGCGATTCTGCTGAGCGAGGGCGCGATCGTGGTCCTGGCCGCGTCGGGACTTTGGCGCCGATGAGCGTGGCACCCGGCCGGCCCGCGCCGGAGCTCTGCCTGAGGGACGTTGCCGGAGCGCCTCGCTGCCTGCGCGATCTGCGCGGGCAGCCTGTGGTCGTGGTCTTCCTTCGCTACCTGGGTTGAATCCCCTGCCAGGAACATCTGTCGCTTCGCGACAGCGGCAGACGGATCTCACGGGGGCCCACGTCGTGGTGGTCAGCTTTGCCGCGGCTCGGACGGCCGCCCGATACCTTCAGCCGTGACGCCCGGACTTCGACGTCTGGGTCGACCCACGACGGGAGGCCTACCGGTCGTGGGGACTTCGGCGGCGCGGCTTTACGTCGTGGTTTACGGCGGGAACCAACCGGATCTACGCCAACGCCTTCCGCCACGGTCGCGCTGGCATCCGCGGCAACTGGACTTCCGCCAGCTGGGCGGCGACGCAGTGACCGACACTGGCGGCATCCTGCGGCTCTGGCACCCGAGCCGTTCCCCTGACGATAGGCCCTCGGTGGACGCCCTGATCGCAGCGGTACGGTCAGCCCGCTAGACCGCGACCCGCGAGCCACGGTCGAGCGAGTACCGGGTCAGCGCATAACGCTTCCATGGTCTGGCGTATCGATTGGGTCGCCTGCCCGCGCCCAGTCCTCGATTCCTCCGTTGACATGCACGACATCAGCCCCGGCTGCCTGGAGCAGGCTGGCTGCGATCCCGGCGCGGTAGCCGGAGGCGCAGTGAACATAGAGCTTGCGACCACCGGCTGCGAGCTCAGCGGCTTGCGCTGGAACCGACTGGATCGGCACATGCGCGGCACCCGGAAAATGGCCGGAGTTCCACTCAGAGTCCTGCCGCACGTCGAGAACCTTCCGGTCGCCGGCCACCTGTCGCTCCTGCTGAAGCTGTTGCATGGCAATCGTTGGATAGGAGATCAGTGCGAATTCGGCCTCCTCCCAGGCGGTGACTCCGCCCGCAAGCCAGCCGGCAATGGTGTCGATCCCGATCCGAGCCGCCTGTCGGACGGCCTCCCCGGCCTCCTCTCCCGACCGAGACACCAGCACGAAGCGGCTTCGCATCGGAAAGATCCAGCCCAGGTAGGCGCTGAAGGGCCCCTCAAGCTCGATGTTGGTGGATCCGGGGATGTGGCTTGCGGCAAACTGTTTCCTCGGCCGCGTGTCGATGAGAACGGTGCCCTCGGCAATGAGTGTGTGAACCCGGTCGGCTGACAGTGCCTCCAGGGGCCGACCCGGCCAGGGGCGTGAGCCCCCGCGGTTGATCGGGCCCATCTCCGCGTAGTAGGCCGGATAGGGGCTCAGTCCTTCCAGCTGTTGCCGGATGAAGCTGGCCTCGTCAGCGGCCAGCAAGGCGGGATTGCGGCGCTTCTCCTTCCCCACCGTGGTCCAGGTCTCGTCGGAGGCCGGCGAGCTGGTGCAGAACGAGCCACCACCATGTGTCGGTCCCACCACCACGGGCTCGGGCAGACGGGCGATCTTCGCGGCAGAACGATACTGCCGGCGCGTCAGCGCCTCCGTCTGCTCGGGTGAGATGAGGTCGGTCCGGCCCACGGCCCCCACCAGGAGCGAGCCACCGCTCAGCACGCACAGGACGGCGCCCTCGACGACGATCGCGTAGCTCAGGTGGTTCGGCGTATGGCCCGGGGTGAAGAGCGGCCGCAGGCGTACGCGTCCGACCGGAATTTCATCGCGCTCAGAAACCGGCTGATGGCGTCCCTCATAACCGGATCCCTCCGGCACGACGTAGGCCGCCGACCCGATTCGCGCCAGTTCGGGACCGCCGGACAGGTAGTCGTTGTGCATGTGGGTCTCCACCACCGCCACCAGCCGGGGACCAAGCTGATCAAGCGCCGCCGTATATCGAGGGGTGTCACGCTGGGGATCGACCACGGCCGCGACGCCGCCGGAGACGACGATGTAGCTACTGTCGCCGAGCTCGGCCGTGTGCAACTGCCAGAGGGAAAAATCCGCAGTTCCATCCGAGAGTACCGGTTCGAGCTTCACGGTCCCGTCGCCGGCCACGATCAAGGGATCGTGGATCCAACCCTGGCCATCGAGCGGCGCACCTGCTGGAGCGCACCGGCAGGGAAGTCACGCGCGCCGCCGATAACGGTCGAGGCCAGCTCGGCCTCCGCGGCCTCCTCCATGGCGATCACCAGCCGCGCGGCCGCCGGCGGGCTGTCGCCGAAGGCGAGCAGTCCGTGATTGCCTAACAGCACCGCCCGCGTCTGCGGCTGGCGAGCGAGCGCGTCGATGATGCCCTGAACCGATTGTTGCGAGCCGCGCGGCGCCCAGGGTACCACCGGGATCTCCTCCGCCTGGCCGAAGCGCAGCAGCGCCTCGTAGCGGCACGGCAGCGGGCGGTTGGCGAGGGAAAAGGCGGTAACGTGGGGAGAGTGGGTGTGGATGATGGAGCCGATGTCCGCTCGCACCCGATAGACCTCCGCGTGCATGGGCACGATCTCGGCCGTTGCCGGCTCAAACTTTCGTTCCGGGTCCTCGGCTCCAAATCCGACCACCGCGAGGTGCTCGGGACGCAGGTTGCTCACCGCCCCACGGGCGGTGAGCAACATCCGCTCGCCTTCCAATCGGGCACTCAGGTTGGCGTGACCGGAGTGCGACATGACCCCGGCGGCGGCGAGCAGTCGGACCGCCTCCAGCAGGTCCTGACGAGCTCTATCGACTGTGTCGAGCTTCATCTTTCCTCACCTTCCATGGGCATTTTTCTACAGCGTGAGCTACAGTCACGGCTAGCGGCGCAGATCCGCAAGTGCCGCCAGCCCCTCTTCCAGCCTGTCTTTCCTTTCGCGCGCTAGCGTCGCGCCCTCCAGGCAGGCACGCAGGTTGGCCGCCACGAAGCGGTGTCCGAGGCGATCGATGGCGCCCCGCATGGCGGCCAGCTGCTGGACCACCTCGCCGCACTGGCGGTCGGCCTCCAGCATCTTCTGGATCCCACGGGCCTGCCCCTCGACGCGCCGCAGCGCCTTGATCAGCTCCGCTTGCTCAGCGTATGGCATGATGCGTACTATACCGGGTATAGTACATCGGCCGTCGTCTCATTCTTTCAGGAGGTCACGCCCAATGGATCCACGGTCGCTGCACAGAGACCAGGACCAGTTCCTGGTGGTCGACGTGAGGGAGCCGGGGGAGTGGGAGGCCGGTCATATCCAGGGCGCACTCCATATCCCCATGGTCCAGGTTCGCGGCCGGCTCGAGGAGCTGCGTGACCGGCGTGTCGTAACCGTCTGCAAAAGCGGGCACCGAAGCGGCCAGGTGGCCGAGTTCCTGGCCGCTCGCGGGTTCGAGGCTGAGAACATGAACGGGGGGATGAAGGCGTGGTTCAAGGCCGGTCTGCCGATGGCGGCGTCGAGCGGCAACCCACGGGTAGCCTGAATATGGGCGGCCAACAAGAAGGAACTACCAGGAGGTCTCAGGTGAGCTACGGACGGACCATCGAGCTGCCGATTCCCTACGACGACGCGGTCGCCAGGGTCAAGGACGCTTTCAAAGAGGAGGGGTTCGGGACTTTGACCGAGATCGATGTCAAGAAGACCCTCAAGGAGAAGCTGAACGCCGAGATGGAGGACTATGTCATCCTCGGCGCCTGTAATCCTCAGCTCGCTCAGCGCGCCCTCGACGTCGACAAAGAGATCGGCCTGCTGCTGCCCTGCAACGTCGTGGTACGTCGAGCGGGCGGCAAGACCCTTGTCCACGCACTGGACCCGGGGATCATGGTCACGGTGACGGGTCGAACCGAGCTAAAGCCGATCGCGGCAGAAGCGAGCCGCCGGATCGACGCCACCATGCACAAACTGGCCGCCGGCTCCCTCTGACGGTCGCGGCCTGATGGTGGGCTCTGCCACCCCCGTGCTGGCCATCGGCATCAGCCTGGCTGCCCTCGGCGGGGTCCGTCCTCAGGGCGTTGTCTGTCGGGTTTCAAAGCGCCGCCGCCGGCGCGCCGCTCGTGGGCAGCAGCCAGTGCGGTAGCCAGGACCGCAGCGACCAGAACTTATCCGCTGCGAGGCAGCCCGGTGCTAGATGCGGCAAGCGTCATGAATTCACTTGGAAGCGCCTGTTGAGCTCAAGGTGACGTGAAGTCGCTGACAGATCCGGATTATCAAGGACGGGGTGAGTGCGACGAGAGACGGCTTTGCCCCTCCCACACCATTTTGGCTGGCGTAGGCAGTCGATCGGGTGACGGGCTGCCTTGACAGCAGCTGCCGACCAGCACGGAATCCGCAGCCGGAACCGTTGTTCGGACAATGGATGCCGTCCGGCTGCGGCCGTTCAGCCAAGAAGGAATCCTGCGGCGGCTCCTGCCCTTCGCCGCTTCCGCCCTGCTGGGTCTCGTCGTGCGACTGCAGGGCACGTCGGTCGGGAGCCGGGTCATGGACGCCTCAGTGGTCGCGGCCGCCTGCACCCTCGCGATCATCCTTCTGGCCGTCTTCTTTCCTTGGGACCGCTTCCCTGACTCCCTGCAGGCCGTGCCCCCGGTCGGCTACATCGTGATCGTCCTCGGCTACATGCTTGGGACCGCGAGCGATCCCACGCTCTCGGAGCCTCTCCTCCTCCTGCCCATCTTCTGGATGGCACTCTATCACCCGCGGACACAGTTGCTGGCGGGGCTGGTCGCCATGTGGGCAGTCCTCCTGCCCTTCATCCTGGGGTGGCCGACCAACTGGGCTTACATGCTGTTCTGGCCGGTCGCGAGTACCGGGATTAGCCTGGCCGTCGAGCGCTCGGCCGCCAAGGCACGCGAGCTCGACCGGGCGTTGGTCGACCTAGCCCGCAAAGATTCTCTGACCGGGCTCGCGAACCGCCGCGCCTGGGATGAAGAATGCCTCATCGCGCTCGCTCGAGCCCGACGGGATGGCTATCCCCTGTCCATGGCGATCCTTGACCTCGACCACTTCAAGGCTTTCAACGACGAGCGCGGCCACCAGGCCGGTGATCAACTCCTCAAGGATATCGGCGTCACCTGGCGCCGCGCACTCCGGCAGACCGACCTGGTGGCCCGCTACGGCGGTGAGGAGTTCAGCGTGCTGCTTCCAGGATGTCGCCTCGACCAGGCGATGCCACTCGTCAACCGACTTCGGGTTGCCGTCCCGGGGGAGCAGACGTGTTCGGCGGGCGTGGCATGCTGGGACGGCAGCGAAACCCCGGAGAGTCTGACCGCTAGGGCCGATGCCGCCCTCTTCGAGGCAAAACGGCGGGGGCGCAACCGGATCGTCGCGGCATCCTCGGCCGGGGATACGGGCGACCCCGACGGGTCCTCCGGGTTGGTCGACTGGGCCAGGATCGTGCTGGAACTGCTCGATGGCCGCGCCCGAGTCGAGCCGGTCTTCCAGCCGATCGTGCGCCTGCGGGACCGTGCCGTGATTGGCTACGAAGCGCTGGCACGGCCGGCCGGGGCGCCGGCAAAGCTCCATGTCGAGGGCCTGTTCTATACCGCCCGGCGCATGGGTGTCGCCCGCGACCTGGACTGGCTGTGCGCTGGGGCGGCCTTGGCGAATATCGGGTTCCCACCGTCTGACTGTCTCCTGTTCCTGAACGTGAGCCTGGGCACGCTCGTCGATCCTGGTCACGACGCGACACCGCTCCTGTCTCACCTCCAGAATGCCGAGCGGTCGTCTACCCAAATCGTGCTCGAATTCGCGGAGCAGGAAAGGGTCATGGACCTGGACCGGCTGCGAACGGTGCTGGCCGCCTACCGCGGCCTCGGCTTCAGGATCGGCCTCGACGATGCCGGCGAGGGAGCGTCCACGTTCACCGGCCTGGCCGGTTGCCTACCGGATTACATCAAGGTCGGCCCCTCTCTCTGCAGAACCGTGGAGGATCCCGGATCGAGGGCGGCCATCCTGTCCCTCATCGCCTTCGCCGGCGCGACCGGCGCCACCCTCATCGCCGAGGGTGTCGAGACGGAGGCCATTGCCCGCCAGCTGGCGGCGCTCGGAGTGCAGCTCGGTCAAGGCGACTGGCTGGGAGCACCGGTTCGCCAGCCTATGGCCCGGCCGGAAGCCCTCCCCCCGGCGTCGGCCGCGTAGCACCCAAGACATCTGCTGCGCTCAAGCCGCTACGCTTCAACACAGCGCCTCCGGGGCAGCCGTAGTACGCCTCGAGCGCATCCACAAAGAGGTTCGCCCCAACTTGCGGTCCACGTGATACTCATCCTGGGATCCGCCTGATCAGGCCGCCGTTCAAGACCTTATGGGCATCGTGCCCCTAGCGCCAGCGCCTCGGGATGTTCGAGCTCCGGCAAGGTCGTACCTGCTCCTTACTTGGGCCTCCCGCGCTTCGCCGCCCTTCTTTTCGGTCGTCAGGTAGCCCACGATCATGTCGGCCGTAGCGAAAAATTTTCCGGGCCCTCGTTTCGCTGCGTCTCACCACCGCAGCACTGGCGGCCGTCTCATGCACGCGGCGCCGCACGTGCTCAACGAGGATCGCCCGGAAGAGCTCCACCTTGCCAGCCAGCCGCCGACGAGCGTCAATGGACAAGGGTCCCGAGCAGGAGACGGATCCCGAGGCTCCCGAGGCCCACCGCGAGCAGTCGCTGGATCCAGGTCGCATGGATCCGCTGCGAGAGGATCGCTCCCAGCTGCGCCCCCACCACCACGCCCACCGACAGCACGATCGTCCGCGGTCCGACGTTTCCACTGAAGTCCCCCTGGGTGAAATGGGTGGCAGAGCCGGCGCCCGCCATGATGGCGAGAATGAAATGGGAGGTCGCCGTCGCGACATGGGTGGGAAAGCTGAAGAGCTCGATCAGGGCAGGCACGTGGATGATCCCGCCTCCAATGCCAAAGAAGCTGGAGAGAAAGCCAACGCCGAAGCTGAGAAACAGGCCGCTGCGCAGGTGGTATCGGTACTCGTAGCGATGGCCGGTCCCATCAACAACCGTTCGTGTGGTGTCGGGCTTGAACCATCGAAGACGGGAGGCAGGCGGACGAAGCAGGAGATAGCCACTGATGATGACCAGGAGAACGCCGAAGATGGCTCCGAAAAGGATGCGCTGGACATGGCTGACCACGAAGACGCCCACAATCGCGCCGGGCAGGGTGGCGGTGGCGAAACGCAGTCCTGTCCAGTAGTCGATCCGCCGCATCCGAGCATACGCCAGGCTCCCCGAAAGTGCGTTGAAGAAGACGACGCCCAACGAGACCGTGGTGATCGCGCGTGGAGTGGCGTCAGGGTAGAGCAGAAGAAGGACCGGGACGAGGATGAAACCACCGCCCGCGCCCACCAGCGTTCCGAACACCCCGACCCCGAAGCCGATCATCACGAGCAACAAGAGCTGGTCCAGGTTCATGCAGGCCTCAGGAGTGACCCTCGCCAGGTCGGCAACGTCCAGGCGCACTGCGCGGGCCGGGGCTTATCTGCAGCAATCCGTCAGGCGACCGAGGAAGCCGCCCTGGCCTCGGTCGCGAGTTCGAAAAGGAGGGTCGTGGTCCTATCAGCCCGCTCCGTCCAGAATGCCGAGGTCCGGGCGAGCGCACGAGGCAGCCGCCGATGCAATTTCGCCGAGGCCCTGGCCTGGCCGGCAAGCCACTCCAGGGTACCGGGACCGTCCTGACTAAGCAGGGCCCTGAGCACGAACCGCCGTTCGCCGAGGCGCAGCCCGAGACCGAGTTCGCGGGCCGCTCGGACGAGGTCCGACCTGACCACGATCATGCCCGCCCGAACCGGGGCCAGCAAGCTGTCCACGAAGGGGCCGGATCCCTCATCCATCGGGCTGCCGAGGGCTGGAGCCTCGCGGAAGTGGAGTGGAGACGCCTCCGGTGGGCCAAGGCTTGCCGCCTCGACCAGGAGCACCTGGTGGAGCAGCCGGCCCCAGGCCCGGTAAAAGGGAGGAGCGATCTCGTTCACCTTGTCCAGATAGCCAGGCAACCAGGAGAGCAGGTGTTCCCAGAGCAACGCCTTGCGTGACGTACGTCGCAGCAGGCGCTGGGCCGCATCCTCCTCGCTCGCCTCCGCTTCTGCGAGACTCGCATACAGCGCCAGCAGGACTGCCAGATGGTCGGGTTCGGCCGGCGGCGTCAGGTGAAGCGCCCGCCAGAAGCCGGCCACCCGGTCCCGCGCCTCGCCTCCCAGCATCCCCTCAGCTCCCAAATAAACTGAGGCGTACGGATACAGCTGGAAACCGAATAGGTCCGTATGCTCGGCCGCCTGTGCCACCCCGGGCAGCTCCAGGGCCTCGGCCAGGCGCTGGTGCGTTGGCCCGGGCGGTTCCGCGAGCGCCCCCAGCGCCCGCACGAGCTCCATCAGCGCTTCGCCCTGGCCGGTTCAGGTTCGGGGTCCGGCAGTCCGTAGGCTTCCTTGCTTGGCCTGAGCGGCCGCAGTAGCCAGTACGGCCGGCGTGTCCGGTCGGGGGAGACGCGAGCCGCGGGCCGTGTCAGCTCGAGCCAGCGTCGGTAGACCTCTTCCGCCTTTGTGGTGTCGACGACGATGTCGCCGTACTCGTCGCCTGGCTCGGAGCGCCGGACGCGGACCGCTTGATGCCAGCAATGCATCCCCGAGATGGGATCCGGATGGACGGGAAAGGTCAGGTTCTGGTGGACGCCCACGTCGGTCCACCAGATCCGCTTCGTATCCGGATCGCGGGAGGTGTATGGGCTGACGCCGGCCTTCCGCTTCATGCCCCAGCCGCCGTCACGGCGGTCGAGCTTGACGGTCGCCATCATCTGCCGCTGACCCTGACCCTCCACCTTCCAGCGTCCCATATGGTGGCTGCAGGCGACGACCCCCGGCCGGATGCCCTCGGTCACCCAGGCTTTGACCACGAAGTGCCCGATCTCGGTCTCCACCCGCACCAGGTCGCCCGTTCGCAGCCCGTCGAGCCGCGCCGCGTCCCGCGGATGGATCCAGAGTGGGTTCGTGTGGGCGATCTCATCCAGCCATTTGGCATTGGCGCTCCGCGTGTGGATCTGGACCGGCAGACGGAAGGTGGAAATGAGGACCATCTGGTCTGGACCGAGCTGGTCTGGGTGGACGTGACTGCGGATATAGGTCGGCAGGGCGTACTCCGGCCAGCCCCAGCCTGACAGGGTGGCGGAATAAAACTCCAGCCGCCCACTGGGCGTCGGAAAGCCGCGCCTGACGGCGCCGTCGACCATGACGCCTACCAGCCGGCGGCCGTCCGCATCCGAATCCAGCACCGGGAGTGGGACGACATTCGGCGACGCCCGCTTCAACGCGTGCGTATAGACTCGGCCGAGATCATCGACGCGGATGTCCTGGAGCTCCTCCTCGGGGGGCACCTCCTGGTAGAGAGCCCCGATCTTCTGGCCGACTTCGAAGGCCCCATACCGGCGCATGTATTCGAGGGGCGTGATCCCCTCCGCCGCCGCCCGCTCGGGAAGGCCAGGGACGGACTTCTCAAAGATGTAGGCGTAGTACTCGTCGACCGTGAGCCGGGTGCCGGGCTGACGTTGCGACTCGAAATACTTCCGGATCCCCAGCCTGCCGTCCGGGTCGACCCGCCAGGAGAGCTCGATCCAGAACTCGTTCTCCTCCCAGACCTCGCCCGGATTGACCTGCCGGCTATCGGTGATCGTCTCACCGAGGCGTTCGCGGGCCGCCCGCAGGACCGGCTGGCGAAAGCCCACCCACTGCGAGTCGTGCGTCTCGTAGGAGTGGAGGTCGTGCCGCTCGGAGCCGTGGCCCATCGGCAGGATGTAGTCGGCGAAATAGGCCGTCTCGTTCCAGGTCGGCGTGAGCGCCACGTGCAAACCGACGAGGCTCTCGTCCGTCAGGACCTCGATCCAGGAAAATCCGCCGGGGTTGGTCCAGACGGGGTTGTAGACCCGGGTGAAATACACCTGGAGCCGGCTACGGCCCTCCTTGAGGAAGTAGGGCAGCAGGAAGGAGAGCTCGTTCATGGCCAGCGGATACTCTTCGGGCCAGGTGAGCCGGTTCCACTTGGCCGGATGGGGCGGCAGGTACATCGGCTTGGGCACGAACTTGTTCCAGGCGTTGGGGTAGGTGCCGCCCTCCGTGGCGACGGCGCCCAGCAGCGCGTTGAGCATGAAGAGGCAGCGCGACACCTGCCAGCCGCCCAGGTTGCCAGCCGCGGCGGAGCGCCAGGTGTGACTGGCCAGCCGGGTGCCCGCCGAGGCGACCACATCCGCGATCTCATGCAGGGTCGTTGCGGAGACGCCAGACTCCTTCGCCGCGAACTCGAAGCTGTAGTCGCGGTAGAGCTGCTTGAGGACGTGCTCGAAGTTCTCGAAGGTGGGGTCGAGTTCGGAATGCTCGGCCTGCAGGTATTGCTGCCAGTTCCACCACCGCCGAACGAAGTCCCGGTCGTAAAGGCCCGACTGGATGAGGTGGTTCGCAATCGCGAGGAGGATGGCGGCCTCGCTGCCGGGCGATGGCGAGACCCAGTAGTCGGCGTGGGTGGCGGTGTTGGAGAGACGGGTATCGAAGACGATCAGCTTGGCCCCCTGCTGCTTGGCCTCCATCACCCGCTGCGCATGGGGGTTGAAGTAGTGGCCGGCCTCCAGGTGGGCGCTGATCAGGAAAACGACCTTGGCGTTGGCGTGGTCGGGGCTGGGACGGTCCATGCCCATCCAGAAGTGGTAGCCGGCGCGGCCGCCGCTGGAGCAGATGTTCGTGTGCGAGTTGTGGCCATCGACTCCCCAGGCGGCGAGCACCCGCTCCGTGTAGCCGTCCTCGCCAGGGCGGCCGACATGGTACATGACCTCGTTCGGGCGCCCGTCCGTGATCGCCGTGCGGATACGGTCGGCGATGTCCTCGAGCGCCTCATCCCAGCCGACCTGGACCCACTTTCCTTCTCCCCGCTTGCCGGATCGCTTCAGCGGATACAGGATCCGGTCCGGGTCGGTGACCTGGTTCAGGGTGGCCGGGCCCTTGGCGCAGTTGCGGCCACGCGAGCCGGGGTGCTCGGGGTTGCCCTCGAACTTGCGCACCTGCAATGTCTCCCTGTCCACGTACGCCAGGAGGCCGCAGGCCGACTCGCAGTTGAAACAGGTGGTGGGGACGAGCATGTAGCGTTTTTCCTCGCGGCGAGGCCAGGCTTTCGACTCCAGCTCGACCCAGTCATTCCACCGTTCCCTGGGTGGGAACGCCGCCAGATGAATGCGGCTGGGCCCCGGGTAGAACGTTTCCCCACGGGCCAGCACCTCGTCTTTCGCCGCGCTTACGCGCGTGTTCAGCCGTTTGAGATCCATGCCCATCCTTTACGCCAGCGGTACCTGCTGGCCTGCCTGGACATAGGAGTGCTCGTATGCCAGGAGCCCGAGCAGGCCAAAAGGGACGGCAAGGGGCCCGATCGCGGGAGCCGTGAGGCTGATCAGGACGAGCACCACCCCAATCCAGAAGTACCGAGCAAAGGTACCTCTCGTCATCTCCCAGACCGCCAGATGCGCATGGGCGGTGGGATGCGTCAGCGTCACCTCGCCCAGGACGAAGAGCAGGTGCACCAGGCCGCT
>Ga0102924_1005300_pt1 | contig 12565 bp, 12 predicted proteins | sample PaiPotPPM11metaG_FD_80116 | JGI IMG/M metagenome (GOLD analysis project Ga0102924, IMG submission 80116) | Iron sulfur acid spring bacterial and archeal communities from Banff, Canada, to study Microbial Dark Matter (Phase II) - Paint Pots PPM... ... | reverse complement strand
TCGCCAGGGTGCTCGGGTTGAACTGGATCGCGGTGGTGCCGAGGAGGGCATCCGCGATGTCCTTGTCGTCGGCAAAATCGCCGGCACAAAGCAGCGCGACGACGTAGGGCAGTTCGAGCGCACCGTAGCGCCCGGCCTTTCGCTTGAGCTTTCGGCGTAGCGGAGCCGCGTCATCGAGGGTGGCGAAGCCCTCGGAGTAGCTGCCGATCACTTGATGGTCGGGGCTGTCGCGGTGCTCGAGGCTGACGGGGAACGCCTTGAGCTCGACCTCCCATCCGTCGAAGCTCAGAGCCTTCCGCGGTACGTCGCTGGTCGTCTCGTATTCGGCGATCACGGCGTCGGGGTCCAGACCGTCAAGCCACTGCTGGATCGGAGCTGTGAGCTCTCGGCGTCCAGGCGTGCGCTCGCCACACGCACTGACATCCACGCCAACGAAGAAGTTGGGCGCTTTCACCCGTTCGATCGCTTCCTTGAGTGCAGCTGCGCGCGCTTGGCTCGACTGATCTCCGAGCACGCTCGCGCCGAGCGCGGCGGTCGCCTCTAGGAAGAAGCGGACGCCGCCCTGTGCGAGCAGGAAGTCAGGTCGGGGATGGTCAGGGTCCTCGCGGCCGATGTCGAGATCGACCTCACATCCGAGCCGGCGGAAGGTCTCGTGCAGGTAGAGCTCCCATAGAGCGCCGAGATGGTGTCCCGGATCGGCGTCGGCGAAGCGGACACGGATGCTCGCACGGGCCTCAATCGGGAGCTGGGCGTACCACTCGTCCATCAGTTTGCGGACGCGCTCAGACGGGATGCGAGCCGATCTGTCAAGGAACGCATAATCGGACTCGCTGTGTCCCTTCGGCTCCTGCGATGTGCGAGCGCCCGTACTGAACAGCGAACTCGCTGCCATGACCGGCGTGTCTTGGATCGACATAGCGGACCGATGATCTCAGTCGTTCGGGATGCCTAGCCAGATCGTTGCTGTGGCTCGCTCCACCGGCCGCTTGAATCGGAGGCTTGCAGGCGTTCGAGCAGGCGGCCAGTCACGGCGGAGAACGCCTCGCGCCGAGGCGGCGGCTGCCCTGGCCGCACATGCCATGTGGGGTGATCGGGCGGGCAAGTGAAATCGTTTATGGCGATCGGGAACTGGAGGTCGCCAAAGAGCACCATGCCGAGCGTCGAGCCTCCCTCCGGCCGGGGCTGTAGCCAGAGAAGATGCTCGGGCGGTCGCAGCATCCCGGTAAGTGGATGCTCCTCATCGAGCTCTGACGGGAACACCCCGATCGGATAAGGCGGTTGGGCATCGTGCAGAAACAGGGCGCGCAGGCTGTTGGCTCCGGCCGTGTCCAGCCATGCCTCGTCCACGCCAAGCAGGCTGATGGCTCCCAACGCAACCTTCGCTGCGAGCCGAGCCCACAGCCCAACCGTGCTCGGGCCGAGCCCGTAGCGTGTCGTGCCCCCGGTGTAGCTGGCCCGCCGGCGCCCGACTACCTCAACGGTCTTTCCCTTCGCTTTCCGCGACGCCCGGAACGCCTCGATGCTCTCCTCCGGGACCTCGTACACGGCTGGCCCGTCGTCGGGTAGAGCGAGGGCGCGAGGAAAGATGTCTGTCGGCCTGGGGCCTTCGGGCGTGAACTCCATGTGACCGCGGTTGCCGTCGGCGTAGGTGACTTCGCGATGGGGCCGCTGCGCGTCGCCCCTGCGATTTGGGATGGCATAACGTCCGATGCGCTCCTGTACGTCTGGATACTGTGCGAGAAGCTGCTCGATCCTGCCCCCCGCGCCGTTGCACGCTTCGCAGAATCGGTATGTGACCAGCGTGCCTCCGACGCTCACCGCCAGGATGTGCTCCTCGGTGAGACGTTGATCGGAACGGCCGCAGCACCAGCACCTTCCTAGCCGTCGTTCGGGGCTCGTGACCATTGATCCCAGGGTAGTCACGCCCACGACAGGCCCGCCCATACCGGCGCCTGCCGCCAACACGAGCAGCGTCAAATCCGTTGGCCGCTCCCCGGCTCTGCGGTGGCAGGGGCAGCGCGCATTACGGGGGTTGCGTCTCAGACGATGCGCCTACTACGGGAACAGAGCGTCGATCTCAAGGGCCAGCAGATCGAGGACGCGCAGGACATCTACTGGCATCGCGAGATGACGGATGCTCGCGTGGGTGGTCTCGTTACGCAGGTCGCGCATCGTGTCCCATCGGTGGCGCTTCTCGGGGGCGATGATGCCGTTTGCGATCAGCCAGTCGACCCGGTGCTTGAAGCCCGGCCAGCGAAGCTCGCCTTCGGGATCGCGCTTCTTGTTTGCCGGGCCACCGGCTTGCTTGTAGCGGTGGAGCACCGCGGCGTCGGCGACGCGCCGCAGCTGGTGTTCTGCGATCGCGTACAGCGGGTAGTAGAACCAGCCGTAGAGGGCAAGTCCGCGTGCGACCTCCCACATATCGCGGATCTCGACGGGTACGGTGGCGTTCAGCTCGACCGCCAGGAGCTGCTCGGCCCAGCCATCGCCGCTGGCGGCGCGCCGCTCGCCGGTGAGGAGGTTGATCGCGCCGAAGGCCCGGCCGGTCTCGTCGGGCTGGAGCCAGTTCTCCGGGGTGAGGTGCTTTACGCCGTCGTCGCGCGTGCCTGAGTCGGTCACGAGTGCGGCTCCGCAGTAGCCAGTGCTGCTGCCCTGAAGCGCTTGCGCGCTGCGCCGAGCTCTTTGTAGAACGGATGCGCCTGGTTGTGGGTGCGGTTCAGGGGCGGCCGCATTTCGCGGACAATCTGAGCCTCGATGTCCCACGGCTCGAGGACACGTACCCATTGCACGCGAAGGTTGGCGTCCATCCAGGCGGTCAGCGCGTCGTTGTCCGCGTCGGCCAGGAGAGGCCGGTCGGTCCACTGGAGCTGCCAGCCTTCCCGCTGATAGAGGAGTGAGGCAAGCGCGCGGCGTAGGGTCGAGCGTCCCGCGTCCTTGCGGTGATCTCCAAAACGCGCCCGCAGGACTCGCTTCGAGCTTGCGCGACCTGGCCCGACCCCGACATAGATGAGGCCATATGGCTCGACTGGATGCGCAGTGGTCGGGAGCGCGGGCAGCGCTTCGGAGCGGATGAGCCACCAGGCGTAGATGCCGTGTGCGGTGCGATCGGCGTCGAGCGCCGCGCGCATCTCGGATATCGAGAGCAACGGGAAGCGTTGCAAGCCCGCGATCACCTGCCTGCTCGTCGGGGAGGACATCGAGGCAAGCCTAGCCTTGCCGCCGGTGGGCGCTCGATCCGTGGTGCCCCCTGCTTGGCACTTGCGCTTGGCCGCTGCTTATGGGAACGTGTGTTCGTATGTACGTGATCTCCGGCCCGACGCAACCGCATGTCGCTCTCGGTGTCGACGCAACGCTAGAGGGGATCGCCGACGCACTGGCCGCGAGGTCTGAGCCTGACTTGGAGGTGTACGTCAGCGAGGATGGTCACAGTCGCGCCCTGGACGCGGCGGAGCAGCTCGAGCTTGGTGAGCGAGTCCAAGCTGCGCGCGATTCATCGGCTGCCTGCCGCCTCGGTAGCGTGTAGGCGTGAGCTCACAGACCTCTCCGCTGCTCGTTCTCGAGCCCGCCGGCAAGACGCGCACGATGTTGGTCCGACGTGCCAAGACGCTCTCCCTGCTGAGCATCGCCTGGATGACGGTCGAGGCCGGCGTGGCGGTCGTCGCCGCGCTCGTGGCGGGGTCCGTGGCGCTGCTTGCCTTCGGGCTGGACTCGCTGATCGAGCTCGTCTCGGCGAGCACGATTCTGTGGCTTTACACGGGCAGCCGCAGCGGCTCGGGCGCGGCTGAGCGCCGCGCACAGCAGCTGGTCGCCATCTGCTTCGGGGTCCTCGCGCTCTACCTGGCTTTCGACGCAATCGCCGCCCTCGCTGGCGGGCGCCACCCCGAAACGAGCTGGCCGGGAGTGGCGGTGTTGATCGGGGCAATTCTCGTCATGCCGTCGCTCGCCAGCGCGAAGGGCCGCGTTGCCGTGCAGCTGGGCTCCGCGGCGACCGCGGGCGACGCGGCACAGTCATGGCTCTGCGCGGTCAGCGCCGCGGCGGTGCTCGTGAGCATCCTCGCCAACGCCGCCCTGGGCTGGTGGTGGCTTGACCCGATCATCGGCCTCGGGATCGCTGGCCTCGCCGTGCGCGAGGGACGCGAGGCATGGGCCGGGAAGGTCTGCGCCGACTGCGCGCCGGTCGGCGTCGAGTTGCACACCGACGGTGGTGAGAAGAACTGCCGCTAGATGCTCTGCCCGCTGACGCGCCGTAGTTGCGCCTGGGCGGCCAGCGACCCTGAAACAGTGGAAGATTCTGCGTGTACCTGTCGGTTGCTGGTGTGCGAGCCCTGGCCGCAGCCGGTGAGCGCGATCAGACCACCCGCGGCGAGCAGCGCGCCTCCGCGCCGTACCGTCGGTCCGACGGCAGTCTTTGCACCGGCTCGCTGGATGCGGATGAACCAGGCGATGCCAGCGAGGAACAGGATGCTGGCGACGTAGAAGTTCAGGCGCAGCCCGAAGATGTGGTGGGCGGGGTCGACGCGCAGCAGCTCCTCGCCGATCCGCGCGAAGGAGTACCCGGCGACGTAGAGCGCGAACAGGCCCGGTGCGCGGATCTTGCGATGGTGTCCGAGCCACACCAGGGCGGCAGCCAGCAGCAGGTTCCAGATCAGCTCGTAGAGGAACGTCGGGTGAAAGGTCGTGTACTGCGCGTAGCCGACGGGACGGTGCGCGGGGGAAATCTCAAGGCCCCAAGGGAGTGTGGTCGGCCCGCCGAACAGCTCTTGGTTGAAGTAGTTGCCGACTCGGCCGATCGCTTGGGCGACGAGTAGCGCCGGGGCGGCGGCGTCCATGAAGGCGGGGATGTTCGCGCCGCGGCGGCGCAGCATCCACAGCCCGGCGAGCGTGCCGCCTGCGATCCCGCCCCAGATGCCGAGGCCCCCGTCCCACACCGCGAACGGTCCCCACCAGTGCGGCGGGACTTCACTCCAGCTCGTGACGATGAAGTACAGGCGCCCGCCGATGATCCCGGCCGGGACGCCTACGAACGCCACTTCATAGACGAGATCGGGCTGCTCGCCGCGCGCCGCCCAGCGGCGCATCGTGATTGCCACAGCGGCGGTGATCGCGACGACGTAGGCCAGCCCGTAGGCGTGGACGAACAGCGGGCCCAAATAGAATCCGTTGTCCGGCGGGCTCGGGATGAAGGCGAGGGTCATGCCGTGGCCTGACCGGGGATGCTCGGTGGCTCGTCCTTGCCGCCGCAGCCCTCGACGTCATCAATGATGAGTGCCACCTGGGAGTCCGTCCAGTGGGCGCGGGCGATGAGGTACTTGCTCATACCTCTGAAAGCGGTCCAGCGCCAGCAGTGACAGCAGCACGGGCCCTTCTCGCGGCTCATGTGCATCGCCCGGTCGTAGGTCGTCTGCTCGCGGCCCGACAGGTGGATCGTGCTGTCGTATTGCAGGAGCTCGCGAGCAAGGGATACCGGCACGTCGTAGGGGTCTGTAGGGATCTGCGCGAGGAAGGCGTAGCGTCGCAACGCCTTGATCTGCCATTCGTAGGTGCTCAGGTCCATTGGATCACAGCAGGAACCCTGAAGGTGCTGGGCCAGTGGGTAGCTCTGCAGTTCGGCTGGCGTCAGTCCGCAGCGGTTGCTGGTCTGAGCGGCGAGGTAGCTGAACGCCGCCGGCGTTCCGGCGGCAGGCGCGGGATCGTTCGCGAGTAGACGAGCGCTGGCGGAGATTTTCGTCTTGCTGTGTCCGCCGCTCAGCGCGCCGGTGAGCAGGAGGCCCACCCCCGCTGCGAGTGCGCAGGCTATGACGAGCGTGCGTAGCTTGGCTCCGCGAGAGGACACCTGCGCAATACTACTATGCGCCCTAGTACACCGCTGACGGTGCTGGCGCCGTGACCGGCTATGGGCGCTGTAGGATTCCCCGGCCTTGGCTACTATGCACCATCGTATTATTCCCGTCGTCGTCTCGCTCGTAGCGTTGTCCGGCTGCGGAGGCGGCGCGTCACGGACGGTTGTCGTGGCCCCTTCGGCGTCGATCGCGTTTCTTGGAGGCTCTCGGAACTACGAGTACGTCGGCCACGAAGTGAGCACCACGGGCACGGTCAGGAGAGCACGCCGCGGGCCCCAGCCGAGCCATTACGTGCTCTCGGATGGGGCCGGGCACGTTCTCGCTCTGCTGCCCGCGAGCGTTGTGGCGAAGGATGCTGGACGGCGGGTCCGCGTGAGCGGGGTCTTCGACGTTCAATTTGAGTTCGGCCCTCAGTTGACCGTTCAGCAGATCCAGGTCCGATGAGCGGTCCGCGCCCTGGCAGCTTGCGCTGGTTCGCCAGCGTGCTTGGCGCAGGCGTCCTGGTCCTCGCGGTGAGCGCTCCGGCTGCGATGGCTCATGCCTATCTGGAGAGCTCCACTCCGGCGGCGGGTGCCCGTGAAGAACGTGCTCCGGCGGTGGTGGTGCTGAACTTTGACGAGCCGCTGAACCGGGGGCTCACTACCGCCGCGATCTATGACTCGCGGAGCCAGCGGCGCGTGAGCGCGACGGTCAGCATCCCGCAGCCGCTTGAGATGCTGGTGGGTCCGGTTCGCAGGCTACCGCGGGGCTCCTACCGCGTCGAATGGCATTCGGTCTCCGCGGTGGACGGGCACGAGGTAGAGGGCTCGTTCTCCTTCGGCGTGCAGGCCCCCGCGATCGGCAGGGCGACGAGCACGCAGGGCGCGCTCGCGGGACTCGGGTGGCTGCGGGCGCTGATCCGTGCAGCGATGTACCTGGCGTTGTTCGTGTTCAGCGGCGCACTGATGCTGCGCACCCTGCTTGGTGGGGCTGGGCGTGCGCCGTGGGTGTTGCCCGGAGCGGTCCGCGCGAGGCTTAGCGACGAGCAGGCAGCAGCGGTCGAGCACAGCGAGCGCCGGCTGGTGCTCGACGCCGGCCTGGCAGCGCTCGCGCTGGCGGCTGCGGCGGCGCTGATCGAAACGCAGATTGCGGCCGGCAACCTCTCGGGAGCGTCGATCCATGCCTTTCTGCTCTCGAACACACCCGGCCTGGCGCGTGTGGGGCTCGTCGTTCTGCTCGCGCTGGCGCTGTCAGGCGCGGTCATGGCTCCCGGTGTTGCAGGGGTTGCCGCGGCGCTCGCGCTCGGGGCGCTGGCACTGTCCGGTCACGCCGACTCCGCCAGTCCGCGTGTGCTCTCCGTAGCGGTCGACTGGCTTCACCTGCTCGCGGGCGCGCTGTGGCTCGGCGGCATCGCCGTCGTGGTGCTCCTCTGGCTTGGTCGTTTGCGCAGGGCAGACAGCGAGCTGCGCCGAGCGGTGATGGCGCACCTGTTGCCGCGCTTCGGGCGAGTCGCGCTGCCCGCGTTCATCCTCGTGGCGCTAACCGGCGCCGTCAATGCCTACATCCAGGTTCGCCACCCCTCGCTTCTGTGGAGCAGCTCCTACGGCCGCACCCTGATCGTCAAGAGCGCACTCGTCTGCGTGATCGCGCTGCTCAGCTACACACACGTCTTTCGGCTACGTCCCCGTCTGCTGGCATCCAACCCGCACCCGGATGCGAGGCTCGAGCGCCGTCACTGGCGGCTGATCGGCTCAGAGCCACTGCTCGGTATCGCGCTCGCGGCCATCGTCGCGCTGCTGGTCTCCTTCCCGACCCCCGGACAGATCACGGCGGCAAAGGCGCTGGCTGCGCAGCCGCTCGCGGTATGCAACCCGTGTGTGCTGCCGCTGCCCAGCCCCGAGCAACTCGCGGTCGCCGGCTACGCCGGGCCCGACATCGTTGCCGCGTGGCTCCGGCACCGCGCTGGACGCCTGGAAGGCCAGGTCCGCGTGCTGGGCCTCGAAGGCGAACCGGCCTCGACGCCGTTCGAGATCGAGGGAGCCGCGGCTGTCTCGCCGTCATGCGGACTCGCCTGCCGGACGTTCACGATCCCAAGCGAGCCGGCAACTCTCAGCGTGATCCTGAACCCGGATCGCCAGGAACGAACAGTCACGCTCCCGGCGCAGTGGCAGCCATCCGCGAGCGCCAGGGCACGGCGGATTCTCGACCGTGCTCAAACGACGATGCGCGGGCTTCAGAGCGTCAGTCAGAGCGAGCTCGTGAACAGCGTGCCCGGCGTCTCGGCGCTGACCCGCTACACACTGCACGCGCCCGACCGTCTCGCGTGGAGCACCAGCGCGGTACGCCCCGGTCAACCACCGCAGTTCGAGGACGCCCGAGTACAGATCGGCAACCGTCAGTGGTCGCGCGTCTCGATCTCCTCCGCCTGGGAACCCCAGTCATCGCAGGGCACGCTGCCGTTCAGCGTGCCGACGTGGTTCATCTGGACCACCAACGCAGAGATGACACGCCTGCTGGACATCAAGGACGGTCGCCACGGTCAGATCGCGACGATCGCGCTGATGGACCCCGGCGTCCCCGCCTGGCAGACCCTCCAGATCGACCTGGCCACCAGCCGCGTGTTGAGCGCGCAGCTGATCACTTCCGGCCATGACGAGACCGACCGTTTCAGCCGGTTCAACAGCGCACCGCCGATTCCGACACCACACCGATGAGCATGAGCGAGGAGACCAAGGCTCGCCCGCCCGCCAAATGGCGCCCGCTGCGCTGGGTGCTGCGCGGTCTCGCCGCGTTGGTCCCGCTGGGGCTCCTCGCACTGCTCATCTACGGGGTCATGGCGCAGAACCCGAACATGACGATCGACGACAGCCTCGGCCGCGACCAGCCGATTGCGGCTCCCGCCTTCCGTCTAGCGGTGCTGCAGGGCGGCTCGCTCGGCTCGGCCCTCGCGCCGAAGCTCACCAGCGTGTTCGCACGCAAGACGGTGGCGTTGAGCGAGCTGCGCGGGACACCCGTGGTGCTGAACTTCTGGGCGTCCTGGTGCGTGCCCTGCCAGGAAGAGGCGGCTACCTTGGAGCGCTCCTGGCGTCAGCAGGCACGATCGCGCGGTGTTCTGTTCCTTGGCCTTGACATGCAGGACGTGACCACCGACGCGCACGCGTTCATCCGCCACTACGCGATCGACTACCCCAACGTCCGCGACCCCTCAAACGACGTCGCGCGTACCTATGGCGTGACGGGCGTTCCCGAGACGTTCTTCATCGACGCGAGGGGACAGATCGTTGGTCACATCATCGGCGAGAGCACCAGCCAGCAGCTCGCCGAAGGCATCAGCGCAGCACATGCCGGGCGGGTGGTTCGCACATTCGAGGGTGGCAGCCAGGGGGCACTTCGTTGACCGGCGTGCGCGGACACGCCGCCGCATGACCAACCGCTGAGGGCTCCCGAGCACGACGAGCGCTAGCCTGCCGTACACGCCCGGTGGCCCCGCTTACTGTCAAAAGCGGGGCCACCGGGTTTCCTCACGCCAGCGAACGGAGGCACTCCACGCTGACGACTTATGCGCTGGCGCCTCCCAGCGCCGGTGGTGGCTCAGGCACCGGCATCCATCCGGGAGCGTGCGGACCACCCAGCGTCGGCACATCGGAGGGGTACACCTCGTTGCCGTGGATCGCGTGATCGCCGATCTCGAGCTCCTCGTCGGAGAGCCGCAGCGGCACGAAGATCCCGACGAGCTTCAGCAGGATGAACGTCATGGCCCCGCTGAAGATGATCACGAACGCGGCGGTCTCGGCCTGCCAGCGCAACAGCGTCCAGCTACCGTGGATCACCCCCGAGACTCCCGGTAGGTTCGAGGCACCGCCAACACCGATGTACTCGACCACCTTCGGGTTGGCGAGTACGCCCACCAGCAGTCCGCCGGTGAGCCCTGCGATCCCGTGCGTATAGATCACTCCCAGGGTGTCGTCCACGTGTCGGAACACGGGAGCTCGGCTGAGGAACCTGATCGCCATCCACACGATCGTCGAGGCGATCACGCCGATCGCGATCGCGCCCCAGCCGGTCACGAAACCGGCCGCCGGGGTGATACCCACGAGGCCAGTGATCAGCCCGTTGACCGAGCCGATCAGAGACGGCTTGTCGCGGAAGATGTAGTCCCACGCGATCCACACGAGCATCGCCACCGCGGCGCACAGGTTCGTGTTGAGCACCGCCGCCGAGGCGTCCGCACCGGCGTAGTAGGGGTCGCCGCCGTTAAAGCCGTTCCAACCGAGCCACAGCAGACCCGCCCCGGCAGCGACCATCAGCAGGTTGTTCGGCGCGTCGACCTCGCGGTCTCGCTGCAACCGTGGACCGATCACAGCCGCCGCCACGAAGCCCGAGACGCCGGACGCGAGGTGGATGACGTAGCCACCGGAGAAGTCGAGTGCGCCGTGCGCCGCGAAGTAGCCGCCGCCCCAGATCAGGAACGCATTGACGGTGTAGACGAACGTGATCCACAGCAGCACGAATGGAATCCACGCCTTGAAGTTGATCCGGCCGAGCACCGAGCCGAGCATCAGGATCGGCGTGATCGCCGCGAACACGAACTGGAAGTAGACGAGCGTTGCCTCCGGGAAGTGGAACGGCGGTCCCGACGTGATCGACGGGATGATCGCCTGCCCCTCCTCAGCACCAGCGGACAGAACGCTCCCCGGCTTACCAACGAAGGTGTCGAAGAACCCTTTGCCGTGACCGATCGGGCTACCGAAGCCCATCTTGAAGGCCCACAACACCCAGACCACCAACACAACCGAGAACGCGACGAACGTGAGCATCATGCTGTTGACGGACCAGCGCTTCTGCATCACCCCGCCGTAGAGGATCGCGAGGCCCGGCAGGCTCATCAGCCCGACGAGGGTCGCCGCCGTCATCTGCCAGGCGTTATCGCCCGCATTCAGCCAGCTTGGGTAAGCACTCCAGGACATTCTGCCTCCGTTTCCAGCTTGAGATCAGGTAGTTGCGACCCCGGAGTCCGACCGGGGATCGACTGCTACGCTACATAGGACTATGCGTACTAGGACTATGCGGCGTAATACTTAGGAAACGATCAGGGCGCCGGTATGGCCGATTGGCTAAACACGAGTCCAACCCACTTGGCCATTGGGCGAGAAGGGGGCACTGCTGCCCGGCGTCCGGGTGGAACTCAGAGTGATGTCGGCTCGCCGAGCCGCGATAGCGCCCGGCGCAACTTGCGCTCAGAGACGCGGCCGTAGGAGAAGGTCTCCCCGTTTAGAAGCAGTCCTGGCGCGAACAGGATTCCGTGCTGTGCGGCGAGCTGCCGCCCCTCGGGCAAGTCGACGGACACGTCCCTGATGTCGAGCGGATACTCGCAGGAGACTCGCTGCAACACCTCCTTGGCGTGCTCGCAGAGCTCGCATTCCGTTGCGCTCAGCAGTAGAACCTCGACGCTACGCGGCTGGGGCACCGATTCCCTTGCGCAGGTCCGCGAGCAGATCGGGCACAGGCACGTACATCGTGTAGTTCGGTGGGCCGCCGTAGTCTGCGCGCCAGCGGATGTCACCTTCGGGGCCGACGAGGACGAAGGAGTGTCCGTCGCGGGTGGTGCCCATCATCCCGTACTGGTTGGCGCTGTACTCGTGTGAGGCGACCAGGCCGGGGTCTGAGAGGACCGGGAGGGTCAGGCTTTCGTCCGCGACCTTTTGGCGCAGATCGCTCAGCGGATCGACGGTGATGCTCACCACCTGTTCGACGCCGGCGGCGCGGAACTTCGCCATGTTCTTCTGGATGTCCGCGAGCTGCGCCCAGCAGGGCTGGCAGGTCAACCCCTCCTGGAAATACAGCAGGACGCTGTGGCCGTGTTGCGCTGTGAGGTTGAATTGCCCGCCTGCCGTGGATGCGAGTTCGATCGGTGGCGCTGGGGCTCCGGGTCCCGGCTGACCGACCGTGAAGGGATAGGCGCCCGCCGCGCCGTTGGCGGGCACAGAGTGGTTTTTGCCGAGCAGGAAGATCGCTGCCAGCACGACGACGCCGACGCTCAGCGCAGCGACGATCTGGATCGTGCGTTTGCGCTGTGACGCGCCGGTCCGCGCGGCCTGCTCGAGCGTCTTGCGCTTGGCGCGAGCCTCCTCGCGGCGCTGCTTACGGTTCAGCTCCTCGCCTGTCGATGAGCTCATAGCGTGACCTCCTGTGGCTTTAGGGGAGAGTCCTGGCGTGCGATGTCCTCATTGGCCTCTAGAGCAGGCGCGGGCGCCGGATCGTCCGTGGTCTTTGGTGTCGGCGGTTGGGAGACCTGGCGAAACGCACGGCGGGCGAGCAGCAGGACCGCGACGGCTAGCAGCACGCCCGCGACGGTGCCGGGGATGAACGCGAGTGCGTGCGTGGTCACGCTGCCGTAGTGCTCCAGGTGGGCTGAGAGCGACGCCTCCCAGCCCGAGGGGTTGGGCATCGCGTTGCTCTCCAGGCCGACGATCAGCGTGCCGATCCCGATCAGCGCGAGCAGCAGGCCGCTCGCCAGGGCGCTGACGCCGATCTCGCGCCGCCAGGGCCCGACTCCGAGGCGTAGCGAGCGGGGGCGCAATAGGCCGGCGGCGCGGTCGCCCAAGCGCTCCCACAGCAGCGAGATGAAGAACAGCGGCGCGACCATCCCGAACACGTAGGCCAAGCCCAGCCCGAGCGCCACCCCGAAGGAGGAAGCCACGCCTGAGAGCGCGAGCACACCAGCGAGCACGGGAGCGCAGCAGGAG
>Ga0102924_1005298_pt1 | contig 12566 bp, 9 predicted proteins | sample PaiPotPPM11metaG_FD_80116 | JGI IMG/M metagenome (GOLD analysis project Ga0102924, IMG submission 80116) | Iron sulfur acid spring bacterial and archeal communities from Banff, Canada, to study Microbial Dark Matter (Phase II) - Paint Pots PPM... ... | reverse complement strand
TAGCCATTCCCTTCAAGAGCTTGCGTTTCCCCGCCACCAGAGTCCAGGAGTGGGGCCTCATTCTGTACCGCGGCATCACGCGCAAGAGCGAAGATTCGTTCTGGCCGCACATCACCTACAAGCTTGAGGGCCGGCTCGGGCAGGCCGCCACCATTCGTGGCCTCGAAGGAATCTCGCCCGGCCGCGACATCGAACTGATTCCCTACGGCCTGATGCGCGGATACCGCGCTCTCGATACGCGAGACCCGTCGAATCCTTACTTTCAGAAAGCCACAGCGCAAGGCCAGCCTGGCATGGACGCCAAGTTTGTCCTCCGCGACCACTTCACGATCGACGCCACCGCGAACCCCGATTTCAGCCAGGTGGAATCTGAGGATCCGCAGATCACCGTCAACCAGCGCTATGCGGTGTACTTTCCGGAAAAACGTCCGTTTTTTCTCGAAAACGAAGATTTTTTTCGGACGCCCATAGATCTGTTTTTCACGAGGAGCATAGGCGATCCGTCGGCCGGAATCCGCCTTACCGGGAAAGACGGTCCTTATTCCGTCGGACTCATGAGCGCCGACGATCGCAGCCCTGGCCTCGCCGTCCCCGACTACAACCAGCTTTCAGGCATACGTTCCTATTTCACCGTCGCCCGCGTGAGCCGCGATATCTTCCGCCAGTCGAGTGTGGGCGCACTCTATACCGACTGGGAATGCCCCACCAGCGGCGAGTACAACCGCATTGGCGGCCTCGACACACATATCAAATTCAATTCAAACTGGACGCTCGATGGCCAAGGAGTCGCCAGTTCGAGCAATCTGAACCTCGATTGCGAGGCCAACCTTTATCCCTTCAGCTCTGGCAATCGCGGAAACGGTGATTACTATGCTGGGCCCGCCGAGCGCCTGGAAGTGCGCCGCGATGGCCTGCACTTTTCCTACGACGGAATGTACAACGACATCACCCCCGGGTTCGTGACGATTCCGGGCTTCGTGAATCGCGTTGATATTCGCGAATCAAAGCAGGAGGTGGACTACCGCTTCCGTCCAAAGAGTGGCTGGATCGTCGACTGGGGACCGACAATCAGCACACGCCACGATTTCGACCATACCGGCTTGCGGCTGGACACCGACTATTCGCCATACCTGGCCATTCAGGGGCGCGGCCAGACTGTCATTTACTTGCGACCGTACGAGGAAACCCGCGAGCGCCTTCGGCCGCAGGATTTCTGCTTCTACGGCTACACGCTTTTCTGCGCGCCCACAACGCTGGGTAACCAGGACTATCACGAGCACACCAGCGGAGCTTCATTCCAGACGGGTTATTTCAAGAAGGCGACCGTTCTCGCCAGCTATTACTGGGGAGACTCAGTGAACTACGTCGCCCTGCCCGCTACGACCGCCGCGACCTCCACTCCTTACAACCGGCCATTCGATGCGAATGAAGAGACTGCGCAAGCCTCGCTCATCCTGCGTCCCATGCAGCCCCTAAAGATCGAGAACACGTATCTCTTCGACCGCCTGCGAGCGACGAATTCTGCCTTTGCTTTCGAGCGCTCCCAATTTCCCAGCGCGGGGCGAGGCATCTTCAACGATCACATCCTGCGCAGCAAGTGGAACTGGCAGTTCACCCCACAACTCTCCGCTCGCGTGATTCTGCAGTACAACGGGCTGCTGGCAGCAACGCCGGGCGTTGGATCTCCTTACACATATCTACCGACCGCCAAGGAATTCAACGCCGACTTCCTCATCACCTACCTGGTTCACCCCGGCACAGCGATCTACGTCGGCTACAACAGCGACTTACAAAATCTGAATGTGGTCAGGGCGACTCCGCTATCCCCCGGCTACGTGACCAACACCGCCCGCGGCTACCTCAACGACAGCCGGCAGTTCTTTGTGAAGGCCAGCTATCTGTTTCGGTTCTGAAGCTCTCAGCCGTCAGCCTTGAGCAATCTGCCAATTTCTTGCCGTTTCGGACTGAAACCTGAGATCTGGCTGAGAGCTTCGGATTGCTGAATCCTGTGCAAATCCGGTAGAATCTAATGATCTGAATCGAGGTTAGGTGCCACATGAAAGCAGCCATTCATCCGTCCTATAACGAAGTACGCGTGCATTGCGCGTGCGGCCACACGTTCATGACCCGTTCGACCCATAGGGGCGACATCGGTGTAGAAATCTGCTCGAACTGCCATCCGTTCTTCACCGGCAAGCAGAAGCTCATGGACACCGCCGGCCGCGTCGAGCGTTTCCGCCGCAAATACGCCAAGGCCGCCGAGACGGCCAAGAAGTAACGTTTCGCGGATCAGTTGGAGTTCAGCCCTCGCCGAAAGCGGGGGCTTTTGCTTGATTCAGAGCCGTGCTCGTGCTGGCCCGTAGGGACCTCACTTCCGAACCAAATGCGCAAGTTCTGGGACAACTCGGCAGCTTCCGGGAGGCTCGATGCAGGTACGGGCGCGAGCGCCCGCGCTACTCGAGTCGTTCCTGCGTCGCTCAGCATCGGGACCGTCACTGTCTGCCCTGCGACGGTTCTTGCGCCCATGGCCGGAGTCACCGATACCGTCTTCCGCCGCTTCATCCGAAACCTCGGGGGATGCGGCCTGATCATGACCGAGTTCACCTCGGCTGACGGTGTCCTTCGCAAGAAAGATCAGAAGGCCAAGCGCTACCTGCATTTTTACGAGGACGAACACCCGATCTCGGCGCAGCTTTTCGGCAGCGATCCCACAGTAATGGCCGAAGCTGCCCGCATGGTCGAAGGACTCGGCTTCGACCTCGTCGATCTCAACCTCGGCTGCCCTGCCAAAAAAGTCGTGAAATGCAACGGAGGCTCCGGCCTGTTGCGCGACCTTCCCGCGATCGGCAGGATTTTCGAAGCAGTCCGCGCCGCGGTGAAGATTCCATTCACCGTGAAATTCCGCGCCGGATGGAACGACGAGGAAATCGTCTGCGTGGAATTAGCCCGCATGGCCGAAGATTGTGGCTTGGCCGCGGTCGCACTCCACGCCCGCACCCGCGAAATGGGTTACAGCGGAAACGCCCGCTGGGAGTGGATCGCCGCCGTGAAGGACGCCGTGAAAATTCCGGTCATCGGCAATGGCGACATCCGGACGCCGGAAGACGCCTGCGCCATGGTCACGCAAACCGGCTGCGATGCGGTCATGATCGGCCGGATGGCCCCCAGCAATCCATGGATCTTCCGACAGATCGAGCAATACTGCGCGGCTGTCGGCACATCAGGCTCGCTCTACGATGAGCCCTCCGAAGCCGACCGCTACCAGATGATCCGCACTTATTTCCAGATGTTGATCGAAGAGGAGCTTCCCGATGCGGTTGGCAAGATGAAACAGTTTGCCTCGTGGTTCACCCACGGAGTCCCCGGTGGCGCAGCCCTGCGCAAAGCGATCTACGAATCGAAAAACGCCCCGGAGATACTGACGCGCGTGGAGGATTTTTTCGAAGCTAGATTATGTGTCTCGGGCGCTCTCGCCCGCGAAAGCTAGCGACTCTGACCGGCCAGTTACCTCGGTTTGGAACAAGGACCACGGCTAAGGTGTCTCTTTAGTTGTAGGTGAGAGAGACTAAGAGCCCAATGCGCCGCCCACTCTCGTTGATCAAGGAGGTCCTTTTTCGCATCGCCTTCGGCGTATGCATAGTTATCCAAATTGTTTTGTGGTTCTTCCTGGTAGGAGGAATGTTATTGCTCTTCCGGTGGAACCGTCCCTTCGTCGAAGGAATCTTCCTGACCACAGTCTTCGTAGGTCTATTTCCGATTGGAGCCGCCAACTACTTCCTGTTTCACCGAATCATCCGGGAAGAATACATACCCACTGAGGCAGAAAAATGGCTCGCAGAACGGCGAAGAACAAATACTCACTTGATCAAGGGTCGCAAGACCCTGAAGCGCTGGGCACTGCGGATTCCAAGCGTCAGCGTGATTCTTATATTAGCTTCTCTTGATTACACTTCGGCCTTCGCGTCGCATTTGCTTCATCCAGGTCGTGGAAAATTGATCGGATACGAAGTATCGATACCTCTCACATGGACCTTCCGATACGCCGATCTAGGTGCGATCGGAAACGGTGTACATGTGATGGTCATCGCCAACCGGTTCAGAGGACTATGGAAAGCAGGCAGCGGCCTCTACGTTGGGCGAAGGCCGTTTTCCACATCGACGATGGATTTTCGCACTATCCCAAACGGAGATTGGCTCGCGATGAGACCTGACAGCGCCACTATTTCCGAACGTACGCTAACGTTCGGCAAAGAGACGATCCAGTGCAGAGAAGAGGTTAGGCCCAGGTGGATGGAAACGGGGCGACAAATCCGTTGCTTTACCCCCACCGCCGATTTCTCAGGGTATTTCATCGGAAGCGACGAGGACGCCGACGAATTTTACAGAGTAATCAAATCAATCAAGCACAGATAAATCCAACGCAAGCTCATGCGCTTCTCGCCACCATCTTCCCCGACTCTTCCTTCACGATGTAGGCCCACGGAACTTTTGGGTCGTGCGTGAAGACCGTCAGCCATTTTTCCGGCAACGCACGCACGTAATACTCCTTCTTGCTCTCGATCGTGTCCAGCGGATACAGATCGAATCCCATGCCCCATGTTAGATCGATGTGGGCCGTCGTCGGCATCAGATCGGAGATATAGCAAGCCGTCTTGCCGGCGCTCTCAACGATTACGCCCTGCATGTGCGCGGTATGCCCGCGAAACGTCTTCACCGAAATCCCGGGAACGATTTCTTCGCCGCCTTTCAGCAGCGTCATCTGTCCGCTCTCGACCAGCGGATCGTAATTCCCCGGAATGTAACTGATCTGGTCCCGCTCGCTGGGCTTGCGCGCGTACTGCCATTCGCCCTCGGGCGCGTAATACTTGGCCTTCGGGAAAGTCGCGACTATCTTTCCATTCTTGTCGCGCACCGTATTCCATCCGCAATGATCGAAGTGCAGATGCGAATTGATGACGATGTCGATGTCTTCCGGCGCGATGCCCGCAGACGACAGATTCTCGAGCAGCTTCGCCGGCTGCCCGTAGAACTTCACCATGCGCTCGGAAAGTTTGTTGCCCATCCCGGTTTCGACCAGCACGGTCTGCTTGCCGGTGCGGATCAGCAATGAGTTGAGTCCGGCGGAGACGTAATTTCTGTCGTCGGCCTCGACCTTCTTTGACCACATCACCTTCGGGACGACGCCAAAAAAGGCGCCACCATCCAGCGGATAGGTCCCATCCGAGAAAACGCTGAGTTCAAAATCGCCAAGCGTGAGCCGGTGCATGGAATTAGTTTGCCATACACGGTCGCTGGACCCTCATGAATCCCCCAAGCATCTAATAGCTATCAGTTAATTACTAAGCAAAAGAACGGAGAACGTCATGATTACAGTCCGTCCCAGCGCCGAGCGTGGTGGTGGAAACCACGGTTGGCTCAACACCAAACACAGCTTTAGTTTTGCGGATTACTGGGATCCGAAATGGATGGGATTTCGCTCGCTGCGCGTCATCAACGAAGACTGGGTTGCGCCCAATAACGGATTTCCCACGCACCCGCATCGCGACATGGAAATCATTACTTACGTTCTCGAAGGCAAGCTCGAACACAAAGACAGCCTCGGAACGGGCTCAGTGGTTCTGCCGGGCGATGGACAGCGCATGACCGCGGGCTCGGGCATTCGCCACAGTGAGTTCAATCCGTCGAAGACCGACCCAGTGCATTTGCTGCAGATCTGGATTCAGCCGGAGAAAGGTGCGCTGGCGCCGAGCTACGAGCAGAAGTCTTTTCCCGAGGCGGAGAAACGCGGCAAGCTGCGACTGATTGCTTCGCGCGATGCCAGCGATGGTTCGGTGAAGATCAATCAGGATGCGAAGCTGTATGTCTCGCTGCTGCAGCCCGGCGAAGAGGTAACGCACGAGTTCGCCTCGGGACGTCACGGCTGGTTGCAGGTTGCTCGCGGCGTAGTGGAGTTGAACGGAAAGAAGCTCGTGCAAGGCGACGGAGCCGCGATCAGCGACGAAAAGAAGCTGAGCATCAAGGCCGCGGAAGAGGCCGAAGTATTATTGTTCGACTTGGGGTAATCGAGCACAAGCATGCAGCGTCCAAAAGGCATAAGCGCAATTGCGGCACTGTTCGCGCTCGCGGCTGCTTATCTATTGGCCATCGGTGTGGTGATCCTCATCGCGCCGGGCGCGATTTCGCTGATGGCTGCAAGGCACTTTATGTTTGGACTGGAGTTAGCCGGACCTTACATGATCCTGCTGGTTGGCAGCATTTATGCGCTGATTGCGTGGGGATTGTTTGGCCTGCACAATTGGGCGCGATGGACCGCGATGCTGGTGATGGTGGTGAGCGTCGCGTCGCTCGTGCCGAAGGTCTCGATGGCGGAACTGGGACTTCCCGTCTTCTGGTACGGATTGCAGATCGCGCTGCGCGCCGCGATTGCGTGGTATCTCGCGCAAGCGCCCGCTGTGACGGATGCCTTCGCAAAGATCACAAAAACTGCGCCACGGATTATCGCCGACTAAGTTGAGTAGCAATCCGTGGCGTTTTTTATCGTTTTGCCTTTGCCTGTTCTTTTTCTCCGACCCGCTTGCTGACCTCGAAAGTCAGCTTGCCAGTCTTTTTGTCTGCACTGACTACGACGTGATCGCCGTGCAGCACTTCGCCGTCGAGAATCTTCAGCGCCAGCGGATCTTGCACGAACTTCTGAATCGCGCGCTTTAACGGACGCGCGCCAAAGTTCGGGTCATAGCCTTGCGTGAAGAGCAAGTCTTTCGCGGCGTCGGTCAGTTCGAGCGAAATCTTGCGATCGGCCAGCAGGCGACGGACGTCTTCGAGGCGCAGCTCGATGATCTTGACCAGTTGCTCCTTGCCGAGAGGACGGAAGACGATAATGTCGTCAACGCGGTTCAGGAATTCCGGTTTGAAGTGCGTGTGAAGCAGGTTCTGGACTGCCTGCGCCGCCATCTCAAACTCCGCGTCGGAATGGACTACATCCGCTTGCAAGAGCTGCGAGCCGATGTTCGAGGTCATGATAATGATCGTGTTTTTAAAATCGACCGCGCGGCCTTTGCCGTCGGTCAGGCGACCATCGTCCATCATCTGCAGCAGAACGTTAAATACATCCGGATGCGCCTTCTCGATCTCGTCAAAGAGTACGACCGCGTATGGCCGACGACGAACTTGCTCGGTGAGCTGTCCACCCTCTTCGTAGCCGACATAACCCGGAGGCGCGCCGATGAGGCGCGCTACGGAATGCTTCTCCATGTATTCAGACATGTCGATGCGGATGATGGCGTGCTCGTCATCAAAAAGAAATTCCGCGAGTGCGCGGGCGAGTTCGGTCTTGCCGACGCCGGTTGGGCCGAGAAAGATAAATGAACCGATTGGCCGCTTTGGATCGCTGAGCCCAGCGCGCGAACGGCGAATTGCGTCGGCGACGCGCTCGAGAGCCGCATCCTGGCCGACAACGCGCTGGCGCAGGCGTTCTTCCATCGTCACGAGCTTTTTGACTTCGCCTTCGAGCATCTTGGACACGGGAATTCCGGTCCACTTGGAGACGATGCGCGCGACGTCTTCTTCGTCGACTTCTTCCTTGAGCATGCGTGATTTGCCCTGGCTCTCCATCTGCTTGGACAGCTTGGCGAGTTCGTCTTCGGCCTGGCGAATCAGGCTATAGCGAATTTCGGCGACACGCTGCAGGTTGCCTTTGCGCTCTTCGGCCTGCTCTTCAACCTTCAATTGCTCGATCTTTTCCTTGAGCGACCGGAGACGTGCGATCAGGTCTTTTTCTTTTTTCCAGTTTGCCTTGAGAGTGTTTGATTTCTCGCGAATGTCGGCGAGCTCCCGCTCGATGACGGTGAGCCGTTCGCGGGAGTTTGCATCGTCTTCTTTTTTTAACGCCTGCTTTTCAATCTCGAGTTGCATAGCGCGGCGCTCGAGCTGATCGATGTCGGTCGGAAGCGAATCGATTTGAATGCGGAGCGATGCAGCAGCTTCGTCGATCAGATCGATGGCCTTATCGGGCAAGAAACGATCGGAGATATAACGATGCGAGAGCGTCGCGGCAGCGACGATTGCCGAATCCTTAATGCGGACGCCGTGATGCACTTCGTACTTTTCTTTCAAACCGCGCAAGATCGCGATCGTGTCTTCGACATTCGGTTCGCCAACAAAAACGATCTGAAAACGCCGTTCGAGCGCGGCGTCTTTCTCGATGTACTTGCGGTACTCATTGAGCGTGGTTGCGCCAATGGCGCGCAGTTCACCGCGGGCCAGCGCCGGCTTCAACATGTTCGAAGCATCGATCGCTCCCTCGGCCGCGCCAGCGCCGACCAGAGTGTGCAGTTCGTCGATGAAGAGGACGATCTGACCAGCGGAGTCTTCAATTTCCTTCAACACGGCTTTGAGACGATCCTCGAATTCGCCACGGTATTTCGCCCCGGCCAGCATCGCTCCAAGATCGAGCGAGATTACGCGTTTGTTCTTCAGGGCTTCGGGGACATCGCCCGAGATGATGCGCTGCGCGAGGCCCTCGACAATTGCGGTCTTGCCAACGCCTGGCTCGCCAATGAGCACAGGATTGTTTTTGGTGCGGCGCGAAAGAACCTGGACGACCCGGCGGATTTCTTCATCGCGCCCGATGACGGGATCGAGCTTGCCGCGGCGGGCTTGCTCGGTCAGGTCGCGCGCGTAACGCTCCAGCGCCTGATACTTGGCTTCGGGATTCTGGTCGGTCACCTTTTGCGATCCGCGAACGACCGTGAGAGCTTTCAGGATTGCATCGTACGTTGCCCCATGCTGCGCGAGGATCTGCTGTGCCTTATCGCGTTTCAGGTGCGTGATGGCGAGGAGTAGGTGCTCGGTGGAAACATATTCGTCCTTGAAGTTGCTCGCCTCTTTGAAAGCCTGCTCGAGCAGCTTATTGACTTCGTTCGAGAGCGTGGCTTGCGCAGCCTCGCCAGCTACCTTCGGCAATTTGTCGATCTCGCTATAAATCTCGTTCAGCACGGCTTGCGGGCCAATGCCAATCTTCTCGAGCACTGGCGGGACGATGCCTTCTTTGTCTTCGAGCAAGGCCGCCAAGAGATGGATCGGTAGCAGCTCGGGATTGCCATGTTCGGAGGCGAGGTTATTCGCGCGCTGTACGGCTTCCTGCGCTTTTACAGTAAATTTGTCCCAACGGATTGCCATAAAAGTATCCTTACATCAATTCGATTTATTGCGCAGCTTGTCGGATTCCGGATAGCGTTCCCGATTTTCTGACTCAGCGACTTTTTCGGGGGTAAGCTCGCGGCCGCACAAGCCACAATGATACGGCGGATGATTGATACAACTGCAAAGTTGCACTTCTTTACAGGTGCAAAAACGTCTCTCGGGATCGTTCCTGTTGACTCTTTGATCGCGCATGACTGAGGACTCCAAGAAACTAGCGAGGAAAGAATCAAAAATTATGGGAGGCGGTCAAGTTCTCCGCCTCCCGCCCATTCAGGGGCCGAGCCCACATTCTGGGTTGCCTCTCACGTTGCGCTAAAGCGCCGCTCTTCCACAATTAGGCAGCTTTGCTGGGGCCTTTGCTTTCGATCTGCTTCTCGGTGGTTACGTTGACCTTGATCTGCTTGGGCTTGGCTTCGGCCTTCTTGGGCAACGCGATCTTCAGGACGCCCTTTTCGTAGGTCGCCGAGACTTTCTCGGTGTCCACGGTTTGGGGCAGGTTGAAGGTGCGGGTAAAGCTGCCGTACTGGCGCTCCACACGGCGATAGTTCTCTTCTTTCTCTTCCTTTTCAATCTTGCGCTCGCCGTGCACGGTGAGGGTGTTGTTCTCCACCCGGACGTCGATGTCTTTCTCGTCGATCCCAGGCACTTCGATCTTCAATACCACCTGGTGCTCGTCTTCGTACACGTCGACGGCAGGAGCAAAGCTCGAAGTAGTCAGGGACTCATCCCGTCCCTCTCCGCTGTAAGACTCGCGGAACAATCGGTTCATGCGGTCCTGCAGCGTGCTGAATTCACGGAACGGCTCCCAACGGGTTAATACGGTCATGGCTAAATCCTCCTTCAAATGTTTGTTTTAATCAGAACTTTTGAGTTTCGTGACCGGGCCCGTTGACATGAACCTTTGGCTACGGTCACTTCATTAGACGCTTGATTAGCGTAAAGGAAGCATAAAAGTTGAGTGTATTATTGTCAATACAAATAATATACTTATTTTCAATGGCTTACACTGGAAATTACGCACTTCAGATAAGCAGTTTCGGGGACATTTAGCAGGACTGGATGGTCTTTAGCTTGCCCGCGAACTTCGATTAGGCGCAGGGTGCGGTGGGCGTCGAGGGCGGCAGAGCCTAGCATCTCGAGAAAACTGGCCTGTTCTAGATGATAAGAGCAGGAGCAGGTAACCAGGATTCCGCCGGGACGAAGCATTTTCAAGGCGCGGAGGTTGAGTTCTTTGTAGCCGCGCAGGGCGGCGTCGAGATCGCGCTTGGTCTTAGCGAAGGCAGGTGGGTCGAGAACGATCGTGTCGTAGAGATGATTGGAGGTGGAGTAGTCCTTGAGAAGATCGAAGGCGTTGGCTTCGATCCACTCAATCTCTTTTCCGTGAAAAAGCGCCTTATTCAGGGCGGCGTTCTGATCAGCGACTTCCAGCGCCGGGCGGGAGCTGTCGACTCCTGTGACTTGATTACATTTTGCCGCCAGATGCAGGGCAAAGCCTCCTTGATAGCAGAAGACGTCGAGCGCATCGCCGTGCGCGCATTCGGCGGCCGAAGCGTAGTTCTCGCGCTGGTCGAGGAATGCTCCGGTTTTCTGGCCTTCGATTGCGTCATAGTGGAATTGCACGCGGTTCATGGTGAAGGTGGTTGCAGTCTTATCTCCTTGCAGAAGGCCTGAGGCACGCGGCGGTAGGGTCTCTAGCTCGCGGACGCGTGGATCGATGCGCTCGAAAATCGCGGCAGGATGCGATTGCTCTGTGAGTTCGGACATGACCACCTCGCGAACGGGCCCGGCGTCCATCGCCTGCGTGAGGATTTGCAGCGACAGGATGTCGTTGTAGCGGTCGACGATCAGTCCGGGGAGAAAGTCGGCCTCGCTGAAAATGACGCGGTAGGCGTTGGTGTCGCGGACTAAAGGCTTGCGGTAGGCAATGGCATTTGCGATCCGGTCGCGGAGCAGGGTGGGCAGATCGGACACTGGTTCGTGCGAGAGCATGCGGATGGCGATTTGCGAGGAACTGGAGTACAGGGCGGTGCCGAAAGGCTTTCCGCGCTGGTCGGTGACGCCGACGAGAGAGCCGGGCGGGACTTCGTCTGCCGAAAGAATGTCGGAGCGGTAAACCCAGACGTGTCCGGACTTGAGGCGGCCCACGCCGCGAGAGGAAATTTTGACTTTCGGAAGGTCAGACTGTTTCAGACTCGGGGGCATGAGGACATGGTAATGCCTCGCAGTTCAGCGAGGTAGAGCGGTCATGGACGAGATTGCGGCCCTGCTCAATTGCGCGGCTCATTCCAATTACTCATGAATTCGGTCTTAGCTGGCGGCTTGCGAGGTGGGTGCGGCGGGAACTGATTGTTTCGCGTGCGAACCGGAACTAGCTTCGTGGCGGGCCAGGTCCAGGTCGGAGCGGAGCGAATCCAAGATCACCATGGGAAGTTCTGCGCCGAAGCCATCCAGTTCGTCTTCGCTCCAGTTTCCGTTGAGGCGCGTGGAGCCGGAGATGTCTTCGGGGAAGGCCTGGCGGTAGTCGCCTTCGCGGCTGAGGATGTCGCCGATCAAACGTCCGGTATTGATATCGTAAACGCGGCGAGTGGCTTGGCCTCGGGCGTTCGTCAGGCAAAGGAAGACTTCACCGTCGTCGGCGAATTCGGGACGATAGTACCAAGCTTGGGGCGCGTCGATTTTCGGGTGATGCCGCTTGGCGCGATGGAGCGAAGGCTCTTTATCGAGCAGTTCTTCCTTCGGATCAAAGTACAGAATGCGCTGGCAGGAGTCGCAGACGATGGTCTGATTGCCAGAGCGGACTTCGTTGTAGGTCTGCGGGCGCAGCATGACCTGGCAGGCCATGCATTTGTGATCGCGGACTTCGGAGATGCCGCTCCCGCGGAATTTGGAGACGCGCTCGTAGTGGCGGAGCAGGTCTTCGCGAACGCCAGTACGAAGCTGGTCGCGCTTGGCGCGGGCTTCGGTGAGAAGCTTTTCGTCTTCAGCAGTGCGCTGCCGGGCTTGTTCTTTTTCCTTTTCGATCTCAGCGGTTTCGGCCTTGAGTTCGGCTTGCGCGGCTTTGACTTCCTTGTCGCGGGCGTCGGCATTAACCATCAGCTCGAGAATCTTATCTTCATTGGCGGCGATTTCTTTTTCCGCAAACTGGATCTCGTGAAGGAGCGCCTTGTACTGATCGTTGGTCTTTACGTCGAGAGACTGGTCGCGGTACTTGGAAATCTTGCCGCGAAGATCGGAGATATTCGTCTCGTATTTGCGGCGGGCGGCTTCGTCGGCCTTTACCGCTGCTTGAGCCTTCTCGAGTTGGGTCTTGGTTCCGGCGAGTTTCTGCTCGATGACGGCGACGCGCTTAGGGAACTCTGCAATTT
>Ga0102924_1005296_pt1 | contig 12568 bp, 10 predicted proteins | sample PaiPotPPM11metaG_FD_80116 | JGI IMG/M metagenome (GOLD analysis project Ga0102924, IMG submission 80116) | Iron sulfur acid spring bacterial and archeal communities from Banff, Canada, to study Microbial Dark Matter (Phase II) - Paint Pots PPM... ... | reverse complement strand
TTCGCTCTTCTTGATCCAGTTCTGCTGATCCATCTCGTGTTTCTCCCTCTCCTTGGTGATGCACGCATCTTACCAGCTTTCTTTTTCCTTGTACACCTTCTTGCAAAAAATTAGGGGACACCCTAACTGGCTCAATTTATTGCGCCCCTATGTCGGATGCGCTATACTATGGGATATCATGAATACTCAACCTGATCGCGAAAAAAAGCGCATTATATTACTCATGTCTCCTGCTACCTATCGCGCGGGAGCCTTTCTGGGCGCGGCCCGCCGCCTGCAGCTCGAGGCTGTTATCGGCGTTGATCTGCCGGAGACGCTGACTGAATACTGGCATGTCCCGCTCGGCGTCGCTTTCAACGACAGTGAGAAGGCAGTGCAAACTATCGTCGCGTATGCCCGCGAGCATCCTGTCTCGGTCATCCTGTCCGTCGATGACAGCGCCAGCGAAATTGCCGCGCGCGCCAGCGCCGCGCTGGGTTTGCCGCACAACGCGCCGCGCGCGGCGGAAGCGGCCCGCGACAAATTGCTCATGCGCACGCTCATGTTGCAAGGCGGCGCGCCGTGTCCCGTCTTTCGCCCGTTTCTGCTCAGCAGCGACCCGGCCACCGTCGCCGCCCAGGTCACATATCCCTGCGTCGTCAAGCCGACGCGCCTCTCCGGCAGCCGCGGCGTCATACGCGCGGATAACGCCGCGGACTTTGTGGCGGCCTTCAATCGTCTTAAACGCCTGTTGCTTGCCGAAGGCTACATTGAGGACGAGACCAGCATCCTGGTAGAAGATTTTATCCCTGGCGTCGAAGTGGCCCTGGAAGGCATCTTGACGCATGGGCAACTCAAGGTGTTGACGCTCTTCGACAAGCCCGATCCCCTGGATGGGCCGTTTTTCGAGGAAACGATCTACACCACGCCCTCGCGCTTGCCTGAGGATGAGCAACGGCGCGTCGCCGGCGTGGTGCAGGTAGCAGCGGCCTCGCTTGACTTACGCGAGGGGCCGGTTCACGCCGAATTGCGCGTCAACGAACAGGGTCCGTGGATGCTGGAGATCGCCGGGCGTTCCATCGGCGGCCTCTGCTCGACCATCCTGGAGTTTGGCTCCGGCATGTGCCTGGAAGAACTGATCTTGCGCCACGCCACCGGCGAAACCATTGATGCCATTGAGCGCGCGCAGACAGCCGCTGGGGTGATGATGATCCCCATTCCCCGCGCGGGAATGCTCAAAGCGGTGCATGGCGTCGAGGAAGCGCGGCAAGTTCCGCTCGTTACCGGCGTCGAGATCACGGCCAAACTGAACAATCAGCTTGTGCCATTGCCGGAGGGAGCCAGCTATCTGGGCTTCATCTTCGCCCGCGGCGACACGCCTGCCGCGGTGGAGAACGCGCTGCGGCAGGCGCACGCCCTGCTCAAATTCGAGATCCGGCGCGAGATTCCGGTGCTGTCTTCTGTCTAAAATTCGTTATGTTTGCTCTATGCGCTTTGACACTGTCTGGTCTTGAGCAGTCGCATGAATAAGATGGAGATGATCACACCGGCGATCCACCACCATCCCCACACAAGCGCATTGGTGGGTGTGGCCGCGAACAAGGTAGACAAAACGAACCAGACGGTACATGTCAATAGAAGAGCCGCGCAAAGAAGAAAACGCTGCTTTCTCAACGAGGGGTTTTTAGGCCAGAAAAAGCCTTTTATGCTATTCATTGCTCTGTTCTTTCACTCAATCGTTCCTCCTGGCATTCGCTGACATCACTTTAATTTTAACACGGACAGAGATACCTGGAGTGATCGAAATTACACCTGGTTTCGCTTTTGGGCCTGTCGAATGGCTGCTGTGCTGTCTATATCGTCATCCCTACGCCGATCGCCAAAGCGGGCGTGTCAGGCAGGTTGCGCCGCCCTCGGCCTTGCGCGAGATTTCGTCGCCTTTGTACGTTGTTACTGTGCAACCTGCTGCTTCCAGTCGCTGCCGCGTGATGGGATTGCCTTCCAACATGATGCATTGTCCCGGCGCGACGGCCAGCACGTTCGGCCCCATCGTCAGGAACTCCTCGTCAGGCACGTCGATCAAACGGAAGCCGCGTCGCCGCAGTTCTTGCCAGAACGAGACGGCCATCAGGGGTGGATAGACCACGGCGGTCAGGTGATCGACGATGCTGATCAGCGACAGCAGGTGCAGGCACGCCTCCGGCCCGGTATAATATGGCAGTTCGACGGGAATGACCGTCACGCCGATCTTCCCCAGCGCCTCGCGCAATTGCCGCAGACCTTCGGCGTTAGTGCGAAAGCCCTGACCCACGGCCAGCGTGTCATGATCGACCCACAGCAGATCGCCGCCCTCGGCGCGCGCCTCACCATACAGCGTATAGTAGATCGGAATGCCCAGCGACTCGAAGCGGCGCGCCATCACTGCTTCCTCGCCGCGCCGCAGGTCTTTGCCCATCGAGAGCATGAGCGCGCCCTCGTCCGTCACAAGCGCCGGATCGAAGGCGAAGATCGCGTCGGCGCGTCCCGGCTGCGCTTCGTCGTGGTAAATGATCTCGGTCCCATTTTGTCGCAGCAAGTTGACCAGCGCGTCGTGTTCTTGCTGAGCAATGGCGAGATCAGGCCGGGCGATATAGTGCCACAACCGCGCATCGTCTACCGCGAAATTGTCGTCGGGTCGCTTCACCAGTACCGAGCGCAGCGGCGCGATCATGCTCTGGCTGCCGTAATGTTTTATCATGAGCATACTCCTTATTATTTTGTCAGGGGAATCCCTTGTGTATGTAAGAAGTGCAAAGCTCCTTGCGTATGGATGCTGCCGATAATATCCAAAAACGTCACACAGATAAATAGCGTGATGCTGAGCGTAATAATGATCCTATCTATCTGACGCGCATGTAATTCGGTCAGCCAGGAGCGTTTACCGAGGCCGAAGCAGCGCAGTTCCATCGCGTTAATGATGTCCTCGGCTCCGACGATGGAGCCGATGATCACGGGTACAAGCAAGGGCGCGAGCCGCACGACTTTCCCGAAAAAGCCGCCGCGCATTTTTTCGATCTCGAAGCCGCGCGCGCGCTGCGCATCAAGCGTCGTGCCGAAATCGCGCACAATGCTGGGCAGAAAACGCAATGAGAGATCGATGGCATACGATAATTTATCCGGTACGCCCATCCCGTTAAATGCCACTCCTGTTAATCCAGGATCGGTGGTATAGGTGACAGGGAGGGCCAGCATCGCGATGCTGATATTGCGCATGGCCTGCGTCAGCAAGAAGGTGATGCTCTCGACGCTGAAAATGATGGATGTCGTGGTAATAAAGGGCGGCTTCGCTGTGACGCCAAAGAACGGCAGCATGTAGAGGATATGCTGATGAGAGAGATCGACGCCCTGGACGATGGCGCCTCCGGACATAAAATAGTTGACGAACACGAGGATGGCGGTGAGAAAAAGGATAAACAGCCACGGCCGCTTCGTCTCTGACCATTTCAGATGAGCCTGGCTGTAGTAAAAAGCCGCGCCAATGAAGCCAAAGAGCGTGAACCAGAAATTGACGGTCTGCATGACCGAGAAGGCATAGGCAAAGAGCAAGATCCACTTGACGCGCGGGTCTAAGCGGTGGACAGGCGTATCACGCTTGATATAGACAAAATTGATCAGCATAGTTTTCTCCGCGATCAGGGATGAGAAGTACAGACAGACTTCTCATCCCCGTCGGCGCAATCGTAGCCTGTCTATGCTCTGCCTGTACGGCCAATTGCGGCGCTATAGGCAACAAGCAAAATGGGCAAGAGAATGATACTGAGAACGAGATCAGGGATGGTCGCGGGAACAAACTCGGTTGTTGTGGCTGTGAGTGGCGTCAACGCGCTCACCCAGATATCGCTGTACGCGGCGAAACCGAGTCCAACGATGATGGCTACCACGCCGAAGATTTCCGCGGTAATGATGTTACGAACAGAGCGGTAACGTCCCCAGGTGATGAAAAGAGCGAGACCGGAGACAAAGCCAATGATGCCGTTGCCCAGATCCCAGTTCCAGTAAATCGGCCCGGTCAGCAGGTCGTTGATCAGGTTGCCGACGCCGCCTGTGAAGAGGCCAACCCAGGGTCCAAAAACCGCTCCAAAGAAGACGGGAATTACAATACCAGGACGAAGCGAAACGTTGCTGGCCCCCGGAAGCTGCAAGCTATTGGTGGCGTAACTGACACCTGCATAGAGAGCTGCTCCCAGCGCCATGAAGACTATCTGCCGCACACCGATGCCCCAGATTCGTGAGGGCGAGCGTTCTTGTCTTTCTGTTATTGCCATGATCGATGATCCTTTCTCGTAACAACGAAGGGACGGAAGAAAAAAGTGTAGTAGGCGGCGATACCTCCTTTCAAACGTGCAATGAACTACGCGACAGCGTTCTGTTCGGATAGTAAATAATGCAGCAGCGAGGTCGGGCGCAGATTGCAGGACTCCAATAACTCCGGGTCTGCCAGCACTGAGAGCGGCGGGCCGTCCGCGACCAGGTTGCCATCTCGCAAAAGTATGACGCGCTGCGTAAATCTCAACGCGAGGTCGAGGTCATGGGTGATGAACAGCAGGGCGTCCAGTTCCGGCAACTGGCGCAAATATTCCATAAACGAGATGTACGATCTGTAATCCTGTCCCGCCGTCGGCTCGTCCAGCAGCAGGATTTTGCCCTGCATCGATAGCACTGAGGCGATGGAGACGCGCTTTTGCTGCCCAAAACTCAGCGCGAACGGCGAGCGTTCCGCGAATTGCGCTATGTTCAGCGCCTCCTCCGCCTCTTGCACCGCCTGCTTGAGGCGTTCCGGCAAGAAGCGCAGGTTCTGCGGCCCGAAACTGACCTCTTTTTTCACGGTTGGCGCGAAGAGCATCGCGCCGGGACTCTGAAACACATAGCCAATGCGCGTCGCCAGTTCCGCCACGCTCAGCTTGCGCGTATCCTTGCCATAGAGGCGCACGTTGCCCTGCGTTGGACGCAGCAAACCTAATGCCTGCTTCACCAGCGTGGTTTTGCCCGCGCCGTTTGGCCCCAGCAGCGCGATAGTTTCTCCCGGTCTGACCTGGAACGAGATGCCGTGCAGGATTTCTTCCCCATACGAGCTGTAGCGATAATGGACATTCTCAAACGCCAGCGCTGGTTCGTTGCTCGTATCGGCGCTGCTGCGCCTGGTCGTGATGGGGCAAAGCAGCGCCTCCCTGGCCTGCGCCGCGTCGTTGTAGGCGCGCAAGGTAGACTCGATGGGCAGTTTGATCTGTGTCGGATCGGCGATGGCGAGAAAATCATCCGTGTTGCCGAAAAATACCTGTCGTCCCTCGCGCATTAGCAGGACTTTATCCGGGTGCAGGCGCAGCGCCTCCTCGACGCGATGTTCGACGATGATCACGGTATGCCCCCTTGAGCGCAGCCGCGCGATCAGCTCCTCCAGCATATCGACGGCGCGCGCGTCCAGGTTGGCGAATGGCTCATCGAACAGGTAAATCGACGGCTCCATGACCAGCAAACCCGCTGCCGCTACTTGCTGCCTCTGCCCGCCGGAGAGCGCGAAGGTTGCCTGCTCCTTCTGCTTCTCCAGGCGCAGCAACTGTAAAGCATCATCTACGCGCCGGTGCATTTCCGCGCGCGGCGTATTAAGGTTTTCCAGTCCAAAGGCGATCTCCTGTTGCACGGTGCTGGCGACGATCTGCTTGTCCGGGTCTTGCAGCATCGTGCCGACGATCTTTGCCAGGTCGCGCAGCGAAAGTTTTTGCGTGGCGCTGCCCTCGAGGCGTATCTCGCCCGTCAGCGTGCCATGATAACTGTTCGGAATCAGCCCATTCAGGCACTTGATCAGCGTACTTTTGCCGCACCCGCTCGGCCCTGCGATCAGCATCAACTCGCCCCGTGCCAGTGTAAAAGAAATCTCTTCGATAGCATAAGCTTCTTCCTCGGATGCCGCGATATTCTTGCCCACCTTGCGTCCAGGAGGATCATCGTCGTCAAGAGAGCGGTAGCGAAAAGAGAGTTTATCCACGAAAATAGCCGCTGGCGCGGCGGTGTTGATATCATCGGTTGTGGTTGAGCGTGTCGTCATAAAAGTATTCTACCCGATATGCCAGGCGGCTCCGCTCTACGGAGAGACAACATATAGCGACGTTGCTTCGGATATTGATGATTCTATCCCACGCGGGGTGATCTGTCAACCGCAGACTTGCATCGGGTCTCCATCCTTGCGCATGAGAGCAACTGGCCTGGCAACGCTTGTCCTCCGAGATCGGCTGGTTTTTCTTACCAGATCCAGCGAAGGACAAGCCCGCTGTTCTCTATCATCCTCTCCCTTTTTGACTCAGTTTCCCCGCAGGGATGGAGACTCAATGAAAGCCAATCATTGTTTTATCAGCGTCTTCTATGCTATACTTCCTCTTGCGAAACATTCGTTCGCAAAGAAGGGAGCAAAGGGGAAACGAGTCGCGTTATGACAAATACACGGGGGGACATTCAATACGTCGGTTCCTACACTGTTGGTTCACTACTCCACAGCGGGGAAACGAGTAACCTCTATCGAGGCCAACAAGGGCAGAAAGAGGTTGTTATCAGGGTATTTCATACGCCGCTGATCACGAGCGAAGCGCAGGAACGCTATGATGCGCGTGTCCGGCAATTGAAGCGGCTCAAGCATCGCTCAATCATCGAAGTCTATGATTATGGCCTGACTCCAGTCGCCGGAAAGCAGGAACAATACGGCTTTCTCGTCATGCAATATATCGCCAACGGCACACCACTTACTCAGCGTATCGCAGTGGGGCAACAGCTTGCTCCCGACGAAGTCAAGCGTTTCCTCTCACCGGTTGCCAGCGCGCTGCACTACGCGCATGTCTCGCAGATCGTTCATGCCAACCTGCATCCCGGCAACCTGCTCGTTGACTCCAATAACCAGGTTCTGCTTACCGATTTCTCCCCGTTATTTGCCGACCTGCTGGCAGCGCCAGAGCAGCAACTGGCTGCCTTGCCCTACATGTCGCCGGAACAACTGCGCGGCGCGCCGACTGCCTCCAGCGATCAATATGCCCTGGCCGTCATGGCCTACGAGTGGCTCTGCGGGCGGCGTCCCTACGACGCGACGGAGCGCGCGCCATTGCTCGACCAGCAAGAACACGCCTCATTTCCCCTGCCGCGCGCGCTCAACGCCGCCGTCTCACCCGCCGTCGAGCGCGTCCTGCTGCACGCCCTGAATCCTGATCCCGCCGAACGTTTCCCGCATATCCAGGATTTCGCCGATCAATACCTGCACGCCCTGCTGGGTATGAAGATAACACTGGCAAAATCTGTAGGGGCAAAACCTAAAGAAACAACAACGGTGGGGGCAACACCTGTGGAGGCAAAATCTACGGAGGCGCACAGCCTCTCCGGGCAGCCCGTCCGGGGGACGGGTAATGACAACCTCTCTGGGAGAGAGGTAATGATAATTGCGACCGCGCCCGCTGCTCCTTCATCTATCCCCGCGATCCTGCCCGCGTCTGTATCTTTGCCCGCGCCGGTTGCGCAAAGTACTATGAACGGGCGTCCGAACAATACTAAAGGAAAAGCTGCGAAACAAGATCAGGATCAAGAGTATTTTGAAGAACTGGATGCCTTCGCTTCCCTTGAAGAACCTGATGACGAGGAAGCCGACAAGATTCCAGTTGATCCCCGTTTGGGCGAGACCGTCGTTGCCGATCTCGCCCAGGGAGGCGTTCTTTCGCGCAGCCTGCCCGGCTACGAAGAACGCCCGGCCCAGATTGAGATGGCGTCTGTCGTCGCGCGATCGCTGATTGAGGAAATGAAAGCCGTCCTGGAGGCTCCGACCGGAGTGGGGAAGTCCCTGGCCTACCTGCTGCCTATTGTGCGCTCCGGCCAGGTGGCTATTATCAGCACGGCCAACAAAGCCCTGCAAGAGCAGCTCTACTACAAAGACATTCCTTTCGTGCAAAAGCACATCAAGCATATTGAAGCTGTGCTGTACAAGGGTATGGGCAATTATGTCTGCCTTGATCGCCTGGAGAATGAGCGCGTCGGCCTGCAATACTATGCCAAAAATCGCGAATTTACGCGCCTTGTCGAATTAACGCTCGATGAACGCTCCAGCTTCAATGGCGATTTCGAGACGCTGGATTTCCAGGTTCCCGCCGATATTCGCGCCAAGGTGGGGGCCGATAGCGATCAATGCGCCTGGAAGAAATGCAACTTTTATAATGAGTGCTATGTGCGTAAGATGCGCTCGAAAGCGGAACGAGCGCAGATTATCGTTGTCAACCATACGCTCCTGCTGCTGGACGCGGCGATGGAGGGTTATTTCTTGCCGGAACGCGATATCATCGTAGTGGACGAAGCGCATCACCTGGAAGAAGAGGCCACGCGCGCGTTTACTATCACTATCAGTCCCAATTCTGTGCGCACGTTGCTGAATCAGCGAATGCTCAAGGATCACAGCCAGGTCAGTATGCAGGATGATGCCGAGGCGGCATTAGGGAAGGCGTGGGAGCAGTTGCACGCGGTGGCCGATCCAGGCTTTAAGGGACGCGCCAATTTGTTGGAGCCGCTTGAAGATGGGCTGAAACTTGCCACCATTATTGGCGACCTCGCGAACTCGCTCATCAAGCACAAGCCGATCAACCTGACCGAAAAAGATGAGCAGTTGTACAACAAGCTGGTCAAGCGCACGCAAAACCTGTCCGAGAATATGCGTACCGTCTTTTCGGTGGCCGACCGCCAACGCTTCGTCTACTATGTCGAGCGTGTGACCACAGGCGGCGGGCAGCGCGGCAACCAGTTGCAGGTATCAGCCGCGCCGTTGGAAGTGTCGGAGTGGCTGCGCGAACGCCTCTTTAACAAGAGTAATGTGATCTGCACCTCGGCCACGCTGGCGACGATTGGCAGCACCTCGGAGGATAGCAAAGGTCCAGGCTTTGCTTACTTTCGCCGCCGCGTCGGCCTGGATACCGGCAATTATCCTGATGTGCAGGAGCGCATTTTGCCGCTCACCTTCGATTACGAAAACAACGCGCTGCTCTATGTGCCGCGTGACGTGCCGGAACCGGCCTATGGCGCTGGTTCGGAGCAATACATCACAGCTCTGGCGCGCAAAATGTATCAACTGGTCAATTATTCGCGCGGACGCGCCTTCCTGCTTTTCTCTAGCAAACGCGCGCTCGATCTGTCATTCGAGTTGATGGCTCCGCATCTCGATTTCCCTCTGCTCAAGCAGGGCGATCTGTCGCGCCTCGAATTGACGCGCCGCTTTCGCGCGGAACAGGGATCGGTTCTTTTCGGCTTAAAGAGCTTCTGGGAGGGCGTTGATATCGCCGGGGACGCGCTCTCGCTGGTGGTAATCGACAAATTGCCCTTCGATCCGCCGGATGATCCGGTTCACGAGGCGCGGGTGGCGCAGATGAAGGCGGCAGGCGAAAACTGGTTCGGAACGTATGTGTTGCCGCAGGCGGTGCTGCGTCTCAAACAAGGGCTGGGCCGCCTGCTGCGCACTCGTGATGATCGCGGCGTGATGGCGATCCTCGACGTGCGCCTCTACACGAAAGGCTACGGCAAACTCGTGCTGGACGCGCTGCCGCCCGCGCGCCGCACCTCCGATATTCGCCAGGTCAAACTCTTTTTCGACGAATCGACCCAGGCGCAACACCCCGTGTAGCCGCGGCATTTATGACGCCAGCATCAACATCGCATCATTGAGCCGCTTTTGCCGGTTTAGGCGTCATGAATGCCGCGGCTACACGAGACATTATCCAAATAATCTGTGGGCATCTTGTCCATTCCGGCACTATCATATATAATTGGCAAACGCCAATATTTATAGACATAGGGGGAATTAAATGACTGATATCCCAGGCAGACCTCTCAAACTTTCTCTACGTTTACGCGACTACGATTATTCTCAGGCAGGATACTACTACGTCACCATTTGTACCGAGGAACGCCGATGCTACTTTGGGGAAGTAATCGAGGGAAATGTTCATCTGAACGATAGCGGGAAGATCGTGCAATCGGTATGGAATGATTTGCCGCGTCGGTTTCCAGGTGTCACGTTGGACGAATATATCATTATGCCAAATCATATGCATGGAATCGTCGTCCAGAGCGAAAAAACCGTTGCGCCAAAAGCTGCTCCTGCATTAGGCCAGATTATACGGGCCTTCAAGGCAGTCTCAACTCACAAAATACGCACGTCTTTGCAACCTGGATTCGCGTGGCAGATCGACTTTTACGACCACATTATTCGCAGAAACGGCGAGCTAGACCGCATTCGCGCCTATATTGTAAATAATCCAATGCGCTGGTCGCTCGCGCGCGATAACCATCAGGAATGACATACCATCTCGTGTAACCGCGGCATTTATGACGCCTGCGCCGACCCGACATCGCCTCGTGTAACCGCGGCATTTATGACGCCAGACCTCGTGTAGCCGCGCAATTGATTGCGCCCGAACCGGCAAAAGCGGCTCAATCGACCTGTGCCATGCTGGCGTCATGAATGCCGCGGCTACACGGATTGACCTGGGTGTTGATGACGGTTCAGGCGTCATGAATGCCGCGGCTACACGGATTGACCTGGGTGTTGATGACGGTTCAGGCGTCATGAATGCCGCGGCTACACGGTCTCTGAAGCATCGGGGCTGACGAGCATTCGCTGTACCAGGCCGACCATGTCACTGGTGAATTTGGAGTTGGCGACGACGCGCTGCGCCCCGGCTTCGAGCGCCTTTGCGCGCGCGTCCAGGTCCATGTGCGAGCCGAAGGCCAGCACCGGATAGCCGCTGGCGCGCGCCTGTCGAATCGCCGCGGCCCAATCCAGGCCCTGCGACGCGATATTCACAATCACCAGCGATGGTGGCTCAGCGTCCGCGGCGACAAGTCGCTGCTCGAAGGCAGCCAGCGTGCGCGCCGTGATGACACTCATTCCCTGATGTTGCAGCGTATCGCGTATCTTCACCGCGAAGAAGAGATCTTTTTCCAGCGCGAGAATAGTAGTGGTCATATAGTATCCTGACAAAGAAGTTAATCTTCCGTGCGCTCTTGCACGGGACGGCGAAAGCGATCGCCGAGTTCCTGGTTCAGCAGGTCCCAGTTCATATACTGTTCGCGCGTTAATACATGATGCGTGCCGGTGCAGTACGCCTTGTCGCATTTTTTATAGTGGCTGGTCTCAAAAATCAGGTTGCCGTTTTCCACTGTGGCCCAGATATGCATGCGCGAATAGCCGTCGCCCCATTTCAGGATCAACCCGTCGCGGTATTCATCGAAGCGGCCCTGACCGTAGAGATAATCGCGATTGAACATCTGCAAAATTTGCCGTAATCTGCTTTCCTCGATTACCAGCGCCGTCGCGGGAGACATGCTGGTGGTAGCCCCGGCATCCAGGTCTTGCGCGGGGATAAACAGTTCTCGTGCCGAATGCTGCTCCTCGCGGATCATCTGCTGGATCATCTCTCCCTCTTCATCGGACAGTCCATGTCCCTGTCCGACAATAGGCGCTCGCAGCGCCGCGCCATTAGTATCACGATCGTTGGTAGACACAACATTGCTCCTTAGCTCATCTATAAAAACGTGAACGGTATTTTCTTGCCCTTGTAATACTGTACCATGCCAGGTGGAGGGACGCAACGATGGCGGTAAGGGGCTTTCCATCCATCGGGGGAATTCGGTCAAACCGCGTAGGGGCGTGGGCTTGCCCCGCCCTGGTGAGCAATCCATTCTCGCCACGGTTTCAATCATGAACCTGGACGGCTCGTATAGGCGTGGGCTTGCCCCGCCCTGGTGAGCAATCCATTCGACATCGCGCGGGGCAAGCCCACGCCCCTACGGGGTTTCCTCTAAAGAATGGGGTAGGACAAAAATTCTGAACGCCTGCTCTTGACAAATGTTCTGATCATGAACTATAGTTAAAATACACGTCTGAGCGTAATTGTAACTGTAGCCGTTTCTGTAAGCCTGCTAGTATTAGAACGTGCGTTCTATCTAAATACTGGAATTGAGAAGCTATGGGTACAGGCAAGAGCGTCGTTGTGGGGGTAAGCATTGCCGGGCCATCCTCGGCAGCCTTGATTGACTGTCAGGGCAACATTCTGCGCCGCTGCCCCATCAAGATGCTCAGAGGGCGCTCCATTGCCGCGACCCTTGATCCATATTTGCGCGCCATCGAGGAGATGCTGGCGCTTGCCAGCGTCGGGCAATGGCGCGTTCATGGCATCGTCATCAGCCTCCCCGGCTCGCTTGATGAAGACGAGCGCCGTCCTTTGTCTGTTCCCATGCTGCCCGCGCTGAACGGCTTTCCTCTGTGCGAATTGCTTGAAACGCGCTATACCCTCCCGGCGCGTCTCCTGGTGGACGTTGACGCTGCCCTATCAGGCGAATACCGCTTTGGCGTTGGCAAAGGACGGGACGCGCGCCGCCTGCTCTACTTGTCGGTGAATGCCGTGGTGGGCGCGGCGCTGGTCGTTGACGGTGAACTGGCGCGCCCAGTTCAGCAGTGCGTCGGCCACGTCTCTCATTTGCTCGTCGCGGCGAGCGGGCCGCGCTGTAGCTGCGGCAAGCGCGGCTGCATCAACTCGCT
>Ga0102924_1005294_pt1 | contig 12570 bp, 14 predicted proteins | sample PaiPotPPM11metaG_FD_80116 | JGI IMG/M metagenome (GOLD analysis project Ga0102924, IMG submission 80116) | Iron sulfur acid spring bacterial and archeal communities from Banff, Canada, to study Microbial Dark Matter (Phase II) - Paint Pots PPM... ... | reverse complement strand
GTTCCGCAAGGAACTCGAATCCAGCAGCGTCCAAGCGGATGGTAGGGGGCTGTAGCTCAGCTGGGAGAGCGCCTCGTTCGCAACGAGGAGGTCAGCGGTTCGATCCCGCTCAGCTCCACCAAAGAATCAATCACATACGGCAGAGGTATCGACGGCGGAGACACTTTTGTGTCGCTGTTTGTGTCGTAACCCTTCGATGTGCGCTGGGAATCGCTCGCTTTTCCCCTTCCCATTGTCAGCGCGTCCAGAGCGTTCCGCTTCGCGTCCAGCCGAACGTGGGAGTAGTGCGCGAGCATCTTGCGCGAGACGTGTCCCGCAATCGACATAATGGTGCTGTCGCTCGCCTTCGATTCGGCAAGCTCAGTGATCGCCTGATGCCGTAGATCGTGAAAGCGGAACCCGACAAAGGGACTCTTAAGCTTCGCTATGCTCGCCTCGCACCCCGCGCACGTCTCGCGGGGATTCTGGAGCAGGTTGCAAGCGGGGCACTCCACCGCACGGGTGAGACGTCTCCATGCCGTGCGCCAACTCTTGAGAGGCTTTGTGGGGTCGTTGTGAGCCGTCTCGCATGCAGGGAAGAGGAAATGGCTTGGCTCAGTCCCCTTGAGCTTCTGAGAGCGCCTGTAAAGCTCCAGAATCACCGCCCAGGCGTCGGCGTTCAAGGGAATCACCCGCTCTCCGGCCTCGGTCTTGCTTTTCTTCACGGTGAGCGAGCGCCCGATCATGTCAACGTCGCGCCAGCGTAGCTCCTTGATTTCGCAACCGCGCATAGTCGTGTTGAGAGCGAGACGAGCAGCATACGCGGCAGACTTCCACTCCGATCGCGCGGCCGCCCGATGGAGCAGCTTTACTTTCTCCTCGTAGGTCAGCGCTTGCCCGATGCTCTGGCGCACAGGCAGCGGGTGAATCTCATCTGCGAAGTGGTGCCAGCGTTTCGCCCGCTTGAGCACCCCGCGAATAATGTCTAGCTCGCGATTTATCGTCGCGTTGGCCTTTCCCGCCGCATTGCGCTCGCGAATGTATGCGCCAACCTGCCCAGCCGTCATACGGCAAACCACAACGTCGCCAAGGGACTTGTTGATTGGCTTCACTCGTTCGCCCTCTGTCTGAATGCTGCGGGGGGCAAGGTGCGGCTTACGGTCTTCGAGGAAGCGCTTAGCCGCGGCTGAGAAGAGAAGGCGTCCGAAGTCGTCATTCTTCGCAGCGAGCTTGCCCGCCTTGGCGTCGCGGATGAGATCCCGCTCTTTGCGCTGTGCTTCTCGCCAGTCGTTCGTCTCCAAGGATTGCCGAAACCGCTCCCCGTCAACGAAGAAATGTGTGTGCCACGTCTTACCGCGCTTTGCCAGTGCCATGTTTGTTCCCTTTCTTAGTTTGTTTTGTTTTCGGCTGCTCTTGACCAAGCTGCTTTCTTCGCGCCTCCCCGTGTTCGCGCCACCAATCCAGCTTTGCTTTCTTCTGCCCGTAGCCCGAGCACTTTGGGGAGCAATACGCTTGCCTTCGCTTCGAGCGGCTGCGAAAGAAAAGAGCTGCGGGGCATTCGGGGTTCTTGCAGACCAACGCTCGGTCGGCATTCGTTAGCAGATAGAGAATCGACTGTGCGAAAGGGCCGAGTCTGCCTATTGACTGGCCGATAGCCGCACTCAGCAAAAAGGTTGGGTTTCCGGTGCGGGCGATTACCTCGTGAAGCAGCAACACTCTGTGTCCCTTTTCTTGCAGAGCGTTGGCTCTCCAGATTCTCCTAACGTCCGTACTGAGGTCCGAGATTCTGGCGAATTCCTGAATCTCATCTTGGGGTCCGAAACGCGGGAACGAATGAGCCGGGACGTGAGTGGTCCCGTCCGATGGCGCTGAGGATGCGGCCCAGTGAGTCTCTAAGACCCGCGCGGTTGCAGCTTCGCGATTCATGTCCCATTCCGCGGCGCTCGGAACGTCGGTCAACATATCTCCAAACCCTCGGCTGATTGTCGATAGCGCCGATTCGTCGTCATCCCGCAGATTCGCCAGCGCCGTCAAAAAGCGTTCAATCCTTCCCGGTGCGAGCTTTGCTAGATTGCTTCGACTCATAACCTCGCCATGTTAGCTGCTAGATGATTTTACGTGTTGTGCTCTAGCTCGCTCCTGCCTATTCTTGATTTAGCACAATGCTTTGTCAATAGCTAAATGAAGTTCAAGGGGGTTCCGATGAGCGCAAAGAAATTGGTTGGACTTTCCGATGCCGCGCGAATGCTTGGTGTATCTGTATTCACCATCCGCCGATTGGTTGCGCGGGGAGACATAGGGGCCGTGAATGTTGGGGCTCGTCGCCTCGTGGCAGAGGGCGAAATCGAGCGGATTATGCAGCGTGGCGCTGGGCAGAGTCGTCCCTCGAAGGCCACGCAGAAGGGGCGGTGATGGCAATGCCAACCGATCTCCTTCAACTGCTCACTCTGCTCGAAGTGGCAGGACTGCTCAAGGTCAGCCCGCACACAGTGCGTGCGTGGACGCGTCAAGGCAGATTAAAGCCCATTCGTATTTGCCGCCGACTGCTCTATTCCCAAGCGGAGATCGCCCGATTCGTTTCGGGGGGGAAGTGAATTTGATTTCGCCAGATCCTTTAAACTTCTTCGACCGAGACACGGAAGAACGGGTCGAGATAATAGAGGGAATTCTTCGGGAGGGTGATATAGCTGTCCTCGCGGGCAACTACGGCAAGGGCAAGTCCCCCTCTATCGCCGATCTCACGATTCACCTTATCAATGGCCGCGAATGGTGCGGGCGCAAGGTTTCTCAGCGACCAATTGTGGCCATTGATTTTGAAAGCCCAGGGCCAGACTACAAGAGAGCTATTCGCCGCATTGTTGACAGACTTGGAGTGCCGGTCCCCCGCGTACCCGACGATTTGGATATCTATCTTGAGCGCGTCCCTTCGGACGAAACAGGTACCAAGAAACTCGTGGATACCCTAGCAACACCGGGCAATAAGGCCAAAATTGAGCTGCTCGAATCGGCACTGAAGAACAAACCAAACGCGGTTGTTTTCATCGACCCGGTAGCGATGTTTTTTGGGACGCTAAAATCGGGGGAAATCTTGAGTTTGTACCGGGACTTCAGAAACCTTTTGCACAAGTTTCCCCATGCGGCCATTCTCTGTACGTTCAATCTGCGGAAGCTCGACAGAAAGAACGGTCGAGCCGATTTGCTCTCTGATCCTAGAGGGTGGCTTGAGGAGGTGAGCGGAACGCTCGACATCCTCAACCGCTGCGATGTCCGGCTTGGCATTGATACACATAGCGAGGACGCGCGCGTGATAAATGGAATCGTGCGCGGGCGGGAAATGCATCCGCTGCTAATCCGTCCCGTTCGGAATGTGAGCGAGGAGTTGGCGGGCTTCGAACAAGTAACCCCCGGTCAACTCGATTTGCTCTCGGCATTACCACTAACAATGAAAGGGCACTGGGATAAATTGCCCAACGAATTTCGGTTTGAGGAAATAGCGGACAAGGTGGTGCCCCGATCTAGTCTGTCTCGGTTGATCGAAAAGACGAAGTCGCTTGGGGCGCTAACGCGCGGAGAAGATGGGGTGTTCATTAAACTGACAGAGATCACACCTAGGCGGGACGGAAACCGCGCGGAACCTGATAGGAAAAGTGGGCCAAAGTGAAGGCAGATTCAATGGCTTAGCAAGGTTTCAATCAACTGAAACCCTTGTGGAACCGGAACAAGTTTCAAGTTCCAAACCAGTTTCAATGAGTTGAAACTGAATAATACATATAAGAATCAATAGTCTACCTCTCAGGTTCCGCCGTTCCCGTGTGTGAGGGAGGTCGGATAATTATGAGAGAGGCCAAAGAAAATCTCAAAGAACAGGCGACGCTCGCGCCACCCTCTCTTCGTGAGTGCTCTCCTGACCAGCTCCCGCGTCATATCGTGCAAACTGAGTGCAGCTTGCATCGTCGCAACCTTCGCCGAAATCCACATCATTGCATCCACCGCGATTTCGAGTAGCCGCCTTGGATCAATGCCGGCCGCCGCGCAGATTTCGTCAATGGTGAGGTGCTGGAGGTCGCCGAGTGGGATGGAATCGTATCTCTCAAGGAACCGGCGCGCATCCTCTTCGCTAGAGTAGCGAAGGGCAGAGACGGCGTCGTTTAGAACGCCCCCCGCGGCTTCCAGAATGGGGGCGACCCTCGCTATACCCTTCATGCAGACGGGCGCGATGCCGAGGCGATTTCGAGCTTTCTTGGCGGGCGATAGAGAGTGAGCCAATCCCTGTTTTCCCCCTTCGCAAGCGTCAAAAGTGGATTTTCGCCGTTTCGTCATAGCTTGATTAAAGGTTGCGAGCGCGTGGCCACCTTGCTCCCGGTAGTTCCGCTGGCAATGCACCCCGCCTTTGGTGCGGCGCATCCGTCTGCCCCATTCGGAGTCGGGCGGGTGCAAGGTCAATCGGCGCGCCCTTCCCGCGAGGATTGCGCGGCGCCAGGGCGGGAGGTCAGGCTCCCACTTCCGGCACAATCGCGCGAATGTCTCCTCGGCCTTCAGGCGGTCGGCGGGCGGTAGGTCGCTGAAGGGATCGCTTCCCTTCGGCTTGCGTGGGCCGCGGCGGGTGAACATGCCGGGATCGTCTTGGGGTTCGAGCGCAGCGATCAGCCGCGGAATGAGGTTGTCATCCTCGGCGGATTGCTGCTTGTAGGATTGCCAAACTTGGTCAGCCATCAGCGGCGAGGCGCAGGCGGGCAGGTCGCCGAGAACATGCAGCTTTACGGGTATTCCTCGATATTGAAGGTGATCCCAAGAGCGGTGGTTGAGGGTGAAGGTTCGGCGGGACACGCCGATATCGTAGCATTCGCGGTGTCGGGGCTCTTGCGGTCTTGGGGGTCGTCCCGGCGGTTGCTCACTCTAGCGGAGCGGCTTTCCTAGCTTGGGCGAAATGTTCTCTGACTTGAATTGGTCACCATCATTTGCCCTTACAACAGTTAGAATTACGCACGGAGTGAAAATGCCCGAGACGATCACAACCCCACTTTCCTTCTTCGAGATCGAGATGGAATACGCGGAACCAGACGTAAAAATGTGGCTCGACCGGGCCAATGTTGTAAAGGAGGTCTGGAAAGCTCTGAAGCCGTGGAGCATTGTGGTAGACGACATCGAGATTATTCAGACGGGCAAACCGTCCGAGCAAGGTATCAAATTCAAGATCCCTGAAAAACTCTCGTCTTTCTTCTTCGGTCCCGCCTATTGCAAGTTCAATCGCGACAACACGGATTGGAGTGTTGCCGAAGAAACCATCAGCATCATCGAAGCCGCCACCAATGCTCTTCTGTCCCAAACCAAAGCAGTCATTGCCAAACGGAAGACAACTATCGTTCTCCATGCTCAGCCAAAGAAACTGCCGTTCCTTCGGGTTCTTTCTCCGCTTATTCCCCCGCAGATAGCCGCGCTGGAGAAACAACAACCCAAGACAATGGCCGTTATTGTTAAGTGGGAAAATCGGAAACTAACCCTCGATGGGTCGGCGAGCGTGGCGAATGGCATCTTTCTCCGTTTTGAACGTGAGTTCGACGGTTCCGTTTCATACCGTGATATGGCATATCAGCTAAGAGCCGACGAAGAACAGGTATTTGCAATGCTCGGTGTACAGGAAGAAGCATGAACGGCGCGATTGATAAACAAACATCGGGGAATGACTGGTCATCGACGTTTGGTAAATCGATGCTCCATGAGCGTCTCCACGAGGAGGCTGTTCCGGCTTCTTCCGAGTCAGAGCAGCAGACCGTAATTCATGAATACGAACGCCAAATGCTCGACCACGAGCAAGCATTTGAAGAGTTGCTGCGAAAGATCCGGCAGTCTTTCATTCTGGCCGATCCCGCGGAGGTCGAATCTTTCCTACGCATGAACCGTTCCGTTGCGCCCATGTTGGTCGAGGCTGCTCCTCATTTTCTTGAATATTTTAAGGACTCTCCTCTCGTCCTAGACGTTATGGCAGAAGAGGGAGCCCCGCGAACGATTAATGTTCTGGCGTTCTGGCGCGGCGAACGCGAAGAAGCGCGGCGAGCACTCACCGATTTCGACGAGAACTGGTGGATTGACAATCTACAAAAAGCGTCAGGAAAAATTGTTTTCGATTACGAACTTCAAACATGAGTTTCGACTGGAACGAATACCTCAAGCTTGCCAAGACCCTCGGGGAGAAGACCGACGCTGCATCCCTGCGCACGGCCGTCAGTCGGGCCTACTACTGCATTTTCAACCTCGGGATGATTAAAGCCAGAGCAAACGGATTTAGTCCAAAAGATGATACGGGGAGCCACGATCAATTGTGGTCGCTCTATAGCCGGAATACCGACAAGGATTGTAGCCGTATAAGCATTCTCGGCCAACGGATGAAGCGCCGCAGAATAAAAGCCGATTACAGGCGAATGATCGAAAACCTTAGCACGGACGTAATGGACACCATCGCCGATGCCGAGGAATGTGTGTCGATACTAGCAGCACTTAAGGAAGACCTTCCTCAAGATGTTCCCCGCTCATGGTCGCGTTAAGTTAGAGGTATCCATGACGCGTTTGCGTTCCTCTGGAGTCATGCCTTCTGGGAAGGCCCCCCAGTTCATCTTGCCGCCCTTATCGTAAGTGGCCAGCGTCACATCAGAGATAATCGCCCTAGGTGTGGCATTTCCGTCGGACAGGGCGAGCGCGGCGCCCTTTGGCCCGATGCCAAGATTCACCCGATCTTTGCCTTCGGAGTCTCGGATTGCCATTGCGGTCCCGCCCGAATTGTCTTGTAGGATGAAAGTCTCTTGCTCTAGTCCGTCTCTGGTTATTGCCAGCGAGGCATCGCCGTCGCTTTCTACGAGTAGAAACGCGCGCTCATGGCCCTTTGCATCAGATAAATTGATCCCATTACCGGCATCATTCGATGAGGCGATCGTGATTCCGCGGGTGCCGTTTGTATTGATGAACTGAAGAGCGGCCGCTTTTGAGTTTGCAGACAATTCAGCTCGCTCGTGGCCATTTGGGTCCACTAAGACGAATTTCTCAGCGGTGTAGACCTTGGGCGGCGGAGCGGCCGCGCCGAGGATCACCGCCGCGGATGCTAGGGTAGCTGATGCCAAGAGTCCCGCTTTGAGTCTCCGATTCGATTGCTCCAGGCGAGCCAGGCGATCTTCAGTGGTTGTCGTCACGAATCCCTGCTTTCTCAGTGTTGTGCATGAACAACACGAGCCTCCAGCGTAAAGCCATGCTCGAAACATGGCAAACGATATCTGCATCCGCTTCGGGAGGCGGCTCAGAGAGCCGCGCGCGGATCGTGGATGGAAGCAGGCATATCTCGCGGAGGTCGCGGGTGTCGGCAGGAGCCATATTTCAGAGCTTGAGAACGGCCGCAGAGAAGCGGGATTGAGAGTTTTGGAAATGCTCGCGGTCAGTTTTAAGATGAGCGTTGCTGAATTGCTGAAGGGTGTTTAGTTCTTTTCAGGTTTTATCGACCTGAAGATGTTTGGGAGCGCCAAGGCAGGCGGTAGGATGAGGTCTCAGTGCGCACTCGACTTTCCGGGATAGCGGCTAAACGTGCTGTAATCAACCGTAAGCTCTTCTCCCGACGCTATCTGCCTCAACGTATAGAAATCGTAGTTCTCATCGCACCGGGTGTTTGGCTTCTTCGATTCGTTTAGAAACCACGCTGGCGTAACCTATTGAAAGAAGTTGGGCAGCCATATCTATCTCCCTTGATTATGGCGAAATCGTCATAGAGCTTCCTTAAAGTCTTTCCCTTTGGCAGCGATGCCTTGGGTATCCAGCAGAGTTCCTCGTTCTCATCGGCGAAAAGGCGCGTCGCTTTCGGAATCACTCGGATCGCAAACACCCCCACGCCTTTCTTATCCAGCTTTGACGGGCGCAGGCGGACATAAACCCCGCTATGCGGTCTGTCAACTTTGATGTCACGATAGCTCGTAACCAGTGCACGTCCGAGGCCTTCAAGATCAGGAAAGATTAGCGTCTCGTCGATGCCATAGTTTTGTAGATCCAGACGGATGCCTTGTACTGCGTGACCGGGGATTACGATTCTGACGAGACAGGGGTTCTTTCCCGATTGAAATGGCAGGAAGCCTGCCACATTCGAGCCGTGAACTGTGAAACTCGATTTCTGACTGCTGATTCGCCGCGCAATGTGGGTTGGAAAGATCGCAATCGGCTCCGGGGGCGGACGCTTCTTTGTCCACCTTGGGGGCAGCCACGGGTTTATGCGTTCCACATCCTTCGGATTAGCTCCCGGCGCGCTTGGAGCGACAATCTCCCTTTTTCCCGCCACTCGCCTGTTCAATTCGTACGGGTTCAGCATCCATATCGCCGAGTCGTAGTAGCCAGGATTGTCGCGGACTGCAAAGTACAGTGCGATCGCCGGACTATCCGTCCAGTCGAGCAATCGTGTCGGCGCCCCATAGTGCTGCATCAAAAAGTACTGATCCCAATCAGTTGTGGGGAGGGTTTCGAACCTACTCAATGCTGGTGCGCGGATCGCAAACTCCTCCCGAATCTCATCTTCCGTTTCGCGGTCTTCGCATCCGATGCGCACAATGTTAGGTACCAACGGCCAGTGCTTCCTTTGTTGGCCGCGGAACCATGGGCCACCCACTTCGTCTCGGTCGAAATTCCAGTCTTTTCGAAGATCGCTTACGATTTTCAGAAACCTTGCCATGCTGGTAGCGATCAGCAAGTTATTCTTAAGGGCTGATTTCACCATTGTTCGGATTGCCTCCGTAAACGAAAGTTATATCCTCTTGGCCACTGCAAGAACATTCAAATCTTATCCCTGCCAGCACCGCGACATTTTCCAAAGATGCGTCGTCAACCTCGTCTCATCGCAAGCTTCCCATACTGCTCCCTTGTGAGATTCAACCAGACCCCGCCTCGCCCAACGCTAATTCCATGCTCGATTGCTTGACGGCACGCCAGATCGCGGAGTGCTCCAGCGTGTTCGGCCAGTTCAAGAATCTTTGCAGGTGTGGTGAAGTTGAGCCTACGGGGCAGGGGAGTCTTCAAGTCTTCTTCGAGGAACTGGCATTGCCATCCTCTCCCGCTGACCATGAAGGATAGATACACGCGCACCTTGGGCGCACAGCGTCCGCAGTAGCGTTCACCGGATTTCTGGTTGGGCCCGGGTGGCGGCAGAGATACCTTGCAGGCGCAACAGATTTGACCTGCTAACCGCATTCGGGTTGTGGATGCCCGCTCCCCGCCCATAGGCGAATAATAGGCGAATACGATGTGGAATTAGCGTCGAAAGATTCGTTGTTACCGAAATTCCGACTTTACGGGCGGTTCAATGCGAGGGCAATAAATACCTTGGCTAACCCACGGCCCTCTAGTTGAAGCCATCCAGAAACTGACAGGTCGCGCAATCGGGATGATAGTGGCAGAAGAAAGCAAGCCAACCAACGCCGACCATTGCAACCAGTACCAACCACCAATAATCTGGGCTCAGCCTCATGCCAGCCATCCTCTCAGGCTCTCCAGCGGTGCGCAAGCGTATCGGTCAGGGTCACTTTACTGCAAACGTGACATTGCAGGCGGCACGGAAGATAATCCGTTTCTCTTGATCGAGTTGATGGGTTTGAAGTAGTTCCGCTCTAAGGTGGTATCGTGGCTTCGGACGAGTGGAGGCGGGAACAGTGCACGGTCTCGTTGTGTGGCTGCTAATAGCCTTGGTTCTGGGGACGGTCTGGGATGGAAGCATCCTGCAATATCTACGGCGCAGGAGCGTCCAAGAACTAAGGCAACTAGCAGCGTGGCAGTTCGCCGTGACCGGGGTAGTGACCCTCTTGGTAGCGGCGTGGTTGATTCCTGAAATCCTTGGGCGGGCGGCGCGCCTATTGCCAAAGGTATGTATCATCGCCATCTTTCTTGCAATGGCTTCCATTGACGGGACAGCTTGGTGGGCGGTGCGGAAGGAGAGGCCATCCGCAAGAGTCTGGGCGGTCGCAGCAAGCCTCGCTTCTCTCCTAGGCAGCCTTTGGCTCATTTCCCACTCTTGGAGACTGGCCCGGTGGTGCACATGGTTCACGGCTGCACTCAGTATTGCTTGGCTGGTACTCTTCCTTTGGCCCAATGAGGGCCATGGTACGGAAGAGGCCGAGAAGCCGAGCTAAGTCTCGCGCAGGGAAACCTAGTGAAGTCCTAAGATCAGGAACTTCCAGTGAGAGGAACGAAATACGGGAATTTCGGTAAAGACACCCTGGAGGACCGATTGTTACCGAAATTGTGACTTCACGGGAGTCGGAAGCGGGGGCCAAAGCCGCCGGGAACAAGTCACGCGGATGAGGTGTCTAACCCATTAGCGGCCACGTCTGCTGCGGTGGGGTGACATGAAAGCCTATTCCCTGGCTATGCTGCTGCTTATGGTCGCGTCGTCCTCCCCTGCCCAGCATCCCTACACGGAAAAGCAAGTAATCGCTTATGCGAAGGCCATCGACGTAAAAACCCTCGATTCATCGCTCCCCTCGCAGCGGTTGGAGGACTGGCTCCAGTCCGGGCCACCCCACGCGCATATTTTCAACTGGACAGTCGAGGACACTTGCGATCTGATGGGTGGTCCAGACCCTAACGAGGACTTACCTCTCTGCACCCGCATAACTTTTGAGCACGGCAGCCAGGGCGGATTCTTTCTCGTCGCGGTTGGAACATTCAAGAGCGGCATCGTCGGATCACCGTACCTGCATGGGTCTATCGGCGTTGAAGAGGTCGGGACCGGTGTGGGGACTGGGGCTGCTGAGCGGCTCTCCGACCTCCCCGGACTTCTCAATCAACCACCCATTAGCTACGGGGTGCGAGATCTTTATCGTGAGATTGTGGCACACCATCCGATTGGCATCCCGAAGGGTGTGGACAAAGCAGCAATTTGGCCGCTTCTGAGCAAGCGATTGACCGTCCATCTCGAGACGGCCCAAGCCTGCCAAGACGATTATGTGCGCCAACATCCAGCGACTGACTCAACTCCAAAACCTAATTGGTTGAAGTCCGGCCTCTTCTCCGGTGATGACATCCACGTCGCGCCCATCGATGCAGTCATACAACGTAAGGAGAAGCAGCGCGACGGCTCCTTTCTGGTTTATCTGGTCTTGGCATATGACTACATCGACCTTGGACACGGGCGCAGAGCGTTCAAGGGAAGCCATGGATGGTGGGTAGCCGCTCGAGTCATATTCGAAGATGGTCAATTTGTTGTCGACGATGTCCGTATATTCGATGGATCTCCAGAAGGCCCCTATCGTCTGCTCTCGGATTCATTCATCGGGTGCGACGGCGCTCATTGGAATGGAGTAGTAACTCCGAACGAGTAGCACGCCTTCCGATGTCCTGCCATACGCCCGTGAGTTTCTCGGCGTCGAATCTCCCGCAAAACGGGGTTCTCGGTAACAACGCCGCTCGGCCTCCCCGGGCAAGTTGCCGCAAAGGCGACCTTACAGGCGGCACGTTAATTGTTCCTGATTCCTGGTGAAGCTAGTTCTCCGAAGGCATGTCAACGTGGTCGATGACAAGGGTTTCGACGTTGCCTTTGGAGGATTCAAGTTTGAGGCCGAGCTGTTCCTCGACCGCGGTAAAGATGTTGGGGGCAGCATCAACCGGAGCATCGGTGCTGCTCTGCGGTGAGCGCCCGACATTGTCGGGTGTCCATTTGAGGTCGACATCGTAGTTGCCGGAGAGGCCGGTCTTATCGATGACCTGACGATGGACGATGCCGGTAAGCGTTCCGGCCAACTGAGCAATGGTGATGCCGTTCGCGAGCAGTGCGGTGGGGTGAATGTGGGTACCGCTGTCGCCCGCGGCATCGCTGGGCGAAGTGGGTTTGATTTTGAGCCCAGAGTGGGCGACGACGAGATCGAAGACCGGAAGGGTTCTAACTTCGACGTGAGCCTTAGTACCGAAGCGGTCGGCGAGCATGGCTTTGAGCATTCCGGGGCGCTGGTGGTCGGTGAGTTTTTGTGGGGCGGCAGGGTTGGGGACGATCTTCGCGTCAATGTCGAAGCGGACGCCGTCTGTGGCACCGGGGACTCCGAAGATCAGGTCGGACTTAATGCCGTAGGCGCTTGCGAGCAGTTCTCTAAGCGGGATATTGGTGGCGCGATAGCTGTAGTCGCCGACGTCGATGCCCCAGCGGCCCTGGCCGGTGTTATTGACCTTGACGGAAACGACGTCGTAGGTGAGCGACGCGCTCTGCTGGATCTGCGCGCTGATCTGAGGGGCTGAGCAGACCGTGAAACCAGCGGCGAGTGAGAGGGCGGCAGCGAGGAGACGTTTCGTCATTGTGGTTGGCGGCATATAGCGTGTATCGGTGTACTCCTGCGGAATCGCGAAACGCTGGAAGCCCTCGGCCGGGAGTGGTCGACATGGATCGAGGGTTTGAGAATCGTCGTTGGCCTCTACGTCCCTATACGCGCGAAGAACGGTTTCAGGTCGCAGTATTTTCCCGTGAAACGTTAGGACTCTATCTTGACTGCCCATCAGGCAGAGCCATGCTGCTGCCGGCGGTACCGGTCGGGCAGTTAAGATAGAGCCGTTTGAAGGGAGCCGCTGGCGCTTGCGGCGGATGCGGTC
>Ga0102924_1005293_pt1 | contig 12576 bp, 9 predicted proteins | sample PaiPotPPM11metaG_FD_80116 | JGI IMG/M metagenome (GOLD analysis project Ga0102924, IMG submission 80116) | Iron sulfur acid spring bacterial and archeal communities from Banff, Canada, to study Microbial Dark Matter (Phase II) - Paint Pots PPM... ... | reverse complement strand
ATCTCAGCCTTGAGAGGGCTGCATCCTAGGCCGCTAGACGAATGCGCCATGTCTCTTCAGTATGGTGGGCGATACTGGACTCGAACCAGTGACCTCTTGCATGTCAAGCAAGCACTCTAACCAGCTGAGCTAATCGCCCCTCCGCGGTGCGTCCTCGAGAGGATTCGAACCTCCGGCCTTCAGATCCGCAATCTGACGCTCTAATCCGCTGAGCTACGAGGACCTGTGCAATGCTGCCCAATCATCCGGGTGGCCAGAGGGATTCGAACCCTCGACTTCCAGAGCCACAATCTGGCGCTCTACCGCTGAACTATGGCCACCATGCTCGTCGAAACACTCTCCCGGTCCGTAGCCTTCGCCCAATCGGCAAGCCCTGACCCGGCCGATTGGGCGACCAAAGCCTGTGGACCTAAGGAGGCTCGAACTCCTGACCCCTTGAATGCCATTCAAGTGCTCTCCCAACTGAGCTATAGGCCCAGATTGCCGGTGTCTTCTACTGTCAACGTGCCGGCCACCGCGGACCACAGCGGTCTGCCAGGTGCCGAAGAGAGGATTTGAACCTCCACGGGGTTACCCCCACTGCGCCCTGAACGCAGCGTGTCTGCCATTCCACCACTTCGGCGGGCCGTTTTCCAGAGCCCCGCTGCAACGTACCAAGCCACGGAACCGCTCCAGCGCTTGGCTCTGGGACAGATAGTCTACCGTGCTCTCCCTTGCCCCGTCAAGCAATGTGGTACGCTGGAAAGGCTTTGGAGGGACATCCTGGAAGACAGTAGCATGCCGCCGGACCAAGACGATCCCTCTGGTGACCCCGGCGAGCGGCCCCCTTCCGGTCCACAGCCCCGCCGGTCGCCGCGACCACGCCGACGCTCGCGCCTGATTCAGACCATCGCCATCGGCGCCATCGTGGCCCTCCTTACCGTCGCCGGCTGGTTCGCCATCACGAGCCATCCTCGAGACGCGCTGCCCGGTATCCCTCGCGATGCCCAGAACGTCGTCATCGGCCAGTGGCTGGCCTCGGTCAACACGGAGCTGGCGGCAGGCCAGCACGTGCAGGTCGTCGTCTACCCCGACCGCGTGGTGGCGAGCAGCGGATCATCGCGCGCGGTATGGGCGTACAAGTATGACTCGAGCTCGATCTGGGAGCTGCTGCCGCGCGATCGCGTCCTCTCCGGCCAATTGACGGTGGACGAGCGCCGTACCATCCCCGCCAGCGGCGCCGGCCGGGTGGCGGCCGCGTCCGGCGCCATCCTGTCGATCCTCATGCTCCTGGGACTGGGAGGCTTCCTGGCCTTCTTTACCTGGTACATGGCCAAGAGCATGCCCAAGACGGGGGTTCGCGCCCGAACCCGCGCCGTACGCCCGGCGCGCTTCGCCGATGTCGCCGGCCTGACTGCCGTGCGCGACGACCTGGACGAGGTCGTGCGCTTCTTGCGCCAGCCCGACGCCTTCACCCGCATGGGCGCCCGCTGTCCACGCGGCATCCTGCTGGTGGGGCCGCCGGGTACCGGCAAGACGTTGCTGGCGCGCGCCGTCGCCGGCGAAGCCAAAGCCGCTTTCCAGGCCGTCAGCGGCTCCGACTTCGTGGAGATGTTCGTCGGCATGGGGGCGCGCCGCGTGCGCGAACTCTTCGCCGAGGCGCGCAAGCGGACGCCGGCCATCATCTTCATCGACGAGATCGACGCCGTCGGACGGCGTCGCAGCGGTCAATCGGGCGGCGGCAACAATGAGTACGAGCAAACCATCAACCAATTGCTCACCGAGATGGATGGTTTCTCCAGCAGCGAGAGCGTGGTGGTCATCGCCGCGACCAACCGCATGGATGTGCTCGACCCCGCCTTGCTGCGCCCCGGGCGATTCGATCGCCACATCTTTGTGGACCTGCCTGATCGCGACGCTCGCGAGCAGATCCTGGCGGTGCATGCTCGTGGCAAGCAGTTCGCGCCCGGCGCTTCCCTCGCCGGCCTGGCGCGCGAGACCTCGGGGATGAGCGGCGCCGACCTGGAAAATGTCCTGAACGAGGCCGCGCTATCGGCCGTCCGACTCAACCACAACACCATTACCCGCGACGACCTCACCCACGCCCTGGAGCGCGTGGCCATGGGCATGGCGACGCAACGCCGCCTCAACGACGAGGAACGGCGCCGCGTCGCCATCCACGAGCTGGGCCATGCCTTCGTGGCTGCCGAGTATCCGGTGCTGGGCCGAGTCGAGAAGGTTTCCGTGATCTCACGCGGTCCGGCCGGCGGCTTCACGCGGGTATCGTCGGACGACGACCGGCGCCTGTTCACTCGCTCGCTGCTGGAAGCGCGCCTGGCCTTCGCGCTCGGCGGGATGGCCGCCGAGGCGCTGTATTGCGCGGAGATTTCCAGCGGCGCCAACAACGACTTGCAGCAGGCGACCCGCACGGCCACGGCCATGGTCTGCGAGTTCGGCATGAGCGACCTCATCGGGCCCGTGCATCTGGAGCAAAACGCTGAGCACCCGCAATCGGAGGAAGTGCGACGGGAGGTGCGTCAGTTAACCGGCGCGGCGCTGCTGCGCGCTCGTGCAATCTTGCGCAGCTATGCTCCCGACTTCACCGCCATGGTCGACCAACTGCTGGTCGAGGAAGTCTGGGATGCGGAGAGGTTCGTCGCCATAGCCGGTGTTGCCTCGCGCCTGCCGGTCGTCGCACCCGCGACGCGCCGCCAACTTCCGCGCCGCCCAGCTGACAGTCGCGTCGAGCCGCTCCGGAAGCGGCCGCCCCGCCGTCCGGCGCGCCCTGCCTTGACGTCCCCAGAGTCGTAGGGCCACCGGGCCAAGCTGCGATGCGCGAGCAAGTCTGAAGCCGGCATGCTGCTCGCGCCGCGGCCCGCCCTGTTGGACGTACCGGCGGTTCCCCACGGGTCCGTCGCCGACGAAGAACTGGTGGGGCTGGGACTACGCCGCGCGGACGTGCTCGATTTCAGCGCCTCGCTCAATCCGCTCGGGGCCTCTCCGGCCGTGTATCGCGCGCTAGCAACGCTCGACGTCACGCGCTATCCGGACGATCGGGCGGTCGCCTTGCGGGCCGCGCTAGCCGCCCAACTCGGGCTGGGAATGGATCACGTCCTGGCGGGCAACGGCTCCGCTGAGCTCATCTGGCTCCTGGCCATGGCGTACTTGTGTCCTGGACGCCGCACCCTGGTGGTATCGCCTACCTTCGGCGAATACGAGCGGGCCTGCCGGATCGCCGGCGCCGGCATCGAATTCCTGCATACGGACGAGCGCCGGGACTTTCAGCCGGACGCGGCAGCACTCTGCGACACTATCCGACGGCGTCAGCCCAACCTCACCTTCCTCTGCAATCCCAACAATCCTACCGGCTGGCTGCTTTCCCCCGATCAGCTTCTCCAACTCGCCGACGCGCACGAGGCGGGATTGCTCGTCGTCGACGAAGCCTACCTCCCCTTCGTGCCCAACGCCCCCGACCTGGCCAGGGAGGTGACCGGCCATCCGCTGGCGCTCCTGCGCTCGCTGACCAAGGCGCACGGGCTGGCCGGGCTGCGCCTCGGCTACCTCGTCGCGCATCCTGAAGTGGTGACGACGCTGGAGCGCGTCCGCCCGCCCTGGTCGGTCAACAGCGCGGCCCAGATCGCCGGGCTGGCGGCGCTGCAAGACACCAAACATCTGGAGCGATCGCTCACTGTGGTACACGAAGCCCGCCGATACTTGCTCGGAGCCCTGGAGGCCCTCCGGCTCAAGGTCATCGCCGGTCCGGCCAACTTTCTGCTCATCCGCGTCGGGGACGCCCGGCTGGTCCGTCAGCGCCTGCTGGCGCGAGGCATCTGCGTCCGCGACTGCACCTCGTTCGGCCTGCCCGGCTACATCCGCGTCGGCATCCGCCGCGTCGAGGATTGCCGGCGGTTGGTTGAGGCACTGGCGGGCGTCATGGAGAGCGACGGGTAGATGGTTCGCCTGCAGGGTCGCGTGATACTTCGACCGCTTGACCGCGATCGGTTGGACACGGAGCGCGGGCGAGACGCCCGCGCTCCGTAGCTCTTGTCCGGCCAAAGGTCACTAGCTATGGTCGCTCGCGTGCTAATGGTCCAGGGGACTGCCTCATCAGTCGGCAAGAGCTTGATCGTCGCGGGATTATGTCGCCTCTTGCGCCAGGAGGGCTACCGCGTGGCGCCGTTCAAGGCGCAGAACATGGCGCTCAACGCCGCGGTGACGCCCGACGGCGGTGAGATCGGCCGCTCGACGGCGGTGCAAGCGGAGGCGGCGGGCGTCGAGCCAACCGTCGAGATGAACCCGGTGCTGCTCAAGCCGGAGCCGGGCATGCGCTCGCAGGTCGTCTTGCTCGGACGGCCAGCCGGGCATCTGGCGGCAGCGGACTTCCTGACACGCAAGCAGGCGCTGTGGGAGCACATCCGAACCGCCCTGGACCACCTGCGCGACGCCTACGATGTGATCGTGATCGAGGGCGCCGGCAGCCCAGCGGAGATCAACCTGCGCGCCGGCGACGTGGTGAACATGCGGGTGGCACGCTACGCCCAAGCGCCAGTGCTCCTGGTCGGCGACATCAACCTGGGCGGCGTCTTCGCCCACCTCGTCGGGACCCTGGAACTGCTGGAGGCGGAAGAACGCGGGCTGGTCGCGGGGCTGATCATCAACAAGTTCCGCGGCGACGCCTCCCTGCTCGCTTCCGGACTCACCTTCCTGGAGCAGCGAACCGGCGTTCCCGTCCTTGGCGTCTTGCCTTACCTGCCTGGTCTGCGCGTCGCCGAGGAAGACGCCGTTGCCCTCGAGCAGTCTGGGATGACTGACCGACAGGCGCCGCTCGACATCGTGGTGATCCGGCATCCGCACATCGCCAACTTCGACGATTTCGACCTGTTGGCCGCTGAGCCGGCGGTCCGGCTGCGCTTCGTCAGCAGCCCGAGCGAGGTGGGGCGGCCTGATCTCCTCATCCTTCCCGGGAGCAAAGCCACGGTGGCCGACCTGAAAGCCCTGGAGGAGCGGGGGCTGGCCGGCCAGATCATCGCCCTGGCCGGCCGCGGTATCCCGGTGCTGGGCATCTGCGGGGGCTACCAGATGCTTGGCGAGCGCATCCTCGATCCGGACGGCGTCGAGTCAGCCGAGCGGGAGGCGACCGGGCTGGCGCTGCTGCCCGCGGTCACGGCGTTCCGACCGGACAAACGAACGCGGCAGGTGCAGGTGCTGCGCGGCCTGGCCGGAGCGTTTGCCGGACTGGACACCCCCGTCTCCGCCTACGAGATCCATATGGGCCAGACCCAGCACTCCGGCACGCCGCTGTTCGAAGTCCGGGCCGGCGCCGAGCCGCCCTATCACGATGGACTGGTCGACGCGACCGGGACGGTGGCCGGCGCCTACCTGCACGGCCTGTTCGAGGCTCGGGCGACGCGCCAGGCGCTGATCCGCTGGCTGGGGCAGCGCCGGGGGCTGGACCTGGCAGCAGGACAGCCGGCCTCCCGTGAGGAATCGTACGACCGGCTGGCGGCCATGCTCCGCGAGCACCTGGACCTGCCCCGGCTGTGGGGCATTGTCGGATTGCACCGCTAATGGGGAGCTTCATCCTGATCACGGGTGGCGTGCGCAGCGGCAAGAGCGCCTACGCGCAGTCGCTGGCCCAGGCGACGGGCAGCCAGGTAGTGTTCGTCGCGACCGCGCAGGCGTTCGACAAGGAGTTCGCGCGGCGGATCGCGCGACATCGCCGCGATCGGCCAGCCAATTGGCAGACGATCGAGGAGCCGCGAGACCTGGCTCGCGCTGTCCGGCAAGCCTTTGCCATGGCCCCGGTCGCGCTGGTCGACGATCTGACGCTCTGGGCCTCCAACCGGCTGCTCCAAGCCGCTCCAGACCCAGACCATGTCGAATGGCACGCGCAACTGGAGCAGGTCGAGACAACGCTACTGATCGAGGTGCAGGAAATTGCCGACGCGGTCCCTGGTGAGGGACGGCTGATCGTGGTATCGCAGGAGACGGGCTGGGGCATCGTCCCGCCTTATCCCCTGGGCCGCGCCTACCGCGACTTGTTGGGGCGGGTCAACCAGCGGGTCGCGGCCCGGGCGGACGAGGTGTACCTGATGGTTGCCGGGCTGGCCATCGAGGTGAAGCGGCTAGCCACCGCTACCCCTATGGGCGCAGATGTTCGCTCGTCAGGGGGATGAAGCGCTTGAGCTTGCCGGTCGCCGGCAGACGGTCGAGGAGCTCGACTGTCGCAATGGAGACCTCGGGCTGGGTCAACCCAGCCTGCCGGAGCGTGTGGACCATCTCCTGCTGGATCGCCTGGAGATCGATACCGTCCGCGGCTTGTACCGCGATATCGGCGCCGCCGGGGGTTTGGCGCACCTGGTACTCGACAATTTTGGGCGCCCGGCCCAGCGGGATCCAGAAAGTGGCGGGATGCACGACCACGCCCTCGGCATAGGCGAAGCTCTCGTCGAGACGACCGCTCGGAGGAGCAATCCGCCGCCCCGTCCAAGGGCCTGGGTTCGGCTCGTCCAGGAACACCACCTCATCGGCGAGCTCGTAGCGAATCAGCGGGAGGGCCTGGTTTACCACATTCGTCACCAGCAGCTTGGCGCTCGCCGTGCCGGCGGGTACTGGCCGTCCCTGGGCATCCACGGGCTCGTACACCGCCGTGTCTTCGGTCAGGTGGAGATTGGGCACGCCTGGGAAGGAATGGGCGACGTTGCCGACCTCGGAGGCGGCGTAGCTGTTCAATACCAGGACAGCGAAGGCTGCCTCGATTGCCTGCCGAGCCTCGGGCAGTAACGGTTCGCCGGTGCAAGTGACGACGCGGGGCGCAATACGCAGCCTCCCGGCTCCCGCCTCCAAGGCAAGACGGTGCAAGATCGAGGGGTAGCCCAGCAGCTCCGTGGGGCCAAACTCGTTGAGACCGCGTACCATCGTGTCGACGGGGAGGTTGGCCGGAAGCGAGACCCCGGACACGGCAGCCGGGCGGACGGTGCGGACCAGGGCCACGTCCATGTGCGACGGGAGCGCCGCGGCCAGCATGGCCGGCCGCGGCGCGGCGAGCGGCGGCAACTGCCGGACCAGCCACAGCCGCGGTCGCAGCAGCGCCAGTAATGCGTCCCGCCAACCGGCGAAGTCCCAGACAAAGACACCGCGCCGCGCGCTGGACCCACCGGACATCAGCACGTGGTAGTGGTCCAGCAGATAGGCCGGCCCTTGCTCGTTGATGCGCGCCAGGTGGCGGTAGGCCAGGTCCAGGTTGAGCCGGCGATCGGTGACGATGTCGTCCCAGTTGTCCATCAGGTCGGCCTTGGTCATGGGCGGGATCATCGACAAATCGTCGCCGCGCAGGATGGCGGGGTCGATGTGGCGGAGGCGCCGGGCGTGCCAGGGCGAGCGCTCCTTCGCCACCCGGATGAGCGACCGCAGCCGCTCGTCGCGCAGCCCATGCAGCCGCTCCAGCGGCCAGGATAGCTTCCCCGCCTCGCCGGGCAGCGCCGCTAACAACGCGCGGACGTGCCGCTGCCGATCCACCGCATAATCGCCGGTCGCCGGGGGTAGCGTGATCGTCGACACGGACGTCTCCTCCTCGCCGCGCTGAGGGCTCCGGCAGCTACCACCCGGCCACCGCCGCCTCCGCCTCGACCGTGGCGCAATGCTCCCGCACGGCCTGGGAAAACTGGCCGGCGGCCTGGGCAGGAATGAGATGCCCGCCACCGGGGAGCATGATCGCCCGACATCGGGGCAGGCGCTCCTGGAGGAAAAGCGCGGTCCCACGGAAGGGACTGTGCTCGCCGAAGAGCGCCAGCGTTGGCGACGTTATCGAGCAGATGCGATCTTCCGTCAACTCGCCCACCTCGTCAAACTCCTCCAGGACAGTGGTCGTGGCGACCAGCGCTCCCATCCGCGCGCGGCGACGCGGGCGGCCTGCCATCAGCCGCTGATCGACGGGCACTTTCTTGAGCTGGGGGAGCAACGTCCGCAGGTTAAAGAGGTCGTCGTTCTCCGGTAGCGTAACCCCGTACTCACCCAGCGCCTGTTTCACATCCTCAAGCAATGGCCACTCACCGAACGATTGATACGTGCGCAGGGCCGTGATTGCCGAGTCAGCGACGACGATACTGTTGACTCGCTCGGGATAGCGGAGCGCGTGGTGCAACGCAATGGTGCCACCGTAACTGTGCCCAACGACGTGGGCCCGCGCGATGCCGAGCGCGTCCATCAACCCGTGCAGCTCGTCCGCCAGGTGCGCAGAGGTGTAGCCCGTGGACGGCCGACCACTGAAGCCGTGGCCGCGCAGGTCGTAGACGGTGATCCGATGGTGCTCCATGAGCCTGGGAACGGTATGCAGAACCCAGAAGGAGAGATTGCTCGTCAGGCCATGCACCAGGATGACGTCGGAACCTGCTCCGTACTGTTGGTAGTGCAGGCTGACGCCGTTGACCAGGACCTTACGCATCGCTGTCACTCCACATAACCAAGCGCCTTCAACCGGTTGGTGATCTCCGCCTCATCCTCAGCCGACATCGACGGGTCGTCCGCCCTCGTTTGAAATGCCGTCTGGGGAACCGTCGGCGGTCCCCTTCGAAGCGGCTGGGAGCGGAAGAAGTCCTGATCAAAGAGGCCATCGGGTACGCGGCCCTCCAGGTCGGCAGGGACCGCTACATTCAGGCTGTACAGCAGTATGGAGGCGACATCGACAATGGAAAGCGTGGCAAGAGTGGCGCCGGAGCGCAAGCCCGGTCCGGCGCCAACGAAGATGCCATCCGGATGATGAGTTCCCAAGGGGGTAGCGCGTCGCCGGGTCACTACGTCGCTCGGTTGCAGCGAGACGAACCCGTAGTCGCGCAACAGCACGGTGAGGTCCGGCGCCGCCTCCATCGCCGCGCCGGGGTAGGCCTCCTCTCGAGTCAGCAGGCGCTGGACGATGGGTTCGCCAGTCTCCGGATCGCGCAATTGCAACAACTCGGCGGCTAACTGCCGGCGCACGGTGTGGTAATCCTCCGCGCTGACGCCTCCCCCGCCCGGCTCTCCCGAACGCCGAATGCGGATGCCGTTGCCGCTCACACTCAAGCCATAGGCGATGGTTCGTGTCCAGTCCAGCAGCCCTATCTGCCGGCGCGGCGCCTCCAAGCCCAGATCACCACCGACAGCCGGCGTGGCATCGCCCGGCCGTCCGGCCCACGCCAGATAGCCATGCTGATGCAGCCAGGCATTGAGATAGAATACGTGGGTCCACGGCCCGAAGCCGTGGTCGGATGCCAAAAGAATGCGCGCCTCAGGACCGGCGCGCTGGACGATCTCGCCGATAAAGCCGTCCAGTTGGTGAAAGTATCGGATCGCCTCCTGACGGAGCAGCTCGTCTTGCGCGCCATAGCCGTCACCTCGTAGCGCCGGATCGAGGAGGCGATAGCAGAGGTGCTGGATCTTGTCCACACCGTCGACGAGGACGGCCGTCAACGGCGCCGGCCGATCGGCCATGAGGCGACAGGTAATGGCCTGCCAGCAGGCTTCGCGTTGCCTGTGCTTCCTGATCCAGTCAATCGCCTCACCGGCCGGCATCCCTTCTAACGCTCGTCCCTCTTCGTTGAGATCAGTGCTGAGGTCCCGCACGTCGACCCCTGCCATGCTGAGGTGGTTGAGTATCCCCTTGGGTCGGCTGGATAGGCGCAGGTAGCGCACGGGAGCCCAGCCTGGGATGACCGTCCCGTCGATCGGCCGCGGCGGGGCCATCATCGGAAAGTTCAGCGCCGTGACGGCGAGACCGGCCCGGTTCGCGATCGACCAGATGGTCTCGCAGCGCACGTCGCGACTGGTCAGGATCGTGAGCAGACGCGGGTCGTCGGCGTCGGGGCGAAAGAAGTCGATGATCCCGTGGTTGCCGGGCGTGCGCCCTGTCATCAGCGACACCCAGGCAGGCGGAGTGAGCGGGTGTAGGGTCGACCGGAGGATGGCGCGCACCCCCCTGTCGATGAGCCGGCGCAGCACGGGCATATGGCCTTCGCGCAGGAGCGGGTCCAGGACCGTGAACGTTGCCCCGTCCAGACCGATCAAGACGGTTTGTGGAGTCATTGCGTCCTGGCCGACGCCGGGGCATTCAAGGCGCTCACCACGAAGTCGACGATCTCGCCCACCGTGAAGTCCAAGTTCAGCTCGGTACTCGCTTGATCGCTTTGTACTTTCGCGCTCAGGAACTGGGCGAAGGGGAGCGTCCGCTGGTACTTCTCTTCCAGCGCCGTGCCTAAGGCAACGGCGTCGATGCTTTCCAAGCCCAGGTCTCCCAGCACGTACGACGCCTCGGTGATCGCCCCATCGAACTCCCAGTCTTCGAGCAGCTCCTGAAGAATCGACACCACATCGGCCAGAATCGTCACTCGCTCCGGCATCGCCTTCTATCCTTATCGCTCACAGGTGGTGCTGGCAACCACCAGGCCCCCGGCACACGCCGTACACACCTTGATCGGGGTACCTCGCAACTGGGGCTCCCGTTGGGCTAGCGCGCCGCTCACCTGAGCCAGCACGACGCCGGTCGCCCAATCGACCGCACCGATGCTGACCGCCGATGGGGCATCGATCGGTCCGTACCCCGTGGCGTTCGCCAGCGCCTCCTTCACACACCACAGCCGTGCCTCCCATTCCTGCCGTTTCCCCGGCTCGACAGCGCTGAGCAGGCGTTGCTCATGGTCGGAGAAGGCGCGTGCCAGGAAGGCGGGGTCACGCGGCTGGATTCGCTCCAGGGCGACGCCGAGATAGTCGTCCAGATTTGCCCCGCCGATGATGGCGACCGCGATCATCCCGGTCTGGGCAAACGCGACCGCGGGCGCTGTGGGGAGAGAGGCAGTCCATGGTCCGGTCACCATCAGACGACCGCGAGCGTTGGTCCCTACCTCGATGTCCGCGGGAAAGACGGTGAGGCCATAGTGCTGATGCAGGTACATGCGGGTCACATCTTTGAGCGCGCTCCGCCCGAGCAGCCACTCATCTCGCCGTTTGGCGCTCCCCGCGAAGCTCCGCCATAGGTCACGCTCCGCTCGGTTGAGGATGATCGAGGCGATCACCTCGGCGAACACGTTGGACGACCGCTCGGCCAGACCGTCCATGAGCACGGCCATGTAGCGACCAGCGGCGGGGAGGGCCTGCACCGGCGCGTCCCAGCGCTCTCCGGCGAACGCGCTCGCCGGCCAGTGCGTCCATTTGGCGCGCTGGGGCGGCAGGTGAAAGCGGATCGACTGCCACCCGGCGACCCGTATGTGGACCCGACCGTCAGGCCCGAGCACCTCGGCATCCATGCGCACGCGCCGGTCGCCAACCTCTAAGAGGTGAACGTGGCAGCGCAACGTGGCCGGCGCCGTGTAGCGAGGACCATAGAACAGGAACTCATCGATGCGGACTGGGTAGAGCATCTCTGCCGACGAGATGCGCTCATAGGTCCACGCAACCTTGAGCTGGCCAATGCCATCGAGCACCACAGGATCGAGGATGAGCCCTTGGCTGCCTCGCGCTCCGAGGAAGCGGTCCAGCGGCGGTACCGCGAGGTCGCCGATGATGCCGTCGTCCCCGGCCGCCGCGACCGCCGATATGGTCCGGAACCGCGGGCCGTGGAAGAGATACTTGTGGACCTGATCGATGGACAAGCCAAAGGGCCGCGCATTGGTCAACGCGAAAGGAATCGCCGCCCCTATGTCCGGGTAGTCACGGTCAAGCAGCACGATCGAGCGGGCGGCCGGCTCATTCGATGTCGACGTGTCGTCCAGCTCCCGAAAGCGAATCTCGACCTCTACCTGATCGGGACCGGACGTTGCCGGCACGGCACGTGCCTTGATCTGCAGGAGGGTAGGCCGCTCACTCACGGTGATCCAGCGCGAACAGTACACCCGACGCAGCCCGACGACCCGCAGGCCCGGCAGGAGCGCGGCGGCGGCCTCTGCCATGATTTCCAGGCTCACCGTCATGGGGACGACTGCCACGGGTTCCAGCGTGGGATCCGCGGAAATCTGCTGAGTGAACCGGTGATCTTGCAGGAAGACGTCCTCAGCAGTCGTGAGCCGGCGCTCCGCCTGGAGCGTCTGCCCTTGCACGTAGGCGGTGACGTTGCCGAGGAGGGGATACCGCGCCGCCCAGTCAGCCCGTCCGTCCGGCGCTAGGCGCGGATCGAGCTCGGCGGCGGTAGCGGGCGCGGGCCGTTGAGCTGCCGGGCGTTGGATCGCACCGGACTGGATGGCGACGGCAGCCGGTGAGGCTTGCGCCGCCGCGGACAGGGAGACCACGCTGGGAAGCCCCGGCGCGGGCGCCAACGCCGCTTGCATAACCGCGTTCTGCACGGTGAGAAACTGCTCCATCGCCTGGAAATATCCGCGCATCGGCTCGGCGGATACCTCGCGTCGAGGAGTGGCGGGGAGGCGTGCCCCGCGGCCTTCGGGCACTATGCGGGCATTCTCTACCGGTCCTGTCTCCACCGGCGATGTCGGCTGGTGGCGGGGGGAACCTCTCTCCAACCTCTCCCCTACCAAGGGAGAGGCATATCCGTCGCGGCTGGGGAAGCCGTCCCGCCACCATGCCTCCACTGGCGGCTCCCCTCCCTTGCTACCAAATCGGTGGGGCACTGGGGAGGGT
>Ga0102924_1005290_pt1 | contig 12579 bp, 10 predicted proteins | sample PaiPotPPM11metaG_FD_80116 | JGI IMG/M metagenome (GOLD analysis project Ga0102924, IMG submission 80116) | Iron sulfur acid spring bacterial and archeal communities from Banff, Canada, to study Microbial Dark Matter (Phase II) - Paint Pots PPM... ... | reverse complement strand
GTCATCCTTATATTGCTCGTAGATGAAGAAACGGCGCGGCTCGGTCCGGTGCCGGTGCACTTGATACATTGAGCAGCCTGGTTCCTTGCGCGATTCAGCGGTGAGCTTGGTGAACAGTTCCGCGACTTCTGCCTCCCGCCCTACCTTAGCCATCCACGTAACTGCCAGAACGACCATCGTCTCCCCTTCTTATTTCGAAGCAACTCGCGCCGGCACAAGACCAGTCTTTGCCGCCGACTCCAGTTCATGCGCGAATTCGTCTACAAAAATGGTTTCCTCGCGACCGGGCCCAGTTGAAACCATTCCAATACGCGCGGCAGTTTCTTTCTCGATGAACGCCAAATACTCACGCGCCTCTTTCGGCAACTTTTGTAGTTTCGTGATGCCTTGCGTCGGAGATTTCCACGCCGGCATCTTCTTGTACACGCATTCGATTTTGTCCCAGCCGCTGGCCTCCGCCGGAATTTCATCGGTGTGACGTCCGTTTATTTTGTATCCCACGCAGACCGGGATTTCGTCGAGTTCATCCAACACGTCGAGCTTGGTCACGACCAGCCACGAAGTGCCATTGATCATTCCCGAATAGCGCAACAGCGGAAGATCTAGCCAGCCACAGCGGCGCGGACGTCCCGTCACTGCGCCAAATTCATTCCCTCGTTTGCGAATGTGGTCGCCGATTGAATCAAAAAGCTCTGTTGGAAATGGTCCTTCGCCAACACGAGTGCAATACGCTTTGGTTACGCCAATCACGGAATCGATTGCGGTTGGAGCGACTCCAGTGCCAATCACTGCGCCGCCGGAGATAGCGCTGGAAGATGTAACGAACGGATAAGTTCCATGATCAATATCAAGCATAGTGCCCTGCGCGCCCTCGAACATAATCGAGTGCCCCTCAGCAATGGCGCGATTCAGCAGTACGGCCGTATCGCAGACGAACGGCGCGAGCTTGCGTGAGGCCTCGGCGTATTCCGTGTACATTTTGTCGGCATCGAGCGGCTCGGAGTTGAAGAGGGCGTGCGCGATCATGTTCTTTTCGCGGCAGGCGTTTTCCACGTGCTTTTTGAGCAGATCGAGATCAAGCAGATCGATCACGCGCAATCCGCGGCGTCCCGCCTTGTCTTCGTAAGCCGGTCCGATTCCGCGAGAGGTCGTACCAATTTTCACCCGCCCGGGCGCGTTCTCCGAGGCCAGTTCAATCATCCGGTGATAGGGAAGGATCACGTGCGCGCGATTGCTGACGAACAGGTTGCCATCAACCTTTACGCCCGCATCCCTCAGTGCGGACACTTCTTTAAGGAAGGCGATTGGGTCAAGGACGACGCCATTACCAATTACACTGCGGCAACCATCGCGCAGCACGCCGCACGGAACCAACTGCAGCACAAATCGTTTGCGATTGATAATGACGGTGTGGCCGGCGTTGTGGCCGCCAGCATAGCGCGCCACCACGGAGAACCGCTCAGAGAGCACATCAACAATCTTGCCCTTGCCCTCGTCTCCCCACTGGGCGCCGACTACGACCGCCGTTTTGCCTTTCTTCAATGCGACTCCTGAATTTCGCTTTAATTTCCGGTCCCCGGATTCGCACACACGCCCGCAGCATTACGCCAAACGAAAAACAGGGATTGACCGGGGCAGAGGTGTACTAGGAATGATAACCTGCTCACGTGAGCGCGGCCAAGCTGATTTCGGCAATCCCAAAATTTAGCGTTGTATGGTGCCGGAGATATCGGGGAGGTCCTGAGGTTCACCGACCAGCGAATATTCTGTCTCGGTACTGACCTCGGTAGGCTGAGGTTTCTTGCTGATCCAACGGTTCATATAAAAAACTACAATCACAGTCAGCAGAAACTCCAAGAATGATCCGAAAAGATTTTCCCAAAGAATCGGCTTTCCCCTTGCGCTTGGGAATATTACGGATTCTGTTTGCCCTGAGAAAAACCTGGCAATTACCGGCATCATAAAGAACCAAGTAAAAGAGTTCAGAAGACGCCAGACAGCCTGGGCCAGCACGACGGCCAGGGCAATCTGGCCAACCCTCTTCTTGAGAACTGATGAACGCAGTTCTTCAAGAAACGCTTTGGGGGTGTCGTCCATAACGCTTGCACTCTAGCTTCTCTCGACGCCGTGTTCAAGCCAAAAATGTAAACCTCGTTCAGGAGTGGTAGCAGAAGCTCCTGATTGACGCTCTCCCCGCCACAATGCTATAAAGACTAGTTTTGTGCGAGTCCGCCAAGGGAGGTTCTAGCCTCCCACCTTGCGGGCGGAACGCATAAAATGTCCGACGCGGCCAAATCAGCACTCCTTCAATTGTGGTGGAAGCGTGTTCGGAATGCGGCGATTCCCGTGCCTGAGCGCGGAGAATAGACCTGAACGCGTAGTCATCGTATACGTCAAAATCGGAGGAATTCCATGCGCATTGGCTTGCATAGGATTGCGTCTACGTCACACCGCTTTGCAAAATTGGCAGCAACTTTATTTCTGTTTCTCCCCCTTGGCGCCTCGGCGGCCCTGGCGCAACCCGAACAGGTCAGTGGTGAAGCCAATCTGAAATTGCCAGACCTTTCCAGCGTCCAATTTCTAGGCATGGACGGGCACAGCCTGCTTACCATTGGGATTCTGTTCTGTATTTTTGGTTTGGGATTCGGCCTGGTCATCTACTCGCGGCTGAAGAACCTGCCCGTCCATCGTTCCATGCGCGAAATCTCCGAGCTTATTTATGAAACCTGCAAGACTTACCTGGTCACGCAAGGCAAGTTTCTGCTGCTGCTTTGGGCGTTCATAGCTGTCATCATCGTGCTCTATTTTGGCGTCCTAGCGCCCGTTCCCAACAAGCCAGTCTCAACCACGCTCCCGATGATCCTGCTTTTCAGCGTGATTGGAATCGCGGGCAGTTATGGTGTGGCCTGGTTCGGAATCCGAGTGAACACCTTCGCGAATTCCAGGACCGCATTTGCCAGCCTCGGAGGCAAGCCGTACCCGCTCTACCGCATTCCACTTTCGGCGGGCATGAGCATCGGCATGATGCTGATCAGCGTCGAGCTACTCATCATGCTCTTTATCCTGCTGTTTATTCCGCGCGATTATGCCGGGCCATGTTTCATCGGCTTCGCGATTGGCGAGTCGCTGGGTGCGGCAGCTCTGCGAATCGCCGGGGGAATCTTCACAAAGATTGCGGATATCGGCTCCGACTTGATGAAGATCGTATTCAAAATTAAAGAAGACGATGCCCGCAACCCCGGCGTGATCGCCGACTGCACCGGCGACAACGCGGGTGATTCGGTCGGCCCTTCCGCAGACGGTTTCGAAACCTACGGCGTGACCGGAGTTGCGCTGATCACGTTCATTCTGCTCGGAGTGAAGAGTCCGACGGTTCAAGTCCAGTTGCTGGTCTGGATTTTTGTAATGCGCATCATGATGCTGGTTGCTAGCGCGGTCGCTTATTTCCTGAACAGTGCGATCGCTAAGGCGCGCTACGACGGTAAGAACGAAATGAATTTTGAGTCGCCGCTTACGTCATTGGTCTGGATTACGTCGCTGGTCTCGATCGGGCTGACCTACTTGATTTCGTATTTGATAATTCCCCAAGTTGGGGACGACACCACGCAATGGTGGAAGTTGGCTTCGATCATCTCGTGCGGAACACTGGCGGGTGCGATTATCCCGGAACTGGTGAAGGTTTTCACTTCGGTCGAATCCCGGCACACCAAGGAAGTCGTGATCTCGGCGCAGGAAGGCGGTGCATCACTGGGGATCCTCTCAGGTTTCGTCGCCGGAAACTTCTCCGGCTATTATCTCGGCTTGTCCATGGTCATCCTGATGGGAATTGGTTATTACGTCAGCACCTTTGGACTTGCCGAAGCCGCGACCATGATCGCTCCAGCAGTGTTTGCGTTCGGGTTAGTGGCATTCGGATTTCTGGGCATGGGTCCGGTTACGATTGCTGTCGATTCCTATGGCCCGGTAACCGACAACGCTCAGTCCGTCTATGAGCTTTCTTTGATCGAAAATGTGCCTACGGCCGAACTCAAGCGGGACTTCAATCTCGACGTTAACTTCGAGCGCGCGAAGCACCTGCTCGAGGCGAACGACGGTGCAGGAAATACATTCAAGGCGACGGCCAAGCCGGTGTTGATTGGAACCGCAGTGGTTGGCGCGACCACAATGATTTTCTCGATCATTATGGCTTTGACTAACGGGCTCAGCGCCAATGTTGATAAGCTTTCACTGCTGCATGCGCCATTTGTGTTAGGACTGATCACGGGCGGAGCCATGATTTACTGGTTCACCGGCGCATCCACGCAGGCGGTCACTACCGGCGCGTATCGCGCGGTCGAGTTCATCAAGGCGAACATCAGGTTGGACGGCGTCGAAAAGGCTTCGGTGTCTGACAGCAAGAAGGTCGTGCAAATCTGCACCCAGTATGCGCAAAAGGGCATGCTCAACATCTTTCTTGCGGTGTTCTTTGCGACGTTGGCTTTCGCCTTCGTTGAACCGTTTTATTTCATCGGATACCTGATCTCGATTGCGATTTTCGGCCTGTATCAGGCAATTTTCATGGCCAACGCCGGCGGTGCCTGGGACAACGCCAAGAAAATTGTTGAAGTTGATCTCAAGCAGAAGGGAACTCCTCTGCACGACGCGACCGTGATCGGCGACACGGTGGGTGATCCGTTCAAAGATACTTCATCGGTCGCGATGAACCCAGTCATCAAATTCACCACGTTATTCGGGCTTCTGGCAGTTGAGCTGGCGGTGTCGCTGGCTTCGAAGAATGAGACGTTAACCAGAGTGCTAGCGTTGGTTTTCTTCCTAATCTCGTTCTTTTTTGTTTATCGTTCCTTCTATGGAATGCGAATCGGAGCGGAAGTGCGACGGAAGGAAGTGCACGCAGCCGCAGATTAACAATTTCTGATAGGCGGATTGCGAACAGGCGCAATGTTACTGCGTTGGGCGGCACTCAGCGCAGTACCCGCCAATTTCAAGGCGGCTCACCAGGATGTGGAACCCGCACTCGCGCTGGATCTCTCCTTTGAGGCGGTCGAACAGGTCGCTTTCAAATTCGGCAATCTTTCTGCAGCGCAGGCACGCCATATGAATATGATCGCGCTGCGGACGGCGCTCATAAAAGTGCTTCTCGCCTTGCATGTGCATTAGGTCGAGTTCGTCAACCAGTCCATAGCGCTTAAGCAGCTTTAAGGTACGGTAAACCGTGACTCGGTCGATGCCTGCGTCGACTTTTCGTGCATGGCGGAGAATCTGCGCTGCATCCAGGTGCTGCTTGGCGGTTTCTACAATGCTCAGAATGGTCCGACGCTGGCGGGTCAGTCGAAGGCCACGGGATGTCAGAGCTGCCTGCAGATGACCCGGTGCTTCAGTTTGAGGCAATGGCACGAGATGCTCCTTGCGAGATATTCAATCCAATAGTGTAAAAACACACTAAGTCAAAGTAAATGTCTTATCGAGAGAGTGCCTAGTTGCTGCCGCGCATTCTTGTCTTCACGTTGTGCGCCAGCTTCTCGATTTCCTCGGCTTTCTTGATTACGTCGACAGAGAGAATGTTCGAGTTGCTTTTATCAACATATTCCTTCAGTTCAGTTGAGAGCTGGAGGAGTTTTTCGGTATCACGCTTAAGCTCCGCCTGGCGTTGCTCGTTCGCCTTTTTCTCCATGTCTTTCTGAATTCGCGGAGGAATGCCGGGTTCGGACTCGTCCGGCTGCGGCACGCCCAACCGAGGGGGCACGGGCGGTTGCTGTTGTTGTTGTGAGGAAAGCTGCGGTGCACAGAACGCCAGGAGCAAACAAATGGAGCCGACAATTTTACGCACGGTGGACCTCAGTGGATATTGCAGTGCTTAAATTATAAGGGTCTGGCGGCGAACCGCCAGTTTGGCATTGCTATAATCGACCGCTGAAATGATTCTGCTAGACATACTGCAAAAGCCTGTTTTTTCCGGCGCTACCAACTTTCCAGTTTTGCTGCGCGAGTGGCGAGAAGACACGATGAACTTCTTGCGCCATGACGTGCCCAAGATCGTCCTGGTTTTAATCGCAAGCTATGTGCTGACCCGGCTGCTCCGAAGCATTGCACGCAAAAGCGCCGAGATGCACGTTCGCAAGCTGCCTCCAGGAGTGAGTATCCAGCAGTTCAGGACTGTTACCAGCGTGATTACGAGCGTTGGGGTATTTGTCATCTCCTTCGTGGCCGCGTTGGAAATTCTTTCATTGCTGGGCCTGAATTTGGGTCCAATGCTTGCCAGCGCGGGCATTGCTGGACTGGCGATCGGGTTCGGTGCGCAAACCCTGGTACATGATTTCATTAATGGTTTTTTCATCCTGCTTGAGAACCAGTACGATATCGGGGACACTGTGCGCATAGCGGGGGTAAAAGGGACCGTGGAAAGAATGAGTCTGAGGATGACCGTGCTTCGCGACGAGGACGGCACAGTCCATCTGGTTCCAAATAGCGCCGTGCAGATCGTGTCGAATACCACGCGCGATTGGGCGCAACTCGTAATGCGAGTGCCGGTCGCCTACAGCGAGCCGAGTGACAAAATCATCAAGTTGCTGCAGGAAATTGGCGAAACAGTCCGGCATGATCCTGCTTTCGCGGACGACATCGTCAGCGATATTCAAGTCCCAGGAATTGACCGCGTGGGAAACGGCGAAGCTGAATATCTGATGTTGATCAAGACGCGTCCCAACAAGCAGTACGCCGTGAGCCGCGAACTACGCCGCCAAATTAAAGAATGTTTCGAGAGGAATAAGATTCAGGCTGCGGGCCCCGGTCGAATCTATGTGGTTGACCAGGGAACCGGGAAGGCCTCGTAGCCTACTTTTGGCAGCAAGGGCAGTAATGGCTGCTGCGTCCCGCAATTACGATTCGCTTAATTGGAGTTTTGCACACAAGGCAGAGCTCGCCTTCCCGTCCATAAACTCTGTGCTTGAGCTGAAAAAAACCTTCATCGCCGTTGGCGTCCACGTAGTCGGAAATACTCGAGCCGCCGAGCCGGATGGCTTCTTTCAGCACCTTCTTGAGCGCTGAATGCAACTTTTTCAATTCGTCCCGGGTAAGAGAAGCAGCCCGCCTGCGCGGCCGGATGCCAGCCCGGAACAATGCTTCGTCAGCATAAATGTTGCCTACTCCGCTGAGCAGCTTCTGATTCAACAGCGCACTCTTAATCGGAGTTTTGCGGCCGTGAAAAAGCGCGGCAAAATCCGCGAAAGGAATTTGCAGCGGTTCGGCGCCGGGAGCTTCGAATTTCTCGATTACACTCAGACGTCCGAAGCGGCGAGGGTCAACGAACCGTAGCTCGCGCCCAGAGGCAAGCCGCAAAATTGCGTGCGTGTGTTTTTCAACCTCCGCGTCTTGTGGGCAGACCCGGAGGCTCCCGGTCATTCCGAGGTGTACGATCCACTGGGATTCGGTCTTAGCAGCAAGGCGCTTTCCATTGGCGGCTGACGCCAAATCGAAGACGATATGCTTGCCCACGCGCCGCACCCCGGAAATTGTCTTGGAGCGCAGAGCGGCGTCGATTTCTGCAGCCGATGACTTGAGCGGCTCAGGTTTTGATCCAAGCCACACGGACTCGATGACATCGCCGGTGACGCGTTTATCGAGACCGCGGGCAATGGTTTCGACTTCGGGAAGCTCGGGCATAGAGATTGCAGATTGTAGATTGAGGATTGTAGATTGAAAAATGCGGATCGTGATTGCCGGCGCGCGTTCGCACAGCCACAATTATGCGGACGACGACTATTACCGTGGCAGTTCGAAATCTGAAATCTGAAATCCTCAATCTGAAATCTACTTCATCCCCAACTGCCAAAACAGAAATGAATAGATGTCAGTGAGGTCTTCAACTTGCTTTGCGATCGGTTTGCCGGCGCCGTGTCCGGCTTTGGTATCGATCCGCAACAGAATTGGACGCTCCTGGCTGCGACCATTAGCGGCTTCCGCCTGCATCAATGCGGCCATCTTCTTCGCATGCATGGGATCGACACGGGTATCGGTGTCGGCTGTCATAAAGAGAATTGCCGGGTACTCCTGGTCTCGCTTCACGTGATGATACGGAGAATAAGCGTAGAGCCATTCGAACTGCTTAGGATCGTCGGACGATCCATATTCAGGGACCCATAGCTTGGCAATCTGGAAATTTTGATAACGCAGCATGTCGAGCAATGGGACTTGGCAAACGACGGCGCGAAAAAGGTCAGGCCTTTGGGTCAGAGCGGCTCCCATAAGCAATCCGCCATTCGAGCCGCCGCGGATTGCCAGATGGTCCTTATCTGTATATTTCTGCGCGATCAGATATTCGCTGGCCGCGATGAAATCGTCGAACACATTTTGCTTTTTGTCGAGCATTCCAGCGCGATGCCAGTCTTCCCCGAATTCGGCCCCGCCCCGTAAGTTCGCTACGGCAAACACGCCGCCGTGCTCCAACCACAGATAGCGGTCCCCTACAAAGCCAGGCGTAAGGCTGACGTTGAATCCGCCGTAAGCGGTCAGAAGGGTCGGGTTGTTGCCGTTAAGCGCCAGACCTTTTTTGTGAAAGACAAACATGGGCACGCGCGTGCCATCTTTAGAGTTGAACCAGACTTGCTTGACTTCATATTGCGCGGGATCGATTCCCCGAGCATCAACCTTGCTCCACAGCGAAGTGCCTTTCTCCTTTAGATCGATCTGGTAAACAGAATCTGGAATCGTGAAGGAGTGAAACGCGAAGAAAACTTCCTTGCGGTTCCATTTGCCGCCAAGCCCGAAGACACTTCCGATTGCTGGCAGCTGAATATCGCCCAGCAGCTTGCCCTGGGTATCGAACAATTTCAGTTGTGATGTCGCGTTCTGCTCATATTGCGCGAGCAGAAGCCCATTAACGACCGCGGCCCCCTGGAGCACAGCTTCGCTTTGCAGAATTATTTCCTTCCAATTTGCGCGGGTGGGTGAGCTGGCGTCCGCACCCAAGGCCCGATAACGGGGAGCATCTTCGTTTGTCGTGATATAGATTTTCCCATTTACAATTTCGCCGCTATAGAGGAACTCTTTTCCCTCTGTGATCCGGACCGGCGGCGTACCCGCCTTCAGGTCCTGCAAGTAGAGCTCGGACTTCGTCCAACCCACTTCAACCGTAATCAGAAGCCATAGGCCGTCGTTGGAAATGTCAACGTCGGGCCAGTCTTGAGGATCTCGGCCCTCTCCAAAGACCAGAGGATCTTTTGCGGAATCAGAGCCGAGAGCATGATAGAAGGCGTGCCGGTTATAGGCTTCCTGCCCTTCCGGAACCTCGCCTTTCTTAGGATACCGCGTGTAGTAAAAGCCGGAGTCGTCGAGCTTCCATGCGATGCTGGCGGCGCGAGTTCGCTCAATCGAGTCGGGAAGCAGTTTGCCGGTTTCCGTCTCAATCACGCGCAGCGTGCTGATTTCAGAACCGCTGGGCGATGTGCCGTACGCAACATACTTTCCATCTTCCGACGGAGCCCACCAATCGAGAGCGATAGTGCCATCCGGGGCGAGCGCATTCACGTCCACCAGCGCGCGGTCCTTGCCTTGGATGCCCTCCCGCACCAGCAGCACTGGCTGATTCTGCGTGCCCTCGCGCTTCGTATAAAAGTAGTATTTGCCGCCAATCTGTGGTGCGGAGATCGTGCCTATCGAGAGCAACTCGCTTAGGCGCTTGTGCAAGTCGTTTCTTCCGGGCAGCGGATCCAAAATGCTGCGCGTATAACTAAGTTCTTCCCCCACCCATTTCTGCGTCTCCGGGCTTTTTGCGTCTTCAAGCCAGCGATACGGATCAGCAATTTTATGGCCTTGCACCACTTCTTCCACCGGCTTCTTGTCGGCCGGAGGAGGCCCTGCGACCGAAGGAGCAACGGACGCATTATCAGCATGAGCCAATACTGCGATGATAAATACAAAAGAGAAGAGAACCAGCAGAAGCAAGCGGCTGCCTCCTGACATAAGCACCTCGTTTAAATGTCTGAGCGACACTCAGGGTAGCAAAAACCAAGCCGGGCTGCAGGAATCGCAGATTCTGATACCATTCCTTTTTCTTGGTACACGTTCTTTTGCTTCGACCTGATCACTTCTCTAAATGGTCGGTAACGGCGCTCGTGAAAGTTTCCTGCTGCTTGCTGTTCTTCTTTACTGTGATCGCGGGATGCCACGGTAAAGATAAACCAGTGATCGAGAGCGTACATGCTGAGCACGATGTTGCCCTGAACACCGAGCCGGCGTCGCCATTCTGGCGGGCGGTGCGCCCTATCTATGCGGAAGTAGACACCGGAGGTCACCTTCTTCCCGAATATCGGACCGAAATCCGAACACGCTGGACCGGCAATAACATCTATTTTCTTTTTATTTGTCCTTACAAGAGTCTCTATGTCAAACCGGCACCGGATACCTTCCATGAAACTAACGAGTTGTGGAACTGGAATGTTGCCGAAGTGTTCATCGGCTCAGATTTCAAAAACATCCAACGCTACAAAGAGTTCGAAGTTTCGCCACAGAACGAATGGGTTGATCTTGATATAGATCTTCGCAAACCGCACCACGAAGACGGATGGTTGTGGAACTCCGGTTTTGAACACTCGGCGCGCATCGATAGTGGGAAGCACATTTGGTACGTGGCGATGAAAATACCGTTCACAGCGATAGACACTCGCCCTCCGGCCCCGGGCACTACGTTTCGAGTGAATCTATTTCGTACCGAAGGACCGCCACAAGATTCGAAAGAGATCATGTGGCAGCCGGTTATGGGCAAGACGTTTCACGTACCAGAGCGCTTCGGACTGCTCCAGCTGAAATGAACCCGCACATCTTTGCGCGACACAGCTATCCTAAAAGCCATCAGGAGAGTCATGCGCCACTTCGACGTGACCATCGCGGGTGAGCTCAACCTGGATTTAATTCTCTACGGCGTTCCCGAAGAGATCCCGCGTGAACGCGAGTTGCTGGCATCGGATTTGAATATTACTTTGGGCAGTTCGTCGGCCATCGTAGCGCACAATTTGGCTTCACTCGGGAGCCGCGTAGGATTTGTTTCCTGTATCGGGGACGATCAGTTTGGAGAACTGGCGCTCGCCCGTCTGGCATCCGCCCAGGTGGACGTAAGCAAAGTCTCTATCTTGCCGGATCGTAAAACCGGACTGACCGTTATCTTGCAGCGTGATTCGTGGCGCAACATGATCACCTATTCCGGCACGATATTTGATTTGAGAATTGAGAATCTCGACCTCGACTATCTTTCGTCCGCGCGGCACTTCCATCTTTCTTCTTTTTATCTACAGCGAGGCCTGCAATCTGACGTGCCAAAACTTCTGAAAACGCTGAAATCCGTAGGTCTGACCACATCGCTCGATTGCAACGATGATCCCGAGGATCGATGGGAGGGTGGAATTCGAGAGACTCTGCAATATGTGGACGTTTTCCTGCCCAATGCGCGCGAGGCTATGCGACTCACCCGATCGGAGGATGTGCACGCCGCAGCGAAAGAACTTGCTCGAGCAGTTCCGCTGGTTGTGGTGAAACTCGGATCCGAAGGCGCCCTGGCGCGCCGGAGGGATGAGGAGTGGTACAGTCCAGCGTTGCCGATCGAAGTGACCGACCCAGTGGGCGCCGGCGACAGTTTCGATGCGGGATTTCTGTACGAATACCTGCGCGGCTCGGACGTCAAGGCTTGTCTGGCAGCCGGAAACTTAGCGGGGGCACTTTCGGTTACACGCGCTGGAGGCACGGAAGCGTTTCGGGACGCGCAGCACCGCGAACGCTTCCTTCAAGAGCATCGCGCCTTTCACGCTCGAAGTCTGTAGGGCCACAAAATACGCATGAACTGCCTAATTTTCTAATAGTTAGTCACAGTCATTTGCGTTACGGAAAGGCCCGAGCGAACCCTATGTCTCGCCCTGTAACCTACCAGCGGTCATTTCGTTGTTCGTTGCCCCAATCGCCTCGGCTCCAGCCGCGGAACTGTGAGCCATCCACCGTACTGCCCTCGCGAAACTCAAACGTCCGTTCGCGTCCATCCGGCCCGCGGGTATGAATCCGTAGCGCCTTCCGTCGTCCCGGATCGGGATCGACGCCGAAAGTGCTGTTGCCCAATAAAAAGCTTCGGTCCCGGCGAGCAAGTTCTTTCAGACGATCGGTAACGTCCACGTGCTTGCGCTGCGTGCCATAGTGAGCGCTCAGAATGACGTACTCACCGGTGTCGCGATTGTCGCCGCGGTTATCGCTGCGGTTGTCGTCGCGATTATCGCTGCCGCCTCCCCAGCGGCCACTCCAGCCTTCGTTTCCCCAGTCCCCACGCCCCCAGCCGCGGAACTGTGAGCCGTCGACGGGGCTGCCTTCGCGATACTCGAACATGCGTTCGCGCCCATCCGGCCCGCGAGCATAAATCCGCAACACCTTCACTCGTCCGTAATCGGGATCGACGCCGAAGGTGTTGTTGCCCATCAAAAAGGTACGGTCCTGGCGGGCAAGATCCTTCAGACGGCTGGTAACATCTACGTGGTTGCGCTCCGTCCCGTACTGGGCGCTCAGAATCACGTACTCACCGGAGTCACGGCTGTCGCCACGGTCACGGTT
>Ga0102924_1005289_pt1 | contig 12581 bp, 15 predicted proteins | sample PaiPotPPM11metaG_FD_80116 | JGI IMG/M metagenome (GOLD analysis project Ga0102924, IMG submission 80116) | Iron sulfur acid spring bacterial and archeal communities from Banff, Canada, to study Microbial Dark Matter (Phase II) - Paint Pots PPM... ... | reverse complement strand
TGCTAGGAGAGATCGGGCAACGCTTGGTCACACACAAGGTGATCAAGACCCCAAACGACGTCTTCTGGCTGACGATAGACCAATTACAGGAGGCAACAAGCGCATTGGATGCGGGGCAGCCACAAGCAAATTATCAAGCAGTCGTAGCCGAGCGACGGGCGACTTGGCAGCAAGAACGTGCTCTCACACCACCAGTCGCCTTGCCAATCAAAGGAGGGGCCCGCTTTTTGGGGATCGACTTCACCAACATGATGCCAGCCCGAACCGATCAGGCCGAGGGCAATGTGCTGAAAGGAATCGCCGCCAGTCCTGGCAATATCACTGGCCTGGCGCGGGTCATTCACGGTCCTGGAGAATTTGACCAGATGCGTCAGGGTGATATTCTGGTGGCAAGGATCACAACGCCTGCCTGGACACCGCTTTTCGCCCTGGCCGCCGGAGTCGTGACCGACGTGGGCGGTCCACTGAGCCACAGTTCGATTGTGGCCCGTGAGTATCATATTCCGGCTGTTCTGGGGACTGGAGTAGCGACCGAGCGACTGAGCAGTGGGCAGCATATCATAGTTGATGGGGATGCTGGGACAGTCACAGTAAATGCAAAAATGCAACCCGTAGATAGGAGACTGGAGTGATCTGCTCTCACTGTGGTATTATTTTGGAAAGAGGGAAGGGCTCGGATGCCAAGAAAACTACGACAATTGAGAGCAGACCTGAAAGCTGCTGGAGCATACATCGCCTATCAAAAGGGTTCTCACCAGAAATGGAGACATCCTGAAATAGCAGCTCAGATAGAGTTAGCTGGTAATGATGGGAAAGATGCTCATCCGTATCAAGAACGAGATGTCAAGCAATTCATCCAAATGATTAGGAGGCACAACAATGACTGAAATAGATGGCTATCAGGTCATCATAGAATGGTCTGATGAGGATCAAGCGTATCTTGTATCAATTCCACAACTAGAGAAAGAAACCGGACTGCTGATGCCTTGCTCGCATGGGGATACCTATGCAGAAGCTCTTCAAGAAGCCAAGATAAGCATTGAGCTAGCCCTTGCCCCCGACATGTTTACGCCGCCGCTCATAGCATAAATAGTTCCAAAAAGCTAGCATTCTATATTAACTCCTTTAGAGCGTTTTTGTAGCTGCAAATTGGGTGTCGTAGTCTTCTGCTAAAGGGTTGGTGGTAGAAGCCGTACTCTCTAGAAGACAAGTTATCAGTAGCAACAGAGAGTGTTGGTACACTCTCTTGGGAGACCACCCAAGTATTCGGGGGACAATTTCACAGGTCGAATATTTTTGCGATGAGAAGAAAGGCGCAATTTGCTATGGTTCACCTGACAGCCAAAACAGAAATCGAGCTAAAACAAATCCTAGACGAACTTATACAAAATAGCATCCCCATCTTCGACAAAAAGCTGAAAAGGGTCATCCTATTCGGTTCATATGCCAGAGGTGACTATGACGAAGAATCAGACATTGACGTTATGTTCCTGATCGACGAGGAGGCCAAAATCCTGTCTAGCAAGTATCGCAAACCTATCCGCAGGATCATAGCAGACATTGACTGGAAGTATGAGGTTTTGCTTTGCAGCATCCTCCAAAACGAACAGGATTTCTACGCAGCCGTTAATAGCATACCTTTCTACCACAATGTCGAGAAGGAAGGGATTACCCTCTATGAACAACAACCGACTGCAATACTCCCAGTATCGGCTGGCGAAAGCTAAAGAGAATCTCACCAGCGCAGTCACCGCTCTGGCCAACCAGCAAGCGTCAACTGCTGTCAACAGAGCGTACTATTGCATATTCCACTCTATTAGAGCGATACTGGCTTTAGATGGATTTGACTCAAAAAAGCATTCAGGAGTAATTGCATATTTTCGTAAGAAGTACATCAAAACAACGATATTTGACAAAACCTACTCTGCTATTATTGAAGATGCATTTGACATGAGAAATAACAGCGACTATGTAGACTTTTTTGAAACTACTCTGGATGATGCAAGAGAACAGGTTGAAAACGCAAAGCTATTTCTCAGCGCAGTCGAAGCTTACTTGAAGGACATCTAGAGCACGCTGGAGAAACACATAATACCTGCTTGTTAAAGGGATCGTCTCAATGCCCTCCTGGATTGGGTCGCTCTCTATCTTCCACCTGTATGGCAACCCGGTATTCCTGGGCATGAACTGGAACAACTTCCTGGGTATGACTGGCGTGGCGATTGTCCTGCTAATCATCAGCTTGATTCAGCTCCACTACGCTGATATCGGGCTGGGCTGAAAATATCTTCTGATAAGGTATGAAACGACACTTTTGATTTTCACCTAAAAATTCTTTTTCCTCTCTATAGATATCCATACGTCTTTTGATGTAAGCAAAAGACGTACTTCAAGTAAAAGCAAAAAATTATATCATATATTTCATTCATTTGCAATTCTTTGAAGTAGCTGGTATACTTATGATCGATGGTGCCTTTCGCTCTTTGCATATGGGAGGTGATTTGTCATGACGGAGCAATCGTTACTGCTCACAGCTTTCTCTGAGGCATAACGAGCGTAAATGCTTGAAGGCTTTGTGCTTTGTATACTGCTCTGGAGGAGGAAGTCTCACAGCTACAGATCGCACGCAGTTATCAGTTCTTCGCTAGCAAAGAAGTCATCCAAGCTGTGTGAGAAAGTCTCATTGTTGGACTTGCCTGAAGGGTGGAGTAGAGGAATCTCAAAAACCTTCCAGCCTGTTGAAAAAGTCGGAATAACTTCTACCACTAAGAGATACGTTGAGTGTAGATATGGCCATTTTGATGTGATATTAGAAGGTTTTTCAACAGGCTGCTTCGTTTGCGGGGACAAACAGTGAAGTTCGAGGGGCTACATCACATCATCAATCCCATTTCCACAAGGCGCGGGATACACGCATTTCCAGCATCTCGTACGCGGAAGGGGCGGGAATGCCTTCTCCTGCCGAGCGCGATCCGCGCCTTCTTACCAGACATACGGGATAAGGCGATATTTGACCTGCGCCATATAGGCATCATAGCCTGGCAATTCCTTACGCAACACGCGCTCCTCCAGAAGGGTCCGCCCCACCAACCCGGCGATCACGATAGGAACACACAGCAAGCCGTACCATGACCCGAGGAGCAAGGGCGTTCCGAGAAAGAAGAGGAGCGCACTGCTATAGAGCGGATGGCGTATATAGTGATAGGGACCGGTAGAGATCACCGTTTGTCCACGTTCTTCTTGAACACACACCATTCCCGACAGGAACGAGTTTTCCCGAAAGGTCAGGATCGCGAGAGGCATGAAGCCTATCAGAACGATGGCACCAACGATCTGGAGGAAAAGAGGCATCTGCGACCAGTGAAATCGCACCGCGTCGAACGGCATCAGTATGAGCCAGGCAAGACCGAGCAGGCTGTTCACCGCCGTGAGCACCTTGTCGCTGGTTTTGAGATTGGGTTGGGAAAGACTGAGGCGCTCTTGCAGCAAGCCAGGGTCAGACGTGAACAGTAGCCCGGTGTTCACCACCGTAAAGCCGAGCAACAGGATCAAGAAGATCCAGCCAGCAGGCCACAGAATCGTGCCTGCCGGAAGGAACAGGAGCAGAGCGAGGATCAGAAAGCTCACCACCGTCCACACGAGCGCTTTGATGAAAAGCTTCATGGCCCCATGCCCAGACCCTCCATCAGCTTTCGTCGCGTTGTCTGCTTGGGTCTTCATGTCATCTTCCATGAGATGTTCCTTTCTTCGCGAAATGATCATTTCAGCCTTTTTTCTTCTATAGACCTGTAAGTGTATTTTGACGGAAGGAGATACTACCTCTCTGAATGTTCTATTATCATCCACTAGTGCAATCACAGCGAGGCCACATTTGCAGACATATCTCTCACAAAGCTGTCACAGTTTGGGCCCTTCACCACCCACGCTCCTCCTCCTCCCGCGCGAGAAGAGGCCACGAATCCGAGAACTGACGAGAAGGGGACGGGATCTCCGCTCTCTGTCTCGAAAGCGGCCCAGCCTGTTGAAAAACTAAAATGCTGAGCCTTAATAGATGGGAATCAGCATTAGAAAAAGTAGTATGCGACATCTTACTGTTCTGTAAAGCTCTGCAGAAGACTTTTTCAACAGGCTGGGCCTTTCTTGCGACATATTGCTCTGCTTTTCCAGCGTGGCAGCTCACTACCACCACAAGCATGCAACTTCCCCTTGACGAATCTCAGAACTCATCTCAGAATCAGAATCTCAAAAGGTCAGGCAGTTGGCGGGAAACGTGAGACAAAAGGAAGAGCTTATGAAAATTGGCTACATGCGTGTCTCCAAACAGGAGCAAACCGAGAAAGCTGTATTCGCCAGATGCAGGTTTGCTGACAAGAGCAACTCCATTCGTGATGGGTGGGCCCTCGCAGCACTTGTTGCAGTGATCTGATGGCGGAGGCCTGAATTGTTCCTGACCTTCTTCTGCCATCACTCAAGATACGTGCACTTCCCGTTCCACCAACTCTACAACCTCCTGCACTGCACGCTCAACCTCTGGCGAGAGTTCAGTTCCAGCAACAAACTTCTTTCCCTCGATACCATAGACAATCAGGCTTGTTGGAAGTTGATCTAAGGTACGTGCTAATTGGATGGCTTCAGCTACCCCAAAGGCGTGGGTTGATGAGAAAGAATAACTCGCCGGAAGAGGCTGTGTCAGCACATCAAAGCGGTAAATCGTCCCGGGCTGTGCGCTGGAAGAGATGGCATCAATGATGATCACTGTGCTGGTATGACTCCAGGTATCTATCAGGCTTGTGCCATCCCCGTCACCCTCAAGGCACAAGGTGCCCGGTAGTTCCTTGGCCTTGAGCGTTCGAACAATGGCTAGCCCCACAGCATCATCGCTGCGATAGTCATTGCCCACACCAATCACCAGCACGGGAGACAATTGAGATATGTCCATCTGGCTTTGCCTCACTGCCGCTCGATGTTCAGTTTCAGGAAGTGGGTTGCACACGAAATGCAAGGATCATAGTTGCGGATCGCCTGTTCACACTTCCAGGTCAGTTCTTCATCCGGTAAATGCATGGCTTGCACGACATAGTGCCACAGATCCGCTTCGATCATTTTTTGGTTCTGTGATGTCGGTGGCACAATCTTGGCATCCAGGATCTGCCCTTGATCGTCGATTTTGTACCTATGGTAGAGGATGCCACGGGGTGCCTCAGTACAGGCATAGCCGATAGCTGCGCGAGGCTGAACTTCGAATGCGGCTTGCTCCGGCATCTCATACTGCTCAATGATACGCAACGCCTCATCGAATGCATAGAGGGTTTCCACACTCCGTACAATGATGCTCTTAAAGGGATTGCGGCATTCCTTGCCAAGTCCTGCAGCATATGCTGCTTCTTGCGCCAGGGGAGAGAGTTGCTCAAAATTCAGGTTGTAGCGTGCCAGCGGCCCGGTAAAGTAGGCTCCTCGCTCTTGCACCCTCGAATGCAGCGCATTGGAATGAGCAACATGCTCCTCGATGAAGTGGTTGTCATACTCCTGGACAGCAATGTTCAAACCTTTATTGGAGATCAAACGACCTTCGTTGAAAGGGTATTCCTCGGGATGGCTGAGAGCGACAAATTCATAGTCCTGCTCAAAGTCTGGAAAAGGCAATTGAGCTGTCCAGCGTACGGTTTCTAGCGCAGCATCTCTGCCCCACTTTAACTTCTCGGCAAGTGGAGCTAATTCTTGCTTGGAAAATACTTTGTAGAAGCCTCCCACACGCACGTTTACCGGGTGAACTGCTCGACCACCAATGACCTCGACGATCTCGTTGCCAAGCTTCTTCATTTGGAGACCACGCTTCACGATGTCCGGATAATCCTGAGCCATATGGATCGCCGATGGATAGCCAAGAAAATCGGGCGCATGCAGCATGTAGATATGGAGCGTATGGCTCTCAATCCATTCCCCACAATAGATCAGCCGCCTAAGAGCACGCAACGGTCCATCAACAGTAATACCACAGGCATCCTCCATGGCATGGACTGCACTCATCTGATAGGCAATGGGACAAATGCCACAGATGCGAGCGGTGATATCAGAAGCCTCGGTGAATATCCGTCCCCGCAGGAATGCTTCAAAGAAGCGGGGAGGCTCGAAGATCTTTAACTTGACATCCTCAACCTGATCTCCTTTGATCTTCACAGAGAGACTTCCCTCGCCCTCGACACGAGCCAGGACATCAACTTTGAGGGTTCTAGTGTTCATGCGACTCACTCTCTTTACGGAACGGCTCTGCATAGGCATTGAACGTGCGAAATACACGGATAAGTTCATGTTCTGAAGCGCCACGTTTTTTCCACTCTTTACTCAGTGAAATAGTGTTCGGCGTTTCTTGTGGTCCAAAACAGCCATAGCAGCCCCGATGATACGATGGACAAATGGCTCCACAGCCTGCATGCGTGACAGGGCCCAGACAAGGCGTCCCATGAGCAACCATCACACAGACATTTCCACGCTGCTTACATTCAACGCAGACACTATACGATGGGATGTTGGGTTTGCGTTGATGGAGAAAGGCATTGATCACTTCTAAAAGTTGGGCTTTATTGATTGGGCACCCATGCAACTCGAAGTCAACCGGGACATGGTCAGCAATGGGGGTAGATTTGTTGAGCGTCTCGATATAGTGGGGTGAGGCATAGACAATCGAGATAAACTCTTTGACGTCCTGAAAGTTGCGCAGGGCTTGGATGCCACCAGCAGTTGCGCAGGCTCCAATGGTCACGAGGTATTTCGAGACCCGGCGTATATGGTGAATGCGCTCCTCATCGTGTGGGGTCGTGATGGACCCTTCGACGAGGGAGAGATCGTATGGCCCTTTCACCACGGCTCGCGACGCCTCAGGAAAGTTGGCGATTTCTATCTCACCAGCCACCGCAAGTAAGTCATCCTCGCAGTCGAGCAGACTCAGTTGGCAGCCATCACAGGACGCAAATTTCCAGATGGCGAGTTTGGGTTTTCGTTCCATGTTAGATCTCCCGCTTGACGAGCAAGTCTTGTACGCTCCTATACGAAAATACCGGTCCATCTTTGCAGACAAAGCTGCCACTATATTGGCAGTGCCCACAGAAACCGATGGCGCATTTCATATTGCGTTCCATCGAGAGAAAGATCTTCTCTGCAGGGATACCCCGTTTCTCAAGCTCAAGGATAGAAAAACGCATCATGATCTCTGGCCCGCAGACCAGCGCTATCGTGTTCGACGGATCAAACGATGCTCTTGGAATGAGCTTGGTGACAAGACCCACACTGCCACGCCATGAACTGGTGCCACGATCGACCGTGATAGAGACATCGAGATGGGATTGTTTCTGCCAGTGCTCACATTCTTTGCGGTAGAGAATGTCCTCTGGCGTACGTGCACCATAGATCAGAACAACTTTGCCATATGTGTCCCGTTGGGCAAGGACCTGATAGATGACCGATCGCAGAGGTGCCAAGCCTATTCCACCTGCGACAATCACCATGTCCTTTCCCTCTGCCTGTTCGATAGGCCAGTGACTGCCGAACGGGCCCCGCACTCCGATCACATCTGCGGGTTTGAGCTTTTGCATCATCCCTGAGACCGTTCCCACAGCGCGTATGGTATGTACAAGCGGTTCTGGCCTCGTAGGATCACCACTGATCGAGATAGGAATTTCCCCGATACCGAACACATAGAGCATATTGAACTGTCCGGTGGCAAAAGAGGGAATATCGCCTTCATCTTGCGGTGCAAGATCCAAGGTGAAGGTATCTGGTATCTCATGGCGTACACGCAACACTCGATAGGGCCGTGGTAGCATGGGATCACATATTTCTGTTGTCATTATCTCCCTTCTCCACCTCGTATACTATACAGATCCAGCAGCTGCAACCTCGTAGCTTGCAGTCGCTGTGTCATAATGTGCGCGACCCGCTTCACAAGTTCATAGCCGAAGGTGTGGTCTGCTTCCCCCCTGGCACGCAGGCCAGCACCGTCCAGAACGATGGCGCTCGTCGGCTCAATGACCCGTGCAGCGAAGTGCCAGCGATACGGTGGAAATAGCCAGGACCATCCCAGTACTTCGCCTGCTTCAATGGTCTCGATGGTCATCATTCCACGCTCAGCGCCAAACGTCTCGAGTGCCACTTTTCCTTTGTGAATGATATAGAAGTGCGCGGCTTGCTCTCCTTCATGGAAAATATATTTTTCACTATCATAGTGAATATGTGAAGCGAAACCAGCTATTCCTTGTAGATATTGTGGCTCAAGTCCTGCAAAAAAAGGATGTTCCGCCAGGAGCGCCTCAAAAGTTTGCATTAGGACTTCTCCTTCTCGCTTTCATACATAGCTTGAACCTCTTCAGTAATATCGATACCAACTGGACACCACGTCACGCATCGTCCGCATCCAACACAGCCTGACGTGCCAAATTGGTCATACCAGGTTGAGAGCTTGTGGGTCATCCACTGTCGGTAGCGCGACTTGGGAGAACTGCGAACGCTGCCCCCATGGATGTATGAAAAGTCCTTCGTGAAGCACGAATCCCACGTGCGTACACGTTCGGCCTCCGAACCCGCCAGATCAGTGGTATCTTCCACGGTGGTACAAAAACACGTCGGACAGACCATGGTACAGTTCGTGCACGTCAGGCAGCGCTTGGCAACATCATCCCAGCGTGGGTGCTCCAAATTGCGGGCGAGCACATCCTTGATCTCAGTTGGGGCAGCAGGCATATGGCGTCCCATGTGTTGTGCTGTGTTTGTCACAATCTGCTCAGCCTTTTGAAGCTCATCGGGACGAGCCTGCTCACATGAGAGAGTACTGAGGACCTCTGCCCCTAGCTCCGTGCCGATGTGAGCAACGAAGTGGTGGCTATGAGGATCTATGACTTCTGTCAGTGCCAGATCGTACCCAAAGGTTGCCTTCGGCCCTGTATTCATTGATGTGCAGAAACACGTTCCGCCAGCCTGCCCACAGTTGATAGCAACGATGAAGAGATCTTTTCTGCGTGCCTGATACACGGGGTCGGTAGCATCCGCTCGCATGAAGACGCGATCCTGGATCGCGATGGCATGAAGCTCACATGAGCGTACCCCGATAAAAGCATATTTGGGCGATGCATGATCTTCTGAAATCGTCTGAAACCCCTGCCCTTCGCGTCTGGCTCGCCAGAGACGAACCACCGGAGGATGAAGAAATTTCTTCCATGAGTGTGGGCCAACAGCATAACCGAACAGAGCCTCATCATCTCGCTTTTTGAGCCGATAGGTCCCTGCCTCTTGTTCGTATTCTGGGCATAGGGAGAGTCATAGACACATACACGTACGATCCTTCAAGTGACCACCCACATCGTCTCCCTGTCGAATGGCTCTCATTGCAGGAGTGGAGACAGCCTGATCAGTCCCCTGATATTGAAGGGAAACTGACCACTGTCCATAGAATGAAAAGACCTCTCAATCTCATTGAAGCTGAAAAACAGATATTGGTAGCATCTTCTACAGAGCAAAGTCCAAAACCCCACGTCATACCTTCTCCACCTGTTCTCCCACGCCTGACTGGAATCATGAGGCGGATCCAAGAGGTGCTGGAACGCAAAGGGCAGGTCATTCTTTATGGTCCACCGGGAACAGGCAAGACCTACTGGGCAGAACAAGCTGCCTGTGAATTAGCCGCTCGCGCCAGCTTTGGGACACCATTTGAGAATCTTCCCAATGAACAGAGAAGTCTCCTTCGGAGTGAGGATGACGCACATCATGCCAAAGTCAGGGCGTGCTGTTTCCATCCTGCCTATGGGTATGAAGACTTCCTGGAAGGCTTTCGACCCGAAGCTACCACGAGCCATATGCAATTCGTCCCACAGGATGGCATTTTCAAGCAGCTTTGTAAGGATGCCAGCGATGCTCCTCACGAAAAGTTCTATCTGATCATTGATGAGATCAATCGTGGTGATATCCCCAGAATCTTTGGTGAACTTCTGATGGTGCTGGAAAAAGATAAGCGCGGCAAATCTCTTTTGCTCCCTCTGACGAAACGACTATTTCGGGTACCGGACAACGTTTACCTTATCGGCACGATGAACACAGCAGACCGCTCGATTGCTCTTCTGGATACGGCTCTGCGACGCCGTTTTGGTTTTATTGAACTCATGCCTGACACTGAACCACTCAAAAATGCTGAGGCTGGAGGTATTCCGCTTGCCGCGTGGTTGGAGTCGCTCAATGGCCGTATTCGCCAGTATGTCGGGCGAGATGCACGTAACCTGCAGATCGGACACGCTTATTTTATGGAACAAGGGCGTCCCATCGCAGATTTCGCCACTCTTGCACGCGTGGTCCAGGAAGACATCTTGCCATTGCTTGAAGAGTACTGCTATGAGGACTACATCAAATTAGAACAGATCATGGGGTCAGGACTCGTGGATGCAAAAGCACAGGTTATTCGTCACAGTCTCTTTGATCCGTCACAGCAGGCAAATCTGGTTCAAGCACTGTTAGCACCATGTCCCGAAGTGACCACATCGGCCCAGGCAGTTGCTGCAGGGGAGCAACTGGAAGCGATCCAGGAAGATGAGAGTGGCGACGACGGAGATGATGAACAAGAAGTATGAGTATTGCTGTTGATGTACACGAATGGCAAAAAGCGTCTTTTGCGACACATACCCAACTTGTTGGTCTCGCACTTCCAGAAGATGATCTGACCCAACAAGTAATAGAGGAACTCTCTGAGTCAGGGCATCTCAAGATCATACAGCATCGCAAGGGCCTCCAGCTAGAAACAGCCTCACATGTGGGGCGCATCACCATTGGTGATTTGCAAATCACCATCCGTCCTAAGATCAAACTCTTACCGCTGCTCAGACTCATGCAATACGCCTATGGCTTGCGACAACTGGATCTTTTTTCAGCAGTGACCTTTGACACAGAAACGTTGACCTTTCAAGATCTTCTGATCAACCAGTTTGCACTCGAAGTCAGTGACCTCCTCTCACGTGGTCTTCAACGCCAATATGCCCAAAAGGATGAGATGTTGGTCAGCCCTCGAGGTCGCATTTCCTTCCAACGAATGGCCAATCAAGGTGGTGTCTTGCAAGCATCCCTGCCCTGTATGCATTATCTCAGGCTAGAGGACTGCCTCATGAATCAAGTTATTTTGCAGGGTGTGCATCTGGGTATCCAGCTTGCTCATGATGAGAGGTTGCGCTTGAAATTGCAGCACCTGGAACACTTCCATTTATCAGGTGTTTCTTCGGTCAAACTTAGCTGGCCATTGCTCAATCGTGCACGCCGAGAGATGAATCGGCTCATGACTACTTATCTTTCAGCCATCACGCTGATAGAAATCTTCTTTGCTGCCACTGGCATAAGCATGGATGAACAACATCAAGCACTCCATTTACCAGGCTTTCTGTTCGACATGAACGTGTTTTTTCAGAACCTTCTCTCCCGTTTTCTGAAGGAGCACCTCCCAGAGCACGAAGTCAGGGACCAGTTTGAACTTGATACGGTGATGACCTATGTCAACAACCCACGGAGGCACCAAGCTCCAAAGCTGCGCCCTGATTACGTGATCCAGCACAAAGGCAAGACGGTGGCTATCCTGGATGCCAAGTATCGTGATCTGTGGCAGGAACCCTTACCTTCCCATATGCTTTATCAATTGGTGATGTATGCCATGAGCCAAGACGCTTGCAATAGCGCTACTATCCTCTATCCTACGACTACTCCAGGTGCAGAGGATGTAACAATCGAGATGCGCATTCCTTCACATCAAAAAAGGTATGTCTCTGTCGTCCTGCGTCCTGTCGATCTGCTCCAACTGGATATGTTGCTTCAAGAAACAAGAGGGCGCAATAATATGCGTATGAGAATCAAATTTGCTAAACAGCTTACTGGGGCAGATTTCAGAAATCCATAGTGCATAACACAGCATAGATTGAGCATGAAAAGCACCAAAGTAAAAAGATCTGGCAGACAGACCAGCATGGTCTGAAACAGCAACTGGAGCATGCTCAACAAGTTAGACTTTAGACTAAATTAGTATCGAGCGCCCTACAGAGTGGGTTCATGCAGTGTGAGGAAGAGTATGGCTGATCCCCTCCTATCTGGCTTCCTAAGAATTTAGTCTAAACTCCAATACAACGAAACTAATTAAAATATTTATTGTTGTCTTGTTCTATCAAATTAAGATGTTACTCTTCTGAAATAGCTTCAAAAGCTGTATAGATATTAAATTCCTCTATTTCTCGAAAACTAAATGGTCGTGGATCTGCTATTTCACCAACCTCGAAAGCTCTCATCAGTTCATTTATCCGTTTTTGTACTCTTGCGCTAGGAGGCCAGTAGATACCCTCTGCAATAATACGAGGTAGTCTGATACGAAGATTCAGGCAAACTTTTTCTGGCCGCTCTAAAAGCTTTTGTAGCTCATGTTCACTATGAAGCCATGTTTGAGCATATTCTAGACTTCTTCCCCAATAAGGGAGACCGCTCTGTAAGCGAGAGCATCCTGTCATTGGCACTCCTTAGCATTGGTAGCTGGCTCTCATGCTAACTCGTAAGTTATGTAATCCCATGGCCACCAT
>Ga0102924_1005288_pt1 | contig 12582 bp, 12 predicted proteins | sample PaiPotPPM11metaG_FD_80116 | JGI IMG/M metagenome (GOLD analysis project Ga0102924, IMG submission 80116) | Iron sulfur acid spring bacterial and archeal communities from Banff, Canada, to study Microbial Dark Matter (Phase II) - Paint Pots PPM... ... | reverse complement strand
TTCGCTGATGCCGGGTACCAGGGGCAGAAGACCGCGGCCGCCATCGCCAAGACCGGCACCTGGAAGCTGACGATCGTCCAGCGCAATGAACTGCATCGCTTCGTCGTGCTTCCCAAACGCTGGATTGTCAACGCCTGTACAATGTTGCCAGGAGCCGATCGTTTTGGTCGGTGATCCTGCTCCCGATAGACCGTCTGGTGATGGGACCCGGAATATGACCTCGATACGGCTGTCGTCGATTTCGATCCGGCGTACGACGGTGCGTATGATATCCTGCATGCCGAGCCGGTCGAGATTATCGAGCCCGGTTGTCACCTTGGCAGAGAAGTCTTCTAGACGGCTGATCACGAGGGCGAGGTCGCGTTCGGTCTCAGCTGCGTCGATAGCTGCCTGACGCCGCGCCTGCAGCTGGGACACGCGCTGTTTCAAGCCAGTCATCAGCAGTTCCCCTGGCGATCTTGAGCCCGTGTTTGAAGCCATGCTTGAGAAGGCCGTCCGCATCTGCGACGCAAAATACGGCACTCTTTATCTGCGCGATGGCGGCACACTTCGCCTAGTGGCCTCTCGCTCGGTCAGATATTCGCGGCCGCGCCTGCCAACTGTTACATTTACTGAGGTTGGAGCCGCCTTGTGAAGCCGCAAGTTTTCCATGGAAAAAGCCCTCCTGCCGATCCGCACTGTGACAAATCCGGCATGAGATGTAACAGATTGGTACACGCGACGAAAGTGGGGTGGTCCTTAGCGGCCGGTTCGACCACGTGACTCAGCGGAGGCCGCTGGTGAGTTGTCGTGATTGGCGGCCTCAAGGGAGCCGGCTGACTGCAAAACGCGAATGGCGGCCTCGCCAAGGCAGTACGAGGTCTTTGCTAGTCCGCAGAACGCAGGGCGGCCTCGACCTCCTAGAGCGCACGACCAGCCAGATTGAGCAGCGTCCGCCGCCACCGCCATCCGGCCTGCACCGGCGCTGAGGTGGTCGGGGGCGAGTCACGTCAGTGCGGACGTTCCGACTAAGGGCAGTAGTCCCTCAGGGTCTCATATGCACCGCGCGGACGCCGAAAATCTGTGGGAGGAAACTTTGCCTTCGGAGGTGCTACGTCTTGCTGGACCGCAACCGCACTTATCCCTTCGAAGATCACCTTACGCCGCCAGTGCCCTCAAACCGGCATCGGCGACGCGCTCAAGTGCTCAGCTTCCAGAAGGGGCGAGAATCGCCCTGGGAAGGCCGCAGGATGCGTTTGCCGTCGGGTCGACCCGTGGTGGCGCGCTGGCGTGGCTGCGCGGGGCTGCAGCCGCGGAGGGCCACGTGAGGCTCGCATACGCATAGCGCTGTTCGGATGATCGCCCTTCGGGCGGTCCCATGGCCGGTGCTACTGTGACCCGCTACGATGCCCCTCAGCCTACAGGGGACACAATGAAAAAACGGCCCAAGGCGAGCGGCAAAGCGATGAAGAGGCTACGGCGCGCGGTGCCGAAGCTCAAACGTCGCAGTGCGCCGAAGACTTCAACCCGTTCCAAATCATCCCCTATCGCGGAGGAGACTGAGGTCGCGCGGCTTACCCGCGAGAACGCTCGGCTGCTCAGCGAACTGCGCGAAAACCAGCATCAAAAGACCGCTATAGGCGAAGTGCTTACCATCATTAGCCATTCAACCTTCGATCTGGAGAAAGTGCTTAACATGGTCCTTGAGTTGGCGGCACGTCTATCGGAGGCCGACAAGGGTGTAATCCTCCGAGCCAGCGGGAACAGGAGCTATCACGCCGCAGCAAGCTATCAACACACGCCTGAGTTCATGGAAAGCCAAAAGGGCATGTTATTTGCGCCAGGGCGCAGCGGTGTTGTTGGCCGAGTTCTGTTGGGTGGCAAACCCGTCCAAATTCCAGATATTTTTAATGATCCAGAATTCGCCTATCGTAACTTGGCAAGGCGCGGCGGCTTCCGCACAATCCTAGGTGTGCCCCTTCTTCGAGAGGGAACTCCAATCGGCATTTTGGTTCTGCACCGCGCTGACGTACGACCGTTTACTGAGAAGCAGATCAAGTTGGTTGAGACCTTCGCCGCCCAAGCGGTCATCGCCATCGAGAACGCGCGGCTGCTCAACGAACTGCGCCAGCGGACAACGGACCTCACGGAGGCTCTGGAGCAGCAGACGTCCACGTCTGAGGTTCTTCAGGTCATCAGTGGCTCTCCGGGCGACCTTCAGCCAGTATTCGCAACCATGCTGGAGAAGGCAGTCCACATCTGCGACGCCACTTTCGGCAATATCTATCGTTGGGATGGCGATGCTCTGCAACTCGTTGCGACCCACAACACGCCGTCTGCTTACGCCGAGCACCGCAAGCATTCGCCATTTCGAGCCGATCAAAATAACGCCGTCGCGCGAATGATCACGAGCAAAAAGGTCATACACGTCTTAGATGCTGCTGCAAACGAAACCTATGCTACGCGACGCGATCCGACGGTTGTCGCCGCCGTCGAGCTTGGCAACATACGCTCCTCTCTCGTCGTGCCCATGTTGAAGGAGGATGAACTGATTGGCGCGTTCATTGTATCTCGCCAGGAAGTTCGTCCATTCACTGACCAACAGATTGCTTTTGTCACGAACTTCGCTGCCCAGGCGGTCATTGCCATTGAGAACGCTCGACTGCTCAGTGAACTGCGCCAGTCCTTGGATCAGCAGATGGCAACCGCTCAGGTGTTACAAGTCATCTCTAGTTCCACTCGCGACCTTGGGCGTGTGTTTGCTACGATCCTGGAGCACGCCACCCGCATCTGCCAAGCCAAATTCGGAACGCTTTACCTGAAAGAGGGCGACGGCTTTCGTGCTACTGCCACGCACAATGCGCCGCCGGCATACGAGGAAGCGCGTGCGGACGTCGTCCATCCAAGCCCCCACACCACGCTTTGGCGGGCGGCAAACACTAAACAGCCGGGTCAGATCGCGGATGTGACTTTGGAAAGGGGATATTTGGAGGGCGAGGCATTCGTTATCTCCGCAGTCAAGATGGGCGGCTATCGGAGCGTGCTGAGTGTGCCGATGCTTCATAAAGCGGACGTTCTTGGTATCATCACGATCTTTCGCCAAGAGGTAAGCTCATTCAGCGAAGAGCACATTTCGTTGTTGCAGAACTTTGCAGCGCAAGCTGTTATCGCCATTGAAAATGCGCGCCTGCTAAGCGATCTTCGTGATAGAACTCAACAACTGGCCGCCCTAAATCAACAACTCGAACATCGTGTCGCCGATCAAGTAGGCGAAATTGAACGCATGGGCAGGCTCCGGCGCTTCCTGCCGCCGCAAGTGGCTGATCTGATCGTTGCGTCGGGCACTGAGAAGCAACTTGAAAGTCACCGCCGTGAGATTACCGCGCTCTTCTGCGACCTGCGCGGTTTCACAGGCTTCTCGGAGAGTGCGGACCCGGAAGACGTCATGGCCCTGCTGCGCGAGTATCACGCAGCTATCGGGGAAATCATCATCAAGTATAGCGGTACGCTCGAACGTTACGCCGGCGACGGCGTGATGGTGGTCTTCAACGATCCGGTGCCAGTCGAGAACCCGGCGCTCCAGGCTGTGCTCATGGCTCTAGAGATGCGTGATGCTATTGGCGCATTGACCGAGAAATGGCGTCAGTTAGGCCACGAGATCGGCTTTGGTATCGGCATAGCGCACGGGTACGCGACGCTGGGTACGATCGGTTTCGAAGGACGTTTTGACTACGCCGCCATCGGGACGGTGTCCAACGTCGCATCCCGGCTGTGCGACGAAGCCAAGCCCGGTCAAATTTTGATTAGCCCGCGTGTCCTGATGGCAGTCAAAAATGCCGTCACGGTCGAGCCGGTTGGGGAGTTTGAACTCAAGGGCATCCGCCGCCCCATAGCTGCCTACAACGTTCTCTCCGCCGCATTCCCAAACCCTTGAACCTTGCAACTGCGGACGCTCCCCGGAGGCTCGCAGCTGAGTTCACGTCAGGGGGTTAGTCGGATATCTTTGCACTGAATAGCGCACGTCCGTCTGTGGGATGCGCTGCAATGCAGCAGATTGTGGACTGGCTCGAAAAGCTCGGCATGTCCGAGTACGCGCAACGCTTTCGCGACAACGGCATCGATGTCTCAGTTCTTCCCCATCTGACTGATCAAGACCTGAAGGACATCGGCGTCTTGCTCGGCCATCGACGAAAGATGCTGGCAGCCATTACGGAGCTTGTCGGTGCAGTGCAAGCACCTCCGCTGACGGAGCCGAAGCCCCAAGATACCGCGGAGCGTCGTCAGGTCACGGTGATGTTCTCGGACCTCGTCGGTTCGACCGCGCTCTCCGCCCGCATGGACCCGGAGGACCTGCGCGAGGTCATTTCGGCCTATCAGAAATGCGTCGCTGAGACCGTACGCCGCTTCGGCGGCTTCGTGGCCAAATACATGGGCGACGGTGTGCTCGTTTATTTCGGCTATCCGCAAGCCCATGAACACGACGCTGAGCGGGCGGTACGGGCCGGGTTGGAACTGATCGCAGCAGTCGGCGCATTGAGGGCAGCTAGTCCGCTTCAAACCCGCGTCGGGATCGCTACTGGCCTTGTGGTGGTTGGCGACTTGATCGGAGCGGGTGAGGCACAGGAGCGCGGCATCGTCGGTGAGACGCCGAACCTCGCAGCACGGATGCAAGGCGTCGCCAAACCCAACACGGTTGTTATCGCCGAAGGTACGCGAAAGCTCCTCGGCAACCTGTTCGAGCTAGAGGACCTCGGTGCAAAGGACCTCAAGGGCATCGCGGGGCCGCTGCGAGCCTGGGCGGCACTGCGGTTAAGTTCGGTTGAGAGCCGTTTTGAGGCGCTGCACGCGGCTGGACTAACTGCTCTCGTTGGGCGGGACGAAGAACTCGAATTGCTTTGCGCCGCTGGTCCAAAGCTAAGACTGGCGAAGGCCAAGTGGTGTTGCTCTCCGGCGAGGCCGGAATCGGTAAGTCACGACTCACCGCCGCGCTTCTGGAACGCCTCGCTTCCGAGCCGCACATGCGCTTGCGCTATTTCTGCTCGCCGCAACACACAGACAGTGCGTTTTATCCGATCATCGGCCAGATAGAGCGCGCCGCCGGGTTTGTGCACGACGACTTCCCGCAAGCGAAGCTCGACAAACTGGACATGATGTTGGCGCAGACCTCGGCCTCAAAGCAGGACGCGGCGCTGTTTGCCGAGATGCTGTCGCTGGCAAACGATGGACGTTTTCCGGTACTCGATGTTACCTCCGAGCAGCGCCGACAAAGAACTTTGGAAGCACTCATCTCCCAAGTGCAGAAACTGACACACCAAAGTCCGGTGCTGATGGTCTTCGAGGATGCCCATTGGAGCGACCCTACGAGCTTGGAAGTGCTTGGTCGGATAGTTGACCGGATACGCTCACTTCCTGTGCTCCTTCTCGTGACGTTCCGACTAGAGTTCCAAGCGCCTTGGATTGGACGGCCTTACGTCACCGCATTGACGATCAACCGGCTAGCGGAGCGCGACATCGGCGCGATGATTGACCGCGTCGTCGGTAACAAGCTCTCGAATTTGTGTCCGGTCACCGCGGGATCGAGCCCGTTCTCTTTGTTAGTAACTCCTGGGCGAGCAACCTCCGAAACGGCCATGCGTTGAGGCGCAAAAGGTCGCAGAGTTTATTGACCAAAGAGTCGCGACCTCTTTTCGGAAGCCGGATTTCAAGGGATTAGCGCTCGCCACTCCGTTGATAATATCGCCGACTGGCGCAGCGCTCTTGCTAGTGGCGAGATGGCGAAGCATTCAACCATTCCCGCACCCGAGCCTGACGGGTGGCCATCCATACCGTGAGATTGTGGAGAATACCGGCGATGCAAAACTGCGTCGGCATGAAGCTGACGTAAGTTAGCCCCCGGTTACCGATGCACCACGCGCCAAAGTGGGGCGGCAGGTCCGCCCCGGAAAGCTCCCAGGCGTTCAGCTCATTCACCGTCTGTATGGTCGCCGGATCATCGGGTGGGAATGGAAGCTCCAGCGTGCTGTGGACTCCCTTTCCGTAAAGCGGATGCTCCGCAATCCGTATCTGAAGCAGACTCGTTTTTCCTGCCATGATGTCAAGCTGCTCTTCTGAAACATCTTGCCGCGTCCGCAGGCTTTTCCGGAAGTTCTCCTGCCGGAGCATCCTTGTCTTGGCTCCGGCCTCCCACGGGAATTCAACAGCGAAGTGCCGGTCACCGAGCGAACCAACGTAGCCACTTCGATCGGTTATCGCCTTGATCGCTTCGAAATCCGCGTTGTCGAAGGGCGGGTCCCGACTTGTCATGTGCAGGGGTGACTGCTCGGGATTCCCTCGGAATTGCCCCCGCACGATGTGTGCGGCATGCCAGCCGCTGATCGCGGCCTCTTTGCAGAGCAGAGGCGCGTACATGCGCTCTGCGGCCTCTCGGTCGGTGCTGAATATTCCAACCTTGGCGATGAGCCGCGCCGGGCGGAAACGGTCAGCGGGCACGAGCGAGCTGATCGTGGCCCACGTATTGAGGCGGGCGATCATGTCGCGAGACAGGTCGGCGAAAGCTGGCGAGGTATGCGTGAGCATCACCATCTCGCTCACCAACAGCCCGTCGAATGTCCGCTCATGGATCGGCGTTAAGGAGAGCTCGCTAATTCCATCGCCAGAAGACCAGCGCAGGGTGCCGTCGCTGCGCTCCAGGGACGGAACGAAAGTCCGAAGAAAGCTCTCCGCATTTGCCATCGGAAATAGAGACTGGCTCACGTTTTCCCCTATGCGCTTGGTGCTGTCACCGCCAGCCGATAATCTGAGCGTCATTTTTGAACGCGGTCCACCCGCCGCCGATACGCCTCCCGAAACGTCGGCAGCCTGTGAACAGTCTCGCATTTGGCGTTTATCGGCTTGCGCCCGCCCTTGGGGTCCTGACACCAGTAAGGAATGAGGCCCCAGCGCAAGGGGTGGAGTGATACCTCGCTGGTCTGGTGATTGCGCCGGACTACAAGCAGGTCCTGGCTCGGCGCGCCATTCCAGCGCGGCGGGTAGTTGTGGACTCGGCTATCGCGGACGTTCATCCCGTCCACGATGCCATACGGACATTGAGCACGCACTCAAGAATGCGCGCGAGATCGGCCAAGCAGCCACGTTGATGCACACGCTGGCGCACGCACCTTGGACGCACTTCTGGATTGGGACCTACAACGTAGCAGACACGCTCATCGAAGAAGTTATCGCGCTGGCGAACGAAAAAGGCGCCTTACTGTGGAAGGCGTGCGGAATGATGCACCGAGGTATCCTATTGGCCTTAACAGGCAAAGCAGCGAACGCAATCCCAATGATCACCTCCGCGATGAAGGCATTTCGGTCGACGGGATCAACACTGTGGATGCCCTCGTTCTTGCCATATCTGGCGATAGCCTATGCGGAGCTTGGCCGATTAAATGATGCTTGGCGTTGCACCAGCGAAGCAATGACGGCGGTCGAAACGAGCAAGGAAAGGTGGTGCGAGGCGGAGGTCAATCGTATCGCGGCGGAAATCGCGCTAAAGTCGCCGGAGCCTGAAACGGCGAAAGCGGAAGCTTATTTCGAGCGCGCGTTCGCGGTGGCGCGCGCGCAGCAAGCAAAGTCCTGGGAACTGCGCGCCGCAATGAGCATGGCGCGGCTCTGGCACGATCAGGGCAGGCGCACAGAAGCCCGCGACCTGCTCGCTCCGGTCTACGGCTGGTTCACCGAGGGGTTCGCCTCGCGCGATCTGAAGAGGCGAAGGCGTTGCTCGACGAGGTGGCAGACCTACGTCGTTAACCTGTTCCGTTCTAGTCTCGTGCAGGTAACCTCAACCGCACAGCAAGCGTCGTGTCACAATCCCTCGGCATCACTCCTGTTCCTCAAAAAAAGGTGTCACATGAGCCGACTGTATGGACCTGTCCACCGTTCATTGCAGGATCGCTTCGAAACGCGGCGGCTTGCTGACAATGTGGAAACGCGCGTGGTACTGACGGAAATTCCGCAAGAACAAAAAGCGTTCATCGAAAGCCGCGACATGTTCTTTCTGTCAACTATAGATCACCAAGGACGACCTACTGTGTCCTACAAGGGCGGCGATCCAGGATTCGTTCGCGTCCTCGACAGCAAGACCCTCGCGTTTCCCTGCTATGACGGAAACGGCATGTTCTATTCTATGGGTAACTTGCTGGGGAACCCCAAAGTGGGCATGCTGTTCGTCAATTTCGAAAAGCCACACCGGCTACGCGTTCAAGGCATAGCGAGCATCGACGACAACGATCCGCTGCTGCAAGAGTACGCTGAGGCGCAGTTGGTGGTTAGGTGGCGGTCAGCGAAATTTTCCGTAATTGTCCCCGCTACGTACACCGCTACGAAAAGGTTCAAGCGTCCGCATTCGTGCCGCGTTCGACATCCCAAACGCCGATTGCGCCCTGGAAACGCGTTGATGACGTACAGGCCTTCTTGTCGGCAACGGACCGTGCTCGCGTCGAACGCGAAGGCGGTGTGGTCTCCCGAGTCGACTACGAAAAGTACATGACCGATGTCGGGGGGCGGCACTCGTAAGTCGGCCGAAATGCGGGCCGCTGCTCTGCTACCGCGCTCGCAAGTCATCGCGCGATCCGCCGAAGCTCCTGCCGCAACCCCGTGGAAGCGGCGCAGTACTGGGGCGAAGCGTTACCTAACCCACCAGTGCGGTTTCTGCGAGCCGTACCCAATAGGAGGTGCCGGCCGGGATGGCTTCGTCGTTGAAGTCGTAGGCCGGATTGTGCAGCTGCGCGCTGTTGCCGTTGCCGATATAGATGAACGCACCCGGCCGCTCCTTCAGCATGAAGGCGAAATCCTCGGCACCCATCAGCGGCGCACAGTCGGTGTTGACCTTGTCCTGGCCGGCGACCTCGCGTGCAACGCCTGCAGCGAATGCGGTCTTGCGCTCCTCGTTCACCAGCACCGGGTAGCCGGTCGTATAGGTGAGCTCCGCCTTGGCGCCGTAGGCGCGCGCCGTGCACTCGACCACCTCGCGCACCCTTTTCTGCAGAAGGTCCCGCACTTTCGACGATAGCGAACGCGCGGTGCCGCGCAGCTTTGCGTGCTGCGGGATGACGTTGTCGGCGTGCCCGGCCTGGAACATGCAGATCGAGATGACCGCGGCATGCAGCGGGTCGATGTTGCGCGACACGATCGACTGCAGCTGGTTGACGATCTGTGCCCCGACCAGGACCGTGTCGACGCCGAAATGCGGCCGAGCCGCGTGCCCGCCGACGCCCTCGATGTCGATGGAGATGGTGTCGCTCGAGGCCATCATCGGACCGGGGCGAATGGCGAACTGGCCGATCGGCATGCCCGGGTAATTGTGCATGCCGAAGACCTCTTCGATGCCGAAGCGGTCGAACAAGCCGTCGTCTATCATCGCCCGGGCACCAGCCCCGCCCTCCTCCGCCGGCTGGAAGATCACCACGGCGGTGCCGGCGAAATTGCGCGTTTCCGCAAGGTACTTGGCGGCACCGAGCAGCATCGCAGTGTGGCCGTCATGGCCGCAGGCATGCATCTTGCCGGGCACGGTCGATTTGTAGGCGACGCCAGTTGACTCCTCGATCGGCAACGCGTCCATATCGGCACGCATCCCGATCACCTTGGCGCCGGGCTTGCGGCCGCGGATGACGCCGACCACACCGGTGCGGCCGATGCCGGTGACGACGTCGTCGCAGCCGAAGCTCTTGAGCTTTTCGGAAACGGCGCCCGCGGTGCGGTGCACGTCATACTGAAGCTCCGGGTGGGCATGCAGGTCGCGGCGCCAGGCGGTAATTTCATCGTGGAAATCGGCGACGCGGTTGACGATCGGCATGGCTTTCACCCCTTGCTGGAAATCCGGGCGCTTTCCCCACTCTAGCAGAATGCCGGCCCCGCGGTGCGCTGCGCTGGGAGGATGCTTTCCCCGTCGTTGCCGCCGGTGATCGGCTCTGATCTTTCCGATAGGGTATCGGTCGACACGCGCGCGGCACGAGAGAACGAGATTTTGGCCGTCCTGAAGCTGACCAGTTGCGCTGTTTTGGTCATTACGCTCGGCCTTTTGGTGCCGGTCATCGTGGTGTTGTTCTGAGGTGGCGCAAATCAAAAATTAACCGACTCAGGTTAGCGAAGTCGGCCGATGCCGCTCAATAGAGAACAACTCTGGCAAGTGATGAAGGCCGCCGCGCTGTTAGATCCCGGCCTGCGCGATAATTTCTTGCGCGCCCTCGCTAGCAGGCTCGAGGGCGCGTCGCGGCCAAGCAACCGCGAGTTTGAAGGGGCGTTGCGCGCCGCGCTTGCGCAATATGGTATCGCGGCTGGTCGTGGCGTGTTCGGCGAGCCGCGCCGGCACGCTGCCAGGGCCGAACGCCGCGAGCAGTCTGCTCGCCACCCCGGCGTGTAAGATCATTCGTCGGGGGAAACCGCGCCCATCGATGTTGGCCCTTCATTAGCGGCAGATGACCTCTGGGTGACTGATAGATGGCTCAGGATCGGTCCGATTGATGCCGCTAGTCTAGGGGTGAAGTGGTCCACGCTCTTCAGCTTGGCGAACAGAGTGACGTCGTCGTCCGCCATTGCTGCACCCTCATATGCTGCGCCCCGCCTTTTCCCAATACGGGGCGCGTAGCTTGCGCTTGAAGATCTTGCCCGAGTCTTCGCGCGGAAGTGACGCACTCAGCTCGACCACCTTCGGCACCTTGTAGCGCGCCAGGTGCTGGCCGAGATAGGTGCGCACGGCCATGGCATCGATCGGTGCACCGGGCAACGGCTCGACATGGGCGCAGATCTGCTCGCCGAATTCCTCGTCGGGAATGCCGAATACCGCGCAGTCGCGCACGCCCGGCATCTGGATCAGCACCGCTTCGATCTCGGCCGGATAGATGTTCACGCCGCCCGAGATGATCATGTCGCGCTTGCGATCGCACAGAAACAGGTACCCGTCCGGGTCCTGATAGCCGACATCACCCACAGTCACCAGATCGCCGAGCGCTATCTCGCGCCGCTTGGCGTCGTCGTTGTTGTAGGTGAAATCGGAGAGCAGCGGTCCGCGCAGATAGATCTCGCCGATCTCGCCTTGCTTCACGTCGCGGCCTTGCTCGTCGACGATACGCATGATCGCGCCCTCGACCACGCGGCCCACGGTGCCTGGCTTCTTTAGTGCCTCGGCCGAGTTGTGCCAGACCACGATGCCGGTCTCGGTGGCGCCGTAGTACTCGTTGATCATCGGTCCCCACCAATCGATCATCTCGCGCTTGACCGCCGGCGCGCAGGGTGCGGCCCCGTGGGTGATCCAGCGGAGCGAGGAGAGGTCGTACTTTTTCTTCACCGCGGCGGGCAGGCGCAACAGTCGCACGAACATGGTGGGCACGATGTGCATGTGGCTGACACGGTGATTGTCGATCAGCCGCAGCATGTCCTCGGCGTCGAAGCGCGGCTGCAGCACGATCGAGAGCCCAAGCCGAGCGCTGCTCATGCCGTAGGCGGCGGGCGCGGAGTGATACATCGGGCCGTTCATCATCACCACGATCGAGGGGTCGGTCACCAGGCCCCAGTACTTGCCGACCTCCTCGGCCAATCTGGCCTGCAGTTCGGGCGTCGACGGCTCGCGGCGCACGCCCTTCGGCCGTCCGGTAGTGCCCGAGGTGTAGATCATGCTGCCGCGCGAGAGCTTGGGCGGCTCGGGATTGGCCGCGCTCGCGGCAACGAACTCGTCCCAGGTCTCCGCGCCGGACGCTGAGCGACGTTCGGCGGGCACACCATAGGCGTCGCCGATCTCCGGCGGCGTCGGCACGACGAGAACCTTCATATCGACAGGAATGCCGGAGGCGATTTGCGCCAGCAGATCAGCATGGATCACGAGCACCTTGGCGCGGCTGTCGGCCAGGATGTAGCCAGCCTCCTCAGACGTGAAATGCCAGTTGATCGGCACGGCATAGGCGCCGAGCTGGCCCGCCGCCATGGTGACCTCGAAGGTCGCGAAGTCGTTGCGCAGCATCAGCGCCACGCTGTCGTCCTCAGCGACGCCCAGTGTGCGCAGGCCCCCGGCGGCGCGCGCGGCATTGGCCAGCATCTCCGGCCAGCTGCGGAAGCGATTGCCCGAAGTCGTGCCTGCCGTCATCGTTCCTGTCCTTTGCCGTTTTCCCCTCGAGCGTGATCGTGCCCGGAAAGGTGACCAGCTTCTTCTAGTCCGGATCGTTCGCCAGCATGCCCGATTGGTTCAGCATGACAACACGTGGATGGGCGCCCACATCGACCATCCGCACTCGAGGTGGACCGAGGCAATAGAGTTGCAATTGTTGGTGAGCGTTGGTGCGGGTCCGCAATTGGGTCCTGGGCGGCCAGGGTGGGAGGCCGGGGTAGGACCCCTTTTTCGGCAATTAGGTCCTCCAAAAGGGGTGCGAGATCTTGCTCGCGAGCGTGCGGCGACTTCCAACAACCATTTTCGCTTTCGAAACTGACGTTTGCCAGTTCGAATCCTCCATGCCCAGCCAGCCAGTGCGGTCTCCACTATGCGATTTCCGCGTGTGTGAGAACCGCCGACATTCCCGCGGGTTAGGCTGGCGCGCCGGAGTCTCTAGCCGGCAAATTCTGGAATTTCAGGTAAGG